>JGI24185J35167_1000013_pt1 | contig 77539 bp, 53 predicted proteins | sample YNPBryunderm2012_FD_35167 | JGI IMG/M metagenome (IMG submission 35167) | reverse complement strand
AAAAATAAGAGCGAAGATGAAAATTATCCCCGTCTCCGCCTCAGGAGAAATTATCTGTTTGAGGAGTAAAAAAGGGCAGCCTTTTAAGTTGAACAGATTTTCTCTGCCAGCAGGATGGGAACCAGGTTTCCATAAGGGGGATTAAAAGGGGAGGCCAGCCCGCCTGCTCAAGAAGGAAGAAGAGGTAGGAATTGTCATGGGTATGACCATGTCGCCCTCGGGCCGGCAGACTACCATGAAGCCCTCCGGAAATACCGACCTCAGGGAGACCGATGCCTACAAGCTCGAGGTTTTTGACCCGGATGGCCTGAAACNGGGCGAAATTCCACTCCAGCAGTTCGTGGATGGGATTTTTATCTTCGGAGACAGGCTTTTCCTGCTGGACCGGATGCGCGGTGCTTCCGTACAGGAATTCCGCAACATAGAATAAACAATAAGCAGGATGCAGATAATTATCCCTGGCTTTTTGTCCCTTGCCTTTTAGAGACGGCTGATGATGGTCCGGTTCTGGTGGTTCAGGATGTCTTTGCCTTCGGGGGTGAACATGTACTCAAGTCTGTTTTTATAAAATTCAACGATTTTTGGTCTGACCATCTTCAAGGTGGAGTTTAAGAACCGATTCTGTTCGGTGAAGCCTTCGCCCAGCACCGCAAAAGTTGCCGGTAACCACCGGGTTGGAAATATCCCGGAATGACGACCGCCTTCCTTAAACTGGGCAATCTCCGACTCCAGCAGTTTCAAGGCCGCTTCCTGGCCCTCAGAGGTCCTCTGGTCCAGATGATTTTCTTTCATCCAGCGCAGTAGATTCTCTTTATTCGGTACCAGCAGAGCTACGGTATAAGGCGACTGGTTGTTGTAGAGCATCATCTGCTCAATGTAGGGAGAAGACTCGGTGATAGCTTCTTCTATTTCTTCCGGGCTGTATTTTTCTCCGTCGTTGGCGATTAGAAGGCTTTTGGTTCGGCCAAGGACGTAGAGGTAACCGTCGGCATCCAGATAGCCGATGTCTCCAGTATAAAGCCAGCCGTCGCGGATAGTCTCCNGGGTGGCTTTTTCGTTTTTCCAGTAGCCGGCCATGACATTTTCTCCCCGGATGACTATTTCGCCTTTTTCTCCGACCGGGAGGTCTTTTCCATTCTCGTCGCAGATACGAATTTCAATTCCTTTAGCCACTTTGCCTGAAGAGCCCAGTTTGTGCTCTTTTTTGTTGTTGGCTGAAATCACCGGCGAAGCTTCAGTCAGTCCGTAGCCCTGAAACATCGGCATTCCGATGGCGTAGAAAAACCGCTGCAGTTCAATGTCCAGCAGAGCCCCACCACCCACGAACATCTCCAGGCGGCCGCCGAAATTTTTCCTTATTTTGCTGAAAATCAACTTGTCCACCAGGAAATAGAACGGCTTTTTTAGCTTTCTTTTTCCCTGGCCCCGGTTCCAGCCTTCTCCATTATATTCATAGGCTGTAGCCAGACCTTTCTTAAAAAGGGCTTCGATTTTTNGTCCTTTTTCGCTGATAGCCTTTTCAATATTTTTCTTAAAATTTTTGGCCAGGGCCGGCACACTCAGTAACACTGTGGGCCTGATTTCTTTAATGTTTTTTGGAATGTTTTTAATGGTTTCCAGAGGAGATTTTCCCAGCTCCACACAGGCAATGGAAGCCCCATTTTTAATCATGCTGTAAAGACCGCAGGTATGGGCAAAAGAATGGTCCCAGGGAAGAATCAGCAGCGTCACATAGTATTCGGGACATTCAACCAGCGACAGCGAGTGTTCCACGTTGGAAGTATAATTGCGGTGGGTGAGCATGATGCCTTTAGGGTCGGCAGTGGTGCCAGAAGTATAACAGATGTTGGCCAGGTCTGATTCTTTAACTGAAGTCCATCTTTTCTGGAATTCTTCATGGTGAGCTGTGAGAAATTGGTCGCCCTGACGGCAAACATTCTCAGCCAGTAGCTCATCTGGCTCTAAATCTTCAACTGAGTCGAGAACAATTATTTTTTCGAGATCAGGTAAATCGCCCTTAATAGCTCTGAGTTTTGGCAGCTGACCGCGAGAAACAATTGCCAGTCGGCTTTCCGAATGAGCTAGCCGGAACTTTAGCTCGGTTGGTTCCTCTATCTTAACGGAAATGGGGACGTTAATGGCTCCGGCATAGAGAATACCGAGTTCGCTCATCAGCCAGTCTGCCCTTCCCTCGCTTATAAGGGCCACCCGGTCTCCCCGTTTCAAGNCGAGGCTCATTAGCCCGGCCGAAAACCGGTGGACCCGCGACCGCATTTCCTTGTAGGTGATACCTTCATACCGGCCGTCTCGTTTTTCCCAGAGAATAATGTTGGCAGGAAATTTTTTTACGCTGTCTTCAAACAGCTGGGGCAAAGTTCTTTCGGGCATATTCACTGCTCCTTTTATTAAGCCTGTAGCTAAAATACAGCAGGAATTTTAATAATAGTGCCCCTAATTTGTCAAAAAATATTGGCTTCAGGCGAGAAGTATGGCATTGTCTGGTATTTAAGTCATCACGAATAAAATTTATATTTGACCGTCGGTTGTTTTTATGTACCCCAAAGACGGTATTTACTTTACAAATTAAAAGAAATAAGTAAGGGCTACAGAGAAAACATAGTTGTACATTTTCAGACGATAGACTATGTCCTGGGGAACAGGAATGCCTATTACCTGAAAATAGGAGGCAGGAATCACCGTTTCATATTTATTTGTTTTGAAGCCAAAAGAAAATCTCTGGTCCAGAGCCAGTGTGCTCCTGCCGATTTCTAAATCAAATCCGCCGCCGATGATGTAGCTAAGTTCTATGTTATTGAGCTGCCTGGTTATGTCTTCAGTCTTAGGCCACAGAAAATTATATCCTCCTATCCGGACGTTTACCTCATTAACAAGCTGTCCGCTTAGCTTGATACCTGCTGATACTCCGGTGATAAAAGTTGGCTTGAGTTTCCATTGGAGAGGAAGAGACACTTTCATAAGCAGGGGAATTTCCAGGTAATCCAGGTGTCTGGTATCAACGACATAAACCTGAAATCCGGGAATGGAAACTGGAAGAGGAACGTCAACTTCGTATTTCCCTCCCTTCTGGAAGTAAATAAATTCTGGCTGGAAATAAAGCCAGCTGGTCAACTTGAGGTTGCTTACCAGCCCGAGGGTCAAGCCTCCAGTGGCGAATTTCTTCACCTGGATATCATCACCAGTTTCCACCGCTCTGAGCTGCCCACTGGTATAGCCAACCTTAAAACCAAGAGTGCGGGGAGCCATCGCTTCAAGGTCAGCGGCCAGGAAAAAAAACATAAGCAGAATGATTAAAACTGAACCAATCAAATTTTTAAAACCCATTATTTACCTCCCTCTTAAAAATTTTAGACCAGAATTTCATAAAAAGGAAGAAAATTCATTAACAGCAGTGGAGGTTAATTTCAGAATATTGATTTGAGAGCTCCGACAGTTTTCCATTATCACTCATCCATTTTTTTTTGTAAAATAAAAGAAATGAATTTTTATTTTCTGGTCTCAATTCCGTTCCTTTTCTGGCTTCTGTTGTTTCTTTTTCTCTGGAAAATACCCCTTGCCCTGAAAGAGGCTAAGATTCAGAAAAAGGGAATGGGCTCTGATCCACCTGGGCTGAGGTCAGTTTCTATCATTATCCCGGCCAGAAATGAAGAAAGAAATCTGAACCTGCTGCTCGAATCCCTGGGCCAGCAGTCCGTAAGGCCGCAGGAAATCATTGTGGTTAATGATAATTCTACAGATGGAACAGCCAGAGTGGCAGAGATGGGCGGAGCCAGGTTAATAAACCTTAAAGATTTACCTGAAGGCTGGACCGGAAAATCCTTCGCCTGCTTTGAAGGAGCCCGGGCTGCCAGTGGCCAACTGCTCATCTTTCTCGATGCCGATACTGTTCTTGAAACCAATGGCCTGGAAGTTCTCCTGAAACTTTATGAAAAACGTGGAGGCTTTCTGTCGGTTCAACCCTTTCACCGAATGGAACGACCTTATGAAAGGCTTTCGGCCTTTTTCAACCTGATCTCCTTCTTGAGCCTGAATATTTCTTCTATTATTTGTAGGTTGAATAAACCTGTTGGAGCCTTTGGCCCCTGTTTCATTTGCCAGAAGAATGACTATTTCGCGGTTGGTGGTCATGAGGCCATAAAAGGCGAAATAATTGAAGATATGGCTCTGGTCCGGCTGGCTCAAAGAAAAGGATATGAGGTACATTGTTTTGGCGGACAGTCGGTAATTTCTTTCCGAATGTATCCTGGCGGATTAAGTCAGCTTGTTGAAGGCTGGACCAAGAACTTTGCTTCCGGGGCCGCCAAGATAGGTCCGTTAATGTTTTTGATATCTTTCGGCTGGGTGACCGGGGCTATGAGCGGACCCGTAGACATTTTTAAGGGACTGGCGACACATAACAGCTTTCTTTTAAAAACAGGGATGGTGCTTTATGCTATCTATGCAGCTCAGATTTATTTTTTTCTGCAGAAGCTGGGTAATTTTGGTCTTCTTTCGGCGATACTTTATCCCATCAACCTAACTTTTTTCATCTTCATCTTTTTAAGGTCGCTGGTTTACACGCATATTCTTGGTTACGTTTACTGGAAAGGCAGGAAATTTAGATTGAAGAAGAGGATCTGAAATGAAGATTCTGGAGTTAAGCCGAACTGCAATCCTGGTTTTCAACTTCGGACTATGGCCGGTTATTCATTTTACGGCTGGCTATGTGGCGGCCAGGAAGCCGAGGTCATCATTCAATCCTGAAACCGGTTGTTACCGGCTCAGAAAATTTGAAAGGAGTGGTAAAATTTATGAGCTCCTTGGAGTAAAAGCCTGGAAGGGGTGGTTGCCCGATGCCGGTGATTTTTTCAAACCGGGATTTCCGAAAAAGAAATTAAAACAGAGTAGTAGAGAGTATCTTGAGGTTTTTTATCTGGAAACCTGCCGGGCTGAGTTCGCCCACTGGCTGACCATGGCTGGAGCTCCGGTGTTTTTGCTGTGGAACGAATGGTGGGTAGAGTTGATTATGCTGGGCTATGCTTTAGTGGTCAATGTTCCCTGTATAATTGTCCAGCGCTATAACCGCGGCCGATTGAGCCGCCTTTTAAAGAAGATGCAGTCTGACGATGGCGATGTCTGATAAAACGCCCCGGTGACTTAAAGTGAACAATAACTGGATTATGCTGGTAAATTTTAGTTTGGCCTCACTTGGAAAAAATGGTTGGACATTATACTGCTCTTTTTTAGGCATAGGTTTTTATGTAGCTGCTTTTTTCCATTTTCCCAATTTAAGGCAAGTATTCTGTTTTATAGAGAAGGTAGAAATAAGGATGAACAGGGGTACCGGATAAATTCGGGAGGCTCACAGGGTATTCCCCGGTCACTTAATCAATTTTATCAATTTTGTACTGGCAGATACTGCCCAAAATAGGAAATGTAGATTGTGTCCCCAATTTTCTTGATTTTAGGTGGCAGGAGTTAGAGAATTAGTTTTTAAAGAATTTTGTCAAGCCTGGAGGAAAGATGAAAACTATTGGCTTAATCGGTGGTATGAGCTGGGAATCATCGCTTGAGTATTACCGCATTATCAACGAGGAAGTTAAAAGACGGCTGGGTGGCTTTCATTCGGCCCGATGCCTGATGTATTCAGTTGATTTTGCGGAAATTGAACACCATCAGCACAGCGGAGAATGGGATAAACTGGCCTGGATTTTAGGTCAGGTAGCTGTCCGCCTGGAAGCCGGTGGGGCTGATTTTCTGGTGCTCTGCACCAACACCATGCACAAGGTTGCTCCAGCCCTGGAAGCTGCGGTCAGCATTCCTCTGCTGCACATCGCTGACCCCACAGCCGAGAGAATCAAAGCCCGGGGGATTAAAAAAGTCGGACTTCTGGGTACGCGCTTTACCATGGAAGAAGATTTTTACCGCGGCCGCCTGGAAAAGAAGCACGGCCTGGAGGTGCTGGTGCCAGACGAAAGCGACCGTCAGTTAATCCACCGCGTAATTTATTATGAGTTATGCGATGGAATATTACAGGAAGAATCGCGCCGGAAATTCAGGACGGTGATTGAAAAGCTCGGTGAGACCGGCGCTCAGGGCGTCATCCTGGGCTGTACGGAAATTGGACTTTTAGTTAAGGAAAAAGATAGCCCTTTACCTATTTTTGATACCACCATCATCCACGCTGAAGCGGCCGTGGACTATGCCCTTAGCTAATCTCCAGGAGGAGCTGGTCATGGATGTTTATTTTTACGAGGTTTTTGAGGAAGAAGCCAGGCTGATTGAAAGTCTGGTCGGCAACCAGCTGACCTTTGGCCTGACAGATAAAACCATCCAGGAAATTGGCCATCAGCATCCCCCGGCCCGACTTATCAGCGTCAGGACCCAATCCCTGATTCCAGTGGCCTGGCAGGATGTGCTGGATGGCGTCTTAAGTCGCACCACCGGCTTTGACCATCTTAAAGCTTACAAAAAGCTCATCTCCAGGCCCGTGGCTCTTGGCTATCTGGAGGAATACGCCACCCGGGCTGTGGCCGAACAGGCAATTTTATTGATGATGGCATTAATGCGCCGCCTTCCAGCCCAGATGGAGAACTTCAGGCGATTTAGCCGAGATGGGCTCACCGGTCTGGAATGCGCCGGAAAAAAACTGCTGGTGGTAGGTGTTGGCCGAATCGGCGGCGAAATCGTCAAAATCGGTCAGGGCCTGGGGATGGAAGTGAGGGGAGTGGATCTTGTTTGGCGGCATGATTACGTCACTTATGTGAGTAGAGAAGAAGGACTTCCCTGGGCAGAGGTCATTGTCTGCGCTATGAATCTGACCGATGAAAATTATCACTATTTTTCCTATGAGCTGCTTAAAAAGGCAAGGCCTGGGGTGATTTTTATCAACATAGCCCGCGGTGAACATGCCCCTCTTGAAGACTTGCTGCGATTGCTAAAGGAAGGACATCTGGGAGGTCTCGGACTGGACGTATTTGAAGACGAACCTGAAGTAGGGGCAGCCATGCGGACGGGGCAGGTGGAAAGCTCAGAAAAAGCCAGGCTGGTGGCTGAGCTACTAAAGTACCAGAATGTTATTCTCACTCCCCATAACGCCTTCAATACCACTGAAGCTGTGCGGAGAAAAGCTGAGTTCAGCGTCAAGGAAATTTTTCGCTTTCTTCGCTACGGTCATTTTCAGAACCAGGTTTAAGTTAGCAGGGCATTGAGGTTGTTAAAGGTTAATGGTTTTTTAGACCGTTTGATATATTTTTTGCAACAATTTCCTTAATGTAGATTCTTTGAGACCTTATTGATTCGGTAGTTAAAAACAAACTTACGGGTTAATTCTTTTAATCATCCTGACTGCCTGATTGAACTTAGCTCTTTTTCCCTTGACACAGGTTCCAGGAAAGGTTTCTAAGTGTTAATTTTTAATTTGACATTATGGAATGACAAGGCAAAAATAAAAGAAGGAGGGCTCTCAGAATGCGGCAAAAAGCCATTTTTATCATAAGCTTATTTATTTTGATTTTCTTTATGCTGTCAGATTTGGGAACTGGGTCTCAGCCTGGAGGCCAGCAGGAGAAATCAAGGTCCCAGCAGTATGTTAGAGACCAGACCGAACACCGGGTTACGGTAGCTGTAAAAATGATCCAGGTTTATGTCACTGACAAGAGCGGACGACTGGCTGCAGACCTGACGGCAGAAGATTTTGAAGTTCTTGACAACAATAAACCTGTTCAGCTAATCCACTTTGAAAAACATATAATAGACGAAGCTACGGCTGAGGAACTCTCTGAACTTCCCCGGCCTGCTTTAGCNCGCAAATTTCTGTTGCTTTTTGATTTTGCCTTTACTGATGCCCGGGGCCTCCGCCGGGCCCGCGAGGCAGCCCTCAAATTTCTGGAGAGCTCTCTTCTGCCATCTGATGAAATAACCCTTATCACTTATACTGCCCTTCGCGGACTTACTGTCCATGAGTACATGACCAGAGACCACGAAAGAATAAAAAATATAGTCAGCAGCTTCGGCCTGAAGAATGTTACCGGCCGGGCTGAAAACTTAGCCAGCTTTTATTATTCTCAAGCCCTGGCTGAATCCCAGAGCGATGACATTTCTCCCTCTCCAGAAGAAACTTTCTTTACCGACCAGGCCCGTCTTCAGACTGGCCAGATGCTCGATGTTAACCGACGGCAGGGTTATGTGGATCAGGCCCGGTTTTATCTTCAAGCTCTGAGCAATCTGGCTAAGGTCCTCAGGACGGTTCCCGGCAATAAGAACATGGTACTTTTTTCTTCAGGTATAGCCCGGCAAGTTCTTTTCGGCCGGACCGGGGGAGCGGTGGTCGGCGACTGGCAAACGCCAGAACAGTTAGCTGCTCAGATGTCTGAGTATGACGCCGCTCAGGCCGATGCCGGACTCAGAAGCGATTTTTCCAATCTGCTAAAGGAATTCAAGGCCTCCAACTGCACCATTTTTGCTTTTGATATTTCTCGGGCTCATAAAGAAGGTGAAGTCAGTGAGTTTCAGGTGGCCGGGACAGGGATAAGGGAACTCGATGGAGCTGATTCTTTGAAGCAGTTAGCTTCTCAGACTGGCGGGCGTTTTTATGCCAGCACCGTTAATCCGGAAAACGCCATGGGAGAAATCGTCAACCTCACCAGGAATTATTATGTGTTAGGCTTTAAGATTGATGAGCGCTGGGATGGTAAGTTCCATAAGATTAAGGTTAATGTTAAGAGAAAGGGTTACAAAGTTTATGCTGAGGGTGGATATTTCAATCCCAAACCGTTTAAGGAGTACAATAGTTTTGAAAAACTGCTTCACCTGATAGAAATTGCTCTTTCTGATGACCCCTGGCCGTACATTCCGGTGGAAATACCGGCTGTCAGCTTTAACCTGGTGGAAAGAGGCTGGCCCACGCTGCTGACTTTCGCCAGGGCCTCAGGCGATAAACTGATTGAAGTTTTCGGACCCCGAACTGAAGTTTATCTTCTGCTTTTTAACGACCGTCAGGAGCTGGTCTTTATCAAGCGATTCAAGGCTTCTGTCCCTGAAAAAGATAAAAAAGAAAAAAAATCTTTCCTTCCTTCTTTTCTGGTTCAGGTGAAGCCGGGAAAATATGAAAGCGTGCTCATCATGCGCAACATGGAAACTGGCCGGTGTGCCAGGGGCTCAGCTCCGGTTGAAGTTGCAGCCAAACTTCCGGTAATGCCTTATTTTGATCCGCCTCTTCTGCTCGGGCTTGATGACCTTTCGCGAGAGATAAATGCTGAGGGCGAACCCACTCTGGCTGCACTTTATGGTTATAATAGCCAGAACTACTCAGCGGCCGCGGGCGAGCTGGAGGCTGGAACCAGACGGCTGTATGCTGCCCTGCGCCTGGCCTGCCCGGAAGGCTCAGAGGAAGGACTAACCATTAAAGCTGATTTAACCGAAGAGCAGAGTGGAGAGAATAAGATTATCCCGGTCTCAATATTAGAAAGAAAAAGGCAGGCTCAGCTGGTCAGACTGTTAGTAGAGCTGGAGACTGGTGGTTTGACGCCGGGCCGGTACAGCCTGAAATTGACTGCTTCCGCCCCTGGCTTTCATCAGCCGGCAGAATCTTACCTGAGGTTTATGGTGAAATAAAATTGGGGACACAATATATATTCACCAATTTTCGGCTTTTAAAATAATTTGAAATAACAACTGTTTTTCTCAATTTCTGCTTTAAGGTAGGTTTCCTGCTTTATAGATAATATAGACTTAAGGATGATGAGGGGTATCCTATAAATTCAGGATATTCTGGGTATTCCTCGGTTTCTTAATCAATTTTATCAATCTTATAATGGCAGAGGCTGCCACAGGGGCTGCAAAAAATAGGAAATATAGATTATGTCCCCATTTTTCTGGAACTCTATAACGGCTGAATCCGTATAATATTAAGAACTTGGTTTAAATTGAGCGTTATATTCTAAAATAGAAAATTTCATACTTTAAGATGAGTAAGGTCAAATTACTACCGTTGAGGAAAATCCTATCTGTGTTAGAAGCCAATTTTATTTTGATAATTAAGGAAAAGTCTAATATACTAAAAAAGAAGGGAGTCAAAGATGAAAAAATGGTTTATCTTATTTTCAGGACTGGTTTTGGCCATGATGATTTTGAATGGTTGTAAGCCGGCGGTTAAAGAGTCACCGCTTATCCCACGCCAGGTTCTTTTCGGCAATCCGGACCGGGCTTCCCTTCAGATAAGCCCTGACGGTCGCTACCTGAGTTTTCTGGCTCCGGTTGATAATGTGCTGAATGTCTGGGTGGCGCCGGTTGAGGCTCCAGAAAAAGCCGAGCCAGTGACCCAGGATAAAAACCGTGGCATCAGAGTTTATTTCTGGGCCCATACCAATGAGCATATCATCTATGTTCAGGACCTGGGAGGTGATGAAAACTGGCAGATTCATGTGGTTAACATTGCCACCAGGGAAGACAAAAACCTGACGCCCTTTGAAGAAATACCCGGACCTGATGGTAAGCCATTAACCCAGCCCGACGGGCGCCCCCTCCGACCTCAAGCTCAGATTCAGGCTGTAAGCCACAAGTTCGCAGATGAGATAATGATTGGTTTGAATAACCGCAACCCGCAATTCCACGACCTCTACCGGGTTAATATTCTGACCGGTGAGCTGAAACTGATCCAGAGAAACGATGCCTTTATGGGCTTTCAGGTTGATGATGATTACCGCCTCCGGTTTGCGGCTCAGATGACCCCTGATGGGGGAATGGCCCTGTTTCAGCCCGATGGTCGGGGGGGCTGGAAGCCCTTTGATACCGTACCAATGGAAGATCTGATGACCACCAATCCGGTAGAGTTTGATAAAACCGGCGAGATACTATATATGATTGACAGCCGGGGCCGCAACACCGCGGCTCTTCTGGCCGTTAACCTGAAAACCGGCGAAAAGAAAGTAATTTTTGAAGACCCGAGAGCCGATGTCAGCGGATTGGTGATGCACCCCACCGAAAAAACTGTGGAAGCGGTGGCCGTAGAATATTTAAGGACTGAATGGACGGTTCTGGATGAGGCGGTCAGAGCTGACCTTGAATACCTTAAGACTGTCTCTGAAGGTGATGTCAACATTACCGGCCGGACGCTCGACGATAGACTCTGGACAGTAGCCTATACTGTGGATAACGGTCCGGTTCGTTATTACCTCTATGACCGTAGCCAGAAGAAAGCCAGCTTCCTCTTTACCAACCGTAAAGCTCTTGAAGGATTGACACTGGCCAGAATGCATCCGGTGGTTATAAAGTCTCGCGACGGGCTTAACCTCGTCAGCTATCTGTCTTTGCCACCGTGGACCGACCCCGATAATGACGGTCGGCCAAACAAACCTCTGTCCATGGTTTTATGGGTGCATGGCGGCCCCTGGGCCCGTGATTCCTGGGGCTATGATTCGGTTCATCAGTGGTTGGCCAACCGCGGCTATGCGGTCTTAAGCGTTAACTACCGGGGTTCAACCGGCTTTGGCAAAGATTTTATCAATGCCGGCAACCTGGAATGGGCCGGTAAGATGCATGAGGACCTGATTGATGCGGTCAACTGGGCCGTTGACAACCGAATAGCTGACCCAAAAAAGGTGGCTATAGCGGGTGGAAGCTACGGCGGTTACGCTACCCTGGTGGGTTTGACCTTTACTCCCGAAGTTTTTGTCTGCGGAGTGGACATAGTCGGACCATCCAACCTGAGGACTCTGCTGGAAACCATCCCACCATACTGGAAGCCTCTGATGGATATGTGGGCCACCAGAGTGGGTGACCCGAGGACCGAGGAAGGCAGGAAGTTCCTGGATTCTCGTTCTCCTCTGACCTATGTCGACCGCATCGTAAGACCTCTGCTAATCGGCCAGGGAGCTAACGACCCCAGGGTTAAACAGAGCGAATCTGACCAGATTGTTAAAGCTATGGAAGAGAGAAAAATTCCTGTTACTTATGTTCTTTACCCAGACGAAGGCCACGGCTTTGCCAGACCAGAAAACCGGATGTCATTCTTTGCAGTTTCGGAATTGTTCCTGGCCCGTTATTTAGGCGGAAGAGCTCAGGAAATAGGTGATGATTTTCGCGGTTCTTCCATCCAGGTTCCTCATGGAGTTGAAAATCTTCCCGGGTTGAGTGAGGCTCTGAAGAAGTTAGAACTTGAAGCCCAAAAATAGAGGCTGAAACTCAGTCCCTAACAGGAATTTTAAGCANGGTTCCGGGTTCAACCGATTCGGTGAGCTCCAGGCCGTTTAGGATGGCCACCTCTTTCAATCTGTTTTCAGGAAGACCGAGCCCCTGCAGGATGGCGGCCAAAGTATTTCTTCTGGCTACTCTTATTATTCTAAGACGCTCTGGTTTTAGGTTAAGCTTTTTAGGGTCAGTTAGAAGCCGCAAGCCATTCATNGAAGCGGTAAAGGTGGAAAGATAAGGCAGGTAGTTGACTGAGTCGGAGTAGGCCATAAAAACCAGAACGAATTCTGGGTGGCTGATAAAATCAACCAGCCCGAGTATTTTAGTTTCCTGGGCTTGAAGCTCAAACTCCAGCCGAAGAGCCGTGAAGCCATTGAGGTTTTTAACTTCCGAGCCCAGTACCTTAACTTTGTTGGTGGCGACAAAATTCTGAGCAGCTTCATCTGCTTTCTTTTCTCTGGCTAAAGAGAAAACCAGTACCGCATTTTCTCTGGGTGATATCATCTGAACCCGGCTGGCTGTGTTATTTAGCTTCCAGCCGGAGGGAACTGGAAACTGAATTCTAAGGCCCGGATGGTAAAACACTTTTCCTTCTACGAACCCCTGCCTCGGGTCTTCACCAAAAACCAGACCGTCCAGGTTAGTCAGGTATTCATCCCGGTTAATTTTGACGGCAACTCCCGGATTGGCCTGCTGCCAGCTGGAAGCAGCCTTTTTAATGGCCGCAATGCGGTCCGGGGGATCAGGATGAGTGGAAAGCCAGCTGGGCAGTCCATCTCTCCCTGATTCAGGTTTAAGCCGCTCCAGAGTGATAAAAAGATTAGCCATCTGGCGGGAGTCATAACCAGCTCTGGAAGAATAAAGCACTCCGAGGTCATCAGCCTGACGTTCATTGTCCCGGCTGAAGCTGAGGAAAAGCAGGCCGAGGCTGGCTTCGGCTAATTGAGCGTAGCGTTCAAAATTTTTTGAAAGAGCGCCGGCTAACCCCAGACCCAGCTGGGCCATAATTACCCGACTGTAGAGCTGGGCGCTGTGCCGGGCAGTCACGTGTCCTACTTCATGGCCGATGACTCCGGCCAGTTCGGCTTCATCGTTAAGATAGGCTAGAATACCTCTGGTCAGGTAAATGAAGCCCCCGGGGACAGCAAAGGCGTTGACCACCGGGCTGTCGAGAACCTTGAAGGAATAGGGCAGGTCAGACTGATGNCTGACAGCTGCCACCTTTTTGCCTACACTAAAGATATAGTCAGAGAGGTTTTTATCTTCATAAAGCCCATAAGTCTGGATGATTTCCTCGTCGGTCTGCTGACCCAGAGCCAGTTCATCCGAACGGCTGAGAAGCATCAGCTCTCGCTTCTGGGTTACGGGATTTACAGCGCAGGCCAGGTAAAGAATGATTAAAACCAGAATAACTGCAATTAGAGACAGCCTGGTATGAAATATCAGGTTTTTCTGTTCCAGCCTGCCTGACAGATTTTCTTTGACAGTCTTGGAATTGGTTTTGGTTTTATGTTCCATCATTTTTGCCTTCCTTCTTTGAAGCTAAAAATTAAATCAAAGTTTCATCTTTAATTTATTATCCACACTGGAAGCCCTTCATGGCAAGAGAAAAAATCTGGAGCCTTTAGATTAGATGGATTTCCGGCTATTGACCATGAGATTTGATAAGCAAAGAACGTCGGAAGTGATGGTAAGGAACCAGCATAAAGATCATCAGCATAATGAAAAAAAGATAATACTTATTTACTCCATCCTGACCGTGAGCCAGCCAGATCAGAGCCCGCTGCAGGTGGATAAAAAGAAGGTTAAAAAAGATGAGAATGAGAAGGACAATTTCTTGCTTGAGCTGGCGCAGAGCCTGCCTGAGGGCGTCTTCTTTCCTGGTTTCTATCTCTTCAGAAAAAGTTCCAGTTTCACTGGAAACTTCTGGACGCTCTGAGATTCTGAGGCCTGCCGCCGGGCCAGATTGAGATTCCTTTCTTGGTTTTAATGTTTCTGGTTGATTTATCCAGCGGCGGCCGGCCAGATAGAAGCTGATTATAAAGATGGTCTGAAAAAGGGGATATAGAAAAAAGGCCGGTCCTTTGGCTGATTTCATTATCTGCTGGCCGGCTAAGTTCAACCAGTAAGGGATTTCCGAGGGCAGGCGGGGGTAAGCATAAGCCATCATAATCCAGCTGATTATAAGCAGGATAAGGTTAAAGGCCAGAAGAATCTGAACCGGGCGGACTAAAAAATATTTTTTATTCACTTAATTAATTTATCACAAAGTAAGTCTGGAAAAAAGCGGCTAGTGAATTGACTGAAAATAATAAAAATAATAATCTTTGCTTGCTCAGGTCAAAATTAAAGTTAAGAAAATTTCAGCTTATGGAAGGCTGATAGGTAAAATGTTAATTAATTCTCTGGTTTTTTACTGGTTTTCGGGATGGAAAGTTTTTTCTGCTGATTTCAATCTCAGCCGGCCCGAAGGGGTCAGAAAAGTTATAGTTCTGGTGGTTGGGTTAAAACCTGGCTGAGAACTCGGGACAAAACAATTCAGGAACAGGAATAAGAATGACCAAAAAAGATAGAAATAAAAAAGTAAGAGCTCCCAGGAACAGAACTCTGACCTTGAGCCCGGAGGAGATGAGTAAATATCGGAAAAAACTTTTGAAGCTCAGCGCTCCCGCTTCCCTGGCTGAGATAGAAAACAGGATAATCTTCCAGGATATTTTTGAGGTGCTGGACTGGTTGCCATCAGCTTTTGTGGATCTGGCTTTTATCGACCCACCTTATAACCTCAATAAAACTTTCAATCTGGCGGTTTTTCGGGAGATGGAAGTTGATAGATATGAACACTGGTTAGAGTCCTGGATGGCCAGAATGGTCCGGCTTCTCAAGCCAGCAGCTTCAATTTACATCTGCGGGGACTGGAAATCTTCAGGAGCAATTTTTAACATAGCCAGAAAATATTTCCGGATACGAAATCGAATAACCTGGGAGAGAGAAAAGGGTCGTGGAGCTAAAAAGAACTGGAAAAACTGTTCGGAAGACATCTGGTTCTGTACCATGTCCGATGATTACTATTTTAATGTAGAGGCGGTTATGATGAAGAGAAAGGTTCTGGCTCCTTACCGCGATGAAAATGGAAAACCCAGGGACTGGAAGGAAGCAGGTAAAGAAAAATATCGCTTGACCCATCCTTCCAACTTCTGGTCTGATCTGACGGTTCCTTTCTGGTCGATGCCGGAGAATACCGACCATCCCACGCAGAAACCGGAAAAGCTCCTGGCCAAGATAATTCTGGCCAGTTCCCAGCCCGGAGACTTGGTCTTTGACCCCTTCCTCGGCTCGGGCACCAGCTGTGTGGTGGCTAAAAAGCTGGGGCGACGCTTTCTGGGAGTGGAAATAGACGAGTACTACTGCTTGCTGGCTGAAAAGCGTCTGGAGATTGCTGAACATGACCGGTCTATACAGGGTTATGTGGAGGGAGTGTTCTGGGAGAGGAACACCTTAAACGACCGTCTGATAAAAAGAGGAATTGAAAGTGAGAAGCAAAACGAGTAATCACATTACTCAAAAATTCCGGGCTCGCGGTCAGCGTTAAAAAGCTTAACTTATACTGCCTGGCTCGTTTGTTTGGTTTTACTGAAAAGAATAGTTGGCTTGACCTCAGTTCTGGCAAATATATATCATTTAAAGGTAGAATGAAGAGATCAGATCTCAAAAAAAGCGGTGGTAATCTTGTCAGCTGGCAGGGTTAAAGTTTCGTGGGTGATTATTGGAATTAGGACTGGTGAGCAAAAATGAAGACAAGGATAATCTTTATTAGAGTAATTTTATTGGTTTCGGTGCTGGCGGGTTGTCTTTTAGCTTTTGCCAGGTTAGAGACCGGGGCTTTTATTAAAGGTCCGGAGCGGCCGCCAGCAGCAACCGGGAAGGAAGCGCCTTTTTCAGACCAGAACCTGGAAACTTTGGAACCTTCCTGGCCGCTTCTTTTTATTCCGAATTACGGGCAGCTTGATTCAGAGGTGAAATTTTATGTTCCGGGAAGGGATAAGCATATCTATTTCAGGAAAAACGGGTTAACTATCGGACTAACCAGAAAAGCTGACCAGAATGCTTACCAAAATGCTTGCTTAGAAAATATATTATCATTACCCGATAGGATTAATAGTATATTTTTGAATTCTCATTTTAATCAGGAATCGGCTTTTTTCGAACTGGGACGCTGGGTGGTCGGTCTTGATTTCGTCGGAGCCTCACCTGAAGCTGTGGAAGCTCAGGATAAAGCCGAGACAGTGGTTTCTTTTTTCAAAGGACCGGAGGAAAGCTGGCTGACCGGGCTTTCTTCTTATCGCCGGGTTATTTATCGTAATCTCTGGCCCGGGATTGATCTGAGCTTTTCAGGAAACCGAAACCACCTGAAATATGAACTGGTGATTAACCCGGGGGCAGATGTTTCCTGCATAAAAATGAGCTATCGCGGGGCTGAAGACATCAGGCTGAACGAAGAGGGGGCAATTGAGGTTGTCACTCCGGTTGGGAGTTTTCAAGACGAAGCTCCAGCTGCCTACCAGCTTAAAAACGGACGACAGGTCAAAGTCCAGGCCTTTTTTGAAATTTTAGAAAAGCAGATGGGGGAAGACGGTCTGGTCAGTTCCCTTCATACCATAAGACTCGGACCTTACGACCCGGGGCTTCCCATTTACCTGGACCCGGCTATATTGATTTACAGCGGTTACCTGGGAGGTTCTTCCAATGATCGGGCTCTGGCCATTGCTCTGGACAGTGCCGGTAATGTTTACCTGGCTGGCTGGACGGCTTCCATAGACTTTCAGGTGACGGTTGGCCCGGACCTCAGCTTTAACGGACCCTCCCTCGGCACCGATGCCTTTGTGGCTAAAGTCAACCCTTCCGGAACCGGACTGGTGTACTGCGGCTTCCTCGGCGGAAGCTATGACGACGGAGCCACCGGCCTGGCAGTTGATTCGGCCGGGAATGCTTATGTAGGCGGCTATACCAGATCAGTTGACTTTCCGGTTTATCTCGGACCGTATACCACTCCGGCTGCCGGAGTGGTTCAATACGGTGACGGCTTCATCGCCAAAATTAATGCTTCCGGAACCGGTCTGGTCTACAGCGGATTCCTGGGAGGCTCGTCGGCTGATGTGGTCAGTGCCGTGGCTGTAGACAGTAGCGGTCGGGCTTATGTCTGCGGGACTACGGAATCATCAAATTTCCCGGTCAAAGCTGGACCAGATACCAGTTACAATGGTCAGAAAGATGTTTTTATCCTGAGAGTGGCCGCTTCCGGTCAATCGCTTGATTGGTCAGGGTTTATTGGTGGTACCAGGGACGATATCGGCACCGGCCTGGCTCTGGATTCGTTCGGGAATGCTTATGTGATCGGCCATACTACCTCAACTCAGGCCAACCTTTTTCCGGTAAAGACCGGGCCTTACCTGACTCACAAAGGAGGCCTGGATGCTTTTGTGGCTAAAGTAAGTGCCAGCGGAGCCAGTCTGGTTTACTGCGGCTATATTGGGGGAACCGGTGATGACTATGGTTCAGGAATAGCGGTTGATGGTGATGGATGTGCCTACATCACCGGAGCCACTCTTTCTACCAGCGGCTTCCCGGTAATTCTGGGGCCGGACCTTACTCGGAATGGCCTGGCTGACGCTTTTGTGGCTAAGGTCAATCAGTCTGGCAGTGGACTGGTTTACTGCGGTTATCTTGGGGGTTCAGCAGATGATTTCGGTCTTTCAATAGCCGTGGGGGCCCAGGGAATAGTCAGCCTGGTAGGAGCTACTGATTCGGCTGATTTTCCGGTAATTGGTGGGCCTTACAGCTCCTACAACGGAAACCGCGATGCTTTCTTAGCAGTCTTAGCCGCTGATGGTCAGAATCTTATTTATTCCAGTTTTCTCGGTGGTTCAGGCCGGGAAGAAGCTAATGCGGTGGCTGCTGATGGTACTGGCAATTTTTACCTGGCTGGTTTTACCACTTCGCTTGATTTCCCGGTGCTGGTAGGTCCCTTCACCAGACCTGGAGGGGGAGTTGGTCTTCTGGCTGAAGATGCCTTTGTCAGCCGCATCTATGGACTTCTGCCTCCCGCTGCACCAGAGAACTTGAGGCTCAACCTGGTTACCGATACCACAGCGGTCATAGCCTGGGAAGACAAATCCAGCAACGAAAGCGGGTTCAAAATAGAAAGAAAAACCGGAACTGGCGGGACTTGGAGCCAGATAGCCCTGGTTGGAGCTAATGTAGTGACCTATCAGGACAGCGGGTTGAGCGAAGCCACCTCTTATTTCTACCGGGTTAAGGCCTATAACTCAGCCGGTGATTCTAAATACTCCAATGAACTAAACGTTCTGACCATACCAGCAGCTCCTTCCAGTCTTGAGGCCGTGGCCGTTCACGAAAGGCGAGTTAACCTGAGCTGGACTGATAACTCAGCCGGGGAGACCGGTTACCGGATAGAAAGAAAAACCGGTGCCGGAAATTGGATTGCTCTGGCCAGCGTAGCCGCTAACTCGACCACCTATGCCGATCTGACAGTGGTAGAGTCCACCACTTACACTTACCGGGTTTTTGCTTACAACCCCAGCGGTGATTCCACCTCTTCTAACGAAGCCACTGTGACTACACCGGCTCTTACCATTCCGGCACCTCCTTCAGGGCTTCAGGCAACGGCTATCTCGGCTACCCAGGTCAGGCTAAACTGGGTAGACAATTCTTACAATGAAGACGGATTCAAGGTTGAAAGAAAGACCGGGGCCGGAGTAACCTGGGAGCAGATTGGAGTAGTAGCTGAGAATTCAGGAGTTTTCATCGACAGCGGCCTTTTAGAACTGACCACTTATTATTACCGGGTAAGGGCTTTTAACCTGGCTGGCGATTCTGATTATTCTAATGAAGTCACAGTCACCACTCCCGAGAACCGGCCCAAGCTGAGGGTTCCGGTGGCCGGGATTGAATTCGGCAGCTTGCCCGTTTGTGAATCACGTAACAGTCAGATCGCTATTTTCAATGATGGGGGAGCGGAGCTTTTGGTGAGCAGTATTGTCAGAAGTTCTGGTTCTACAACCTTCAGCTATATCGGGCCAGGTACTCCGTTCATTGTTCCTCCGTTCGGTTCAAGAATTTTAACCCTCAGGTTCAATCCTTATGACCCCGGTTCGGCTGAGGCTATCTTTAGCCTTATTTCCAACGATCCTGACCATCCAGAAGTCTCATTTGTAGTTTCTGGGAGTGCTCTGATACCGGTGATTAATTTGAGTCTGGAGGTGGAAAAACGTACCGAAAGAGCCTGGATTATCAAAAGAGACTATGGCTATATAACTGTGGTGGTTAACAAGGAGGTTCCCTACACCGTGGCCAGGTACCGGCTGTGGAGAAAACCTGTTGCCGGAGGTTATGAACTGCGACGAGAATTCATAGAATCCGACTTCAGCTATGGCCGTCTGGTTTACATTGATAAGTATCTTGATAAAGGAAAAAGCTATGTTTATAGGATAGAAGCCTTGGACTGCACCGGCCGGGTAATTGCTGCCAGTGAAACCGGAACCCAGCCAGCTTCTGTTCGGGAAAAGTCTAACCTCAGACCGGAGCGAGTGATAAAGGATTAGAAAAAAGGTTAGATTATTAACTGCGATTTTCCAGAGACCTGATTCTCAGCCAACTTTCCACTATCTGGTCAAAGCCAGAGACTTGGAAGACTCATCGTCATCGGCTGTTTGTTTTGGCTTCTAAAAAGCTGAAGGCCGGAAGCTAAGATTTTTTCCCAGTAAGTCCGGCTAAACAGATTTAGTTAAAAAGCTTTCTTCATATTACTTCCGGACCGTAATCACAGGACGAATTTCCGCCCGGCCTGGTTTTCCAGAGAGAAAAAACCAGATTTCCTCTGGCGGTCAATTTGGCTAGAAGGTTTTGGCCTGTATAATGGGAAGAAATGAGTGAGAGGCTTCGTCTAAAATGCTGAATAAAAAAGGAATTTTCTGTATAAATTTTAACTTTTAATAAAAGAAAAATAAAATCAGGAGTGTTTAGATGAAGAAGCATACTTCAAATTCCATAAATCGGTTGATTCTGGTTTATCTTTTTCTGTTTTTTTCGGGAGTTTTTCCTCTTTTCTCTCTATCTGATGGAACGGAATCCAAGCCTGCTGGTCAGTCCACCTCGCCCGGCCAAAAAGTTCTGGAGCTTTCGCTTGAAGACTGCATCTACCGGGCTTTGAAGAACAATCTGAATTTGAAAGCCGAGATGTTAACCCCGGAGATTGCTGACCGGGCGGTAACTCTGGCCAGCGAAAAATACATCCCCTCAATCAGCCTGAACTATAATGATCAGAGCACCAGGACGGCTTCCTATTCTTTTCTTGATGCTTCCGATGTAGTCATAACCAAGCAGAATGATTACACTATACAGTTGAGTCAGAACCTGCCTATAGGCGGTGCTTTTTCCGCAAGCCTTTATAACTACGTCAACGACAGCAACCGTCGTTTTCAAACCATCAACCCCCGCTTCGGCACCACCATAAGACTGAATTTCAGCCAGCCCCTGCTTCGTGATTTTGGTTTCAAATACGGCCGTCGGGAAATAATAATTGCTAACTACAACCGTGAGATGTCGGAAGAGAATTTCCAGAGAGTCCTTGAAGATACTATCTATGCAGTGGAAGTAGCTTACTGGAATCTGGTCTTCGCCCGTGAGAACCTTAAAGTCCGGCAGCAATCACTTCGTCTGGCTCAGGAACTGCTTGAAAAGAATAAGGTGGAAATCGAAGCTGGTACCCTTCCTCCCATAGAACTTCTCACCGCAGAAAGTGAAGTCAGTACCCGTCAGGCTGACATCCTGGAAGCTCAGGCTCTGGTAAAAAACTACGAAGACCAGCTGCGGGTGATAATCAACCTGGGAGCGGAGATGGAAAATCCGAAAAACGTGCAAATTATTCCGATAGATTCTCCCTCCACTGAAAAAAGAGAAGTAAATTATGAGGAAGCTTTGACTGTGGCTCTGCAGAAGCGTCCTGACCTTCAGGCTATCAGAGTGGACCTGAAAAACCGGGAGTTCAATCTCAGTTATGCAAAGAATCAGATGTTGCCTGATCTCCGGTTTCAGCTCTCTTACTGGAGCCCGGGGATTTCCGGTGACCAGATTCTTTATCAGGACAATAACCCCCTTACTGGAATCATAATCGGTAAAATTCCCGGCAAAAAATCCGATGCCCTCCGCGACGCCCTTAACTTCAAATACAAGAACTGGACAATGGGCCTCACCCTGACACTGCCTCTGAACTCGGTCTTAACCAGAGCGAATTACGCTCAGGCTAAACTGGCCCTGGAACAGGCTCAATTGAAGCTGAAAAATCAGCAGCTTCAGGTGGACCTGGAAATCAGCAACACCGTCCGGGCGGTTGAGATCAATTATCAACGGGTGCTGGCTTATAGAGCGGCCCGGGAACTGGCTGAAAAAAAGCTGGAGGCCGAGCAGGAAAAGTTTAAGGTCGGACTCAGCACCAATTATCTGGTACTCCAGTATCAGCGGGACCTGGCCAATGCCATGACCATGGAGCTGAAAGCTCTGATTGATTACAACGTTTCTCTGGCCAACCTGGACAGAGTTATGGGAACCGGTCGGGAAAGACATAGAATCTCGGTGCTCGGTTCTGACTGAAATTTATTATTTCTCTGAGATAAATTGGATAGAGGAGAAGCACAGGAATGAAAGTTATCGGCCGAATTAAAAAAATGACTCTGGTACAAAAAATTGTGGTGGCGGCTGGTTTGATAGTCGTCGGACTGTTGCTATGGAAAGTTGGACAGGCTGTTTTTAAGAAAAATAGCACCGGAGGGCCCCGGCAGGCTGCGGTGGCTGTGGTTTTGAGCCCGGTGGAAACCGGTTTGATTAGAGACGTCGGTCAGTTTTCAGGCAGCCTGATTCCAAAATCTCAGTTCAACATTGCCCCGAAGGTCTCAGGCCGGCTGAAGAAGCTTTACGTCAATATCGGTGACCGGGTAGTTAAGGGTCAGGTGGTTGCCCAGCTGGATGACGAAGAATACCTCCAGCAGGTGGCTCAAGCCGAAGCTGATCTTAAAGTGGCCAGAGCTAATTACGAAGAAGCCAGGAGTGCTATGGAGCTGGCCAGGAAAGACCTGGAGAGAGCCGAGACCCTCCATCAGCGGGGAATTCTCTCTGATGCTCAGTATGACACATCCAGAGCTCAGTATCAGGCTCAGCAGTCGAGGTTCAAGGTGGCTGAAGCTCAGGTAGCAAACCGGGAAGCGGCTCTGGAAACGGCCAGAGTCAGGCTTTCTTATACCAGAATAATAGCCACCTGGGAAAGTGGCGGACCAGTTCGTTTTGTAGGCGAGAGGTTTGTGGATGAGGGAGCCCTGCTTTCAGCTAACACTCCTATCATTTCCATAGTTGAAATTCAGCCCATAACCGCCGTTATCTATGCTACGGATAAAGAATACTTCAGAATTAATACTGGCCAGCCGGTTACAATCAGGTCCAGTGTATTTCCAGATAAGTATTTTCAGGGAAAAGTGGTTCGGGTGGCTCCGCTGCTTAAAGAAACTTCCCGCCAGGCCCGGGTGGAGATTGACATTGACAATGAAGAAGGACTTTTAAAACCGGGCATGTTCGTTAATGCCGAAATTGAGTTTGCCCGAAGAGAAAAGGCCCGAAAGGTTCCTTTCAGTGCCATAGTAACCCGGGGGGGAAAACAAGGGGTTTTTCTGGCTGATCTGGAAAGTAAAAAAGCAGTTTTTACCCCGGTTAAGGTCGGTATCATCGAGGGTGAAATGGCCGAAATTCTGGAGCCGGAAAACCTTTCCGGTCTGGTAGTGACTCTCGGTCAGCATCTTCTGCAGGATGGTATGGGTATAATTCTACCCGAAACTAAAGAAAAACAAGCAGAAGGCAAAAGACCTGGTAGACCTGCAGCCGGTACCGGGAGATAAAAAAATGGATTCTGTCCCCAGGAAGAAAAACAGGAGGGAGAAATGAACATTTCTGAATTTTCCATAAAGAGGCCAATCTTTGTGACCATGCTGACCCTGGTGGTCCTGGTCCTGGGTTTTATCTCCTTGAGTCGTTTGCCTGTGGATTTAATGCCTGACATAACCTTTCCGACCTTAAACGTAAATACCTCTTATCCCAATACAGCCCCTGAAGAAATGGAGCAGATTATTACCAGACCAATAGAAGAGGCTCTGAGTTCGGTGCCGGGGGTGGAGGAGATATTTTCAGTTTCATCTCAGGGAAACAGCTCAGTCCGGGTTATGTTTTCCTGGGGAAAAGACCTTGATGAGGCAGCCAATGAAATCAGAGAAAGGCTGGATCGAATTATTGGCCGGTTTCCACCTGAAGTTCAGCGGCCAACCCTGAGAAAGTTCGACCCCGCTCAGATGCCAGTCTTAATGGTTGGTCTTTTAAGTCAGCTTGATCCGATTCAAGTCCGGAAAATTATTGATGAACAGATTTCCTACCGCCTGGAAAGAGTACCTGGTGTGGCCTCGGTTGATGTCTGGGGCGGTCTGGAAAGAGAAATTCAGGTTAATCTTTTCCCGGATAAAGTTAAAGCTCTGGGCCTGCCGCTTGATTTAATCATCAGCAAAATCAGGCAGGAAAATATTGATGTTCCGGCCGGGACGATTGAAAAAGGCAACTATGAAATAGTTATCCGAATTCCCGGGGTTTATAATAGCATCGATCAAATAAAAGAGACTATTGTGGCTATAAGAGAAGGAGCAGCCATCAGGGTAAAAGATATTGCCAGTGTGGAAGATACCTTTCGTCGGATAACCAGAGTAGCCAGGATTGACGATTTGCCGGGTGTAAGACTCGCCATATATAAACAATCCGGGCAGAATACGGTAAGAGTAGTGGATGGGGTTTATAAAGAGCTAAAAAGACTGGAAGAAGATTATCCTCAGTTCAAGTTTGTAACCATTAGAGACAGTGCTAAATATATCAGGAATGCTATAGACAACGTCGGCACTTCAGCTCTGTATGGTGGACTGCTGGCTATTTTTGTTTTGCTTTTCTTTCTGGTCAATATCAGAAGCACTCTGGTTATTGCTCTCTCAATTCCAATTTCTATTATTGCTACCTTTACCCTGATTTACTTTAATGGTTTTACCCTTAATGTGATGAGCCTCGGCGGCCTGGCTCTGGGAATCGGAATGATGGTTGACAGTTCCATTGTTGTTCTGGAAAACATCTTCCGGCTGCGAGAAGGAGGGCTTTCGGTTTTTAAGGCTTCCGTTGAGGGAGCCAGAGAAGTCACCTCTGCCATTATTGCCAGCACTCTGACGACACTTATAGTCTTCATGCCGATGCTCTTTGTCAGAGGCGCTTCAGGACTGATGTTCAAGCAGTTAGCCTATGTGGTGGCTTTCTCTCTGAGCTGCTCGCTGGTAGTGTCTTTAACTCTGGTTCCCATGCTGTCCAGTAAGATTCTAAGGGGGGGAAAGACAGGGTCTATTTCTTCTTCCAGGCTGGCAGTTAAAGCTAAAGACATCTTTGCCAGTCTGGAAAATTCTTATAAAAAAATGCTGGATTACTCGCTCCGTCATCGGGCCAGAATAATAATGGTTACCGTCCTGCTGCTGGCGGTCAGTATTTTTCTGCTCAGGTTTGTGGGTAGAGAGTATATGCCCCAGACTGACGAGGGAGAGGTTTCTATTACTGTGGAAATGGAAGTTGGCACCAGACTATCGGTGATGGATGAGAAATTAAAGGAAGTAAGTACTCTGGTTAAACAACTTGTGCCGGAGCTTGAGACCATTCAGGAAAGTGCCGGAAGCGGTGGCTGGCGAGGTGGAGCCAACCAGGGCAATATAACGGTTAAATTAGTGCCCAAATCACGGAGAAGTAGATCCAGCCAGGAGATTGCGGCTGATTTAAGCAGAAAGCTGTCAGGTATTCCTGGAGCCATCATCAGAGTCAGGGCTTCAGGGGGTCAGATGATGTTTGGAATGAGAGGTGGAGGCGGGCAGGAAAGACTACAGATTGAGATTCGAGGCTACAACCTGGAAGTTGCTCAGAGTTTAGCGGCCCAGGTAAAAAGGGTAGTGGAGAACATTCGCGGAGTTACTGATGTCAGAATAAGCCGGCTGGAAGGGACTCCTGAACAACATTTGGTCATAGACCGGCAGAAGGCTTCTGATATGAAGCTTTCGGTGAATCAGATTGCTAATTTTATCCAGACAGTGCTGATGGGTTCTCAGGCCAGTCAGTTCAGGGAGGGCGGCCGGGAGTACCGGATTCTGGTTAAGGTTAAAGATTCAGAGCGGCTGGATGTTAACAACCTGCTGGATATGACTATAACTAACTCTGATGGCCAGCAAATCAGCCTGCGTAATGTCATAGAGGTCAGGTCGGCCCGGGGTCCAATGCAAATCGAGCGGAGAGACCGCGAGAGAATCATTAACGTCTCGGCTGAAATTGCCGACCGGGACCTGGGTTCGGTCATTCGAGATGCCCGACAGGCTCTAAAGACAGTTCCGGTTCCTCGAGATTTCACCATCAACTTCACCGGTGATTACGAAGAGCAGAAGAAAGCCAACCGTGAGCTCTTGATTAGCATATTGTTAGCTCTTTTTCTGGTTTATATGATCATGGCTATGTTGTATGAGTCATTTCTTGATCCGCTGATTGTTATGTTCTCAGTGCCTGTGGCTTTTATCGGAGTTGTGCTGATGTTGATTCTAACCGGCACCACGCTTAACGTTCAATCCTATATCGGTCTTATTATGCTGGGTGGTATCGTGGTCAACAACGCCATCCTGCTTGTTGATTATACCAACTTGCTGCGTCGTCGGGACGGGATGGAGATAATGGAAGCTATTAAGGAGGCCGGGAGGCGAAGACTCCGTCCTATTCTGATGACCGCCCTTACTACCATAATTGCCATGATTCCTCTGGCTCTCGGACTGAGGGAAGGAAGCGAGGTCCAGACGCCGTTGGCCAGAACAGTTATTGGTGGTTTGATCAGTTCCACCTTCATCACTCTGATAGTCATTCCGGTTATCTATTCGCTTTTTGAAAAAGGAAGAAAGAAGAGAACCGAAGAGACCTTTTAAGCGGCCAAAAATTCAGGTATTATAATTTTGATGAACCCCTTGTCAGCCAGTAGGACTTCGGTCTTTTTTTTAGCAGCTTTCCTGTTTTATTTTCTTGCTTCCTTAGTTTGTGGGCAGCCTGTTTCCAGCAGTCAGTTATTGGTCGGTGAGCCAGCAGGTCTAAGAGAAATCAGGGTCAAGCTAACAGCCGATGAAGAACTGCGGGAAATCTGGGGAGCCAGGAAAAGAGTTGAAGAAATCCTGACTGAAGTCAGCCGCGAGTTTGAACAGCTGATTCAGGTTAGATTCATCTGGGAAGGCTGGTCCGAATGGGATTCTGATGACCGGATTACCAGACTGGAGGATTTTGCCGAACAGCTGGACCTGAGGGCCGAGAAGCAGGGAGCTGACCTCCTGATAGCGGTTACTGCTCAGCAAAACCTGGAGCTTGACTATACCGGCTTTTCTCTGTTCAGGGCCGGGATGGTAGTAGTAATCTACACTCCGGACCGCTTTAAGCTCAAGAGACTTATCGTTCATGAGCTCGGTCATGTTTTTGGGGCCGTTCATGTTCCGGTGGCTAATTCCATTATGAGCTGCCTGGGGGAAGGAACCAGGTTCGATCCTGATAATCTCAAGATAATTAAGCTCGGTCGAACAAGAAGTTTTAAGCCTTTCGGCTTCCCTTTTCCTGAAGAAGTGAGAGAAGAGCTCGAGAAAATCTACCTGAGAATCAGAGCCAAAATCCTGGAGCAAAAAGAAATTCAGAAATTGTTTAAGGAAAGAGAGGCTGCGGTTACCAGGCCTTTTGATTCTCTCCTGAAAAGAAAAGCAATCTGTTTGAGCGACTGCTTTCTAATGTTAGCCCAGCTTCAGCTGGAAAAGGCTGAGTTTGAGAAGGCTATCTCCTACAGCGAGGAAGCTCTGGTCCTCAATCCCGAAGACCATGAGGCCTTGAACTTAAAAGCTATAGCTTTAAGACGCTCAGGTCAGGTTGAAAAAGCAGCCGAAATCTACCAGACCATTCTTCTAGCCAGACCCGAGCAACCCCGAATTCTTTTTAATCTGGGAATTGCTTATGGCCGGATGAACCGGCTGGAAGAGGCCAAAAGGATATACCAGAGGGTGCTGGAGCTCAAGCCCGATTTTTTTGAAGCCCATAATAACCTTGGAGAAATATTTCTGAGGGAAAACCGGCTGGATGAGGCCGAAAGGCATTTTTTTAAAACCATTGAGATCTATGAAGGTTTTGGTCTGGCCTATTCAAACCTGGCTGAAGTTTATAGCAGGCGTAATGAACTGGATAAGGCCAGGGAATATGTGGAGAAAGCCCTGGCTATCGACCCCGGAATGATTTCCGCTTTAAACATCAAAGGTAACCTGCTGCGTCGGGAAGGCCGACTCGAAGAAGCTCTGGTTCAGTACGAGAAGGCTCTGAAAAGAAATCCCCGTTACGAAAAAGCTCTTTACAATATGGGAATAATTTCCACAGACCTGGGGCGCTGGCCAGAGGCCAGAGCTTATTTCTTAAAAGCTCTGGAAGTAGACCCTTATTTTGGAGAAGCTCAGGCCGGTTTAGGTCTGTGTTATTTACACGAAAAACGCTGGGACGAAGCTATCTATCATCTGAATAAAGCCAGGGAACTCGGCTATCAAAACCCGGTCATCAGCGTTAACCTGAGCTATGCCTATTTAGCCAAAGGAGATTGGAGTCGCGCGGAAACTGAAGCCCTGAAAGCTACTCAGGAGCAGCCCAATCTGGCACTTGCTTATAATAACCTGGGTATCGCTCTGGCCCAGCAGGGAAAAATGGAGCAGGCCCGCCAGGCTCTGAACAGGGCTGTGGAATTAAACCCTGTGGACCGGGATTCGGTGGTGAACCTAGCCACCGTGGAATTTTCTCTGGGAAATGACGACAGGGCTCTTCAGCTTTTTCTGAAAGCTGTGGCCCTTCAACCCGGTCATCCAGGAAACGGTCTCATCTACAACAACCTGGCGGTTATCTACTACAGGAAAGCCCAGTATCAGCAGAGCTGGGAATTCTGTCTGAGAGCTTTGCAGAGTGGAGTCAAGGTCGACCCGGAATTCGTGGAAGAACTCAGAAAAAAAGTGAAAAAGTGAAGTTCAGCTGAAAGCCAGGTCCAGAATCATCATCAGCAAAAACCCCGAGATGGCTCCTACAGTGGCGTAGTCTGATTTGCCGCTCTGCTGCGATTCAGGAATAACTTCTTCAACCACCACGAAAATCATTGCCCCGGCCGCAAAAGAAAGGGCATAAGGCATAATAGAAATTATCCTGGTTACCGCCAGAGCCCCCAGCATACCGGCTACCGGTTCGACCAAACCGGAAAGTTGTCCCATGAAAAAACTTTTTGAACGACTAAGTCCGGCGGAGCGAAGCGGTCCGGAAATAGCCAGACCTTCGGGCAGGTTTTGCAGCCCGATGCCCAGAGCCAGAATCAGAGCTCCGCTAAGAGTAGCTTCTGGAACTCCTGAGGCCGCCGCTCCAATGGCTATTCCCACAGCCAGGCCTTCAGGAATGTTATGAAGAGTGATGGCCATAACGAGAAGAGTGGTTTTTCGCCAGTGAGTTTTTAAGCCTTCAGAAAACTCCTCCGGCAAAAAAAGATGAAGATGGGGGAGAGTGCGGTCAATTAAAAAAAGCAAACCTGCCCCGGCCAGAAATCCGACAGCTGGAGGAAACCAGAATGGCAATTTCCCGCCTTTAGCCATTTCTATGGCCGGGGAAAGGAGCGACCAGAAACTGGCAGCTATCATCACTCCACCGGCAAAACCCAGCATGAGGTCCAGCAGCCGGCGGCTAACATTTTTAAAAAGAAAGACTGAAGCTGCCCCGATGGCTGTCATCAGATAAGTGAAAATAGTGGCCAGCAGGGCTTGGAAAACGGCTGGGAGATTATTAAAGAATTCAATCATAACTATTTAATAACTGATTAGAAGTTATCGGTCAATAGAGCTAATTGTCGGTTTTATTGAATAAAAGGACGGCAGGGTAAGGCTGGTTTATAAAATAATAAACAAAGTGGGTTTCGAAGCAAAGCATTTTGTTCTTGATAATCATAAGTGACAGGCTATAGAATTGAAATGCTATCTGTCGAAAGGAGGAGGCTATGGGTCTCAGATTAAAAAAAATCTACGGTAAGGGTATGATATTTTTGGTACTGCTTTTTTTGGCTGCCGGGTCTTTATTACTCCAGGCTGCTGAAGAAGCCAGAGTATTGAGGTTTCCGACCGTTTACCGGGACCAGGTTGTTTTTTCCTATGCTGGTGACCTTTATTCGGTTCCTGTGAGCGGCGGTCTGGCCCGCAAACTAACCAGTCATCAGGGGTATGAATCTTTTGCCCGTTTTTCTCCAGATGGTCAGCACCTGGTTTTTACTGCTGAATACGATGGCAACCGGGAAGTTTATCTGATGCCGGCCCAGGGTGGAATTCCAGTTAGATTGACCTTCACTCCAGTTCTCAGCCGGGATGATATTTCTGACCGTATGGGGCCAAATAATATCGTTATGGGCTGGACTCCCGACGGTCAGAAAATAATTTTCCGGTCCAGAATGGCTGAATGGAATGATTTCAATGGCCAGCTTTATTTAGTTCCGAAAGAGGGTGGAACACCCGAGGAACTACCTCTGCCGAGAGGCGGCTTCTGTTCTTTCTCGCCTGACGGGCAGAAGCTGGCCTTTAACCGAATTTTCCGGGAATTCCGAACCTGGAAAAGATACCGTGGTGGAATGGTGGATGATATCTGGATTTATGATTTCAAAACCAAAAAGACGGAAAACATAACCAATAATCAGGCTTCCGACATTATTCCTATGTGGAGCGGGAATAGAATTTATTTCCTTTCCGACCGGGATGAGAACCAGAGGTTTAATATCTATGTCTACGACCTGGAGCAGCGAACCACCAGAAAAGTAACTGATTTTAAGGATTTTGATGTTAAATTCCCATCACTCGGGCCTGACTCCATTGTCTTTGAAAACGGTGGCTACCTTTACCGTCTGGAACTGGCCTCCGAAAAGGTCAGCCGTATTCCGGTATTTATTGCTGATGACCAGGTGATGGCCAGGACTGAGCTAGTCAAGGTAGCTGATAGAATTACCAATTTTGACCTGGCTCCTGATGGAGCCCGGGCTTTGTTCGGAGCTCGTGGTGAAATTTTTACAGTCCCGGCCAGACACGGCAACACCCGCAATCTGACCGGCACCTCCGGTGTTCATGAGCGGGATGCGGTTTGGTCGCCCGATGGCCGCTGGATTGCTTTCGTTTCGGACAGAACAGGTCGGGAAGAAATATTCATCCTCCCCCAGGACGGCTCCTGTGAAGCAGTGCAGCTGACCTCTGATTCGGATTGTTATAAATATGCTCCGGTCTGGTCTCCGGACAGCAAGAAACTCCTCTGGTCCGACCGGATGTTTCGGCTGCGTTACGTTGATATAGAGAAAAAGCAAGTAGTAGAAGTGGCCAGAGGTAAAATCTGGGAAATTATGGATTTTAGCTGGTCTCCGGATTCCAGCTGGATTGCCTACTCCCAGCAGGAAGAAAATGGCTTGAATAAGATTTACCTCTACAGCCTTAATACCAGAGAAACTTTTGAAGTCACGGACAGCTGGTATTCATCCTACTCTCCGTGCTTTAGCTCCGATGGTCAGTATCTATTTTTTGTTTCCGACAGGGATTTCAATCCAGTTTACAGTCGGACTGAATGGAATCACGCTTATCTTGACATGGCCCGAATCTACCTGGTTACTCTGAATAGAGAAGTAAAGTCACCTTTTGAACCGAAAAGTGATGAGGTAAAGATTTCTTCCTCAGAACCAGCTAAAGCCGAATCCAGAACAGCAAAAAGCCGTGAGGAAAAGCCTGCCTCCGCTCAGCCGGTTGAAAAAGTAGTGGTGAAGATAGATAAAGAAGGAATTAAGGACCGAATCGTGGCTTTACCGATTGAAGTCTCCGGTTATTACAGGCTGAGGTCGGTTGGAGATAAGCTTTTCTATCTCAAGCGGTCTTTTCGCGACCGACAGACTTCGCTTAAATATTACGACCTGAAAAAGCTGGAAGAAAAAGACCTTGGTCAGGTTAATAACTACGTGATTTCAGCTGATCACAAGAAAATGCTGGTCCAGCAGGGAAAGGATTATGCCATTATCGACCTTCCTCAGGCTCCCATAAAGATTGAAGAAAAACTGAACCTCTCAGGCCTGGAAGTCTGGTTAGACCGCAAAGCCGAATGGGCTCAGATATTTGAGGAGTGTTGGCGACAGATGAAGGATTTCTTCTACGCTCCAAACATGCACGGAGTAGACTGGGAGAAAGTAAAGGCTCAGTACGAACCTCTGGCCAAGGCAGTTAACCACCGGGCGGATCTGACTTATGTCATAGGGGAGATGATTGGAGAGCTGAACTGCGGCCACACCTACGTTGGCGGCGGGGACCTGCCCGGAGTGGAAAGGGTCAACGTCGGGAGGTTAGGAGCCAGGCTGGAGAGGGACAGGGCCAGCGGTTATTACCGGATTAAAAAGATTCTGGAAGGCCAGAACTGGGACCGGGAACTGCGTTCCCCGCTGACAGAGGTCGGGGTAAAGGTTAAAGAGGGCGAATATATTATTGCCGTTAACGGCCGGCCCGTTAATCAAGTCAGAGATATTTATGAACTGTTGGTGAACACGGCTGGCAGGCAGGTCAGGCTCAAAGTTAATTCCCAGCCGGTGGAGAAAGGGGCCCGAGAGGTAGTAGTAGTGCCGATAGAGACGGAAAACAGCCTTTATTATTACAACTGGGTTAAAAAGAATGCCGAATATGTGGCCAGAGCAACCGAAGGCAAAATAGCCTACATTCATGTGCCAGATATGGGTGTGCGGGGACTTAATGAATTCGTCAAACATTTCTATCCCCAGACCAACAAGAAAGGTCTGATTATCGATGTCCGGGGCAATGGTGGTGGGAATGTCTCGCCCATGCTGATTGAAAGGCTGGCCCGTCAGGCAGCTATGATGGATATTGCCCGCGGCTCGGTGCCTAGGCCAGATCCAGCTGCTATCATCATGGGCCCAAAAGTCTGCCTGATAAATGAGTTTTCTGCCTCTGACGGAGACATCTTTCCGTATCGTTTTAAACGTTATCAGCTGGGCAAGCTCATCGGTAAAAGAACCTGGGGTGGGGTGATTGGAATCAGAGGCACTCTGCCGCTCCTTGATGGTGGTTACCTTAACAAACCGGAGTTTGCCACTTACAGTCTGGAAGGAGAATGGATTATTGAAGGTGAAGGGGTGGAACCGGATATCTATATTGATAACGACCCGGCTAGGGAATATGAAGGTATAGATGAACAGCTAAATAAGGCTATAGAGGTAATTCTGGAGGAGCTTAAATCCAAAGAACCCAAGCTACCGCCTGTTCCGCCCTATCCAAAGAAGTAGGCTGGGTTAATAAAGAAAGAGGCCGATTAATTTCAGAAAAAATTGATTTATTTTGAATCTTGGTTACGGAGATAATTATGTCACAGAAATAATTAAGCCAGCAAACAGGTTATTTTGAAAAATTAGTGAGCTCTGGATGTCAGGACAGTGATAAGGCTATGGAAAATTTTTCCCATAAATGTTCTGCCGGCTCAGCCCTTGAGAAAAGAAAGGAATTAAGTTATAAACTACGATTTAAGTCAGAAAACAAAAGGAGTTTTTCCGGCTTCTGGTAAAACTTGATGACCCCGGGTTGGAAAAAATTGCTCTCAATCTAAAAAATTAAAGATAAAAGGAGAGAAGATTATGAGCTGTCGTAAGACCCTGATAATTGTCTGCCTCTTTTTGGTTTTGGTTCAGGGCATTTTTTATCTTAAAGCTCAAGAAATTGAAGCCAGAGGATATGGTTATCTGAAAAAAGCTGTGGAACAGGTTTCCGAACAGAATCTGGAAGCGACCATTAAAACTCTACAATCTTTTAAGACCCGTAACCTGCTCTCTGAGTCCAGGTCAGATAATTTTGGAATAGGAGCGGCCAGGCGATGGTTAATCAAGGAATTTCAGAAGATAGCCGGGCTGGAAGTGATCAATGATGGTTACTGGCTACCGAAGCAGGGTGGAAGGATAGTCCGAGATACCGAGCTTCATAATATTGTGGCCATCAAAAAAGGAAAAGCAGCCCGCGAAAGAATAATCATTGTCAATGCCCATTATGACACAATTGCTGTCAGTAAGGATGGAAAATTCAATTACGAAGACGTCAACACTGAGGCTCCCGGTGCCAACGATGATGCCTCGGGTGTGGCGGCTCTTCTGGAAATGGCCAGGATTATAGCCCCGCTGGAAACAGAAGCCACCATCCATTTCATTGCCTTTTCCGGAGAAGAGCAGGGCCTGGTCGGTTCCACGCTTTATGCCCAGAAGATGAAACAGCAGGGAAAGAACGTTGAAGCAGTCCTGACCATGGACATGATTTCTAACATCAAAGCTGAAAACGGTTACATAGATTCAACCCGGGTCCGGGTGTTCAGCGATGACCCCAACGATTCACCCAGCCGGGAGCTGGCTCGCTACGTTAAAAGAGTGGCAGAGCAGGTTTATCCCTCTTTTGAAGTTAACCTGATTTACCGGGCCGATAGATTCGGCCGGGGAGGCGACCACACGCCCTTTGTGCTGGAAGGATTTCCGGGGATAAGGTTTACAGAAGCTCGGGAAAACTATTCAGTTCAACATTCGCCGCTTGATACCATTGAAAATCTTTCTGTTCCTTATTGTGCGGATGTCACCCGAGTGGTCCTGGCTTCTCTTCTTTCCCTGGCCTGTGCGCCAGAAGCACCGCAGGTAACCAGCGAGCGTGGGGCACCGCTTCTCGGCCGTGGTCAGGGATATGATGCGGAGCTGCGCTGGAAATGGGAAGGCAAACGCGAGAACCTGGCTGGTTTTAAGGTTTATATGAAGGATACCAAATCACCTTACTGGGAAAGGGTTTATTTTGCCGGCAAAACTGAATCTTTTCTGCTAAAAAATGTTTCTATAGATGACTGGACCTTTGGAGTTTCGGCTGTTGGGACCAACGGTCTGGAAAGCCTGGTTTCCATCTACCGCATGCCACCCCGGCGTCGGGCTGAATACCAGTTTAAGGAAATAAAATAAATCTTAAGGTAGCTTAATTAAAGCCTGTCCGGAATCCCGAACTTAAAAGAGCGTACCTGAATAAGCCAGGGATTTCTGACTTGAGCCAGTAGTAATTTAATCAGGCTTTCCAGACTAAATTTCTTATAGATTAAACATCGAGCCCGCCGGTCAGGTAATCAATTAGGTTAGCATAACTCAAGTATGGATTATACGAATTATGAATATAACCAGCGAGTAAGAGAAGAGTCTTATCTGACTTCTGGCCAGGTTTCCGGGTGATAAATCAAAAATCTTTTTCGGCCAGATTTTTTATTATCCTTCACCTGGCTAATTATTGGTTTAGGTGCTTATGGATAAAAGGTATATAATGGGAAAAGAACAATAGAGGAAAAATGAGGCCACCAGAAAAAAAAGAAAATCCAAATAAGATAAGGCATTTAATAGGCATAATGAGTGGAAAAGGCGGGGTGGGGAAGTCCACGGTGACTTACCTCACGGCTCTGGCCCTGAAGCGAAAAGGCTATAAAGTCGGCATACTTGATGCTGACATAACTGGTGCCAGCATCCCGCGGATTATGCACCTGCCAAAGTATGAGATGAAAGTCTGCGGCGATTTTATCTGCCCGGTGGAAACAGAGCAGGGGCTAAAGGTTATGTCTATAAGTTTTCTGGTGGACAGCGAAGAACAACCGGTCATCTGGCGCGGACCACTTCTCAGCAAAGCCATCCAGCAATTCTGGGGCGAAGTGCTGTGGGGCGAGCTGGATTACCTGGTGATTGATATGCCGCCGGGAACTTCTGATGTGGCCATAACTGTCATGCAATACTTCCCGCTTCACGGCTTTATTTTTGTCACCACACCCCAGGACCTGGTCTCGGTGGTGGTGGCTCGCTCCATGCAGATGGCCCAGAGGCTGAAGGTGCCGGTGCTGGGGCTGGTAGAAAACATGAGTTATTTTATCTGCCCCCACTGCGGGCAAAAGACCAATTTCTTCGGCCAGGATGAGACCGAAAAGCTGGCCAGGCAGTTCGGCACTGAGCTCCTGGTTCAGATTCCCACCAGTGTAGAATTTGCCCTTCTGCCATCCCGGGGGCTCGACCTGGAAAAAGTTCTGGTAAGAGAGGTTCTGGAAAGCCTGGCTCAGGGTATTGGCCGAAAATTTACCAGCTGAGGCAAATCTAATTACCAGTTTATTTTAAAGCCTCATTTTTTTCGCCAGCAACAGTAGAGCCTGAAACCAAAACTCTGTAAAATAGGTTTAATATGTTATTTTTTTTCTTTACAATAAAGAAGGCAGAAAATATGGAAAAGAAGTAAATTAGAAAAAAAGAGGAGGCCTTTTGTCCATGAGGCAAGAGAAAAGTCATTGCGGTTTCAGTCTATTCTTCATCATTCTAATGGCTGTGGTGATGGTCAGTTCCGTTTCTCTTTTTCTACACGGTCAAAAGATAGAGACTTCGGGGCAGGAAATAATGGCACCGATGGCCAGGACCGCTGGCTCAGAAAAGCTGGAAGAGCTCAGGGTTAAAACAAAAATTGATTCGGTGATCGTCTTCCCTGACCGAGCCCAGGTCTTCAGAAAGGGACAGACAACCATCAACCACGACGTCAAGGTGCTGGTTTTTGAAGGGCTGCCAGCCACCCTCATTGACAGGTCTTTAAGGATATCTGGCAAAGGCTCAGCCAGGTTAAAATTCCTGGGAGTTGAAGTGCTCAAAAAATACCTTGAATCCGAGCAACTGCCCGAGGTTAAAAAAATTAGGGAAGAAATAAAGGCGGTGGAAACAGAGATAAACAAAATCAAAGGTTGGGAGGCGGTTTTAGATTCACAGGAGAAATTTTTAAATTCCTTCAGCAACGTTTACAGCAATCAGACTGCCCGGGACCTGGCTTCCGGACGACCCGATCTTTCCGGTCTTGATAAGTTTCTTGATTATTTGAGCACCAGGCTGCAAACTATTCAAAAAACCAGACAGGAAAATGCACAACAGCTAACCGAAAATCAGGCCAGGCTGGAATCGCTCAAGAAAAAACTGAATGAAATTATGCCCGCCCGGGCTAAAGAGGAAAAAGACGTTAAGGTTCTGGTGGAAGTGTCTCAGACCGGCCGCTTTGAAGTTGAGTTCAGCTACTTTGTAGCTCCGGCCAGCTGGAAGCCGGCCTATACCATGAGGCTTCTACCAGAGTCAGCGGAAGTTGAGTTGACCAATGTGGCTCTGGTATCTCAAAAAACGGCTGAGAACTGGGATGAAGTTAAACTCACTCTCTCTACCACCCAGCCCGAGGTTTTGACCATGCCCATGGAGCTTGAACCATGGTACTTGAACGATGATACTCTTATACCTTTGCCTCTTGAAGAAAGGATAAAGTTTAAAATGGCCAGACCGCAAATGTTGAGCCAGGAAGAAACTGCTTCTGAGTTCGAAGAGGCAACCGTAGAAAAAACTGCGGAGTCAGAAACAGCCGAAACAGTGGAAAACTGGGGGGCGGTGAGTTTTGATATTAAAACACCCTGGACTATTCCTGGCGATGGGGTGGAAAGACGGGTGCCTGTAGCCCTGGAGAAGCTGGCTACCAGTTTTGATTATCTAACCATACCGAAAATTCAGGAGACCGTGTTTCTGAGGGCCAGGGTTAATAATACCCTCGGTTATCCTTTAAGACCGGGGAAGGTTGACCTCTTTACCGGTCAGGACTTTACCGGGAATGGTTATCTCAAGTACGTTCCTGCAGGCGATGAATTCAAACTGGTTTTTGGCAGCGACCCTCAGGTGAAAGTTAAGAGAGAGCTGGTCAAAAAAGAAAAAGGTAAGGCAGGTGCTTTTAAAAATAGTCAAAAGGTTAGCCTGGCCTATAGAATCACTCTGGAGAATCTTCGTAACCGTCCGGTAGAAGTTGAACTTGTGGACCAAATTCCAGTAAGCCAGACCAGGTCAATTTTGGTAAAAGATATAAAAATTACCCCACGTCCCGATAAACAGGACGAAAAAGGTATCATTTCCTGGAAAGTAATGCTTGAACCCGGAAAGAAGCTTGAATTTAACCTGAGCTTTTCGGTGGAGTATCCAGTAGGTTTTGAGCTGCCCGGGGTCTGAGTGGGGTCTGAATCATGACTGCGGCTGAGCAAGAATCTGGCCCTTTGCCAGATAAAATATTGTTATATAATCTTCTACTTATTACTTAGCGCTTCTAATGGTATAATTCCGGACTAAAAAAACGACAGAAAGTAATCGGAGAGAGTTATGAGCTTGGATGAACTGAAAAGTAAATTCTGGATGGATTCTCCAGATGAAATAGCAGTTAATTTTAGTACGGACCTGAAAAAAGGGCTTTCTTCAGAGCAGGCCAGAAGAAATCTCGAACGCTTTGGACCCAACCAGCTGAAGGAGACTCCCGGGCGCAATCCGCTGGCAGTTTTTTTCGACCAGTTTAAATCATTCCTGATCTGGGTTCTGGTGGCGGCAGCCATTATCTCCGGTTTTCTGGGAGAGTGGGTGGATGCCCTGGCCATCATCGCCATCGTCATCCTCAATGCCATCCTGGGGTTTATTCAGGAATACAGGGCTGAGAAAGCTCTTCTGGCCCTCAAGAAGCTGGCTGCCCCTCAGACCAAAGTTATCCGCGATGGTGAGTTGAGGCAGATTCCAGCCAGCGAAGTGGTTCCGGGCGACCTGCTGGAACTCGAGGCTGGAGATAATGTACCCGCGGATGCCAGAGTAATATCCCACACTACCAATTTTTCAGTTCACGAGGCGGCTCTGACAGGAGAATCAACTCCTGTTTTTAAGACCAGTGTGGAATTAGAAGGGGATGACCTGCCGCTGGCAGACCGGGCTAATATGGTTTATGCCGGAACTTCCGTTTCTTCAGGTAAAGCCCGGGCCCTGGTGGTAGCTACCGGAATGTCGACCGAGCTGGGAAAGATAGCCACCATGATCCAGGAAATTGGCCGGGAAATCACCCCCCTGCAAAAAAAATTAGAACAATTCGGGCGCTGGATTGTCTATCTTTGTTTTTTCCTGGTAGGCTTGATTTTTCTTCTGGAATGGTTAAGGGGAGGAAAGCTGGTTGAAGTGTTCTTAACTGCCGTCAGCCTGGCGGTGGCGGCCATTCCTGAAGGCCTGCCGGCGGTAGTAACCATTGCCCTGGCTCTTGGTGTCCAGAGGATGGTCAAACGGAATGCCCTGATAAGAAAGCTGCCTTCAGTCGAGACTCTGGGATCGGCTACAGTTATCTGCTCGGATAAAACTGGTACTCTGACCAAAAACGAAATGACCGTTAAAGCAGTCTATGCCGACGGTCAGCTGTTCAGCGTTTCTGGAACAGGTTATCGACCAGAAGGCGATTTCTGGCTTGATGAGGAGAAAATCAACCCTTCAGAATTTCCCGGGTTGATGAGAACTCTGGTCTGCGGAGCTCTGTGCAATTCGGCCACTCTTCTGGAAGCTGATAACAATTTTCGAGTTATAGGGGACCCGACCGAAGGAGCCTTCCTGACTCTGGCCCGAAAGGCTGGATTAAAAAAAGAAGAGCTGGAAGCTATTGAGCCGCTGGTGGAGGAAATTCCTTTTGATTCAGAACGCAAGATGATGACCATGCTTCGCCGGGTTGATGGACAGTATGTAGCTTACGTCAAAGGCGCACCTGATGTTCTGCTAAAAAAGTGTGCTTTTATCTACGAAGGTGGGCAGGAACGGCCAATTACCTCTGGTGATGTGAACCGCCTCCTGAGGGTTAATGATGACCTGGCCAGTCAGGCTCTGAGAGTTCTCGGTTGTGCCTACCGCCGTTTTCCTTCTTTTCCAGCAAAGCTGGATGCCGGTTCAGTGGAAAAAGATCTGGTTTTTGTCGGTCTGGTAGCCATGATTGATCCACCCCGTCCGGAAGCCCTAACGGCTATTACCTCATGTAAACGAGCTGGAATAAAACCGGTTATGATAACCGGGGACCATAAGACCACAGCTGTAGCTATCGCCAGAGAACTGGGTCTTCTGGAAGAAAACGGACTGGCCATAAGCGGAGAAGAACTTGATAAGATGAGACCGGAAGAATACCAGGAACTGGTCAATCGGATTCAGGTATATGCCAGGGTCTCACCCGAACACAAGCTAAAAATTGTCAGAGCCTGGAAAAATAAAGGTCAGGTAGTAGCCATGACCGGCGATGGAGTGAACGATGCTCCAGCTGTTAAAGAAGCTGATATCGGAGTGGCTATGGGAATTACCGGAACAGATGTCACCAAAGAAGTTTCTGACATGGTCATCACCGACGATAATTTTGCCTCCATTGTGGCCGCGGTGGAAGAAGGCAGAGCTATTTACGATAATATTAAGAAATTTGTTCATTACCTTCTGTCCTGCAATCTATCAGAAATAATGGTTATGTTTGCTGCTTCACTTCTGGGCTGGCCAATCCCTCTGGTCCCGATTCAAATCCTCTGGGTCAACCTGGTAACCGACGGTTTCCCGGCCCTGGGTCTGGGTTTTGAACCCACTGACCCTGATATCATGTCGCGGCCACCAAGACGGCCTGATGAGCCCATAATTGACCGCAAAAGAGCTGTCCTGATGAGCCTTCAGGGCCTATTTATTGCTTTCTGCACTTTAACAGCTTATTTCCTGGTTCTTTTTGTCGAGAAAGAAGGTCTGGAAAGGGCCAGAACTGCGGCTTTCATAGTTCTGTCAGTTAGCCAGCTTTTTCATGCCCTCAATTGCCGCAGTCAGATGAAGTCGCTTTTTGAGCTGGGAGTTTTTTCCAATCTTAAATTAATCTGTGCTTTTCTGTTTTCTCTGAGTTTGCAGCTGATGGTGGTTTATATCTCGCCCCTTCAAAAAATATTTAAGACCCAGAACCTGACTCTCCTGGATTGGGCTCTGGTCTTCCTGCTTTCCTCTCTTTCACTCTGGGGTATGGAGCTGGTTAAATGGCTTAACAAACGCTTTCGCTTTTATGAAGTGTATTGATTTTTGGGCAAAGCTTTCTGGCTTCAGGGCAAGGCTTTATGTTCGGCTGGGATTCTCAGGGCATCCTAAACAGGAGAAGGGAGAGTTCAGAAAATACAAATCAATTCTTCTTTTAAGAGATTTAATCTTACCAATTAAATTTTCTATTCTGGAATTAGTTTGTTTATTCTACTTCATCCGCCGAAGGCGAACTTCAATTTCCGGAGTGTCTTTAAGCAGTTCAACCAGTCTTGAAGTATCGGTTTCACCGAAGTGATAGGGATAGAGAATCCTGGGCTTAAACCATCTGGCGGCTTCGGCTACCATTTCAGGAGTCATGGTGTATGGCAGGTTCATTGGCAAAAAGGCTACAGTGATGTCTTTGAGATTTTTCATTTCGGGAATATTTTCAGTATCACCGGCCACATAAACCCTGATATCACTGAAAGTTATAACATAGCCGTTACCTGCCCCTTTGGGATGAAAGGGATTGCCGTCAGGTCTTTTATGCTGAAGGTTATAGGCCGGCACAGCTTCTATTTCCAGGCCCAGGACCTTCTCTTTATCTCCGTTTTTCATTACCTTGGGTCCCGGAACTTTGGCCTGACAGGAAGCAGACCCGATGACCACGGTGGAGTCCTGACGGATAATTTTCAGAGCCTGAGGGTCACAGTGGTCAAAATGGTCGTGGGTAATAAGAATCAGGTCGGCTTTGGGAAGTTTAGTGTAATCGGTTTCACTGCTGACCGGGTCTACATGTATTATTTTGTTCTGGTAGGTGAACATCAGGGTGCCGTGACCGATAAAGGTAATTTTCAGGTCGCCGCCAGCAGTCTTGATTATATCCTCTTCGTGTTTTTGGCCAGAAGCCAGAAGAGGAGCCAGCCCCAGAAAAATTGATATAGTTACAATAAGTAGCTTTTCCATCAGTTACCTCCTTCTTTCAATAAAAATTTTAACACACAACTTTTTGACAAAAAATATTTTTATTTTTTTTTAAATCTTCTATAATCATTAATCATAAATATGGAGGCCAGCCTGTTACTCAGGGAACTGTGTGAAAACCAATGAAACTAAAAAGGCTTTTTTCCCAATCCTTTATGTTTTTTCTGCTCTTTTGGTTTGTAATCTGCACTGTAATTCTGGTTTTTGGATTGTTTGAGGTTCGTCAGGTAATAATAGATGATCAAATTGGTGAACTGACCGGACTGGGGCTATCTTTAAGTAAAGAGATAGCCGGATTTGAATTTCTAGACGATACGGAGCTCCAGAAGTTTATTTTTACTCAGGCCAGAATTTCCAGAACCAGACTGACTATCGTGGACACTTCAGGAAAGGTAATTTATGATACCGAAAAAGAAGCTGAGACCATGGAGCTTCACCGCTACCGGCCAGAAATCAATCAGGCTCTAAGTGGCGAAGTTAGCTCAGTAATCCGCTGGAGCGACACCCTTAAAAAGAAAATGCTTTATGTTGCTGTTCCCATTCGTCAGAAGGGAGAGATATCAGGAATCTGCCGGGTCAGTCGCCCGCTGGAGCTGGCGATTTCAGCCTATCCCCGTATCCGGAATCATATTTTAATCGGGACGGGATTGTTCTTTCTTTTAGGTCTGTGCATCAGCTATTTTTTGCTCAGAAAAATTCTTGGTCCCCTTGATGACCTGTCCCTGATCGTCCGTCGAGTGGCAGAAACTGGGGAAGAGGTCACAGTCAGACCGTCTCTGGTTAAGTTACTTCAGCCGCTCGGGGCTGACTTAAACAAAATAATTCTTAAGATTAGAGAACTTTCGGAAGCCCAGAAATCTGACAGAGAGGTTTTTCAGAGTTTCATTGATTCAACCGAAGAAGGCTGGCTTCTGGTAGACCAGGATGGAAGAATTATTCTGGCTAACCGTAGTTTGAGACAGATGTTTCCTGAAATAGGAGAGGGAAGTGAGTTCTTCTGGCAGAACCTAAGGTTGCCTGTCCTGAATGAGCTTATCAATCAGGCCAGAAATTCTGACCGCCCGGTTCAAGGACAGCTGGAAAAAGAGGGAAGATATTATACCTGTCTGGTCAGCTGGTTGCCACGACGTCAGCATTATTTGCTGAAATTTACTGACATTACCGAAACCCAGGAGCTAAGTCGCAGGAAAAAAGAATTTGTAGCCAACCTGGCTCACGAGCTTAAAACGCCGCTTACTTCTATTAATGGTTTTCTGGATACGCTGGAAGATGAAGCTCTGAGTCCTGAAGGGAAAAATTACCTGACCATAATCAAGAGAAACACTGACCGGATTATCCGACTGGTGGAAGACCTAGCCAGACTGGCTGAGATTGAAGAAAAAGGTCCGGAACTTGTAAGAGAACCTGTGGACCTTGTGGCACTGGTGAAAGCGGTTCTTGAGGTTTACCGGAAAGCAGCCGAAGCCAAAGGTTTGAAACTGAAACTGGAAGAAGAACCACTGCCGATTATTATGGCTGATGCCTTTCAGCTGGAGCAGCTCCTGGTCAATCTGGTTGATAACGCCATCCGCTATACTGAAAAAGGAGAAGTAGTGGTCAAATTGCAGAAAAAAGAGGGTGGGGTCCTGCTGACCGTTTCCGATACCGGAATAGGTATTCCTGAAGAGCACCTGCCCCGGATTTTTGAGCGCTTTTATGTGGTAGACAAATCTCGCTCCCGTAAGACAGGCGGGACGGGACTGGGTCTGTCCATTGTTAAACACGTAGTTCAGGTCCATAAGGGCAGGATTGAGGTCAAAAGCTCACCTGGTTTTGGCACCACTTTTTCTGTCTGGCTGCCGGCTTCTTTGAAAGATAGCCAGACCGCCTGAAGTTGGTTATAATTCCAGCCTAAAATTACCTGGAGAGATAAGAGTATGACCGAAGTCGAATTCAAAGGAACAAAACTTAAGCTGAACGAAGAAGGATTTCTGGCTACCCCCGAAATCTGGGACGAAGAAATCGCCCGATTCTTGGCCCGACAGGCTGAAGGTATTGAAGAAATGACCGAGGAGCACTGGAGAATTGTAAACTACATCAGAAACTATTATCTGCAGAAAGGTCAGGCCCCATCCATCCGCAAGATGGTGGCCGAAACGGGAATTTCTCTCAAACACATTTACGAGCTTTTTCCTTCAGGTCCGGCCAAGGGAGCCTGTAAGGTGGCTGGTTTGCCTAAACCTGACGGCTGCGTCTGAGATTGGTCAGGCAGTGAGGCGAAAAGCGATAACCAGAGATTTAGCCAGAATTATCTAATTTAATAGTTAATCCAGAAAAGAATCCAATAATTCTTCCTGACTGCCCGGTGTTCAGGTCTTCTTCTGTCGCCTGAACTCGGCAATTTCTCTGACTGCCTGGATGGCAGCCTGGATGTGTTCTTCGGTGTTGAATGGCCCTATACCAAACCTGACCGCACCTTTAATTTTATCAGTTCCCAGCTGCTCATGCACCAGAGGAGCACAGTGCAGACCGGTCCGGCAGGCTATGTTGTAATCCACGTCCAGCATGATGCCCACATCCTGGGCTTCCAGCCCGTCAATGTTGAAAGCCAGAACGCTGATGTGGTCGGTCAGGTCATCCTGACAGTAAAGCCTGACTCCCTCAATCTCCTTAAGTCCTCTGACCAGTATCTCGGTAAGTTTCATCTCCTGGTGATGGATATTTTCCAGACCCTTTTCCTGCAGCCATTTAAGACCGGCCTGCAGGCCAGCTATTCCCATTACATTGGGTGTACCATATTCCAGTCGGTAAGGATATTCTTCGAGATGAGTTCTCTGGGCTGAACGAACTCCAGTGCCTCCAGCTCTGGTGATTCTGATGTTGACTCCCTCACCAACACAAAGACCGCCTATTCCTGTCGGACCGAGCAGGGATTTATGTCCGGTAAAGCAGACCACATCTATGTTCATAGATTTCATATCTATTGGGACCTTTCCCGCAGATTGAGAAGCATCAATCACCAGAAGAACTCCATGCTCTCTGCAGATGCGGCCGATTTCTCCAACCGGTTGAACCGTTCCGATGACGTTGGAGGCATGATTGACCACCACCAGCCGGGTGTTCTTTTTGATTCTTTTCTTTATTTCGTCAGGATCTACAAAACCTTTCTGGTCAAAAGGAACATAGTCCACCTCCACTCCTTGAAGTGAAAGGTGGTAGAGAGGCCTGAGCACCGAGTTGTGTTCAAGAGTGGTAGTAATGGCGTGGTCTCCGGGATGCAGCAGACCGAAGATGGCCAGATTCAGGGCGTCAGTGGAATTGTAGGTAAAACAAAGGCGGTTGGGGTCTGAGCCATTAAAGAATTCGGTCAGCATTTTTCTGGTATTTTCCACCATATCGCCAGCTTCCAGGCAAAGGTCATATCCGGAACGACCGGGGTTTACTCCAAAATTGCGAAAAAAATAGTCCATAAACCGGTAAACTTCTTCCGGTTTGGGGTAGGAAGTGGCTCCGTTATCCAGGTAGATGATTTTCATTAAAATGACCTCCGAAGAATAATTTTTTTTGAATATAAGAAAAGCAGGTTAGAATTAAAAGGCAGGTAAGGCTACATTCTGGATTACAGTTATTTTCCATGTTCTTTAAGTTTTTTATGTTAATAAAAATGAAAAATTAAATCAATCTGGTGCTGCAGCTTCGGCTTCATAAAAATTCAGGTTGACTTTTTCGTTTTGCAGTAAAAAAATAATCACAAAACGTTATCAGGATTAGTCTGATAACGTGAGAAGTGAGGTATCAGATGAGAAAAGACCAGCTTTTGACTCTGATTTTGGTCGTCGGGTTGGGGTTACTCACCGTTCTCTGCCGACCGGCGGCTCCCAGGTATGACCTGGTCATCACCGGTGGGCTGGTGGTTGACGGAAGCGGCAACCCCTGGTTTCGTGCTGATGTGGCCATTAAGGCCGGAAAGATTGCTGCCATCCGGGACCGGATAGAACCGAAAAGTGCCACTCAGGTGTTAGAAGCCTCAGGGCTGGTGGTGGCTCCGGGGTTTATAGATATTCATACTCATGCTGACCGGGATCTGCTCAGGATACCTGGCTGTGAAAATTATATTTCTCAGGGAGTGACCACTCTGGTTGGGGGAAACTGTGGAGGTCATGATTTTCCTCTGGCCAGACTTTTTGAAGAAATCGAAAAGCAGGGAATAGCCTGTAATTTTGCCTCACTGGCCGGCCATAATACCATCCGCCGGGAAGTAATGGGAATGAAGATGGCTGAGCCCACCGCTGAAGAACTCAAGAGAATGAAGGACCTGCTCAGACAGGAGATGAAAACCGGAGCTATCGGTCTTTCCACCGGGCTTTCTTACCTGCCTGGAACTTATTCGAAGACTGAAGAACTGGTGGAACTGGCTTCGGTGCTGGCTGAAAGCGGTGGGTTTTATGCCACCCATCTCCGAAATCAGGGCCAGAGAATTACCCAGGCCATCGAAGAAGCCATAACCATTGGCGAGAAAAACCGCATTCCAGTTCAGATTTCCCATATCAAGCTGGCCGATGAAGAGGTCTGGAATAAACTGGAAATGATTATTCAGCCAGTGGAAGAGGCCAGAGCCCGGGGAGTGGAAGTCACCCTGGACCTGTATCCTTACACCGCTACCAGCTCTGGTTTTACCAGCAGTTTTCCCCAGGATGTCTTTGAGGGCGGTCGGGATAAGTTCCTGGAAAGAATCAAGGACCCTGAAATCTATGCCCGGGTGAAACAGGTCATAATAAAAAACCGGCTGACCTCAAAAAGAGGAATAGACAAACTGGAAACCATTTATATTGCCAGCAGCCGAAAATTTCCAGAATATGTGGGCAAGAACCTCAGGCAGATCCTTGAGATTCAGGGGCGTCCTGCTACGGTGGAAAATGGCGCGGACCTTATTATTGAGATAGTCAGAGAAGGTGATGCCTCAGCCATTTTCTTTCAGATGGACGAAAAAGATGTGGAAGAGCTAATGAGGCTGCCTTACAACATGATAGGGTCTGACGGAGGTTTGCAGATTGAAGGCGAGGGCAGCCCACATCCGCGAAGCTATGGCACTTTTCCCAGAGTGCTGGGAGAATACGTTAGGGAAAGGAAGATAATTTCTCTTGAAGATGCCGTCCGCAAGATGACCTCTTTGCCCGCTCAGACAATGCGCTTGAAAGACCGGGGACTGGTTCGGGAAGGATTCTGGGCGGACCTGACCATATTTGACCCGGCCACTATTAAAGACAGAGCTACCTTTTCCCACCCCCATCAACACAGTCAGGGGATAGCCTGGGTCCTGGTTAACGGACTGACGGTTTATGAAAGGGGTAAATTTACTGGCCTGAGACCAGGAAAAATTATCAGGGGGCCGGGCTTCAAAAAATAACAGATAAAAAATTACAAACTATTGATTTTTGAGATTATAGTGCTAATATTTACTGCTAAGCTGGAACAATAGGATTATGAGATATTTTCTTTCTCTTGGCAGTAACCTTGGAAACCGCAGCCGGAATCTGGCTCAGGCCAGGAACCTGTTAGAGAAGGCCGGAGTCCAAATAGTCCGTCAATCTTCGATTTACGAAACCGAACCAGTGGATTTTCTGGAGCAACCATGGTTTTTCAATCAGGTCTTGGAGGTAGAAACCACTCTGAATCCCATTTCTCTGCTTTATCTAATCAAGGAGATTGAAAAGCAGATGAAAAGACGGCCATCGATTGACAAAGGTCCAAGAATCATTGATATAGACATTCTGCTGGCTGAAAGGACCGTGGTTCAGACCAGTAAATTGATTATCCCTCATCCCCGAATGAGTTTCCGCAATTTTGTAATGATACCCCTTGCTGAAATCGCTCCAGATTTTATCCATCCACTGTTCCATCTGCCAGTCTCGGTTCTGGTAGAAATGACTGGTGACACCTCAACCGTAAGAAAGGTAGAAGAGGCTCTCCAGCTTCAGGCCATCTGAGTCAGGAAAAACTGCCGTTCGAATTACTTCTGATCTCTTCAGGCTTTTTAACTTAAATTTCAGTTCAGTTTTTTAGTTTTTATTTCATAGTCCCGTAGTATATCGAATTGAAAAGTAGTTTGAAGGTGCCCCGGGCTTGAGCCCTGAACTGAACTGGAAAGCCCAGCAGAAGCAAACGCCCTTTCTCCAGCGGTACTTCGACTACAGCCGCTTTCTGCTGAATTAATTTTTCCCCGTGAATCCAGCCGCTTAGAAGCAGGTTTTCTCCGGCATATTTTGCTACTATCTTTGGAGAAATTTTTTGCTCAAAAGAAGGGTAAATTTCAAAAGCACAGCTATCAGCAAAGACTATAGGCTGTGGGCTCTGCATTCCGTAAGCCACTGGATGGCTCAGGTCAAATTCAGCCTGAAGGATTGAACCAGAGCAGTTGAATTCTTCGCGTTTGGCCTTTTCCAGAATGTTTCTGATCGGAGGTTTAAATTGCCCCGTGGCTAAATTGCAGGAGCTGTTAAGAAGGACTAGAGTCCCGCCCTGTCTGACGAATTCCTTCAGGTTGTTAAGGCCTTTGGTCGTAAGCCCGCCAACGTAATCCGGAGGCATGGTTCCTTTCGGGTAACCGTTGAGCAGAAGCTCGGTTGAGTAATGATCCGGTATGATTATGGTATCAAACTGGGAAGTAAGGTTGCCGGCTTTGATATCTGCATCATGAAGTACCCTGTAGGTAAATTCATGCTCATCCAGGACAAATCTTGTCCAACCTTCGTCTTCAACAGCCACCCAGGATTGGTAGATACCAAGACGGGGCGGTTTGATTTCAGCAGCTTCCACCGACGGCCGGGAAGTTAAAGCCTGAATCTTGAGCCCAAGGTCCCTGGCCAGAGTCTCAATTTGGTTTCGCCCGATTGAAGTTACAATTATGGTCCCTTCGGGATAGGTTTGGTTATTCAAGTTGAATGATTTTTTGGCCCAGCTTATTTTCCCTTTCAGCTTGAATATCCTGTTCATAGCAATAAAAGAAGCGTTCTGACTGTGGTCAAGAAGATAGGCAGTCTGGCCTGAGCCTTCCACTTTACCAGCTGTGGAAGTGAAGCTATGTAAAGGATTCATCCGGACTGAGACCGGGGTGCTGGCGGCCTGGACTTTCAGATTGAACTGGTAGGGGAGTGTCCAGCCCATCATATCATAAGAATCAATGGGAGCCCCTTCTATTTTTCTTGACTGAACAAGCCCCTGCCACAGGTCTGGGTATTTTCTCAGATCAGGATAACGCTGTTCTTCAAACATATTTTTAACGAACAGGGCAAAAGGCTGTTGCATCGGTATGACCAGGGTTCCTTTTGGATAGGAAATTCCATCGCAGATAAAATCTTCTTCGGCTTCATAAATCTCTATCCCCTGAAGCTGCATCCGGTTTATCAGCAGAGAAAGATTTCCCGGGTCTGACTGCGACCGGGGTAGTATCCAGGCGTAAGGCGGTTCTTTTTCAAATCTGGCCATTACCTCGGTGGCCATTTTGTATTTGTTGAAAAGAAGTTCCTGACGGTATTTGGCNGCTACTTCCAGAACTGCTCTGGAGGCAGTCAGACAGTAGTCCACCGCATCTTTTAATCGCCACCAGCCTCCTTTCCAGGGGCTGGGGTAAAAGGCTGACATGGTCAGGTCCTGGTATTCGGGTGGGAAGTCTAGGATAGTATAAAATCGGGGGGTAGCATACCGGTAGAGGGCTGTTTCTGTGAGTATAGAAATGATGTTATGGGAGTCTACTACCTGAGTCATATAGCCAGGATACCAGGTGTCAAAAACAATCCGGGATATAGCACCTTCTTTACCTTCGGCGTCAAAGGCAGCTCCCATAGCCGAACCTATCAGGTTTTGCCAGCGAACGATGAGCGGATGAACGTTTGGGTTGGTGGGTTCAGAATTGGGTGGAATCCAGATTCGGGCCGGGAAGGGAGCAGTCTGGTGGTGATTATAGAGAATGACCGGGTACCATTCTTGATTGACCAGTCTGGTAATGTGCTGGGTTTCTTTCAGATTGGCCAGGTAGGCATCGCGGTTGTTATCATGACCGGCGTAATAATGGTAAAGAAACGGCATAGGCGAAACTTCAAAAGGTGTGCCTACATGCTTATGGTACCAGTCAGCCAGCATGTTCATTCCATCTGGATTGGCAAAAACTAAAAGGCAGATGACTTCATTTAAAAGGTTCAATGTTTTTTCGTCCCTGGCAGTAACCAGGTCATAGGCCAGCTGGACCAGGTGCTGGGCCGGGGCACACTCGGAAGCATGCAGCCCCCCGTCAATATAAACCACAGCCCGACCCTGTCGTGAAAGCTTCTCTGCTTCGCTCGGGCTTAGCCCTTTACCCAGGGAAAGCTTTTTGATAATTTCCTGGTATTTTTCCAGGTTGACCAGGTTTTCAGGTGAAGAGATTATGGCATAATACATGGGCAAACCAAGGGTGGTTTTCCCCATTTCCCGGAGTTTAATGCGGTCAGAAACCGAAGTTATCTTTTTCAGGTAATCTATTGCCTGGTCATAAGTGATAAGGCGATAGTCGGCTCCAACCTTAAAACCCAGGATATCTTCCGGGGCTGGGATGACCTGGGCTTTGAGGGTTGTGGGTACCAGCCAGAACAAAATACATAATCCCGATAGGAATAATAGATTAAATAATTTTTTCATCATCTATCTCCTGAGTTATAGTTCATTCAAAAGCGTTAACCAGATGTTCTACCTCGATTGAACCGTCGGGCTGACAGGTGATGCAGATGACATCAAACCGGCAGTCCACCTGATTCAGATGGTTCAGGTAAAGATAACCTTCGGCTGCCCGCCGCAGATAGGCCTTTTTCCGCTCAGTGATAGCTTCTTCTGGAAAACCATATTCATCGGAACTTCTGGTCTTGACTTCCAAAAATACCAGGTAAGAACCGTCGCGGGCAATTAGATCTATTTCGGTGTGATTAAAAATAAAATGCCTTTCTATGATTTGATATCCTTTACCCTGAAGATAGCTGCTGGCCAGTTCTTCTCCCCAGCGGCCGAAGGGGAGAGAACCTATTTTATCCTTTTCCACCGGACACCTTCTTTTGTATCTTCCAAAATGATACCTAACTGCCGCAGCTCTTCCCTGATGGCATCAGCCAGGGCAAAATTTTTTTCCTGGCGGGCTTTTTGCCTTTCTTCGATTTTTTTCAGGATTTCCTCAGGTAAAGCCTCTTCCTTCTTTTCTGGCAGTATGGCCAGAACCCGGTCAAGCTCAGAAATGGTTTTTAAGACCAGAGCGGCATCTTCCTTTTTCAGGAGGTTTCGGGTAAGCAGGGAATTGATTTCTCTAATGAACTCAAACAGGGAGGCCAGAGCAGCCGAGATATTCAGGTCATCAGCCAGGCCGGACCTGAATCCGTCCAGAGCCTGTCGGCTCAATTGTTCCACCTCAGGAGATGAGCCAGGAGCATATGTGCGGTGCTCCAGTTCGTAGACAAAATCCAGAATCCTCTGACGCGAGGCTCGGGATTGTTCCAGGTTATCAAAGGTAAAGTTAAGCATTTTACGGTAATGGGTTGACAGCAGAAAAAACCTGAGGTCCAGTGGGTCCACACCTTTTTCCAGAAGGTCGCGTAGGGTGTAGAAGTTGCCCCTGGATTTAGACATTTTTTCTCCGTCCACCACCAGGTGGTGGCAGTGCAGCCAGTAATTGACAAATTTCTGGCCGTAATAAGCTTCTGATTGAGCAATTTCGTTCTCATGGTGGGGGAAAATGTTGTCTATGCCGCCGCAGTGGATATCAAAGGTCGGGCCTAAATAACGGGTGCTCATAGCCGAGCATTCTATGTGCCAGCCCGGACGGCCCGGACCCAGCTCAGTTTCCCAAAAGGGCTCACCTTCTTTAGCTTTTTTCCACAGGGCGAAGTCGTGAACGCTTTCTTTTTCGTATTCGTCGCTGTCCACCCTGGCGCCGGCTTTAAGTTCTTCCACTTTTATTTTGGCCAGCTGCCCGTAGGTCGGAAACTTCTCTATGCTGAAATAGACTGAACCGTCTTTAACGTAGGCAAAGCCCTTTTCCAGAAGGCCTTTGACCATCCTGACCATATCCGGAATATGCTCGGTAGCCCTCGGGTAATAATCCGCTGGCAAGATTTTCAGGGTCTGAAGGTCTTCAAAAAAAGCTTCAATGTATTTTTGGGTGTATTCTTGCAGGGAAACACCCAGAGTCCTGGCTCCCCGGATAGTCTTATCGTCCACATCGGTAATGTTCATCACATGAAGGACTCTGAAGCCGTAGAAAAGAAGGAATCTCTTGAGCAGGTCTTCAAAAATATAAGCTCGATAGTTGCCGATATGGGGATAATCATAAACGGTTGGACCGCAGGTATAGAGACGGACCTCACCGGGGTTTATAGGAATAAATTCTTCAACTGAACCTGAAAGAGTGTTATAAAAACGAATCATCCCGACTATTATGTCCAAACCGATTCCAGCCGTCAATAGCCGACCAGCTTTTTAGGAAAGTTTTTACCATAAGAGACGCTCTAATTTGACCTTAATTCTCAAGTTATGACATAATCAATACTTAAATTTATAAAATTTATTCCTGAAAGGATTCATAATGAAGATAAATGTGGGGATAAGGCGTGAAGATATTAACCGCTGGGAAAGAAGAGCTCCACTCATTCCCGCTCATGTCTCAGAGCTGCGGGAAAAATATCCCTTAAATTTCTATGTTCAGCCCTCAAAAATCAGGATCTTTCCTGACAGTGAGTACCTGGCTGCAGGAGCCGTGATTCAAGAAGACCTCTGTCCCAGCCGGGTTATTCTGGCAATCAAGGAAATCCCCTTATCTCTTTTTGAGAAGGGAAAGGTCTATGTTTTTTTCTCTCATACCATTAAGGGGCAGGCCCATAACATGCCCATGCTTAAAAAGATTATGGAACAGGGATGTACCCTTATTGATTACGAAAGGATGACGGATAACCAAGGGCGAAGGGTCCTGTTCTTCGGAAATTATGCCGGCCAAGCCGGTCTGGTAGATTCGCTCTGGGCCTATGGCCAGAGGATGAAACTGCTGGGTCTGGAGACTCCTTTTCTCCGTTTAAAGCAGGCAGTTCATTACCGGAATCTGACCGAGATTAAAGAGGAAGTCAGAGCAGTCGGCGAGATAATTATAGACAGGGGGCTTCCTCCGGAAATTGTTCCTTTTATTTGCGGTTTTTTTGGTTATGGTCACGTCTCGCAAGGAGCTCAGGAAATCTACGACCTGCTGCCGGCGGTGGAGATAAAACCGGCTGAGTTGGCTGAGGTTGTGGAAAAGGGATATTTTTCAGCCCACAGGGTTTATAAGGTTGTTTTTAAGGAAGAAGACATGGTTAGACCGCTGGGAAATCAGCGTTTTGACCTTCAGGATTATTATCAATTTCCTGAAAAGTACTATCCTGTGACCGAGCAATTCCTTCCATATTTGAGTCTGCTGATTAACGGAATCTTCTGGACTCCTAAATATCCTCGCTTTGTCACCCGAAAATTTCTCCAGCAGCTATACAGTCAGTCATCTTGGCCAAAGCTTCAGGTGATAGGTGATATTTCCTGCGATCTTGATGGTTCTATTGAAAGCACTATCAAAGCTACGGATTCAGAAAACCCGGTTTATGTTTACGAGCCTGAAAGCGGTCGGGCTGTGGATGGTTTTGCCGGACGGGGTCCTGTAGTTATGGCCGTGTATAACCTGCCGGCTGAGTTGCCGATAGAGTCTTCCACCTATTTCAGTCAAGCCTTGAAAAATTATGTTCCCGAAATTGCCCTGGCCGATTACCAGAAACCCTTTGACCGGCTGGAACTCGACCCGGTACTGAAGCGGGCGATTATTGTCTATCAGGGTGAGCTAACTCCGGATTACCGGTATCTTGAAAATTATTTAAAATAAGAAGCCATTACAACTTTTTATATGGAGATAAACGGATGAAAAAAGTTTGTGTTCTGGGAGCGGGTCTGGTTGCCGGTCCACTGGTTGAATATTTGCTCAACCTGAATGAAGTTCAGGTAAAAGTGGCTGATATTGAGGTGGAGAAAGCTCGAGAGCTGGTTAAAAACCACCCGGGAGGTCTGGCTTTCCAGCTTGACCTGAAAGAGCGCCAGGCTCTTGTCGAGCTCATTGCTGACTGTGAGGTAGTGGTAAGTATGGTTCCTTATACTTACCACCCATATGTGGCCGATATTTGCCTGGACTTGCGCAAACATCTGGTTACAGCTTCTTATGTCAGCAAGGAAATGAAAGCTATGGACCGGGAGGCCAGAGATAAAGGCCTCGTTTTTCTGAACGAGCTCGGACTGGACCCCGGAATTGACCATATGGAAGCCATGCGGTTAATAGATGAAGCCCGGCGACAGAGCGGTCAGGTTCTGAGCTTTATTTCTTACTGCGGTGGACTGCCAGCTCCGGAAGCCTGCGATAATCCTTTCGGTTACAAATTTTCCTGGAGTCCGCGGGGAGTGTTGCTGGCCGGGAAGAATGAAGCTCGCTACCTTAATGAGGGCCAGATAGTGGTGGTTCCGGCTGAAGAACTCTTCACTCATTATAAAATAATAGAAATTTCAGGACTCGGCTCTTTTGAAGGCTATCCCAATCGTGACTCTGTCTCTTATATTGATATCTACGGGATCTCCGGCGTCAGGACCATGTTACGCGGAACTCTCCGTTATCCTGGCTGGTGTCTTAAACTCAAAAAGATAAGTGAGTTGGGGTTACTCGACCTCACTGAAAGAGAATGGCAGCAAGAAACCTATGCTGGCTTTTTGAAGGAATATCTTGGATTGACAGCTGAGAAAAACCTCGGGCGAGAAGTCGCCGGGCGACTGAATCTGCCTGAGAATTCTGAAGTTATCCAGAGTTTTGACTGGCTGGGCCTGTTCAGCGAAAAGCCTCTTCCGGCCAAAAAAGCTTCCCCGCTCGATCTGCTTCTGGCTCTGATGGTAGAAAAACTCAGATATCGGGAAGGGGAGAGGGATATGACTGTTCTTCAACACGAGATTCTGGTGGAATACGAAGGTAAAAAAAGAGAGAAGATAACTTCTACTCTGATAGATTTTGGAATTCCCAATGGCCATTCTTCCATGTCCAGAACAGTTGGTTTGCCGGTAGCACTCGGAGTAAAATTAATTCTGGAAAAGAGGATTAAAAATAGGGGAGTTTTGACTCCGACTATTTCTGAAATCTACGAACCGATTCTAAATGAGCTTCAGTCTCTGGGACTGAAGTTCAGGGAAGAAAGGAAATACGTCTGAGCTCTGGGCTCAGGATGGAGGGAAGGGATGAGACGAAATCCTTATGTAGCCGGATATTTCTATCCCGACGATCCTCAGTTTTTAAAGAAAGCCATAGAGTCTTTTTTAAGAGAAAGAACCGGGGAGCAGGAAAAGCTAAAAGCTAGGGGAGTGGTGGCTCCTCACGCCGGCTATGAATACTCAGGTCCGGTGGCCGCCGCTGTTTATTCTTCTGTAGAAATTCCAGAAACAGCAGTTATCCTGGGTCCCGCCCACCACCGGATCAATTCGGTCTTTGCTCTTTTTGATCGTGGTAGCTGGTTGACCCCTTTGGGTGAAGTTGAAATTGAAAACCGGCTGGCCGAGTTATTAATAACTGAGAGTGACGTGGTTTCCAGAGACCCGGAAGCCCATCGAAAAGAACATTCCATAGAGGTTCAGTTACCATTTCTTCAGTATTTTCAGCCTGAAATAAAGATAGTTCCGGTCATGATTTCCTACGAAGCAGATTATGAAAACCTGCATCAGTTTGCTCTGGCTCTGGCTGAGGCAGTAAGACGTTTTGGGGCTCCAGTGCTGCTGGTGGCCAGCACCGATATGAGCCATTATGTAAACCGAAAGGTGGCTGAAGAACTGGATTTTAAGGCCATCTCTTTTATAGAAAGGCTTGACGACCGGGGTCTTTTTGAAACAGTCACCTCTTACGGTATCTCCATGTGCGGTTTTCAGCCTACAACCGCAGTGATAGCCGCCTGTCGCTCTCTGGGAGCCAGAGAAGGTAAGCTTATCAAATACCTGACTTCAGGAGAACGGACGGGGGATTTTAGAGAAGTAGTCGGATATGCCGGTCTGGCTTTAATCTGATTAGCACTCTGGCTGGTTGATTGACAAATTGATTAATTTGAGGTAAAAATAAGAAAAAAAAGAAGATGGCTTACTCCAAATTAGAAAATAAAGAAAAAATAATTCTTAATCTTACAGTAGAAGTCTATCTTCAGACCGGACGCCCGGTAAGCTCGGGCTATTTAGCTCAAAAGCTGCAGTTTTCTATTTCTCCAGCCACCATCCGGAATGCCATGGCTCTGCTGGAAAATCAGGGATATCTTTACCAGCCTCATACCTCAGCCGGCCGCTTGCCAACCGATGAAGGTTTGAGGTTTTATGTAAACAATCTCCTCAATGAAACTGTCTATGCTACTCCTGAAGAGCTTAAAATCTGCCCGGCCGAGCTTCGAGTAGAGTCGGGAGAGCTGGATGACCTGATGATTCAGGTTAGCCAGATTTTGGCTGATTATTCAGACAATTTGGGGTTTGTGATATCGCCTCACATCTCTCAGGTGGCTTTTGACCAGGTGAGATTTGTCAAGCTTAAAGACAATCGGGTGATGATTGTTCTGCTCTCCACCTTTGGTCTGGTTCAGACTGAGATTTTTGAGACTCAGAATCTTTTTACCCAGAGCGAGCTGGACCGGGCTGCTCAGTACTTAAATCAGAATTTTAGAGGTAAGAATCTCTCGGCGGTCCGAGATTATCTTTACCGGGAGCTTCCCCGGCTGAAATTGAAGTATGAAGACCTGGTCGATAAGCTTATTACGCTGCTTAAAAATTATCCTACGGCTGCGAAAGAAGGGGGCAAGATTTTCCTCCAGGGTACAGCTCGACTGCTGGATAAAGCCGAGCTTTTTGATTTGAAAAAGCTGAGGTCTCTTTTCCAGAATTTTGAGGAAAAAGCCAATCTGGCTCGTTTGCTTTCGGACCTGATCAGTCTGGAGAGGGTTAAGGTATTGATCGGCGCTGAATTACAGATACCGGAAATTTCTGATTGCTCGCTGGTTCTATCTCACTATGGATATCGCAATCAAATCCTCGGTTCCCTTGGCATCATTGGCCCGAAAAGGCTGCCCTATGAGAAAATAATTCCCCTGGTGGATAACGTGGCCAAAAGGTTGACCAAAACAATCGCTACCTTAGAAAGAGGGGTTGAACTATGACTACTGTCAAAGATAAAAAAAAGGCCGAGACCGAAGAAAAAGCAGAGAAGGAACCTGAAGCTGGGGTGAAAGTTAAAGAACAGAAGAAAGAAGCTGAGATCCCTCCGATTTTTGAGGTGAGCGAGCAGGAAGAAATAGAGTACCTGAACCAGGAAGGTAAGGAAAAGCCGGAAGTTTGTGGGACTGAAGGAGAAAGCTCTTCTAAAGAAGCTGAACAGGAAGACCTGGTTAACAGGCTAAAATTAGAACTGGAGCAGAGAGAAGAAGAAATCCTGCAGCTAAAGAACCAGATTGAAGAGTTTAAGGGCCGCCTTCTCCGAAATCTGGCCGAACTGGAAAACATTAGAAAGAGAACTGAAAGAGAAAAAGAAGAGTACTATCAGTATGCCCTGAGTGATCTGTTGAAGGAGCTTCTATCTATACTGGATAATTTTGAACGGGCCTTAAAGACTTCTGAAGAGGAAACCAACGGCAAGACTTTCAGAGAAGGGGTGGAACTCATTTACCGGCTGATGCTGAACCTGCTCAGAAAATATGGTGTTCAGCCCATAGAGATTCAGGACAGGAAGTTTGACCCGGCTCTCCATCATGCGGTGATGTCAGAAGAATCTGAAGAGGTTACTGAGCCAGAAGTGAAAGAAGAATTGCAGAAAGGTTATTTAATTCATAATAGACTTTTGCGACCGAGTATGGTAAAAGTAGTCGTTCCGAAAAAGAATTAAGCATGTCCGCTGTAATTGGGATAGACCTGGGAACTACTTACTCCTGTATTGCTTTTATGGACGGTAAAACTCCGGTGGTCATCCCTAACCTGGAAGGCAACAATACCACACCCTCAGTGGTCTCCTTTATTCCTGGGGGGCAATATCTGGTAGGCTTGCCGGCTCTCCGTCAGGCCATCAGCAACCCTTATAATACGATTTATTCGGTTAAGAGGCTAATAGGAAAAAAGTTTGACTCTCCTGAAATGGAGCAATTAAGGGATAAATTTCCGTATCGGATGATAGAGGCTCCTAACGGTGATATTTTAATCGAAGCCGCAGGAGAAATTTATACCCCTCAGGAAATTTCTGCTTTCATTCTGGCTTACCTGAAACAGTGTGCTGAAAATTATCTCGGGACCAGGGTCGAAGAAGCTGTCATAACTGTGCCGGCCTACTTTAATGACCATCAAAGACAGGCGACCAAGGATGCAGCTTCAATCTGCGGACTTAAAGTTTTGCGAATAATCAACGAGCCCACGGCCGCCAGCCTGGCTTACGGCTTTAATACCAGAAAAAACGGAAAGGTAGCTGTCTATGACCTGGGTGGTGGAACATTCGACATCACCGTTCTGGAAATTCACGATGGCATTTTTCATGTTCTCTCCACCAGCGGGGATACTTTCCTTGGCGGAGATGATTTTGACAACCGGCTAATAGGCTGGCTATTGGAAGAATTCAAGAAAGAACATGGAATTGATCTTAGCCAGGACAAATTTGCTCTGCAGAGAATAAAAGAAGCCGCTGAAAAAGCCAAAAGAGAACTATCTTTTACTCCGGAGACCGAAATCAATCTGCCTTTTATCTGTTCAGGGCCTGGCGGTTCGCTTCATATTCAGAAAAAAATCAACCGGGCTTTTTTTGAAAACCTGACCAGAGACCTGGTGGAAAATACCCTGACCATCTGCCAGAAAGCCTTAAGGGATGCCGGCCTGAGCACCTCAAGGTTGGACGAAGTTATTCTGGTAGGCGGGCAGACCAGAATGCCTATGGTCCGGCAGATGGTGGCTGAGTTTTTCGGACGCCAGCCGGCAGCCAGAATAAATCCTGACGAAATTGTAGCTTTAGGAGCCGCTCTTCAGGCTAATATCATCAAAGGTAGCACCAGGGACCTGGTTCTTCTTCTGGATGTGACCCCCTTTTCTTTAGGTATTGAAACGGAAAACGGGGGTTTTCAGAAAATAATTGAACGTAATACCACCATACCAGCCCGTAAAACTATGGCTTTTACCACCGTGGAAAACAACCAGCGTCGGGTCAGAATTCATGTCCTTCAGGGCGAAAACCCTAAAGCGGCTGACAATAAATCCCTGGCTACCTTTGACCTGGTGGGTATTGACCCAGCTCCTGCCGGTGTGCCCCAGATTGATGTGACCTTTGAAATAGATGCTGACGGCCTGCTCCGGGTCTCAGCTCGTGATGTTGGAACCGGCCGTGAGCAAAAAGTTGAGATAAAGCCAGCAGCTGGCCTGTTGCCAGAAGAACTTCAAGAGATAATCGACCGGAGGAAGAAGGAGGTGAAGGACCGAGATGAAGAAGGATTATTATGAGGTCCTTGGCGTCTCCAGACAGGCCACAGCTGAAGAAATAAAGAAAGCCTACCGCCAGGCCGCTTTAAAATATCATCCTGACCGCAACCCGGGAAATAAGGAAGCTGAAGAAAAATTCAAGGAAGCGGCTGAAGCTTATAGCATCCTGATTGACCCGGAAAAAAGAAGAATATATGACCTCTATGGCCATCAGGGTCTTCAGGGCCAGGGATATCAGGGTTTTGGTGGTTTTGATTCTTCCATCTTTCAGGATTTTGAGGATATCCTCGGGAATTTTTTCGGGTTCAGTTTTTCCGAATTTTTTGGCACACAGCCAGGCCGAAGGCCAAGAGCTCAACGAGGCCGGGATCTGGCTCTGGAACTTGAGGTTACGCTGGAAGAAGTAGCCAGTGGAGTAGAAAAAGAGGTCAGGATTACCCGGACTGAACACTGTCCTGTTTGTCAGGGATCCAGACTCAAACCTGGAACCAGAAAATCAGTCTGCCCGACCTGTGAGGGGCGTGGGCAGTTGCGTTATCAGCAAGGTTTTTTCACCATCACCAGAACCTGCTCCCATTGTGACGGAAGCGGAGAGTTAATTGCCACCCCTTGCAGCGAATGTCAGGGAACTGGAAAGGTTAAACTTAAAAGGAATCTTAAGGTCAAGATACCGGCCGGGGTTGAGGACGGAACCAGATTGAGGATTTCCGGCGAAGGGGAAGCTGGTGACCAGGGGATGCCGAGAGGTGACCTGTACCTCATCCTCCGGATTGGAAGACATCCCTTCTTTGAAAGAAAGGGGCGCGACCTTTACTGTCAGATAGAAGTAAGTTTTTCCCAGGCAGCTCTGGGGGCAAAAGTGGCTATACCCCTTCTTGAAGGAGGGCAGGAAATTCTGAAGATTCCGGCAGGAATACAATCGGGTGAAGTTTTGAGGATAAAAGGAGCCGGTCTTAAAGACCTGGCTGGACACCGCCGCGGGGACCTTTTTGTCAGGGTGCTGATTAAAACTCCTGAAAAAATGAGTAAGGAAGAGAAAAATCTTCTAATTAAGCTGGCGGAGCTGAGGGGAGAGAAGCTGGACGAAGTTGACACTGCGGTCTTAGAGCGTTTTCAGAAGATGTTCGGAAGTAAAGGCAGTGACCAGTAATCAGTTTTTTGTGAAGAAATTACCGGAAGGGCCGGACCTTTTTTCCCTTGAAGGGGAAGAGAACTATCATCTCTACCGGGTGGCCAGGATTAAACGAGAAGAAAAAATCTGGCTCACTGATGGCAGCGGCCGGAAGCTGTTGACTGTAGTAGAAGAAGTCGGTCCCGAAAAATCCTGGCTGCGTCCGGTAACTCTGATTGAAGAAAAATTGAATTGTCGCCTTATTCTCGGCCTGGGTTTGACCAGAGTAGATACCTTTGAGTTCATCATTCAAAAAGCCACTGAACTGGGAGTAGCTGAAATCTGGCCTCTTCACACTCGAAGGTCACAGCCACTGCCGGCCGACCGTCTGAGAAAAAGGATGGAGCGCTGGCAAAAAATTGCCCTGGCGGCGCTTAAACAATCTAAGGGAGCTCTGCTTCCGGCTATCAAGGAGCCAGTCAGCCTGGATAAAGCTATGGATATACTCCAGACCAGGCTGAAATTATATCTGGATGAAGACAGCCAGGAGTATTTTCGTGATATACTTATTCAGGAAAAAGCTACCTCAGTCTGTCTGATGGTCGGTCCAGAAGGCGGCTGGGCAGATGAGGAGAAAGACAGTTTGAAAAAGGCAAAATTTCAAGGTTTATCCCTGGGTGGTCGGGTTTTACGCACCGAAACCGCTGCCCTGGCTGCTTTGAGCCTGATTTCTCACTTCTGGAATTGGTAAAATGTTTCTTCAGGGTCAGAAAGTCGGAAAGTATGAAATTCTGAGGTCTCTCGGAAGCGGAGGCTTCGGCTCAGTTTATCTGGCCAGAGATACCTGGCTGGATATCAAAGTGGCTATCAAGGTTCCCCATAAACAATCTCAGGAACTTTATAAGTTGTTAAAAGAGCCGCGGCTTCAGGCTATTTTAAACCATCCCAACATCGTCCGGGTGCTGGCGGCCGAGAAAGAAAAGGACGTTTTTTTTATGGTGATGGAATATGTTAAGGGCCGTTCTCTGGAAAAAATTCTGGAAAAAGAGAAAATTCTCGACTGCGAAAGAGCTATTGACATAATAAAACAGATTGCCTATGGTGTAGACCATGCCCACAAGAATAAAATCATTCACCGCGATTTAAGACCCTCCAACATTCTGATTTCGGAAGAAGGAACAGTTAAGATTACTGATTTTGGAACCTCAGCCTGGCTGAATTCGGCTCAGTATGCTTCCACCAGAATCGGCTCTCCTCCCTACATGGCTCCGGAGCAGTTTCTGGGTAAAGCCAGCTACTGCTCTGACATTTATTCAATAGGCTGTATTTTCTATGAAATGATCATTGGACGGCCGCCCATCTTTGACCCGGACCCTTTTAAGATTCTGGAAAAAGCCCAGCATGGGAAGATAACTCCGCCCCGTCTTAGAAACCAGAGAATCCCGAAAGAAATAGACACTCTGATCATGAAGTGTCTGGCTCCAAAGGTCGAGGACCGAATTCAAACTGCTTCGGAAATCATTCGGGAGCTTTCGCGGATAAAAGGAAAAGAGGAGAAAACCAGGGAACTTGATGATATCTTTGAAAGGATAAAAGCCAGAGAACAGCGCAAGTCCGAACTCTGCTGGAATTGCCGTCGCCCTCTTCCCTTGAAAACCAGGGTTTGTCCATACTGCGGTGAAAATGTCTGAGGTGGAATTGAGAGAAGGTCAGTGTTTTTTAAATTGACAACGATTTTCAGTTGTTTTACTATAAAAATAATTTGAATTCAAAGAGCAGTGTTCAGCTTGTAGATTAAAGCGGAGGCAGGGCTAAATTCCAGCCCGAAGTCAGAGCTGGTTGGGAGGAAGAAATGTCTGCCATAAATAAAAATAAGATTTTTTAGGGAGGGTTTGATGATCATCGATGATCTTTTGAAAATAGCCATAGAAAGAGATGCTTCCGACCTTCATCTAAAAGCTGGAAACCATCCGATGATTAGAGTTCACGGAACGCTGATTCCCCTGGTTGGCTTTCCCCGGCTGACTCCAGATGATACCGAAGACTTAGCTAACCAGATTATGACCGATTATCAGAAAAAAAGGCTCAAAGAAGAATTTGACGTGGATCTGGCTTACAGCCTTTCAGGTTTTGGCCGTTTCCGGGGGAACATCTATTACCAGCGGGGCACATTGGCCATTTCTCTAAGAATAATTCCTCTTGAAGTCAAATCCATCCGGGAGTTATTACTTCCTGAAATTCTGGAAAAAATTGCCTTTTACCCACGAGGGCTGGTTCTGGTAACCGGAACGACCGGCAGTGGTAAAACCACCACCCTGGCTGCCATGATTGACTACATCAATACCTATAGACGGGAAAATATAATAACTATTGAGGACCCAATCGAATACCTGCATAAAGATAAAAAGAGCACCATCAGCCAGAGAGAAGTGGGGATGGATGTTCTGAATTTTTCGCGAGGGCTGAGAGCCTGCCTCCGCGAAGACCCGGATGTCATCCTGGTGGGCGAAATGCGTGACCTGGAAACCATCGAAACCGCTCTTCTGGCGGCTGAAACCGGACACCTGGTGTTGAGTACCCTACATACCCTTGATGCTCCGGAAACCATCAACCGAATCATTGCCACCTTCCCGCCTCACCATCAGCGTCAGGTGAGGCTGCAGTTAGCCAGTGTCCTGAAAGCGGTCATTTCCATGCGCCTGGTCCCAAGGATGGATGAGCAGGGCCGGGTGCCGGCAGTAGAAGTCATGGTTTCCACTCCCTACATTCAGGAGTGTATTGCCGACCGGGATAAGACAGGTTTGATTCGAGATGCAATTGCCACCGGCGTTTCTCAATACGGAATGCAGACTTTTGACCAGTCTATCTATCAGTTATACCGTGATGGCTATATTTCCTTTGAACAGGGCATTAAGTATTCATCCAATCCGGATGCCTTCAAGCTGAGGGTGATGGGGGTTCAATCAACTTTGGACATAGCGCTTGAACAGATTGAGAAGGAGATGGTGAAAATCGAAAGGATTGGAGGAGGGGGTGAAGAGGAAAGTTAAAGGATGATGAAAGCTAATGAAATCAGAATTGCTTTTCTGGAATTCTTTGAGAAAAAAGGACACCGGACTGTTCCAAGTTCCTCCCTGATTCCTAAAGACGACCCAACACTGCTTTTTACCAACGCTGGAATGAACCAGTTCAAGAACATTTTTCTTGGGCTGGAAAAAAGGAGCTATACTCGGGCAGCCAGCGTTCAGAAGTGCTTAAGGGTCAGCGGTAAACATAATGACCTGGAGCAGGTTGGCCGGACCCCGAAACATCATACTTTTTTTGAAATGCTCGGCAATTTTTCTTTCGGGGATTATTTTAAGCGTGAGGCCATAGCTTACGCCTGGGAGCTGGTGACAGAACATTTTGGTCTGCCAGCTGAACAGCTCTATATCACGGTTTACGAAGAAGATGAAGAGGCCTGGAATATCTGGAACAGAGAAATCGGGATTGAAAGCTCCAGGATTTTTCGTTTTGGTAAAAAGGACAATTTCTGGGCGATGGGGGAAACCGGACCCTGCGGTCCCTGCTCGGAAATTCATTATGACCTAGGTGAAGAGCTGGAAACGGGCAGCCCTTACGAGCTGATCAGCAGTGGGAGCGAACGGTTTGTGGAGCTCTGGAATCTGGTCTTCATGGAATTTCATCAGGACGAATACGGTCAGATGCATCCCTTACCCCGGCCCTCAATTGATACCGGGATGGGTCTGGAAAGAATGGCCGCTGTACTGCAGGGTAAGAGAAGTAATTTTGACACGGACCTTTTTACCCCGCTTATCAGGGCCATTCTGGAAGAAACAGGACAGGAATACCCGACGGGTACAGAAAATGATGTTTATATCAGGATAATTGCCGACCATATCCGGGCCATTACTTTTCTGATAGGAGATGGAGTAACTCCGTCCAACGAAGGCCGCGGCTACGTCTTGAGAAGGCTCATCCGGAGAGCCTACCGCCGCGGCAATCTACTGGGGCTGGAAAAACCTTTTCTCTATCGTCTGGCCGGAAATGTGGTTGAGGTGATGAAGGATGCATATCCCGAGCTGATGAGCAATCTGCCTTATATCAGCCGTGTCTGTCTCTCAGAAGAAGAACGTTTTATCTACACCCTGAATTCTGGCCTCAGGTATTTTGAACAATTTGCTGAGCAGACTCTTAACTCAGGCAGCCGGGTTATTTCTGGTGATAAAGTATTCAAGCTCTATGATACTTTCGGTTTTCCTCTTGACCTGTGTCAGGAGCTGGCAAGAGAGAAGAATCTGGAAATAGATGAGATGGGTTTTCAGCAGGAGCTGGAAAACCAGCGGGAAAGAGCTCGTCAGTCCTGGGAAGGTGAAGAACGGCTTAAAGAGAAGTCTGTCTACAAGAATTATCAACATCTTAAAGTTCAACCTGTTTTTTATGAGAAAGAAGAAGTGGAGGAAACCGAAGTTCTGACCATCCTCAAAGACGGACAGCCAGTTGATCGGCTTAAGGAGGGAGAAAGCGGGGAAATAATTCTTTCTATTACTCCTTTTTATGCGGAGGCTGGGGGGCAGGTGGGTGATTCGGGAGTAGTTAAAAGCTCCAGTTTTTCCGGGCTGGTTGAGAATACCTTTGCGCCCATACCTGAGCTTATAATTCACCGCCTGAAGGTCCTGGCTGGTGAGCTCAGAGTCGGGCAGAAAGTTGAAGCAGCAGTGGATGTGGCCAGAAGGAAAGCCATCAGCCGAAATCACACCGCTACCCATTTGCTTCATGCTTCTTTGCGTCAGATTCTGGGGGACCATGTTCGTCAGTCGGGTTCGCTGGTCAGCCCCCGCCGCCTGCGATTTGACTTTACTCATTTTGCAGCTCTGACTGATGAAGAAATCCGGAAGGTAGAACAGCTGGTTAATGAAAAAATAAGAGAAAATCTCCAGGTATCGGTGACCATTACCACTCTGGAAGAAGGAATAGCCGCAGGGGCCATGGCTATTTTTGAAGAAAAATACGGGGAAAAAGTCCGTCTGGTGAGAGTAGGGGATTTCAGCAAAGAACTCTGTGGAGGTATCCACGTCAGGCAGACTGGAGAAATCGGCCTTTTCAAGATTATTGCTGAAGCCAGTGTAGCCGCCGGTCTTCGTCGGATAGAAGCTGTTACCGGTGAAGAAGCCTTAAATTATGTGGAAGAGCTGGATTCTCAGTTAAGTCAGCTGGAAAAACTTTTCAAGGTCAGCCGGAAGGAACTTCTGACCAGGGCTCAAAATCTTCTGGAAAAAATAGAAGAAAAAGAAGATGAGATAAAGCGACTCAAACAGAAATTGATTGCTCAGGCTGGACAGTCTCCAGAAATGAAAATCACCGAAGTTAAAGGCATCAGACTAATCACCCAGAAATTTGAGGGCATAGACATTGAAGCTCTGCGGCAACATGCCGACAACCTTAAGCAGAAAATAGACTCTGGAGTTATTATTCTGACCTCCCAGGTTGATGGGCGGGCTTATTTAGTAGTGGCCGTAACCTCTGATCTGACCGGAAAGATTCAAGCTAATAAGTTGATAAAGGAACTGGCTCAGGTCATAAAAGGAGGAGGTGGAGGCCGGGCAGATTTTGCTCAGGCCGGAGGCACCAGCCCTGAGAATCTGGACCAGGTTCTGCAAAAAAGCTTTGATTGGATTCAAAAAATTTTATAAAATCACCTCAAAGGGTGATTGTTTCTTTGAGGGAAATTTTTTATGAATGATGCTGGCATAAAATGGCGGGTGGAAAAATGGGCCGAAAAACTAGCCTGACATTAATCCTGTTGGCCGTCCTGACAATTTGCGGCTCTTCAGCTTCCCTACGCCAGGCAGAACTCAAAGCTAATTACGACCCCATAATCCAGAAGCTGGCTTCTAAGCACGGCGTACCAGCTGACCTGGTTCATGCAGTAATAAAAATTGAGTCTAACTACGATCAGTTTGCTGTCTCGCCTAAAGGAGCCATCGGTCTGATGCAGCTTATGCCAGAAACAGCCCTGAAGTACGGAGTTCAGAACCTTCTGGACCCGGAACAGAACATTGAAGGTGGCATCAAATATCTAAAGGACTTAATCAAGCTGTACAATGGAGATAGAAACCTGGTTCTGGCCGCTTATAACGCCGGCCAGACAGCGGTTGAAAAATACGGAGGAGTGCCGCCTTATCCCGAGACCAGAAATTATCTAAAAAAAGTTGAATACAACAAGCCTTATATCAAAACTAAGACTATTATCTACCGTTTTTATGACGAAAACGGTCGCCTCTGTCTGACCAATAACCCTTATTATCTGCCTAAAAAGTCCAACTGATTGGGTTAGACTTAAACCTTCCTCAAAAAACCCTTAACCAGAAGAGAACGGGGGATTATTTCAAAAGTAGCCGGCAGGTGTCCGACCTGCTCTCCGTCGATTTCAATCAGGACTGGCTCAGGACAAATCGGGGTCACTTTGACTTTCTGGCCTCTCCACATCTGCACTTTATGGTAGGAGAGATGGCTGCCATTGATCAGTTTCCAGCCGTGAAGGCAGAATTCCAGAAAACGCAAACTTTTTACCAGAATTAAATCGAACAGACTGTCATCCAGCCGGGCTTCCGGTGCTACCTTCATTCCTTTTCCGAAAACCTGGCCATTGGCGATAGCTCCAATCAGATACCGGCCGGATGTTTTTTCCTGGCCGTCAACCTCAAGATGAACCTCGTGGCCTTTGAAAGACAGCATTGTTTCGATGAGGCAGCGGATGTAGGAGGAGGCTTTTCTTTTTAACCGCTGCTGGTTAACCCTTCGAACAACCTCACCCCCAAGACCAAAATCAGCGATGTTAAGAAAATAGCGGGTGGCAATCCGGCCTTCAGCCTCAGTATAGGTTATCCGGCCCACATCAATGGCTTGGTCAGGAGCTTCGGAAATGAATTTAATTGCATTCTTCAGGTTTCGGGGTATGTTCAAGCTCCGGGTCAGGTCACAGCCGGTTCCGGAGGGGACAATACCGAGAGTGGCTTCCGGGTTAATAATTTTCCCTTGTTCGAAAAAGCCGTTAGCAATTTCGTTGACTGTCCCGTCACCCCCGACACCAATCAGCAGCTCAGTTCCATCTCGCAGAGCTTGCCGGGCCAGTTCAGTGGCCTGACAGGGTTTTTCGGTAAAATCATACTTAAAATCTTTGAAAAAATTCCTTAGACTTTCTTTGATTTCGGTCCAGCGATGTCTGGTTCGGCCCTGGTTAGAGGCCGGGTTGACTATCACTCTGGTTTTGAGCCATCGTCTTTTCATTTTTAACTCCCGGGTTAGTCTTAAACAGAGAATAACCGATCAAACCTCCAATAGCTCCAAGAAAAACAAAGACCGCACCGTTGATTATCAGGCCGAATAAAAATAAAAAGGGATTAAAACCCTCATACCTCATCTGCATCAAGCTGTCCCAGCCAGCTGGCAGCTCATCCATAAACCTGGCCATACTTTCCAGAAATCTTCTGTTCCAGCTCAGGTAGTAATCAGTTAAGGGAATTTTTAAAATAGAATTTATAATTGCTCCGAACAGCCCCGACAGAGCCCCCACCGTCAGGCTGTCGGAGATTTTCAGGATTGATTTATCTGATGTCCGGTCAAATACCAGATAGGTAGCCAGTACCCCACCAGCAACTACCCAGAGACAGCAAAGGCAGTGTAAAAAGGGAATCGTTGAAGCCAGACCGGCTGCGGCCCCACCGATTAGAGCCGGAAGAAATAAATCTTTTTCTTTTAATTCCATCTTAATCCTCAATTAAGTTTCAAATTTTACGACTCTTTAAAAGGAAATGCAAATTAACCTCTGCTGCCGATTTGAAGTTCAGTGAGGGCCTTAAACCAGAAAAAAGGTAGAACTGCCGCGAAAATAAAGCCGGTCAAGGTTCTAAGCGGAAGAGGCGAGGACCAAATTTTAAGCAAACCGGCCAGGCCATCTATAGCTAAAGGCATAGCTAGAAATAGCAGCAAACCCGGCCTGCTGGTCAAAGACCCGGTCAGGCGACATGAAAACACAGGATAGAAAAGCGAACTTAAGAAAAAACCGATATAAAATCCCAGGCACCGGCTGCAGACAGGCAGAGGCAGCCCATGAAGATAATAGCATCTATCAGGCAGCTGATGGCAAAAAGGAGCGTACAGGCTTGATAGCCAAACCGAAAAAGCTGGAGATGTTTGATAGATTAAAGGAACCAGGAAGATGCCAGCCAGAATGAGTCCGGAGGTGGCAACTGTAGTGGCCCAGATAAATTTCTGTCCAGGTTTTAAGGCTAAGCGAGTTGATAAATGGGTTGACATAATCTCATATCATAATATAAATTTTAATCATTCGGAATGGAAGGAGGCATGATGAAAAGGGTCTGCCATTTTTTATTGGCTATGATCATTTTTCTAACGGGACCGATTATAACCTCTCCGGCTCAAGAGGCAGTTGATATAATTGGCAAGGCATCTTCGGGGGTGGTTACCATTAAAGCCTGGGATAACAACAAGAGCCTGGTAGGTGAGGGAACTGGCTTTGCCATAGATGAAAGCCTGGTGGTTTTACCGTATCATCTTATCTCTCAGGCGGCTGAGGCTGAAATCACCACTATTTCAGGAAAAACCGGGAAAATTGAGACGATGGTTGGTTATGACCGGAATTATAATATTGCCCTGGTTCGGGTTAAGGGCAAGCTAAATCCAGTCAGCTTGGGGCCTTCCCAGAAACTTGAGCCAGGAACCCGTCTTTTTGCTTTAACAGAAATAGCCGGCCAGGTCATAATTACAGAAGGGTCTTTAAAAAACTGGCTGGAAATTCATCCAGGTAGGGTCAGGGTTATGGACCTCAGCATGAGCCTAGAAAAACCTGCCTGTGGAGCCCCGATATTTGACAATCAGGCTAAAGTTGTTGGAATGGCCATGGTATTAAGCTCGGGAGTGAAATTTGGCGTGCCTTTGGAGGCTGTTCTGGCCTTTAACCGGCAGGCCAGAGGTGCAGAATTAAAAACTTTGGTTAAGGAAAATTTTTTGGATTCCCTTGAAGGGAGTTATCTAGCTGGAAAAACCTCGAGTCTTTTGAATGAACCCGGAATGGCCACTATTTATCTTGAAAAGTATATCAAGCTTAAACCGGATGACCTGGAAAGCTACATTCTTCTGGGGAAAGCCTATTACCGGCTTGGCAATAATTCCGAAGCCTACAAAAATTTTGCCCGGGCAGCTCTTTTAAACCCAAGCCACCCTGAGGCCCTTTACGGGTTAGGTCTCTGTCATCTTAAAGAAAGAAGATTCAAAGAAGCAGCCGAATTCCTGGAAAAAGCCATCGCCAACGGTGTCAATTCCAGAGAAATCTTCTTTGAGCTGGCTACTGCCTACGAAGAAATTCAGGATTACCTCCGGGCTGCAGATAATTATGAAAAATACGTGAAATCCGGACCGGACAATCCCTGGAGCGGCTGGCTGAAGCTGGCTCTGACCTCAATCAGAATCAACCAGCCGGAAAGAGCCATAGCTGCCTACCGTGAAGCTCTTAAGATTAATCCTGATGATGTCAGTTCAAATTACAACCTTGGAAAGCTACTGGCTGAAAACGGCCAATACGAAGAGGCGGAAATGGTATTCTTAAAACTGGTCCAGATAAACAAGCGGGATGCGATAACCTATTATGGTCAGATAATGCAGATGTACGACAAAGCAGGCAATTATAACAAAGCTGTGGAAGCAGCCAGAAAAATCGTTGAGCTTAGTCCCAAGAATGAAGTGGCACTTTATAACCTGGCTATAATGTTAGATAGAGCGGGGAAGCTGGAAGAGGCGGCTTCAGTCCTGAATGAATGTTTGAGAATTAAACCTGATTACAATTATGCCTGGTTTAACCTGGGCCTCATCTATGACAAAATGCGAAAGCATGCTGAGGCCGTAGAGGCTTTTAAGAAATACACTGCTCTGGCTCCAGATGATGCCAGCGGCTGGTTGAATCTCGGCCTGGAATACATGCTGATGAAGGATTTTGAAAGTGCTTTACCTCATCTGGAAAAAAGTGTTAAACTGAATCCTAATAATGCCGTAGCTCAATACAACCTTGGCATTACCTACATAAATCTCAAGGATAACTACAGTGCCCGAGAAGTTCTGAAGGTTTTACAGCGGCTGGACCCGACTTTAGCCGGGCGCCTGAGCAAGTTAATCAAGTAGTGTGCGTTGACTAAAAAATCAATCTATGGTATCAATTTATCTTAAAATCCGCACCGGATGTAAGTTTTTCACAAGAAATTTTTATGATGGGCAGGTGGCGGAATTGGCAGACGCACTAGGCTTAGGACCTAGTTCCTGAACAAGGAGTGCGGGTTCGATTCCCGCTCTGCCCATTTTTCCAACTATCAGGAGGATAAAGCCATCATCCTATGGTGAGGGAGACCGGCAAATTTTATTTTGAAGGAATATAAAATGGAAAACAACACCAGCCAGACCCAGGAAAAAATCAAAATTCTAAGCCCTACCGAAAGAGAGGTTAACCTGGAAATAGCTCCTGAGAGGGTCAAACAGGAGTACGAAAAGGTTCTGAAGGATTATGTGGCCAGAGTCAAGCTCCCGGGCTTTAGAAAAGGCTATGCTCCGAAAAATATGGTTCAGAAGATGTTCGATTCCGAAATCAAAGAGACTGTTCTGGAAAATTTGATAAATGAGAACCTCTGGCAGGAACTCGGGAACCTGAAGGTGATTCCAGTCAGCTTGCCTACAGTTAAATCGGTAGATTTTGACCTGGATAAGGGCATTGTCTATCAGGTTTCCTTTGAAGTCTGGCCTGAAATTAAGCTGCCGGCTGATTACCTGGAAAAGAAAGTAGAAAAAGAGAAGATTGAAGTAAAAGACGAAGAAGTAGAAAGAGTCCTGGAAAAGATCCGAGAAGAGTCAGTAGAATATCTTCCGGTCTCGGGCCGGGGGGTCCAGGACGGCGATTACGTGGTGATTGAAATTCAGGGCCGGGAAGTCGCCAGCAAAAGGTTAATGCCGGCAGAGAAAATAGTGGTCCTAGCCGGTCATCAGGAAAACGAACCCCAGCTTAATCAGGCTCTGGCTGGCCTAGAGCCAGGTCAGGAAAATAATTTTACCGTCCGGTACCCTGAAGATTACAGGGAAAAAAGGTTTGCCGGCAAGGAGATTGACTACAGGATTAAGGTGCTGGAAATAAAAGAAAAAAAGATTCCAGAGCTCAACGACGAATTTGCCAGGACCGTGGATGCGGAAGTTGAAGGTCTCGAAGGGCTAAAAGAAAAAATCCGCCAGGATCTGGCCAGGCACCTGGAAGAAGAAGCCAGGGAGGTAGCCCTAAATAAATATCTTGAAAAACTAGCTGAGGAGATTAACCTGACTCTTCCCCGGAGTCCGGTGGAGGAAGAAGCTCAAGCCCTAATCAGCCGGGAGATTCCAGAAAACGTCTTTCAGAAAATGCCCCCAGACCTTAAAGAAAAAGTCATGGCTCAGGTTAGAGCCAGGGCTGAAGCTAACCTGAAAAAGCATCTTCTTATGAGAAAAATTGCCAGCCAGGAAGGTCTAACGGTCTCAGATGAAGAGCTGGAGGCAGAAATTAAAAGAATTTCGGAAAACCGGAACATCCCCTTTGACCAGCTCAAAGCTGCCCTGAAAAAAGAGGACCGGGAAAAAGATTGGAGATTGAACCTGCTCCTCAGAAAAACATTTGACTTTTTAGCTTCAAAGGTTATAATTTAATAAAGCTCCCTAAATGGTATTAATTCCTTACGTCATCGAGTCGGACGGGCGCAGCGAGCGCGGTTATGACATATATTCCAGGCTTTTGAAAGACCGGATAATCTTTCTGGGCACAGAAATAACTGACGAGGTGGCCAATCTGGTAATTGCCCAGCTTCTTTATTTAGAGGCTGAAGGCAGTGAAAAGGATATTTCGCTTTATATAAATTCGCCTGGCGGTAGCATTACGGCCGGGCTGGCTATATACGATACCATGCAGTTCATAACCGCGCCGGTCAATACCATCTGCCTGGGACAGGCAGCCAGTATGGCAGCCGTCCTTCTGGCCGCCGGTACTTCCGGTAAAAGATACGCTCTGCCCAATGCCCGTATTATTTTACATCAACCCTTTGGCGAAGTTCACGGACAGGCCAGCGACCTGGCTATTCAAGCCAAAGAGATTCTCAGGATAAGAGAGAGTCTTAATGGCATCCTGGCCAGGCACACCGGGCAGCCGCTTGAGAAAATTCAGGCTGACGTTGAGCGAGACTTCATCATGACCCCGGTCCAGGCTAAAGAATATGGCCTGATAGACCAGATTATCAGAACCCGAAAAGAGACTCTCGCCTGAGGAAAGTTCTCTGACAGGATTTTTAGGCAAAAAATGACAGTCAACAATCAGCATTCCGCATCCCAGGTCAGGTGCAGCTTCTGCCATCGCACCCAGACCCAGGTTCGCCGCCTGATAGCCGGTCCGCAAAAAGTCTATATCTGCGATAACTGTGTGGAGCTGGCTCATTCTATTCTGGTAAATGACCAGCATAAAGAGCTTGAATTCAAGCAGAAGAAGGAAAATTACCTGACGCCAGAACAGATCAAGAAAGCTCTTGACGAGTACATAATCGGCCAGGAAGAGGCTAAGAAGAAAATTTCAGTAGCCGTTTATAATCATTACAAGAGAATAAGCCAGCTGCGGGGACAAAGCGAGGTGGAAATTGCCAAGAGCAATATTCTGTTGATTGGTCCTACCGGGACCGGGAAAACTCTGATGGCTCAGACACTGGCCAAAATCCTTTCTGTACCTTTTGCCATAGCGGATGCCACCACCTTAACCGAAGCCGGTTATGTAGGAGAGGATGTGGAAAACGTTATCCTCAGGCTTTTCCAGGCAGCTCGGGGCGACCTGGAAAAAACCCAGAAAGGCATTGTTTATATCGATGAGATAGACAAAATCAGCCGTAAAACTGACAGTCCTTCCATTACTCGCGATGTTTCCGGAGAGGGGGTGCAGCAGGCTCTCTTAAAAATTATTGAAGGAACAGTGGCCAATGTACCACCTCAGGGCGGCCGTAAACATCCCTATCAGGAATTCATTCCGGTGGATACCACTGAAATCCTGTTCATTATGGGTGGGGCCTTTATAGGTCTTGATAAGATAATCACCCAGAGGCTGGGTAAGTCTATGGTTGGTTTCAAGGCTGAGGTAAAAAAAATGGGCGACAGTCAGGATATTTACAGCCAGCTAATGCCTGAGGACTTGATAAAATTCGGGCTGATTCCGGAGCTGGTTGGCCGGATTCCGGTGGTCGCCGTTTTCCATGACCTTAACAAAGAGCAGCTGATAGAGGTGCTTACCAGGCCAAAAAATGCTATAATAAAACAGTACCAGAAGCTGTTCGAGATGGAGGGGGTGGAGCTGGAATTCACCCCTGAGGCACTTACCGCTATCGCTGAAAAGTCCATGGAAAAGAAGCTGGGTGCCAGAGGATTGAGAGCCATAATTGAAGACTTAATGCTTGACCTGATGTTTTACCTTCCATCCCAGAAGAAAGCTACCAGAATTGTGATTACCAGAGAAATGGTAGAAGAACAAAGGTTGAGCTATGAAAAATACAAAAAAGTAATCGGAGCCTGAAGATGACCGACACTCGTGATAATCCAGAAATTATGAAAAATATTCCCCTTATTCCTTTGAGGGACCTGGTGGTTTTTCCTGCTACTCTGGTGCCTTTTGTCGTGGGAAGACCCTCCTCCATCAGAGCTCTGGAAAGGGCCTACGAGCAGGACAAGCTGATATTTCTGGCAGCTCAGATTGATGCCAGTATAGATAACCCTATGCCCAAAGATATTTACACCATGGGAGTTACCGCCAGGATAATCAGGACCTCCAGAACCGATGAAAGAAATTTGAAGGTGATTGTGGAGGGCCTGAACAGAGCCAGGATTTTAGAGTTCGTAAGTACCTATCCTTATTACCAGGTTCAGGCCAAAGTGGTCCGGGAAATTGAAGACAATTCTCAGGAGACCCAGGAACTCTTAAAGAAGGTTCTGGCTCTTTTTGAGGAGTATCTTAAAGCCAACCAGAGCGCCAACCTTGATTCCATAATCCCGGCATTGAGAGAAAATACGACCGACCGGATAGCCGACATAATTGCTTCCCATCTTTATCTGCCGCTTGAAGAGAAACAGAATTTACTGGAAACCATCAACACCAGAGAGCGACTCAATCGGTTAAAATTTTTACTTCAGGAATCCATCATTAATAATATAAGTAGGGAGCCAGCTCCTGGTAGTGCCAGGAGAAGGGGAGGGGCCAGAGAGAATGCCCAGAGAACCTTCATTCCAGGAGGGCAGTTTAAGAAAGAAGAACAGCCGAACGAAATTGAAGAATTGAAACGTAAGGTCACCGAGGCCCAAATGCCGCCTGAAGCTCGCGAAAAAGCTCTGAAGGAAATAGAAAGGCTGGAAACTATGCCTCCGATGTCGGCCGAGGCTACGGTGAGCAGGAATTATTTAGACTGGTTAATTTCTCTCCCGTGGAATAAAAAGTCAAGGGAAAAAAGAGACCTGAAAGAAGCCGAAAAGATTCTAAATGAAGACCATTACGGGCTGGAAAAGGTCAAGGAAAGAATCCTGGAATATTTGGCCATTCGCCAGCTGGTTAAAAACCCCAAAGGGGTTATACTGGCTTTTATTGGCCCACCGGGAGTGGGTAAAACCTCCCTTGGCAAGTCCATTGCCAGGGCTACTGGCCGGAAGTTTGTCCGACTATCTCTGGGCGGAGTTCGGGATGAGGCTGAAATCAGGGGCCATCGTCGAACCTATATCGGGGCCTACCCGGGACGCATTATCCAGATGATCAAGCGGGCTGGAACCAAAAATCCAGTTTTCCTGCTTGATGAGGTTGATAAGATGAGTATGGATTATAGGGGAGACCCGGCTGCTGCTCTGATGGAAGTGCTGGACCCGGAACAGAACAAAGAATTCCTTGACCATTACATCGATACTGATTTTGATCTATCGCAGGTTATGTTTATTGTTACAGCCAATTCTATCGATCCCATTCCCAGGGCTCTACTGGACAGAATGGAAGTCATCAGGCTGCCCGGTTATACCGAGGACGAAAAAGTTCAGATCGCCAAACATTTTCTCATCCCCAAACAGCTGAAGGCTCATGGTTTAAACTCAAAAAACCTGGAGTTTAACGACCAGGCCATTCTTAAAATCATCAGGGAATACACCAGAGAAGCCGGAGTTCGTAACCTGGAGAGAGAAATTACTTCCATATGCCGGAAGATGGTTAAAAAGGTGGTGACCAAAGGCAAGGACTATCACGAAAAAATTACCCCGAGGAACGTGGAAAATTACCTTGGCATACCTAAATACCGTCGTCTGGAAATTGACCGGCAGAACGAAATCGGAGTGGCTCTGGGAATGGCCTGGACCGAATTTGGGGGAGAGCTTCTGACTTTTGAAGCCACCAAGATTCACGGTAAGGGCAACCTGATGCTCACTGGTCAGCTGGGCGAAATCATGCAGGAATCGGCCCAGGCTGCTTATAGTTATGTGAGGCACAAGCTATACGAGCTGAATATGGGGAAAGAACTGGAGAAGAATTTTGATATCCACATTCATGTCCCAGAAGGAGCCACCCCCAAGGAGGGCCCGTCGGCAGGTATCACCATTGCCACAGCCATCATTTCTCTTCTATCCGGGATTCCAGTGAGCAAAAAAGTGGCCATGAGCGGGGAGATAACTCTCAGGGGGAAGGTTCTGCCGGTAGGAGGAATCAAGGAAAAACTTCTGGCCGCTTACCGCGAGGGCATAACAGAGGTGATTTTGCCTCTTGATAACAGGCCAGACCTTAAGGACCTACCTAAAAAATTAAAACAGAACCTAAAGATCCACCTGGTTGAAAACATGGACCAGGTTTTGAAAATCGCCCTGACTCAGGAGCTGGTTCCTAAACCAGGTCCGGCTGAGACTGAAGCCAAAGAAAAGCCGGAAACCAAAGAAACTGGAACCGTACCTTCGGTGACCAAGGAGCCAGAGCTTACCAACTGATATTCTAATAGTTTAGTTTTTAGCTAATTGGCTTCCTCAAAAATAAATATCAAAAAAAAATAAAGGAGTGAGGTACTGGAGATGAAAGAATACAGCCTGATTGACCTTGAAGAAAAAGAACTCCCACAGCTCAGGAAAATTGCTACCTCTTTGGGGGTAGCGGAGGAAGAGCTGGAGAATTCCAGCCGGCACAATCTGATTTTTAAGATTCTTGAAGCTCAGGCCAAAAAACAGGGTTTACTTTTCTCCGAAGGCGTTCTGGAGTGCCTGGAAGATGGGTTTGGCTTTCTGCGAGCCCCTGAATTTAGCTATCTGCCCAGTCCCGATGACATCTACGTCTCTCCTTCTCAGATCAGGAAATTCCAGCTCCGGACCGGAGATACGATTTCAGGAGTGGTCCGGCCACCTAAAAATGGGGAAAAATACTTTGCTCTCATAAAGATTGAAGCCATCAATTTCCTTCACCCGGACGTGGTTCTGGAAGCCAGGAGAAACGTCTATTTTGAACAGCTAACTCCGGTCTATCCGTTTGAGCTGATTAAACTGCAGGACGGAAACCCAAAGAATATGAATGCCCGGGTTATGGAACTTCTTACCCCAATAGGGAAGGGGCAGAGAGGTTTGATAGTCTCACCGCCACGGGCAGGTAAAACTACCCTGCTTAAAACCATTGCCAAATCCATAGAAAAAAACCATCCAGAAATTTTCCTGATTGTACTGCTGATAGCTGAAAGGCCTGAGGAAGTCACTGATTTCAAAAGAAGTGTTAATGGAGAAGTGGTAGCTTCGACCTTTGATGAACCGCCAACCCGGAATGTTCAGGTAGCTAACATAGTCCTGGAGAAAGCTAAAAGACTGGTAGAACTGAAAAGAGATGTGGTCATTCTGCTGGACTCCATTACCCGGTTAGCCCGAGCTCATAACGCCATAGTTCCTCCCTCAGGTAAGGTGCTCTCAGGTGGGATTGACGCTAATGCCCTGAATAAACCCAAGAAATTTTTCGGTTCTGCCCGGAAAATTGAAGAAGGAGGCAGTCTGACCATCGTAGCCACGGCCCTGATTGATACCGGAAGCCGTATGGATGATGTGATTTTTGAAGAATTTAAGGGAACTGGAAACATGGAAATCAATCTTGACCGGCGTCTGGTTGATAAAAGAATATTCCCGGCTATTGACATCAGCCGTTCTGGAACCAGAAAAGAAGAGCTTCTGATTCAGGAAAAGGACCTTAACCGTATCTGGATACTACGGAAGATTTTAAGCCAGCTCAATGAAGTGGAAGCCATGGAGCTTCTTCTTGAAAAGCTTTCTAAAACCAAGACCAATTCCGATTTTCTGGAAGCCATGAGTAAGGGTTTATAATCTAAAGAATCCAACTGAATAACCCCGGTAAATCCGGGGCTTATTTTTAATTTTTCACAGGCGCCTATCAATTAAACCAGGCTCTCGTCATAGCTTATTTAATTGATATTAAAAGATTTAATGACATTAAAGTATAAATTATAATATCAGATCATTGCTGTCCAAAATAACTTAAAATCACATTAATTTCCAATTTTCTACAGGCGGAGTTGGACAAGATTTTCCACCTTCTGAAAACCAGGTTGTCGTTT
>JGI24185J35167_1000010_pt1 | contig 78216 bp, 67 predicted proteins | sample YNPBryunderm2012_FD_35167 | JGI IMG/M metagenome (IMG submission 35167) | reverse complement strand
CTCAACGGTCTTCTGGTCCTCACTCCAACTATAAACTACTTCTGGAAACTCATCGGATTTGAAGGCCTGAAAAGTCTGTGGCAGGGTCTGGTGGCCACCGACCGACTCATCAAAATTGCCTGTCAGACTCGCCCCTACGAAATCAACCGAGGGGAAACTGACCAGGCTTTCAGAGAAAGCCTTAAATCTTTAGAGGCTGGACTGGCCGAAAACCGGCTGGACGAGGCTCTTCAAAAAATCAGCCGCCAGTTGAAAAAGATCAAAACCAAAGCTGAAAANCGTCCGGTTATTGGCATAGCCGGCGACATCTACACCCGCCAGAACCCGTTTGCCAACAATTACCTCTACCATCAGCTGGAAAAGCTGGGCTGCGAAGTCTGGCCCTCCCCTTTTCTGGTGGACGAAATAGACTTTAGTTTCAGCCGAGAATTTTATGACAAATTATCCTCCGGAAGCCTGGCCGAAGCTCTGAAGTCGGCTGGACTGAACCTGGTAAAAGAGGTTAAGAGACGAGAAGTAGTCAAAAAGCTGGAGATCTCTGAGCTTAAAACCAGAGAGCCGGGTTATAAAGAAATTGTAGAATCGGCAGTCGCTTACCTTGATTATAACAATAACCAGACCCTCTTCCTGAACGTGGCCAGGATGATTGATTTTGCTCGCAAAGGGGCTGATGGAATAATCAACGTCATCTGCTTTAACTGCATGTTAGGGACGGCTTCAGCAGCCATCTCCGCCCGAATCAGAAACGATTTTGACCACATTCCTCTCCCAACCCTGGTTTTCGGAGAAACCGGCTCAGCCAGCGAACTCACCCGACTGGAAGCTTTTGTAGATCAGGTTAAAGCCCGATTTAAGAGTAAACTTTCCTCTTAACCCGGGCAAATTCCAGGAGAAAAAACCAGAGCCTGTACTTAAAGCGAGAGATTAAAAACCGGTGAGAATTACTGCCAGAATTCCGGTCAGGAAAACCCCGTCAAAAGTCCCGGCTCCTCCTATTGAAGCCACTGGAGCTCCCAGCCCGGCTATCTTTTTTAGGTTCATCAGATCAGCCCCAATCAAAGTCCCAAGCGTTCCAGAAACATAAGCTATGACCGGAGCTGCGGACAGGCCAGATGGACTCAGTAGCCCGAGAAGAAAAGCTACCAGAGCCGCCAGAAAGGGCGGAAAAAGGGCTGGAGTGGCAATTCCCAATCCCTTAATCGGCCTGGCTACCCGGTTAACCAGCAGAGCCACAATGAGAGTTCCAGCAGTAAAATACAACACCAGAGGCCACCATCTTAAAATCAAAAAAAAGCTTAAGCCAGCCGGAATAACCGCTCCACCAAGGTTTACCGCCAGGATGGTAGTATTTCGATACCGGATCTCAGGCACTACGAATTTCCAGCCGAAAAATTCTATGGTTCTTTCGGATACCAGGCTTTCGGAATACAATCTTTTTACCGGAATGTTGAGGCCGCTTCCAAGGAGGCAGAAAAGCAACAGCAGAAAAACCAGCTCTGGAGGCAGACCTAATTTCTGAAAGGCAATGGAGATAAGCCCTATCTTTAGAAAAAAGAAAAGTCCCCCGAGAAGGATAAAATAAAAAATCAGAAAAAAGAGGATTACCGGAAAATAAAACATCTTTTCTCCCTGGCTTCAAGGATAATGAAAATTGAAGCTTCAGGCCAGAAAATTATTAAACCTCAGCGTAAAAAGTTTTTTATCAACTGACTTTTCAATTACTTAAGCTGACCTCTATTTTTTGGGCAGCATCGGAATCTTAATTTTGTTTTTCCGGGCACAGGATATGGCTTCTTCATATCCGGCATCGGCATGTCTGACTACCCCTATTCCGGGATCTACAGTTAGCACTCTTTGAAGACGCCGGGCCATAGCGGCCGAGCCGTCAGCCACAATGACCATTCCTGCGTGAATGGAATAACCAATTCCCACACCCCCGCCGTGATGGACTGAAACCCAGCTGGCTCCACAGACCGCGTTGAGCAGAGCGTTTAAAATCGGCCAGTCAGCAATGGCATCGGAACCATCCTTCATCTTTTCGGTCTCCCGGTTGGGGGAGGCTACCGAACCGGTATCAAGATGGTCACGTCCAATGACAATGGGAGCACTGATTTTCCTTTTCTTAACCAGAGTATTGATTACTTCCCCGAAGAGAGCTCTTTCACCATAACCCAGCCAGCAAATTCTGGCCGGCAGCCCCTGAAACTTTACCTGTTTCTGAGCTTTCCTAATCCAGCGAGCCAGAGCCTCATCTTCGGGAAATGTCTTCAGGACTGCTTCATCTGTAACATATATATCCTCCGGCTTACCGGAAAGAGCGGCCCAGCGGAAAGGTCCTTTGCCTATGCAAAATAGCGGTCTGATATATTCCTGGACAAATCCGGGAATATCAAAAGCATTCGTCACTCCAGCCTTCTGCGCCTGAGCTCTAAGGTTATTACCGTAATCAAAGGTTCTGGCGCCGCGCTTTTGAAGTTCAAGCATGGCTTCCACCTGGAGAGCCATAGATTCATAAGCCAGGGCAATATATTTCTGTGGGTCTTTCTTCCTCAGCTCCAGAGCTTCCTCATAAGGTAAACCCCGCGGTACGTAGCCGTTGAGCTCATCGTGAGCCGAGGTCTGATCAGTCAGGACGTCAGGAGTCAGGCCTCTTCTGACCAGTTCCGGCAGAACGTCGGCCGCATTACCGAGGAGCGCAATGGATAGAGCTTCTCCTTTTTTCCTGGCTTCTTCAGCCATCTTTAGAGCCTCATCAAGACTGGTGGTCATAGTATCGACATACCTGGTCTCCAGCCTTCTCTGGATTCGGGCCGGGTCTACCTCAACCACTATGGCTACTCCTTCATTCATGGTCACGGCTAAAGGCTGGGCTCCCCCCATCCCACCCAGACCGGCTGTAACCACTAACCTGCCCTTGAGCGTTCCCCCAAAGTGTTTCCTGGCCACAGCCGCCAGAGTCTCATAAGTTCCCTGAAGAATCCCCTGAGTGCCGATATAAATCCAGCTACCGGCCGTCATCTGACCGTACATGGTCAGACCCAGTGCTTCCAGCCGGCGGAATTCATCCCAGGTAGCCCATTTAGGAACTATCATAGCGTTAGAAATTAGTACCCTCGGAGCTTCTGGATGGGTTTTAAAAATACCTACCGGTTTGCCGGACTGGACCAGCAGGGTCTCGTCGTTTTCCAGTTTTTTCAGGCTGTTAACGATAGCTTTGAAGCAGTCCCAGTTGCGGGCCGCCTTACCTGTGCCTCCGTAGACGATTAGTTCCTGAGGCTTTTCAGCCACTTCCGGATCCAGGTTATTCATCAGCATCCGCAACGCTCCCTCTTGTGACCAGCCTTTAGTGTGNAGCCTGCTGCCGCGAGGGGCTCTGACCGGTTTATAATCATCCCTTTGATTCTTAATCATTTTTCGCCTCCCCCGAAAATTTCTATGGCTCTCCTGGCCAGGGGCAGACTTCCCATTCGGGCCAGGGTTTTTTCCTTACCCATAAGCTCTATGACTTCAAAAATTCCCGGACTGACTGACTTACCCACCAGTAAGACTCTCAGGGCATGGATTAGAAGAGCCGCTTTCACTTCTTCTTTCTCCGCTCTCTCCCGGAGCACTCTTTCGATAGACTGAGCCTTAAAATCAGCCAGCTTCTCAAAATCTTCCCTTAGCCTGGGAAGAAGCTGGTCCAGTTTAGGATCAGTAAGATGCTTCCACACCGCCTCCGGGTCATACTTGAGGCGGTCTGAAATAAAAGGAAGAAGCATTTCCACAAGATCAACCAGGGTCCGGCTGCGGCTTCGAACCAGCTCAACCAATTTTTCAAACCAGGCTCTCTTCTCCCCTTCCAATTCTGAAGACCAAAGACCCTCTTTTTCCAGCCAGGGCTGAAGTCTGTCTATTAGCTCCTTAAGGGGCATTTCATTGATTAACTTGCTGTTCAGCCACTCCAATTTTGCCAGGTCAAACACCGGACTGCCCTTACTAACCCGCTCCAGGGAGAATTCTCTAACCATTTCCTCAACCTTGTACAGGCGTTCTTCAGACCCGGGCGACCAGCTCAGCTGAGCCATAAAATTGAAGAAGGCCAGAGGTAAATAGCCTTTGTCCCTGAAACTCAGGACCGAGATATCCCCATGTCTTTTGCTAAGTTTTTTACGGTCGGGCCCAAGAATTAGAGGAAGGTGAGCAAATTGCGGAACCGGCTTTCCAAAAGCCTGGTAAAGAAGAATTTGCTTGGGGGTGTTGGAAATATGGTCATCACCCCGAATGACATGAGTAATGCCTGTTTCAATGTCATCGACAACTACCGACAGGTGATAGGTTGGGAATCCGTCGCTTCTCAGCAAAACAAAATCTTCCAGATTTCTGTTTTCCACAGAGATGAGGCCATGGACCAGGTCCTCAAACTGGGTGACCCCATCCGGAACCAGAAACCTTATGGCAGCTGGCACTCCTTTTGCTCTCAATTCATTCTTTTTTTCTTCAGAAAGATACAAACAGCAGCGGTCGTATTTCCAGTGTTCTTTCCTGGAGAGGGCTTCAATTCGCCGCTTCTCTATTTCTTCCGGAGTGCAAAAACAAAAATAAGCCAGTCCTTTTTCCACCAGAGACCGGGCTGCACTTCTGTAGACCTCAAAACGCTGGGACTGAAAGATTGGACCTTCGTCCCAATCGAGGCCCACCCAGCGTAAGGCTTCCAGGATGAAGCGGCTCATTTCCTCAGAAGACCTGGTGACATCAGTATCTTCAATTCTTAAAATAAAAGTCCCTCCATGATGGCGGGCAAACAACCAGTTGAAGAGAGCGGTTCTTAGAGCTCCGACATGAAGATGCCCGGTCGGGCTGGGGGCAAATCTGACTCTGACCATATTAATTCTTCTTTCTTTTTTTCCAGGCTAAAATATACCACAGCCTAAACCGATATTCAAAAATTCGGGGATTGACCCGAAAGCTTATTTCTCAGCTTACCCCGATTGACAAAGAATCAAAATTTTTTAGTTGACTCCAGCCCTTGATTTGAGTAAATTAATCTTGACAGGAGTGGCCAAGGTTTTTGGAGGCATAGGGAAAACTAATCCCGAACGATATGACCCAGATTAATATTCTAGTTTTTGTTTCCGGTGTTGACCAGGCTTCAAGAGTGGTCCGGGTCTGCGAAAGAGAATATCTGCCGGTAGTGGCCAATTCCTTTGATGAAATTCCGTCTATTTTGAAAAATTACGAATGCTGGGTGCTTATCATCGATGTCAGCCAGGCCGATTACAACCGCTGGAAAGACTTGATTTCTCCAGAATGCTCGGTAATCATCCTCGGGCAAGATGAAGCCGAAGTTTATCAGAAAATCCTGACCTGGCCAATTCATTTCCATCTTGAATACATTCTGGAAAAAGATGGCCAGCCGCTGGAGCCCATTCTCAACCAGCTGCTCAAAATTGCCATACATCAGAGCCGGGTTAAAAAAGAATGGACTCAATTCCAGAATACACTGTCACTTTCCTCGACCAGCACCAGGGAATTATTTAAAGAGATAGTGGAAATCAAAAGGTTAATTAATGAAAATTATCTCAGAGAACTGGAAAAAAGAATCTCTCTGGAAGCTCAGTACGTCTGGTCCCAGAGGGAAAGACAGAAAATCGAAAACATCATTAGGAAGATTTATTCAGCCAACGATGTCAGCAGTCTTCTGGGTATTATTCCTGACATCAAGGAACTACTCCGGGCTCAGGGTTTGACCATCTACCTCATTGAAGAAAGCGAAACTCTGGGTAAGCATCTCAAACCCATCATCTGGGATGACACCTTTATCACCCATCCTGAAACCTTCAAGTATGTGGCCAGGCTGGAAGCCCCCGATTTTGCCTCAGCTGTGGCCCGGACCGGACAGGAAGTTAACATAGCCGACTTAACTTATGATAAAAGATTTTCCCTGCGCTATCAGCACAATCTGAAAATGCCCCTGAAGAGCCTTCTGGCAGTTCCGATTATATATCAGGAGCAGATTATAGGGGTTATTGAGCTCTATAATAAAACTTTCCTTGATAATCTAGTCTCCGAGGGATTTTCCCGGGAAGACCAGCAGATTCTCAGAGGCCTGTCCGAACACATCGGGATTGCCATGACTAAACTCAACCTGATTCAATACGACGCTCTGACAGGTCTGCTACGAACTGAACCCTTCTTCGAAAAGATTATCCAGAAGGTCAATTCCATGAGCAAGAGGAGGCCTGAGGAAGGCTCTTTTGCCATGGTCATGGGCGATGTGGATTGGTTCAAACATTACAACGACCGCAACGGGCACGAAGCCGGCAACCGTTTGCTCCAAGAGCTAGCTGCGATTTTGAAGCAATCAATCCGGGAGAATGATTTAATCTGCCGTTACGGCGGGGAAGAATTTCTTTTTTTTCTGAGCGGCGTAAACAGTCTGGGCGAAGCCTGTCAGTTAACGGAGAGAATCCGAAAAAACATAGAAGATCATTATTTCCCCTATGAGGAATTTCAGCCCCGTAACAATCTTACCATGTCTTTTGGAGTAACCATTTTCCCGCGAAAAAGACTTGACGGTGAAAACCTGCTGACTAAAGAAGACCTAAAACACCTGGTTCATGAATGCGACCTGGCTCTGGCCGAAGCCAAAGGCAAACAAACCTGGAGACTGCCGCCCTCTGAGACCCAGGCCAGACCTTCTACCAAAAACCTGGTCGTGGCCTACTCCAGAGATTGGGAAGCTGAAACCCATTCCAGGCCGACCTTAAACTATCAGGAAAAAATGTACCGGGAAAAAAGGCATTTTAAGCGGTATTACGCTTCAACCATTCTAATGTACCGGGATGATGGCCAGCTTAAAGTCAGCAAGACAATAAACCTCAGTCTCGGGGGAGCTAAAATCCTTTCAGAAAAGCCCCTGCCGGCCTCAAGGCCTCTTGAGGTAATTTTGATTCTGGGCAAAAAGGCCAAACCGATCCAGAGCGAAGTAGTTTACTCAGAAAAAGCCAGCCCCGACTCTTCCAGCTTTTACACCGGGCTAAAATTCCAAGGTCTGACCGCAGAAGATTTTGAGGCTCTTGAAGGATTCTTTCAGGAAATTAGAAGCGAAGCCTTCAATTAGACTTAAATTCAAGCTTCCAGTTCTTTTTTCAAAGCAGCAAAATAAAGAGAGGCCGGAGTAGTTCTGGCCTTAAAGGCCAGTTTCAAAGCCACCAGCTTTTGCTCAAAGGCTTCCAGGTCTTCAGCCAGACTCCAATTCTGAAGACTTAACAGGTCCAGCAGCTCCTTTATGCTCTTTTCGTTAAGAATATCGATGGTAAAGGCCGGAAAACAATAGTCTTTTCTAGCCACCAGAGCCAGAAGCCTCTGGAGATATCGCCTGAGTCCCTCCTGATGGCTTATTAATTCCTGTTTCAGGTAAAATTTTTCCTTGGCTGCGGTTAAGAAATTAAGTTTGTAAATCAGCTTTTTGGCTTCCCCCAAAGCTTCTTCTATTCTATTCAAAATTTCCTCAGCTTCCAGAATATTCTTCCTTCCTTTCTGGTAAAAACCGATCTGACCTGAGCCGTTAGCGGTTTCCTGACGGTAAAAAATTTCTAAGTCCTGGCGTTCAGCTCCACTGAGCTCTTCACTTTGAGGAGGCCGTTTTTCCTGCTTTTTCTCTTCGCCAGAATTCTCTGCCTGAACCAAACCACCTAATTTTTCAACGATGCCCCTTCTAATTTCTTCTGCCAGTTTGCTTTCAATTGAAAGCTCTTCTTGCTCTAATTGATTTTTCTCTTCTGTCAGCTCAGACTTAGACTGATTTTTTCTCTCCCCCGAACTTTCTTCAATCTCAGTTAAAGGCGCAGGTTGAGAAGAGTCAGCCGGCTTAGGTTCAGTCGGCCTGGCTTCAGATTGACCTACCGAAACTGGAACTGACGCTCCGCTTTCCAGCAAAAGCAGTTCTTTTATTTTTCTGAGTTTTTCAATCTCAGGAGTTAAATCCAGCTCCTTTATCTCTTCTTCAGCTTTCTCTGCCTGTTCTGTTTTGAGACCAAACTTCTCTTCCATCCTTTTTCTAAGCCAGTTGGCCCTCTCCATAGATTGGCAGTGTACTTCCTCTAACTGGTCCTGAAGTTCATTGATGGCCTTAAGGTCCTCGGCATTGGCCCTGGCCAGACTTTCTATCTGCTGCTGTCTTTCCAGGATTCGGTCAAGATACTCTTTTATCTGTTTTATCACCTGCTGCCGCTTATCTTCAAATTCTTCCCAGATACTGCCGTACTCTTCGAGTACCTGCCACTCTTTCTTAACTTCCTGCTCTATGATGTCAAGCTGCTGCCTGGCCAGTTCTCTTTCCTGCCGAAGCTTTTCCTCCAGGGCTTTTTCTATCTCCTCTCTTTGACGGCGGAGATAGCTCTCCAGCTGAGCTTCTATTTCCTGGATGATTGAGATTGGCTTTCTGGTCGGCTTCTCGGTTTCGCTCATTTGCCCTTTCCTGATTATTTCTAAACCTGGCAAGGCTATTCTAAATTGCTTACCCCGAGCTGTCAAGGATAAAAAGGGTAGTCTAAAAGGGTATTTTTTGGCCGGAGCGGATTAGACTGGATTAGTCACCAATGGTGAACCATGAGACAAAATTTCACCCCCTGCCAGCCAGAACCCTTTGGGTTTTTCCCTAAAAAAGCGGGAGTGAAGAAGTAAACAGAAAAAATTCTTGCTCTTAAGGAGAAAATAGTGTATTGAGAATTAATAAATACATGAGCAAGATTTCAAACAGCCATAATAATAACCATCTAAGGTTGCTGGTGGTCTCAGAGGACCAGAAACTGAGACGCCGGCTGGTAATGGTTTTATCCCGGTTAACCATTGAAATTGTCGAGTTTTCCAGCCTGACCGAACTATTAAGAGGAAATAACCTCAAAAATAGCCTTATACTCTGGAGCCTTGATTCTGTAGACTCGAGGAAAATTCAATTGCTAAAACAATTGAAAAAAAACCATCCCCGCCTCTCAATAATTCTTCTGGTGCCCACTTCAGCTTCACCTCTTTTCCTCAAACTTCTGGAAGAAAACCTGATAGATTTCATCTGTCCCAGAAGCAATCTGGCAGTCATTCTCTCAGCCATCCGCTCTGAAATTTCCCGCCGTCTCCTGAAGCTGGAAAATGAGTACTATCTCAAGAACCTCACCAAACTGAAACTGGAACATTCCCGTCACATCCGAAAAATGCTGGAACTTGAGGAAATTTACGATACCACAGTGGAGAACCTGATGACCGCCCTGGATCTCAGAGATGTGGAAACTTTTGGGCATTCCAGGACAGTCTCCAAATACAGCCAGGTACTGGCAGAAATTCTGGGAATCAAGAATCAAAGTGTTCTGGACAACATCAGAAAGGGTGCCCTGCTTCATGATATNGGCAAAATAGCCATCCCCGACTCTATTCTGAAGAAACCCGGCCAGCTAACATCAGAAGAGTGGGAGAAAATTAAGCTTCACCCGAGTCTGGGCTTCGGTTTAATAAAAGAAATGAAACTTCTGAAAGAGGTGGGTAATATCATCCTCTATCACCACGAAAAATATGACGGTTCCGGCTACCCGAGAGGGCTTAAGAAAGATGAAATTCCTCTTGAAGCCAGAATTTTCGCTCTGGCCGATGCCCTGGATGCCATCACTTCTCACCGGCCCTACCGCCCGGAAAAAGACTTTTCCACCGCCAGGGAAGAAATCCTCAAGCACTCCGGCACTCAGTTTGACCCGCTAGTGGTAGACGCTTTCTGTGCCCTGGAAATAGAAAAATGGGAAAGAATCCGCTACGAAACCACCAAATTCCTTCCTTCGTTTGAAGAATATCAGAGACTTATAAGAAACAAAAATTCAGGTCCACACTGACTTCAATTAGCAGCCTTAAACCTGGCGCAGAAAACTCTGGGAATTCCAGAATAATCTTTGATTATTTCTAATTCCGACCATCTTTGATCAAACTTCGTTTTGAGCTGTTTTTCCTGCCTGGCTCCGAACTCAAAAACCAGATACCCACCAGGTTTCAAGCACTTCGGAGCCAGAGCAATAAGACGGTTAATAATTTCAAATCCGGTAGGACCGGCCACCAGAGCCTTTCTCGGCTCAAAATCCCTGACCGAAGGTTCTAATTTTCCCCACTCTTTCTCAGACACGTACGGTGGGTTGCTGACAATGACTTCAAAGTGAAGCTTTCTGGCGATGAAATAATCAAGCAGGTCACTACAAACAAACTTCAGGTTTTTCAACCCGAACTTTTTGGCATTCTCCCTGGCCAGATTCAGCACCCTTCTCAAAACATCAGAAGCAACTATCCTGGCCCGGGGTAATTCCCTGGCCAGAGCAATGGCAATGTTACCGCAGCCCGTACCTACATCCAGAATCCAGGGCTCGGTCGAAAGTGGAAGAGATAAAACCTTTTCCACCAGAACTTCGGTTTCGGGCCTGGGAATGAGAACGGCTGGGTTGACTTTAAATTCCAGACTCCAGAATTCCTTCCGCCCGAGAAGGTAAGCCACCGGCCAACCCGCCAGTCTTTTTCTTACCAGTCTTTCCAGCTTCTTCTTCCAGGCTATCTTCACGGGAGAATCGAGGTGGCGAAAAAAATCGGCCTCACTCAGACCTGAGGCAACCTGGATAAGAAGTCGGGCTTCAAGAAATGGACAGGTCGAATGCCCCAAACGACCGGCCGTTTTTCTGAAAAGCTGGTCCAGGGTTTCAGAGCTCAATTGGTCTGGTAAGCTCTCCCTCAGGTTTATTTTCCTCCAGGGACTTAGTCTGAAAATGAATTATCAGCTTATCAATCAATTCATCTATTTCGCCGTCCATGATGTTTTCCAGGTTATAAAAATTTTCCTCAAGCCGATGGTCAGTAACTCTGGACTGGGGAAAATTATAAGTTCTTATTTTTTCGCTCCTCTCTCCCGTCCCCACCTGTTTTTTCCGGTCCTGAGAAATCCGGTTTTGCTGTTCCTGTCGGGCAATATCAAGCAATCTGGTTCTTAAAATTTTCAGGGCTTTTTCCTTGTTACGGTGCTGCGACTTTTCATCCTGGCAGGAAACAACGAGGCCTGATGGCAGATGAGTTACCCGAATAGCAGTGTAATTACGGTTGACATTCTGGCCCCCCGGACCGGAAGCTCCAAAGGCTTCTATTTTGAGGTCCTTGGGGTCAATTTTAAGGTCAATTTCCTCGGCTTCTGGCAACACGGCCACCGTAGCCGTAGAAGTATGAATCCGGCCCGAAGCCTCGGTTCTGGGAACTCTCTGGACCCGGTGAACTCCGCTTTCGTATTTCAGGAAAGAATAAACCCGTTTACCCTGGATGCTGATTATGGCTTCTTTTATTCCACCTATTGGAGAATAGCTGGCATCCATAAGCTCCCATTTCCAGCCCTTGTGTTCGGCGTAGCGGGTGTACATCCGGAACAGATCCTGGGCGAAAAGAGAGGCTTCATCTCCGCCGGCCCCGGCTCTAATTTCCATGATCACGTTTTTTTCATCATTCGGGTCCTTGGGAAGCAGCAATCTTTTCAGCTCAGTTTCCAGCCTGGCCTTTTGCTCTTTTAGCTCCCGGAGTTCCTCTTCAGCCAGATTTTTAAGCTCCTGGTCATGGCGGGCCTCACCCAGAATGCTCTCAGCCTGCTCCAGGTCCCTGATTACTTTCTTGTACTCTTCATATTTCTTTATTAGCGGTTCGAGCTCAGACCTTTCCCTGGCTAAATCTTTTATTTTCTGGGGATTGGATGAAATGTTGGGGTCAGATAGAAGAGCAGTAATCTGCTTATACCTGTCTTCTACAGCCCTCAATTCTCGAAGCATGTCGTTTATTTTTTAGTCTTGGCAGCATATTTTTTCCTGAATTTCTCCACTCGACCGGCGGTATCGACAATCCTCTGTTTGCCGGTAAAGAAAGGGTGACACTGAGAGCAGATCTCCACCCGGATTTCTTTCTTGGTGGAACGAGTCTTAAAAGCATTGCCGCAAGCACAGATAACCGTACATTCCTGGTATTCTGGATGGATTCCTTTTTTCATTATCTTCTCTCCTCTTCAGGTGATTGATTATAGCAGTTTTTAGGGTTTCAGTAAAGAATGCCCTGTTCCCGGGCTCTGTTCTGAAATAGCTCCCAATTCAGAGAAAACCGGGCTGTTTTTTCCACGTGTCTGGCTATTTCCCGGTAAATTTTTGAATTCAGGTACCCTTGAAGAACCTCACTTAGAGGATAAACCTGCTCTTCAGCCTTCCATTCATAGACCCGGCCCTCCTCATCTTTAAGACAACCCAAATGAACAGCCCAGGCTAAATGCCGAAAAGGCACATGACTGAATTGCCTGCGGATAGCCTTAATTTCGCCCTGTTTGATGGGTTCAACGAAGTAAAAATAACGAGAGAAAAGCAAGGCATTATGAAAATAAGCGGGAAAAGCCACCAGAGCTTCAATATTTATCAGGCGGGACAGGTAAAGGAAAACTTCCAGAATTTTCTTGGAAAGGCTTAACCCCGGCCGGTTCTGTCCGGGCAGCGGAGGATGTTTTTCATCAAAACTCAGACGGGGATTCTGCAGGGTCAGCCATTCAAAAATCAGGCAGCGCTGGGAGGGCAGTTTGTAACCATGACGCTCGGTTGCCGAAAATTTGATTTCTGCTTCTTTTATCTTTAAGTCGACAATAACTTTATCAGGACTTTCTTCCTGCCAGAAAATCAGAAGCCTCTGCACCGGATGTTCTGAGGTGTCCAGCCGGTATTTGATGGGCCAGAGGTTTCTTTTTTTGGCTTCTCGGAAAAAACTTTTTTTTGCCAGGACGGCCATGACTTCCTTAAGACTGTAGCGACCAAGAAAAAGCAAGGAGCCTCGAGCCAGGCCCAGACCACTGACGATTTCCTCTTCCTTCAGCATTGGGTCCTGTTCCCAGAAAGGTTGAATCTTGCGATTATCGGCAGTCATCAGATTATTCCCTCACCCAGGAATGTTAATTGTAACGGAATAATAAGGTCAGTTCAACCGGTAATCTCTTTTTTATCAGACTTTTCAAAGGCGCCGGGCTGCCCAGAAAAAAAGGAAAATATATCATCGCCAAAATCTACCTGTCTGATGAGCTTAAAATCCGTAAGCGACGGAGAAATCCGGCGGTGATGCCTGATTATCAGAAGTCCTTCCGGTTTCAAAATACCTCTCTTTCTAACAACTTTAAGAGGGTTTCTCTCCGCCAGCAGCTGATAGGGTGGGTCGAGAAATATCAGGTCAAATTTTACCCCTTTTTTACTGAGCTCAATCACCGCNCGGTTAAACTCTTTGTTAATTACCAGACCCGACTCTTCAGCTTCACANTTGGACAAATTATGCTGGATGATTCTGGCTGCTAGTGGTAGTCCCTCAATAAACACCACCCTGCTGGCTCCCCGGCTTAAAGCCTCAATACCGACGGAGCCGGTGCCGGCGAAGCCATCAAGAAACCAGGCGTCGACCACTTTTTTCTGCAAAATGTTGAATAAAGACCCCCTTAGCTTGGCTGGAAGTGGCCTCACTGCAGGGCTGGGGACCATTCTGAGCTTTCTTCCTTTGTAACGTCCTCCGATTATTCTTATCATTTTAACCTCAATAACGAACCAGAAGCTTGCCTTCTCCGGTCTCCAGGTCGGAAATTCCCTCCGGTAGAGCGTACCAGTGACCAAGATATCGTGGTTCAATACCCCGAATTCTGGCCACCAGACTTATAAGGATATTAATGACTTCTGGCCGAACCGGCTGTTTTTCCAATAACAGAGTGTAAAAGTTCAATCTGACCTTATTGCTGCTCGTTTCAATTCGACCGGAAAATGAGAGGTTTATTTCTGAAGCTTTCATCCCGGACCGTGGGACCTCAGGCAAACTCAGGTAGATGCTTCCCTCAACCCTTCCCTTTGGTTTAAATTTTAATTCCAGATTCTTAACCGAAGGAACCTGCTCAGCCAGCAGATAACGAAAAAAAGCAGTGACTTCTTTTTCGCCGAATTCAGCTACCCTTCCCTGAAAACGCCCTTTTTCCTGTCTGTACCTGGCAGCTTCTTCCAGAAAATTAAAAATTTTCAGGAACTCTTCAAGGTCCGATGAATAGTCCACCTGGACCTGAGATGAAGCTATCAGAACCACATAAAAGGCAGAAATCATAAGCCCCAGCTTCTTAAGGAAACAGCCAGTTTTAAGATTCCTGGTCATTTATGAAATCCTAACAGTAAAAGCCTAATTTGTAAATCCAGACCTTAGGAAAAATACCTTGATTGCTCGATATCGGCACCGTGGCTTCCTTGACATGGTTTACTCGGTAATCTATACTGAGGCTTGAAATAAATCAATCCTGAGAAAGTTAAACTATGACCCTGATCGATAAGGCCAGAAAGGGTATTATTACTCCTCTGCTTCGAAAAATCGCTCAAGAAGAAAACATCCATCCTGACGACCTTCTGTCACTGATAGCTCAGGGCCGGGTGGTTATCCCCTACAATAAAAACCATTCTCCCAGCCTGCCGGCAGCCGTAGGCGCCCGGATGCGGACCAAAGTCAACGTTAACCTGGGCACCTCAAGGGATTATCCAGACCTTAAGGCTGAGCTGACCAAACTCAAGATCAGCCTGAAACACGGAGCCGATGCCGTGATGGACTTGAGCACCGGCGGAGACATTCGGGCCATCAGGAAAAAGCTCCTGATCAGAGCCACTGTTCCGCTGGGAACCGTTCCGGTCTATCAGGCTGCTATCGAGGCCATTTCCCGCCGGGGTTCAATTGTTGAGATGACTGAAGACGACCTGTTTGCAGTCATTGAATCACAAGCCCGCGAAGGGGTTGATTTTATGACTGTCCATTGCGGACTTACCCTTAAAGCTGTGGAAAGGCTCAGGCTTCAGGGCCGGGTAGCCGACATAGTTTCGCGAGGCGGGGCTTTTCATCTGGCCTGGATGGTTCATCACAACCGGGAAAATCCGCTTTATGCCAATTTCGACCGCCTTCTGGAGCTGGCCAGAAAATATGATTTCACCCTCAGTCTGGGCGATGGTCTGAGGCCGGGTTCAATCCTGGATGCCACCGACCGGCCCCAGATTGAAGAGCTGCTGACTCTCGGGGAACTCGTTCAGAGGGCCAGAGAAGCTGGAGTTCAGACCATGGTTGAAGGGCCGGGCCATGTCCCCATAGACCAGGTGGCTATGAACATTAAGCTTCAGAAAAGACTCTGTCAGGAAGCTCCTTTCTACGTGCTGGGACCTCTGGTAACTGACATAGCTCCCGGCTATGACCACATTGTCTCGGCCATAGGGGGAGCAATAGCTGCTGCTGCCGGGGCTGATTTCCTCTGTTACGTGACCCCGGCCGAACATCTCGGATTACCGACTTTAGAAGACGTTAAAGAGGGACTGATTGCTTCCAGAATAGCCGCCCATGCCGCCGACCTTGTCAAGGGAATCCCTGGAGCCTTGGAAAAGGACCTCGCTATCTCCCGAGCCCGAAAACAATTAGACTGGAGCCAGCAACAAAAGCTGGCCATAGACCCGGAAAAATTTTCAGCCATCAGGAAAAGAAGGAAATCCAGAACCAGAGCCTGCTCCATGTGCGGTGAGTTCTGTGCCATGAAAATCGTCAGCCAGTTCTTAAAAAGTGGGAAAGCTGATGATTCTTGCTCCTGACCGCCTGTTGTTTGGAGTAGCGGGTATACCTAACCTCTGCCCAGAAGATTCATCCCTTAAAGCACTGGATTGCCTGATTTCCACCGGCCTGGAGGCTCTGGAATTAGAATTTGTTCACGGTCTGAATATGAGCCGAGAAACAGCTTTAAGGATTAAACATAAAGCCAGTCGTCATCAAATCCAGCTCAGCGCCCATGCTCCTTATTTCATTAACTTGAATGCCGAAGATCGGGGAAAAAAAATTCAGAGCCAGGATCTATTGCTTAACTCATTAAGACTGGCTTCAGCAGCCGGGGCTACCGACCTGGTCTTCCATGCCGGTTATTACGGGAAAAAAACTCCAGAAGAAGCTTTCCGCCAGATAAAAGATAGCTTAAAAGAAGTCCTGTCCATCGTCAGGTCAGAAAAAATTACTACCAGATTAAGGATTGAAACTATGGGCAAGAAAAAACAGTTCGGCAGTCTGGAAGAAGTTCTTTCGCTCTGCCGGGAACTTGAGGGACTCTGGCCGTGTCTTGATTTTGCTCATATTTTTGCCCGTGAAGGCCGGGTTAATTCCTATCGGGATTTCCTTCAGGTTCTAAAAAAAGTTGAAAAAAAGCTGGGAAATAAGGCCTTGAAAAACTCCCACATTCATATTTCCGGAGTCAAATACAATCAGACTGGAGAAATAAAACACTTAAATCTGGACGAGTCCGCTTTTCGGTATGACGAATGGCTTCAAGCCCTGAGTGATGCGGGGGTGACAGGCACCATCATCTGTGAAAGCCCTTCTCTTGAAGCCGATGCTTTGCGGCTCAAACAGCTTTACCACAACCTTAAACAAAACGAAGTCTCAGCCAGAAGCTGAATTCAGCCAGAATTTTCCTGTTCACTGAAAATCTTAGCTCAGTTAGGACCTGAATAAATCTTTTCATCTTATGTCTTTTCTTCTTATGGTCGAGTCCCTGGTCAGGAAGTTCATACTATTCTTGACACTGCAGCTTGTTAAGTCTAAACTAAACTCTAATCTAAACATATAATTAACCATTATGAATTCAAAGATTAGCGGGGAGAGAGCGAGCTGCTTTTATTTTTCGGAAATCGGGGTTGAAGTCCGGTGTAAATCAGACCAGAAAATTGCCAGGCTGGTGAACATGGGTCTGAATCTATCTCCTGGTCAGAAAACCTCTTACAGCTGGCCCCTTTTTGATGAGGCAGCCGATTTATTCTCCCGCAGTTACATCCAATCATAAAGGAGAGATAGATGATCGAAATTCGCTTTCATGGACGAGGTGGCCAGGGAACAGTTGTTGCCTCAAAAATACTGGCTGATGCTCTGGCCAAAGAAGGCAATTATGTCCAGGCCTATCCGGAGTTTGGGGTAGAGCGTCGGGGAGCTCCGGTTTTTGCTTTCATCCGCATTGATAACAAACCGATTTATGACAAGAGTAAAATCTACAATCCTGACCACGTGGTCGTTCTTGATCCCACTCTGGTTGAAGCAATTGATGTCACCGAAGGTCTAAAAGAGGGCGGGTTTATCATCATCAACAGCGACCGAAAGCCAGAAGAATTTAAATTTCCAGACAGGTACCGGGTGTTTACAGTCAATGCCACTGAAGTTGCGGTCAAAAACAAGCTCGGCACTCTGGCTGCTCCCATAGTGAACACAGCTATTACCGGAGCTGTTATAAAAATATTAAAGCTGACCAAACTGGAATCGCTGGTAGCGGCCATTCGCGAAGCTATACCCTTCAAACCCGAGGATAACGTCAGGGCCGCCGTTGAAGCTTATGAAAGAGCCTGAGGGAGGAAAGAGATGAACAGAAAGAAAGAAGCCAAAAAAATCATCTTTAACTCAGAAAAAGAAATGCCCATGGTGGCCATGTCTATAGGTTCCATGCTTTATAACCGGACTGGCGCCTGGCGCAACATCAAACCAGTTATAGACCTGTCCCGTTGTATTAAGTGCGGCATCTGCTGGAAATTCTGCCCTGACACTTCCATCGATATAGTGGACGAATGGCCACAGATTAACTATGACTACTGCAAAGGCTGCGGCATCTGTGCTGAAGAATGTCCGCAAAAATGCATCGTCATGGTTGAGGAGGAAAAATGAAAAAAGTAATAATGGGAAACCATGCTCTCTCTTACGGAGCCATGCTCTCAAGAGCTCAGGTTATTGCTGCATATCCGATTACTCCCCAGACTCAGGTGGTCGAGCTGCTGTCGGAGATGTGCGCTGACGGCACCCTGAATGCCAAGTTCATTAAAGTGGAATCCGAACATTCAGCCATGGCTGCCTGTCTGGGAGCTGCTCTTGCCGGAGCCAGAACGTTTACAGCCACTTCTGCCCAGGGGCTGGCCCTGATGCACGAGCTTCTGCACTGGGCTTCGGGTGGCCGGATGCCTGTAGTTATGGGCAATATCAACCGGGCCATGGCCCCCGGCTGGAGTATCTGGGCTGACCAGAATGACAGCCTCTCAGAAAGAGATACTGGTTGGATTCAATTCTACTGTGCTTCCAATCAGGAAGTTCTGGACACGGTTATCCAGGCCTTCAAGGTTTCCGAAAAGTTGATGATTCCGAGCATGATTATTCTGGATGCCTTTGCTCTTTCTCATACCTATGAAGTGGTTGAAATTCCTGAACAGGAAAAAGTTGATGCCTTCCTTCCACCGTTTAATCCACCTTTTCGGCTTAATCCTGATGACCCCCGGGCTTTCGGCGGGCTCACTTCTCCTGACCATTATATGGAACTGCGATATAAACTGCAGAAGGATATGGAAAAAGCCCCGGCGGTGGTGGAAGAAACAGGTAGAGAATACGAAAAAATGTTTGGCCGTTATCTCGGTCAAGTTGAAGAATACCGCTGCGAAGGAGCCGAGATTATTTTTGTAACCTCAGGAACTGCCGGCTACACAGCCCGGGTCGCAGTGGATGAGCTCAGAGAAAAAGGAATTAAGGCAGGTAATCTCAGGATAAAGCTTTTCCGGCCCTTCCCCTTCGAAAAGGTCCGGTCCATCCTTTCCCGGGTGCCCAGAGTGGCCGTCCTGGACCGCAACATCTCCTACGGACATCATGGAATTTTTTACCAGGAAGTTAAATCAGCCATGTACGGACAGACCTCTCAGCCAAAAATATTTGGCTTTATTGCCGGTCTTGGAGGTCGTGATATAACAAGAGAAACTTTTAGGGAAATTGCCGACTATGCTCTTCACCAGGATAAAGTTGAAGAAATAGTCTGGATAGGAGTGAAAAAATGAGCAAAGAAAAAAAATTTACCCTGACCATACCAAAAGAAGAACTGATGGGCCCCGGCCATTTAGCCTGCCAGGGATGCGGAGCCTCTCTGGCCATGCGCCTGGCACTTAAAGGCCTGGGTCAGAGGACAGTTGTTTGCATCCCGGCCTGCTGCTGGGCTGTTATTGACGGTCCTTTTCCCCATTCCTGTCTTGATATTCCTATCTATCACTGTGCCTTTGAGACAGCAGCTTCTTCGGCCGCAGGAGTTAAAGCTGGCCTGGAAATGATAGGTGATACTGAAACCACAGTTCTGGCCTGGGCCGGAGATGGGGGAACCTTTGACATCGGACTTCAGGCACTCTCCGGCGCCGCTGAAAGGAACGAGGACATTGTTTACACCTGCTATGATAATGAAGCTTACATGAATACCGGAATTCAGCGCAGTTCAGCCACTCCCCGGGGGGCCTGGACTACTACCACTCCTGTAAAACATTATAAAAAGCACCCTAAGAAAGACATCATCGGTATCATGGCTGCTCATAGTATCCCCTACATCGCCACAGCCAGCGTAGCCTATCCTGAAGATATGGTTAAAAAATTCAAAAAAGCCCGGGAAATAAAAGGAACCAGGTTTATCCACGTTTTCGCTCCCTGTCCGGCAGGCTGGAAAAGCCGCCCCGAGGATACCATTAAATTAGCCCGACTGGCGGTTCAAACGGGCTACTTCCCGCTATTTGAGATAGAAAATGGCGAAAAATGGACCATGAACCTGAAAGTCAAAGAAAGAAAGCCGATTGTCGAATACCTGAAGCTTCAAGGCCGTTTCCGACACTTAAAAGAAGACGAGATAGAGATGATTCAGAAAGAAGTTGATTCCCGATATGAAAAAATTTTGAAACACTGTGGTCTGTAAAATTTACAACCAGACTTTCAGAAAATTAATTGAGTGGAGACAAATACTATGAAAAAGCTCTTAATTATCATCTCCCTTGCCCTAATTTTATTTGGGGCAGCCTGTAAAGATAAAAAATTGGACCAGAGACAACCAGGTCCTCTTGCCTCGGGCGAGCCCGCTCCATATTTTGAGATAAGAACTCTGGATGGTCGAGAAATCAATCTTGATTCACTCCTGGGAAAAGTAATTCTGGTCAACTTCTGGGCAACCTGGTGCCCTCCCTGCCGGGCAGAAATTCCAGATTTTATAGAAGCTTATTCCGAGCTAAAGGATAAAGGTCTGGAAATCCTGGGTTTTTCAGTTGACGACCTGCCCGAATCCGAACTGCAGAACTTTGTCATCAGAGCCGGGATAAACTATCCGGTTTCCCTGGTTGGACGGGAAATAGTAGCAGCTTTTAAGCCAGGCCAGTACATTCCCACCTCTATTTTCATCGATAAAAAAGGAAACATCAGACATAAACATGTGGGAAAGCTGGATAAAAAAGACCTAGTCAGGATTTTCGAAGAGCTGAACCGGGAACATGATTGATTGAGACCTGGATAAGACTGATAACTTTAATTAAGGACAGAATTAGCTTTTCCCGCTCAGCGGTAATATTGAGAAAAATTGGGATACCCTTAAATTCGGGGTGATTTTACCAGCGATAGATCGCCGAAGCCCAGGTAAACCCGGCTCCAAAAGCTACCATGGCTATTATCTGTCCCTTTTTCAGCTTGCCTTCCTGCTCAAGCTCATAAAGAGCAACAGGGATGGTAGCTACTGACATGTTTCCATAGCGGTCAACATTAACCACCACTTTATCATTAGATAACCCCATCCTTTCTCCCGTGGCTTCTATAATCCTGAGATTGGCCTGATGGGGTATGAGATAATCCACCTGATTTTTTTCCAGCCCGGCTTTCTTCAGTCCCTCCAGCACAGCTTCTCCCATCCGTTTGACTGCGTGTTTGAAGACCTCGTTGCCTTTCATATAAATGTAGTGCCTTTTTTCTTTCACAGTACTCTCGCTGGCTGGATAAAGAGTCCCACCGCCCGGCAGCATCAGTAACTCACCCAAGGCTCCTTCCGCTCCCCAATAGTGAGAGAGCAATCCGGAGTCGTCCTGGCTTTCTTCCAGAATAAAGGTTCCAGCCCCATCACCGAACAAAACGCAGGTATTACGGTCTTCCCAGTTGGTTATTTTGGTAAGAATATCCACCCCTATGAGCATCACCCGACGGCAGGTACCGCTTAAAATCAACCCTTCGGCTACAATCAACCCGTAGAGAAAGCCAGTGCATCCGGCCTGAAGGTCAAAAGCGGCCATTTCTCTGGTACCAAGCTTTTTCTGCACCCAGCAGGCGGTGGAAGGGAAAATAGTATCTGGAGTATTGGTAGCCACCAAAATAAGGTCCACCTCTTCCGGCTTAAGTCCGGCTCTTTCCAGAGCCATTCTGGCCGAATCGGCTCCCAGGTCAGAAGTAACCTGATGGTCCTCCGCTATCCTTCTTTCTTTAATTCCGGTTCTGGTGGTTATCCACTCGTCGGAAGTATCAACCATCTTTTCCAGGTCGGCATTGGTCAGAACTCTCTCCGGAAGAGAAATGCCTATACTTCTGATTTTAACTTTTTTGTCCTTCTTAACCATTTCTACACCCTGAATTTCTGTCTATAATAGCAATTTCGCGATTAAAAATAAAGTGGTAAAATACCAAGGCGAAAAGGTGATGAAAATCTTTCGAATATTTTCAGCTAAAATCATTGTGGGTTGGCTTTTTTTCTTTTCACTTTTTGGAGGAATTAGAGCCCAATCTGAGACGGGTCAGTATACAGAGGAAGCTCCCACAGGCAGCTGGAATCTAACGGGTCCGTTCCCAGCCCCTTCCCTTGGGACGGGCTTCAGTCAAATCCTGTCGCCTGAGACCGGTCATCTGCTCTTCAGCAACCCGGCAGCCCTCTGCAAAGTTTCAGTTTCCCGGCTCAGCTTGAACTTGAGTTTTAATCAGACCCAGCTTTTCCGCTACTGGTTAGTTAACACTGGCGTGCTGACCACTTCCGAAAACCTCACTTTCCGATATTTCAGACCCGATTTCATAAGTTTTTCCTATCGCTTCCGTAAACTGGTTATATCTGTCGCGCTGGCTGCTGCCGAAAATTTCGGGCGGCCTCCGCTTGATTATCGCTATGTTCAGGGCGGGATAACTCTGCGTCAGTTAAAAATCTGGCAGATAGGGACCCAGACCAGATATGCGCTTTCTGTGGCCAGGCAGCTGAGCCCGCAGCTCAGCCTCGGACTAAGCCTGGTCTGGAATTCTGGCTTCATTGAAAGAAACCTTGAAGAAAAATGGCCTCCAGACCAAATTGAAATGAGCGATTATCGTTATCAGAAAACAAAGGGCTTTTACCCTGTCTTCGGGGTGAACTATAGATTAAGCGAGAGATTGGAGTTCGGGTTTAGCCTTACACCTTCAACTATTTTTAGAGCTGCCGGGCACAGCCTGCTGAGCTATACAACACCTCTCACCAGAATAGAAATTCCGGCTCAATCCTCCGACCGGATAAAAAGGCCATTCAGTTCAGGTATCGGCACAAAATTGATCCTGAAACCTAACCTTAACTATTATCTGGAAGCCACCTATCTGCACTGGAATTCCTATTCCTTCGAATATTTCGGGGAGACTCAGCCCCGGAACTTCAGAAATATTCTCAGGTTGAGTTCTGGAGTTGAATACAGGACCGAGTTTAAATTTCTCGGCCGGAACTGGTCTTCTCCTTATTACCTCGGATTTTGTCTTGACCCCCAGCCGATTACCGATACTCCCACCACTTATTATTATCTTACCTTTGGCTCAGGTTTAGGCAACGAGCGGATATCTTTTCTATTTGCCACGGCTCTTGGCCTGGAAAAAGGCTCCGGCAGAAACCTGAAAACCCAGAAAATCTCGCTTACTCTGGTCTTTCATCAGGGAAGAAAATGAAAATTGGAGGCTAAAGGTGCTCTCAGGCAGAAAAAAAATTATCTCCTGGCCTCTATTTCTGGTTATTTTAATTCTAACATTAAGCCTGGCAATATCCCCTTCGGGAGTTGAGAACAAGCCAATCCAGTTAATCTCTCTTAGTCCGTCGACTGATCTTCATTCTTTCAGATTAAGATTTGAGGTTGATCCTCTGATGGTTTACAGAAACAAGGCTTATTTTTTGGTGAAGAAAAAAGACCTGGAAGAAATTGAGAAGGCCGGATTTATTTACACTGCTGAAAACAATCTTATAAGATCGCTTCTCTCGGAGCCGAATGTCAGAAAACTCCATACTCTGGGGGGATTAAACGGGGCTTATCATTCTTATCAGGAATTGAATTCTGAACTCAAGACACTGGCCAGCCGCTACAAGAACATCTGCCGGCTTTACACTCTGGGTCAGAGTCTGGAAAACCGAAAAATCCTGGCCCTGAAAATAAGTGATAACCCTGGTCTGGTAGAGGATGAACCCCGGTTGGCCTTCATCGGCTGCCATCACGCCAGAGAATGGATATCGGTTGAAGTTCCGTTTCTTTTAGCTAGATACCTTCTTGAAAACTACCACCAGGATGAAAGGATAAAGCTCCTGGTTGATTCTTCGGAAATCTGGATAGTTCCCCTTCTTAACCCTGATGGGCTGGAATATTCAATAATCAACTACCGTTTGTGGCGGAAAAACCGCCGTTTTAATTTTGACGGTTCTTACGGAGTAGACCTGAACCGCAATTATTCATACCGCTGGGCTTACGACAACCTGGGTTCCAGTCCTGAACCTGCTTCAGGTACCTACCGGGGGGCTTATCCCTTTTCTGAGCCGGAGGTTGAATCCATAAGAAATCTTTTCAGCAACCGAAATTTTTCGGCGGCCATTTCCTATCACAGCTATTCTCAGGCAATTCTCTATCCATGGGGATATATTAACCAGCCTACTCCAATTGAACCCCTGCTCCAGCAATTAGCTTCTGAAATGGCTGATTTAATCTTTAGGGTAAACGGTCGCCTCTACGAGGTAGGAAGAGCTTCTTCACTTCTGTACCTGACCAACGGGGATTTTACTGATTGGGCCTACGGTTATTTTGGAATCCCTGCTTTTACCATAGAATTGCCACCTCTGGACCGCCTTCAGGGCGGATTCCTTAATTCAGAACAGGATATTGACAGTGTCTTTCAGGAAAATCTACCGGCTGCTCTCCATTTAATAGAATGGGCAATCACCAATTATCAGACCTCAAACCGCCCCTTACGGCCCCTGGAAAAAAAAGAGGTTGAAAAAGAAAGCAATCCTGTAGTAAATAATAGACTGCGTTCATTCTTCAAGGGCAAGGAAAACAAATAGTGGAGGGACTATCTCCTAACCACCTCAGCTTGCTTCAAGTAGCCGGGGCAAAGCAGGGCGGATTGCCTTTCTGGGTTTTTTATCTTCTCCTCAGCCTTATCTTACTGCTAATTTTCATCAATTTTCTTCAAAACAAAGATTTCCGGCAAAAGCTGAGCTATCTGATGGCCAGACCGAGAAGGCGATTACACCGCCTTCGTCTTCAGGTCTACCTTAAAAAAGAAGAACAAAAGAAGACTGAGCTACTGCGACAGCTGGGTGAACTTAGCTCTCTTAAATGGCCCGACCTCCCGGAAATTGAGGAAATAGCTTCAGAGATAAGGGCTCTGGAAGAGAAAAATTGCCGGCTCCAGGCCGAGTGGCATCAAGTTTACCGTCGATTAGAAATTCTAAAGCTTCAGAAAAGAAGGCTATTAAATTCAGAGGCTGGCCAGGATAAACCAAAAAGCAAACTGGAAGAAATTGAAACTGAAATTTCCTCTCTGGAAAAAACCCGGCAGGAAATTCAGGAAAGCATCCTGGCCACCGATGAATTACTGGCACCCCACCACCAGACAATCGGACAGGTGGTTTATAGATTAAGGCCCGACCGGGAAGACCTGGCCTTTATATATTTTCAGTTAGACCGGGCCAATGAAAGGATAAAAAAGCTAAAGCAAGATATAGAAAAGCTCTAGTCAGACCTTTACCTGAAGTTTTCTCCAGACTACAATAAGAGCATGGACTGTAAACCAGTAATCCTGGCTCACCTGTGTTGTGCCCCCGACGCCCTGTATGTTGTTAACTTACTTCAATCTTCCTATTCTGTAACTGGGTTTTTCTATAACCCCAACATTCACCCTGAAGAAGAATTTCATCTCCGCCTGGAAGAAACCAAAAAAGTAGCTAAACACCTCGGTTTCCAGCTGATTGAAGGAGTTTACGAACCAGAGCTCTGGTTCCGCCTGACCGAGAAATTCAAGAATGAGCCAGAAAAAGGTCGGCGCTGTAATCTCTGTTTTGCTTTAAGGCTGGACCGCACCGCCCGGCAGGCCAGGGAATTGAGTATTCCGCTGTTTACCACCATAATGAGTATCAGTCCCTGGAAGAACTCATCGGTTCTCAACAGAATCGGGCGGATGACTGCCAGAAAGTACGGCCTTCAATTTCTGGAAGCAGACTTTAAGAAAAAAGACGGTTTTAACCAAAGTGTCCGCCTGAGCCGGGAATTTGGCCTTTACCGGCAGAATTACTGCGGCTGTCTTTATAGTCTGAGACCGCGCTGAGATGGACCAGAAAGCTTTCCGTCTGATAGTCAGAGGTACAGTTCAGGGGGTTGGGTTTAGACCTTTTATCTACAGGCTGGCAACTTCCCTGGGTTTTTCTGGTTATGTTAGAAATGTTGGCGAAGGAGTAGAAATTTTTCTGGAGAACGGACAGCACTCGCTGAATAATTTCATCAAAAAATTAAAGACCGGCGCTCCCCCATTAGCCAGGATAGAATCGATTGACTGGATAGAAGTTAAGCCCAAAGGGCTCAAGGATTTTTCCATCGACCATTCCAGTCAGGAAGAATCTTTTGTCTTTATCTCTCCGGACATATCTACCTGCCGGGATTGTCTGGAGGAAATTAAAAATCCTAGAGAAAGAAGATATCAATATCCTTTTACCAACTGCACCAACTGTGGGCCACGCTATACCATAGTCAGAGCTCTACCTTATGACCGGGCTAAAACCACCATGGCCAACTTCAAGATGTGTCTCGCTTGCCGCCATGAATACCTGGACCCACGGGACCGCCGTTACCACGCCCAGCCCATAGCCTGCCCCGCCTGCGGACCGAAAATAAAAATAATTGAGGCCAGAACCAGAAAGACCATTTCCAGTGACCTGAAAGAAGCCGTCAGGCTCATAAAGGCAGGTAAGATTCTGGCTATTAAAGGGCTCGGAGGTTTCCATTTAGTAGCTGATGCCACCAGCTCAGAAGCTATCAAAAAATTACGCCGAATAAAAAATCGTCAAACTAAACCCCTGGCCCTTATGGCCCGGGACCTGAAGGTGGTTGAAGACCTGGCTTTGCTCAGCGGAGTTGAAAAAAAATGGTTAACTTCACCCTACCGACCAATTGTTCTCCTGAAAAAGAAGAAAGAACTGGCCGGGATAGCTCCAGAGCTTGATTCTGTGGGGATTATGCTTCCCTATACTCCACTGCATCATCTGCTCCTTCAGGAAATACCCCTGATAGTGGCCACCAGTTCAAACCTCAAAGATGCACCCATAATCAAAGATGACCGATTTATCGGACCTGAACTCTGCGACTACCTTCTTACCCACAACCGGGAAATCGCCATGAGAGCTGATGATTCAGTGATGAAGATAGTTAATAACCGGCCGCTTTTCTTTCGGCGAGCCCGTGGATTTGTTCCTTTCCCCCAGTCCGTCCCGATGGAATTGCAATCATCAGTTCAGATTTTAGCCGTGGGAGGCGAGCTTAAAAATACCATCTCAATATACAAGAATGGCTACATAGTAACTTCTCAATTCCTGGGCGACCTTGATGACTATCAGAACTTCTGTTATTTTGAAGAAACCCTCGCTCATCTTAAAAAGCTGTTCAGTTTCAAGCCGGAAGTGGTAGTTAGCGACTTACATCCCGATTTCAGAAGCAGCCGGCTGGCTGAAGAATTAAAAATTACTCATTTTCGGGTTCAGCATCACTTTGCTCACAGCCTGGCACCTCTCGTTGAGCATCAGGTTCGGCCTGGGCTGAAATTCCTAGGGGTCAGTTTTGATGGTTTTGGCTATGGCGCCGATGGTCAGGCCTGGGGAGGTGAGTTTCTGGTAGCTGATTATTCAGGTTACCAGCGACTGGCCCATTTCGATTACCTGCCACTTCCTGGAGGCGACGCCGCTTCAAAAGAGCCCTGGCGCATGGCCGTTTCCTATCTTATAAAGGCTTTTGGCCGTCAATTTCCCGAAATCAGGTCGCTTCAGTCAGTTCCGCCCGGCAGGCTGGAAATGGTAGTTAAAATGATAGAAAACCGGGTCAACAGCCCGCTTACTTCCAGCGCAGGACGTCTTTTTGACGCTGTATCTTTCATCTGCGGACTGGCCCCTCAGAGGGTGGAGTATGAAGCTGAAGCTCCTTCCCGGCTGGAAGCCGCCGCCTCTTCTGCTCTATTAAAAAGAAAGCAGCTATACGATTATGACCTTAAAACAGATTTTCTTCCTTGCAGAATTGACTTTTCTCCAGCTATATCAGAAATAGTTTTTGACCTTAAAAAAAGAGTCAAAAAAGAAACCATTGCCCTTAAGTTTCATCTGACTCTGGTGGAAGTCATCAATCGTATGGCTCTCCTAGCCAGGAAAGAATACGGGATAAAAACTGTGGTTATCACTGGAGGGGTGTTTCTTAATCGAATTCTGACAGAAAATGTGGAGAGAAGCCTAAAAAAGAACGGTTTTGAGGTTTTAAGGCCAGTCTTCTACTCGCCAGGTGATGAATCTCTCTCTTTAGGTCAGATAGCCTACGCCTTAAACCGGATTAAAAGCTCTCTCTGAAGACAGGAGACAAACTGGAATAGCTACTTAGTTTCAACCTTTTTCCTGACCCTTTCTAATCTGAATCCTGGCCGCCCAAAAAAATAAATGGAATAATTGAATAGTATAGCCAGAATAAAACCAGAAATTGCCCCCAGCAGAAAACCCAGAACTCCACCAAGGAAGCTAAACACCAACCCGCCAATCAATTTGCCCTGCATTTCTTTTAGGAAATCGGGTAGAACCGAAACCAAGCCAGGAAAAAAGGCAGTCGAGCCCACCAGCAAGCCTAATAGAATCCCGATGAATATTCCCAGACCACCCAGGAACAAGAGAAAAGTTTTCTGGTCCACTGAACTTAAATAAACCATGTCTGAAGCAGTAATCCGACCGGCCGGCTCCTTTGATTTTTTCTGGCTTCCATCCAGTCTTTCAGTAATTATAAAACTGACCGGCTGCCCGCAGAAAGGACAAACATTGAGGTTCATTGAAATCAAACTGCCACAATGCTGACAGGCAATTTTTGTTGAAGTCACGACCAGAATTGCTCCACACCGCTCACAGGTTCTGGTCTCGGGGGCATTTTGATAATGGCAATCGGGACATATTATGCGGTCTCGACCATTATCCGGTGGTTCTGATTGAATCCAGTTTTTACCGTCATAATAATACCATTTGCCGCTTTGAGCTCCAAGCATCCAGCAGCGGCCCTCTCTGTCAAGCAACCTCAATTCCTTAAGAAAACCTGCAAACTGCTCCCGGGTCAGCTCCCCCCGAAGGAACTGTTTCCGCAACTGGTTGAATTTTAATTCTACCTCTTTGAAGCTTTTTTCCTGCATTTAAGGTCTCTTCTAAATTTATCTATATAACCAGCATTTGGCAAGCCTTAGCGGATAATTTTTCCACTGACCAATTATTGTGCACATTGTTGTAAATCTAATAAATTCAAACGAATAAATTACATTTTCCCCGGACTTTTTCACAACCTTTTCCACAAAAATTGTGAAAATCTTTTATCTGGAACCCCAAACTCCATTCTTTTATCGGAAAAAATCGCGAAGACTGCTCCCGGAAACCGGAGCTGGTATGAAAGACAGTATGAAAACAACCAGCAGGAGCCATGCCGCAACTTTTCTTCTTATGTCAAGTGGAGTTTTTCCGGCCAGAATGTCCGGGTGTTTATGACCTAAAAGATAGACCAGTAAAGCCCAGACCAACCAGCCAGCCCAGAAAAAGAAACCGAGGACAACCAGGGCCAAGATGACGTATAGAGACAGTTTTCTGGCTTTCTCTCCATAAAGAGCGTAGAAAACATGCCCGCCATCAAGCTGTCCGATGGGAAACAGGTTAAAAGAGGTTACTAGCAAACCTACCCAGCCGGCTACGGCCAGAGGGTGGAGAATCAGATCTTGACCTTCTGATACTGGTCCGAAAATCAACCTGACAAATATTTTTAAAAGCAGCGGTTCACCGAATAAGATGGAACTTTCTCTTGGCAGAGCTGGAATTATTCTGGATAAGCGGAGTCCGAAAAAGAGTGATGGAACTGATAGAAAAAAACCGGCCAGTGGTCCATTGGCTCCGATATCAAATAGCTGTTCCCGTCTGGTGAAAGAAGACCTTATCTTAATAAAAGCGCCAAGAGTACCTATCAGATTTGGAGCCGGAATGAAAAAGGGTAGACTGGCCTGGATACCATAGCGCCGGCAGGTTAGATAATGTCCAAGCTCATGTCCAAGAAGAATTACCAGTAAAGATACTGAATAGATCAAACTGAGCCTGACCAGAACCGGGTTAAATATGAGCTGCCAGCCAATTAAGTTAGAAATTTCTTCAAGTTTCTGGTCGGCAAAGAGATAATTTATAGCCCAGAGAAACCCAACAAAAAAAGTGGAGATTACCGTCAGGATAAAGAGAACATAATTAACCCACCTTTTGCCTGTAGCCATATTTAATTTTTAGAAAAAAAAGGGAGCGCTAGCCCGCTCCCGTTCTTAAAACTAAGCTGATTAATTGCCTTTAAGCCTTCTGGCCTTGGCTTCCAGTTCTTCCCGGCTTTCCCTATGGTCAGGGTCAGGAACACAGGCGTTGCTGGGGCAAACTGCCGCACACTGCGGTTCGTCAAAAAAGCCAACACATTCAGTACACTTGTCAGGGTTAATTTCGTAACGTTCATCTCCCGGGGAAATAGCCTGATTGGGGCATTCAGGCTCACAGGCACCGCAGTTAATACAATCTTCAGTAATCTTATACGCCATAACTTCCTCCTTTCTATTATCTCAAATCCTATTATAATCCTGCTCTTTCAAGAAACAAGGAGATCATTCTATTCTCCTGGAGGAATCAAGCTGCATAGCCTTCAGAGCAGCCTGATATCCATAGTAGGTATTCTGATATTCATTCTGTAGCTGACGGTAAACTTCCGCTGCCTGGTTCAGGTCACCCTTTTTTTCTAAAGAATCAGCCAGCCGAAATCTAACCACATCCAGCGGATAAACTTTTGGCTTCTCTTTAACTATCTGCTGATAAATTTCCACTGCCCGGTCATAGGAACCACGTTTTACCTGAAGCTGAGCATACAGGTCAAGAATCTGATAATGAACCAGGTCCCGACCTTTGTCTTTAACCTGGAGCAGAAGCTCTTCAGCCCTCTCCAGATTATTTCTCTCCATATAATAAGTTGCCAGAACCAGACTGGCTATCCGGCCGTACCTGGTTTTTTTAGCCAGACTTTCAAGCCTGGTCAGGTTTTCCGGTTTCTGGTCCAGCTCAGCTCTCAGAGTTAAAGCTTCACTGAGATACCGGGCTTCGCGGCTCTTTTGATAATCGATTACCAGCCTGACCAAAACCACTACAATCAGGATGGCTACCAGACTTAAAGCCAGGGCCATGAACTGCTTTTCATGTTCTCTGACCCATTTTACAAAGCGGCTCAAACCAGTGGCCAGCTCGTTCTCTTTCAGCTGTTTCCTTTCAGTTCTTTTCATCTTCGCTCCTTAAGGACATTTTTTATCATAATTTCCAGTGAATTCCAAGCCCAGGAAGATGAATGAGGTCTGGGCCAGCCTGATTAATGTTAGGATTTGGGAGGACTAATAGGTAAACTGGATTAGTCCAGTTTTTTCCTTAAGCTGTTTTCTTATCTCTTCTTTGGTAATCAAACCCTCCTTTTCAGCCTTGACAGCCTTAAAAAGCTCGTAAGTTGTTAACAGTCCGTTACCATCCTTTTCGGCCTCTTCAACTTGATGCTGAGAAAAGGGATTGTTCCTAAGTTTGGCTTCCTGAAGGCAAAAATAATTACCCGCCAGGATAGCTTTCATTCTGGTGTTATCAAATTCCTGCATTCTCCGCCCTTTGAACCTCTGAAGGAGAATACAATCATCGTCGGTAGCCCAGTTTTTGCTGCTGCGGACTACAACCAGAATCAGAAATTCTTTGCGCAAACAAACCTCAATTGGCTGACTGGTATCTTCTATCAGCCACAGGTCTTCTTCTTTATTCCTTATGACGTTCCTCCAGTATTCGTCCACATCCACCACTTTGCCCCAGCCAAGGTATTTGAAAGCCTGGCTAACAGCTTCCTTAAGTTCTCGGCCTTCGGCTTTCAGAAGGCGGTTGAACTCTTCCTGCTGGGTTTCTCTCAGGGTCTTAATTTTTTCATCCAGCTCCCTGATTCTTTCCTCAAACCTTTTCTTCTCCTCTTCCTTCTGGAGAAACAGCTTCTTGATTTCCGGAAATAGGTATTCCTCTTTATCAATCCAATCCATCGGACCAGCCTCCTTTCCCCGTAATTCCATCAGCGGAAAAACATCCTTGACGATAAAGTCGGCTACCCTGATGTTATTCTGACCGAACCAGGGCAGCAACCAGATAAATCCCCTTCCCTTTTTAAGAATTAAAGAAACTGGCACCCCGTCCAGACTTTTAGCCACAATCCTGCAGCTTTCGTTTAAGGCCATCGGAACTTCCCAGATATCTGCCCCGAAAGAATTGGGGAGTAATTTGTATATGAAAGCGATATTTTCAGAGAATCTATCAAAAAGAAGCTTAAAAGGCATTTCCGGGTTAACCAGCAAACTCTCCCCCGGGGTCATTTCCTGAAAATGAATATCAGGATAGGCACCTATGACTCCGGTAAGCTGGTACAGATGGCCCTTGCCCACAAAACAAACTACTCTGGTGCCCGAATTAACCATCTCCTGGATTTTTTCAGCCAGCCCGGCCGGTAAAACTTCTTTCTCTACCGGCCAGTTCATCTGATAGAAAATGGTTTTAGCTTCGGGCAGAATGGCCGGCAGACTGGCAAAATCAGAAGTGTGAATAAGAAAGGTATCGATATTTTCTTGCTCAAAATATTCCTTATCCTTATCCTCAAAGTCCAATAGAATCACTCTGTTCATCTTTAGTCCTCTCTTTTTAAATTTCCTTTTTCTCAATCATAACTAATAAAACACTAAAATGGCAATTTTATCACCTTTTAAGGTGAATCTACCGATGATTCCTATCCCCCTCATGACCATTTCATCTGGTGCCCCTGGCCAGACTCGAACTGGCGACACAGGGATTAGGAATCCCTTGCTCTATCCATACTGAGCTACAGGGGCAGCCACTATTTAGAGTTAAATATAACCCAATAGACCTATTTTTTCAATCAGGATTGGCTCTAAAACTTCATCTCTCCAGTTTAGACTTGGCATTTCGGGCAATAAAAAGAGCTGCGGCCGCAGATTCTCTGCCGTCTGATGGTAGCTTTCCGGCAACGACGGCAGAGCTCACCCTCTCGATCATAAACCTGGTGTTCTTGCTGATAGCCACCTTTTTCACCCTGGAAGTCCACATAATCACTGACCGATGAACCTTTTAACTCAATAGCTCGCTTGAGAACTTTCTTCATGACTTTGAAAAGACGCCTGGCCTCCAGTTCAGACAGACTGGCTGCCTTTCGCTCGGGGTGGAAACCAGCCCTAAACAGAATTTCATCTGAATAGATGTTGCCTATTCCAGCCAGAATTTTCTGGTCCAGCAGCCAGCCTTTGATCCTTTTCTGTCCATGCCTTCGCAGCAGTCTCCGGAAGACTGGAAAATCTATCTGGAGCGGCTCCGGCCCAAGCTCTGAATTCAACTTCTTCTCAATCTCTTCGAGCTGGAGACAGCTCAAAAAACCAAATTTTCTAACATCTCGAAAGCGAATCTCCCGGTTGAAGTCAGAAAAGGTCATCCGGGCATGGGTATGTTTGTCCACAGGCAGGTGTTTTTCAGCGAGATAGAGCTGTCCGGTCATCTTCAGATGAACCAGTAACCCCAGCCCTTCTTCAAACTCAAAAATGACCATCTTGCCCCGGCGCCTGATCGACCTGATAACTTTTGCCCGGTAATCATCAGGCTTCAGGCTAGAGGGCTGCCTGAACCATAGATGTGAAGACAAAAAAAAGAAATCCCTGACCTTTTTTCCTTTTAAGAGAGGGTTTAGACCTCTGACTATAGTTTCAACTTCAGGTAATTCCGGCATTCTCAGATTTTACTCCGAAAACCACTGTCAACCAACATCTGGCTAATAAATATTTTCGCTTTTTACTTGAACAATCATTGGTTTTATTTTAAGATAAGTGCTGATGAAAACAAAAGCTTTGACGGCTGGTTTTCTGGGCTGGCTGGTCCCGGGTCTTGGCCATATCTATTTAAAAAAATACTGGAGAGGCTTGCTTCTTTTTGTCTCCATCGGGTTGATGTCATTGATGGGACTGGTTATGGGCGGGAAAATATACTCCCTGCAGGCTGAGAATCCGTTAACTTTACTGGCTTTTTTCTCAGACCTGGGAAATGGTTTGCTCTACATTCTTTCAAGGTTTTTGCCTATAGGTTTGGGAGAGCTGGAAAGAGTCTCTTTTGAGTTCGGAACAGCTTATTTAGCGGGAGCCGGGCTGTTGAATTATCTGGTAGCTCTGGATGCCTGGGATATCGCCAGGGGGAAGAAAAAATGATCCTGGAAAGCCATCTTTTCACCATGGTCCTGTACGCTTTTCTGGTTTCTCTTACCCTGTCACTCATCCGACGAGATAATCTGAAAGCCCGTCTACGGTATGGACTTGCACTTTTTTTAATAATGACGGTTGCCTCTCTGGCATTTGGCTGGTTTATGTTTCTTTTTGCCAGATAATCACCAGCACTTCCGCTGAATTAAACAGCTTTTTTACCAGCAGCGGATTTGTGTTATAATCATTTCCTTTTTGCCATGAAATACGAAACTGTTATCGGCCTGGAAATTCATGCTCAACTTCAGACCAGGACTAAACTGTTCTGTCGCTGCAGCACTGAATTCGGAAAAACCCCTAATAGTCTGACCTGCCCTGTTTGCCTGGGACTGCCAGGAAGCCTGCCGGTTATTAATCAGGAAGCTGTCCGGATGGCAGTCAAGCTGGCCCTGGCTCTTAAAGCCAGAATCAACCTGAAATCTCTTTTCAGCCGCAAAAATTATTTTTATCCTGACCTGCCAAAGGGTTATCAGATAACCCAGTATCATCTGCCCGTAGCCGAAAACGGATATTTAGAAATTGAAGTAAACGGACAGAAAAAAATCGTGGGGATTGAAAGAATCAATCTGGAAGAAGACGCCGGAAAATCTCTTCATGAAGGCTTTCTAGATTCAGCGGAGAAAACCTACCTTGACTTTAACCGCTGCGGCCTTCCCCTCCTGGAAATTGTCGGCCGGCCCGACCTGCGCTCAGCTGAAGAAGCAGTTGAGTTTGTCCAGAATCTCCGGACTCTGCTGCAGTACCTGCAAATTTGCGACGGTAATATGGAAGAGGGGAATTTGCGTTGCGATGCTAATCTGTCTGTCCGACCGGCTGGCTCCACAGAATTTGGAATAAAGACTGAAGTCAAGAACCTTAATTCCTTCAGATTTCTGGCCCGGGCTCTGGAATACGAAGCCAGCCGTCAAATTACCCTGCTGGAGCGAGGGGAAAAAATCGTCCAGGAAACCCGGGGCTGGGACGCTTCAGCCGGCCAGACAGTCCCTCAAAGAACCAAGGAAGAAGCTCATGACTACCGCTATTTCCCTGACCCGGACCTGCCACCTCTCCTGATTTCCGAAGACCTGGTCAGAGAAGTGGCTGCCAGCCTACCCGAACTTCCCCAGGAAAAAATTGACCGCTTTGTCCGGGAATACCAGCTCCCCCTTTATGATGCCAGAGTGCTGACCACCAGCCGAATACTGGCCGACTATTTTGAAGTCACAGCCAGAGCAACCGGAAACCCGAAGCAAGCCAGCAACTGGATAATGAGAGAAGTTTTGCAGTATTTGAAAGAAAAAAATCTGACCATAGAAGAATTCCCCGTTCCGCCAGAATCTCTGGCTGAACTAATTAAGCTGGTTGAAAACCAGACCATCACTATGACCATGGCCAAAGAAAAAGTTTTCCCGGAAATGCTCGAGCAAGCAGAAAAAATAAAATTAGAAAAAATGGAAAAAGAGGAAAAGAATAAGGTAGTAATTACTGAAGAAACTGAGCTCATAAAAGAAATTAAATCAATAATAGACCCGAACAAAATAATAGAAAAGCTGAACCTTAAGCCCATCGCTGATGACCAGGCTCTTATGACTATCATCGAGGAGGTTCTGTCAAACAACCAGGGACCGGTCAGCCAGTATCTTCAGGGAAAAGCTCAGGTTCTGGGATTTTTGCTGGGCCAGGTGATGAAAGCCAGTAAAGGAAAGGCTGAGCCGAAAAAAGCCCAGGTCCTGCTAAAGGAAGCTCTGGACCGGCTGACCAAAAAATAAAAAAATTGCTGTTGAATTTTAATGATTGAACTCTATCACATTTGGAAGCAGTACCAAAAACCACACTGGGCTTTATCCGATGTTTCTTTAGAAATCAACACCGGAGATTTTTGCTTTATCACCGGTCCCAGCGGCTCCGGGAAAACCACTTTGTTGAAAATAATCTTCCGGGAAATATTGCCGACCGAAGGTCAGATTTTAATCGACGGGGTCAATATCCTAAAAATACCTGACCATAAAATATACAAACTGCGCCGGACCATGGGGATAGTATTTCAGGATTTCCGATTGCTGTTTCATCTATCAGTCTTTGAGAACGTGGCCATTCCCCTTCAAGTTCTGGGTCTTCCTTACAAAGAAATTCGTCGCCGGGTGTTCAATGCTCTCCGTCAGGTAAATCTGCATAATAAAATGTGGGATTTTCCTCAGAGACTTTCTTACGGCGAGCAGCAGCGCGTGGCCATTGCCAGAGCGATAGTCAACAATCCAAAAATTCTGCTGGCTGATGAGCCAACTGGCAATCTTGACCCGGAACTGGCTTTTGAGATTATGACTATCTTTAAGGAAATTAACAAACAGGGAGCCACGGTCATCATTGGCAGTCATGACCGGGAACTGATCCGCCATTTTGGAGACAAAATATTCTTTCTCCAAAAAGGGAAAATCATCGGTCGGGAAATTAAGAAATGATTTTCAGACAACTCTGGTATCTGATCAAGGCGGCGGCCAGCAACCTCTGGTCATTTCGAGGCCGCAACCTGATTTCGACCTTAATCATCGGTTTTTCTTTTCTGGTAATTGGAATTTTCCTGGCTTTATCCAATAACCTGACCCATCTCGGCCAGCAACTTTCCAATAACCTGGCCATTTCCTTTTTTCTGGATAAGAAGCTGAAGCCAGAAGAGCTGGAATTAATCAAAGCCCGGATTCTGGCTTCCGAGCTGGTAGACCAGGTAACTTATGTTTCTTCTGAAGATGCCCTGCGTCGCTTCTCCCAAAATTTTCCCGAGCTTAAGGACATTCTTGACAACCTGAAGACCAATCCCTTTCCTCCCGCCTTTGAGGTCAAATTGAAAGAAAAAATTCTCAACCTGTCTGCTATCGTCCATTTCATGGAACACATAAAAAGCTTAAAGGGAGTGGTTGACTTTCAGTTCAACCAGGAATGGGTAGAAAAAATGGATTCCCTGAGCCGCATCGTCAAAGCAGTGGGTTTTTTTCTGGGTGGTATCCTTATTCTGGCTTCGTTCTTCATCATCTCCAACGTGGTTAGACTCAACGTCTTTGCCCGGAAGAACGAAATCGAAATCTTAAGATTGGTTGGTGCCACTAACACTTTTATTAGAATTCCTTTTCTTATAGAAGGGTTTGTTCTGGGATTGCTGGGCAGCCTGATTTCTCTTTTAATTCTGTTTCTGCTCATAAAAATTTTCCCGATTTATGTCGGTTCAACTCTGGGAGCTGCCCGAGAGCTCTTTATCCTTCGTCCGCTAAATCTCGGGCAGATAATCTGGTTGAATGCTGGTGGAGTGGTCACGGGTACTCTGGGCAGCGTAACTTCGGTCTCCAGGTTTCTCCGAATCTGAACTAAAAGGCCTGGTACCCGGGGCGGAAAAAGCTGCTCACCCAGAACTTCAAGAGTCAGGTCATCCAGTCTTGCTCTTGTCAAAATAAGATTCTAAATAAAACGTTTGACTGAAACCGCAACCTAAATTAAAATTTAACTAGGTCGATGGAAAGCTTAGGAAAGAAGCTGCAGCAAGAACGGGAAGTCAGGGGCCTTTCGCTTAAGGATATTTCTCTTCAGACCAAGATTGGCCTGAGACACCTGGAAGCCATAGAAAACGACCGGATTGACCTGCTGCCTGGAGGTTTTTTTACCAGGCAGATTTTAAAAACTTATCTTAAATACATAGGCCTGGAGCCGGCTGAATGGCTACCGAAGCTTATGCCAGAAGCAGTAAGTAGGCCGAAGACCTTAGAAGCCCCAGTCGCCTCCTCCGGGTCAAATGGGAAAAAAGAAATCAATCTGGACAAGGTGGTCTGGGCAACCCTTTCAGTCATAGTCCTATTCCTGTTTGTTTTTCTAATCTATATGTCAATCAAAACCACATCAAAAAACTCTGATGCTCAAAAGGCCGCTACTTCCGAATCTGAAGATTCTGTCATCTTAGCCATCTCTCCATCAGAGCAATCAGAACCACAAACCACCATCCCTGAACCAAAACCTGAAAGCGGATTGGAAATAGAACTTAGTTTCAACGAAGACTGCTGGGTTCAAGTGTTTGCCGATGGCAACCTGGTAGTGGATGGTTTGAAACTGGAAGGTTTTAAGACCAGCGTCCGGGCTGAATCCGAGCTGGTAATCAACTTGGGAAATGCCGGCGGCGTGAGCTTTTCTATTAATGGACTGACAGGCAAACCTTTTGGCAAAAGAGGAGCAGTAGTAAAAAATATTAAAATAACCAGAGAAAACCTGAAACAATTCGTGGCAACAGAGCAGTAATCTCTTGAAGAAAAAGTTTCCGGTAGCCATAAACTGGCTGATAAATTAAAGAAGAATTGGTATTTTCCTGCCATGCCTTTAGACCAATCGGAAGCTATCATCCTCAGGACCCAGAATCTGGCTGAGCAAGACAAACTGGTAGTTTTTTTCAGTCGGGAGAAAGGTCTCGTTCGGGGAGTGGCCAAGGGAGCCCGAAAATTTAACAACCGCTTCGGTAGCAGCCTGGAACCTTTTTCAGTGGTGAAAGTTTTCTACTATGAGAAAGAAAGACACGAATTAGTTACCATCAGCAACTGCGACCTCCTGGAATCCTATTTTGAAATCATGAAAGACCCAAAGGTAAACTGTGCTTTTGCCTATCTGGCCGAATTGACCGAAAAGTTTTCTCCCACCCGGGCTCGAGAAGACCTGCTTTACCGGCTGCTGCTGAGCCTGCTTCGGGCCGCTCGCTCAGGTCAATCAATAACTTACCTGACACGCTATTTTGAGCACTGGCTGCTCAAAATAAACGGCCTGCTACCCGATTTCCGGGTTTGCCAGAAGTGCCACCAGCCTGTAAAAAACCGGGCCTGGCTTGAACCGAAGAAAGAAGGAGTGGTTTGTGAAAAATGCGCCCCTGAAAAAAAAATTGAGCTCAGCCTGGCTCTCCTTCAGGCTATAAACTGGATTAAGAAAAACCCGCCCGAGTTGAGACCAGAAGTCGAACTCCAACCAGAAGACTGGAAACAACTGGGCAGAGTGCTGCAGTCAATAATCATCTATCATCTGGAAGATAATCTCAAAACCCTTAACTCTTTTAATGTTTGATTCCACCTCCGGTCTTAGAAGCCCGAAAGAAAAAGATGAAAAAATGTGCCCGATTTGTTAGAATGATTACCTGAAGCGGAGTAGCTTGACTTGGCTTCCAAATACTTTAAGAGGCTAACTTACCGAAATACTCTGCTCACTCTGACAATCTTTGCCCTGCCTTTTATCATTCTCCTGGGAGTGCTTGACCTGGAAATATCCAGGATGATTAAAAATCAGATTAATGCCCAGCTGTCCGGGGCAGTTCAGGAAAACATTAAGACTATTAAACTCTTTCTGGAAGACCGCCTGACCGACCTGGCTTCCGCTGCCAGGATAAATAGTTCGGACCTCAAAAACCTCGAGGAACAGGAAAAATTATTCTTAAACCTGATTCAGGAAAAAAAGTGGTATGATTTTATTTTTGTTGCTGACAGGGAAGGGAATCTGGTTAAGTCCTTCAACCGTTCTCTTTCTGGAAATATCGCCAGCCGGAGTTATTTCCANGCCTCTATTCAGGGAAAATCATGTATCTCTGACATTTTTTATTCTGAAATTGCGAATGNAAACGTTATGGTGATTTCTCAACCACTGAGAAATCAACACAACCAAATTATCGGAGTGATAGGAGCCTCCATCAATTTGAACTATCTTTACAGCCTTCTTTCTGACCTGCGGCTGGGAAAAACCAGCGAACTTTTTCTGCTTAGCAATGACGGCTTGATACTTTCCCCAACCAAACTCGGAGCTTTTCCTTTCGCCGAAAAAGCTTATACAGGAGAAACTAATCCCCACCGCGGAGAAAAGGGAGTCATTATCCACCTGGACTACCGCGGCCAGGAGGTCCTCTGTGCCTACCAACATTTACCTGGAACCAGTATTTATTTAGCTTCGGAAATGGACCTCCAAGAAGCCATGTTTCCGGTACGTCGTTTCAACCGCATAATTCTCTACTTTTTTCTGCCATCTTTCCTGTTTCTGATAATCATCTCCAACCTTTATTCAAGAAGGGTAACTTCACTTATTAAAAAGCTGACTACTAATCTGGTCAAAGCTCTGGAGGAATGCCGGGAACGGCGCCAGCAGCTGGACCTGATTAACCAGGAGCTGGAGAAAAAAATTCTGGAAAGCCAGCGGCTGGCCGCTGAGCTGAAACTTTCTGAAGAGTACATTATGCACTTAATTGACAGTATCTCCCTGGGGCTGATTGGAACTGACCTGGAAGGCCGGATTACTCATTTTAACCGGCATTTTCTGAGCCTTTTTAATATGGAAAGCATAGAAAAAGGTTCAAAAATTTTTGAAATAATTCCCTGTCTTAAAGACCAGACCATAGAGCAGGCTTTTCTGGAGACAATACAGCAAGGCACAGTCCATCAGCTCCCGGCTAAAAGGCTGAATCGGGGCCATGGAGAAGAATACTTTAACCTGGCTTTCTTCCCAATCAGAAACGGCAACGACAAACTTCTTGGTATCACCATCTTGATTGAAAACGTTACCGAAAAAGAAAAACTGAGAACCAGGCTGGCCGAATACGAAAAGCTTTCCGCACTAAGCCAGCTAGCTCTGGGAGCAGCTCACGAAATCAACAATCCCCTGCTGGGGATATCTTCCTTCCTGGAAATTTTGCTTGAAGATACCGATGACCAGCAGAAAAAACAGCAGATTGAAGTTGTCCTGGACAATGTTTATCGTATCTCCCAGACCATTAGAGGGCTGTTGAATTTTGCCCGTCCAGCCCCACCTCAATTCACCAAGGTCAATCTTAATCAATTAATTGAAGATTCGCTGAGCTTTTTAAGCCATCAGCCTTTATTTAAGAAAATTAAAATCGAAAAGCGGCTAAACCCTCAACTGCCAGTGATTACAGCCGACCTCAATCAGCTCCGTCAGGTTTTAACCAACATTTTCATCAACGCTGCCCAGGCTATGCCCGAAGGAGGAAGGCTGACCGTAATCACCTCTAAGGTTAAGTTTGAAGACCGGGTTCAGGTGGACATTTCTGATACTGGAATAGGTATCAGTCCAGAAGACCAGCAAAAAATTTTTGACCCATTTTTTAGCACCAAGAAAACCCAGGGTACCGGTCTTGGATTGAGTATCAGCCTTTCCTACATCAAAGCTCACGGCGGTGAAATCCAGGTTCAGAGTCAGCCTGGAACTGGAACCACTTTCTCTGTCATCATTCCAATCAGGCAGAAAGGTCGGTTAACAGGCAAAGATGAGGAGGTCATAGCTTGAAGACTTATTCGATTATGCTGGTGGATGATGAACTTCTGACTCTTAACAATCTAAAAAAAGCTCTCGAAAAGGAAGGTTATGAAATTATCCTGGCAGAATCCGGGGAAAGAGCCCTGGAGCTATTAGAAAATTTCCGACCCCACCTGGTTTTGCTTGACCTGGTGCTACCAGGAATATCAGGGATTGAAGTTCTTAAGAAAATCAAAGAAGTTGATCGGGAAATCATCGTCATTATGATGTCAGCCTACGAAATACTGGAAAAAGCAGTAGAAGCTATGAAGCTTGGAGCCTATGACTACCTGCTGAAACCGTTCAAATTGAGCGAGCTAAAAACCACAGTTCAGAGGGCCCTGGAGACTCTTTCTCTAAGATTAAGGTTTCTAGATGCTTTCGAAAAGGAAAAACAGCGTTATTATCTTGGAAAAATTGTAGCCGAGAGCCAGAAGATGAAAGATGTGTTGGACATAGCGGCCCGGGTAGCCCGTTCAGATAAAACTACGGTACTGCTGCAAGGGGAAAGTGGAACCGGGAAAGAACTTCTGGCCAGGGCTATTCACTACCATAGCCCCAGAGCAGAAAAACCCATCGTGGCTATAAATTGTGCGGCTATCCCTGAAAACCTTCTGGAAAGTGAGCTTTTCGGTTATGAAGCCGGGGCTTTTACTGACGCCCGAAGGAGAAAAATTGGTCTGCTGGAAAAAGCTGATGAAGGAACGGTCTTTTTTGATGAAATCGGAGATATGTCGCTAACCCTTCAGGCTAAGGTACTCAGAGTGTTAGAGGACGGAACCTTTACCAGACTGGGTGGATTTCAAACTATCAAGGTTAATGTCCGAATAATAGCAGCTACCAACCACGACCTGGCCAGGGAAACCGAGCGAGGCCGCTTCCGTCAGGACCTGTTCTTCCGGCTTAATGTTGTCCCGATAAATATCCCCCCTTTAAGGGAAAGAAAAGAAGATATAATTCCTCTGGCTCTGTTTTTTATGGAAGAGTTCAATAGAGAAATAAAAAGAAATTTCAAGGGAATTGAACCCGACGCTGCTCAGGCCATGTTAAATTATTCCTGGCCAGGAAACGTCCGTGAGCTCAGGAACACTGTAGAAAGAGTGATGTCCCTCTATAACTCTGAAACCATCCAGAAGAACTTTCTCCCCCAGGAAATAAGACAGCAGGCACTGTTTTCTGAAAATGAACTTCTGACTAACCTGACCAGTCACTGGCCGACTCTGGAAGAGCTGGAAAAATCTTATATCAAAAAGGTTCTGGAACATACTTCCTTCAACAAAAGCCAGGCCGCCAGAATCCTCGGTCTTCACCCGGCCACACTTTTCCGCAAGCTAAAAGCCTCAAAAGAGTGACATCTCGCAATTTGCGATATCGCAAAATGCGATGTTATTTCTATTTCTAATTCTATCTTCTTTAATATCAATAATTTAATATTGGCACAAATATTGCTTTTATCCTGATGGAGGCTAAAATGAAAAACGTTATTCCTCTAGCCACGCCGGCCACAGAAAAGGAGCAGGATTTTAAGCAGAAAGCCAGAATTATAAAATTTCCAGAAATCCACAAAATCAGACCGCGCCAAAAATCTGCTCGCAAATCAAGCCAGGTTAAAATTACCGCTCACTATCTCTATTATCGAGGCCAAAAAATTCCTATAAGTCGTTTTGAAAAAGCCGGCTATGGCAAATTGTTAAGGTTATTGGTGAAGGAAATATCCTGAGAAAGGAGCAAACATGCCCGAGAAGGCTAAGATTCATTACATTCACCCCATTCCGGAAGCAAAGGAATATGACCCGTTTTTTGAAGCTACGCTTCAGTTCGAAAAGGCTGCTAATTTTCTGGATCTGGAACCCTGGATTTACCAGCGCTTAAAGCACCCAGAAAGAGAGCTGATTGTTCACATTCCGATAACTATGGACGACGGAAGAGCCGAAATTTTTACCGGTTTCCGGGTCCAGCACTCTACGGTTCGCGGTCCAGCCAAGGGGGGTATCAGATTTTCTCCCAGCGCCTCTCTCAGTGAGTGCAAAGCTCTGGCCACCTGGATGACCTGGAAGTGTGCGGTGGTAGACCTGCCTTTTGGAGGTGGCAAAGGAGCAGTTATCTGTGACCCACTCAAAATGTCTGAAAACGAACTCATGAAGCTAACCAAAGAATATACTCTTGCCATCAGAGATATTATCGGACCCTACAAAGACGTTCCGGCTCCTGACATGTTCACCAACGCTCAAACCATGGCCTGGATTGCTGACGCTTACAGTCAGGCCTGCGGCTATTTAGAACCGGCTATAGTAACCGGAAAACCTGTTAACCTCTGGGGTTCTCAGGGGCGGGCCATGGCCACCGGAACCGGCTTATTTTTTGTTCTGGAAGAAGCTCTAAAATACCTGGGAATGAATTTTGAAGGCCGGACGGTAGCTATTCTGGGTTTTGGCAATGTGGGCTCCTCAATAGCCAAGCTGGTTCACAAAGCAGGCTGTAAAATAATAGCCATAACCGACATTTTCGGGGGCATTTACAGTGATAAAGGAATCGATCCTTTTGAACTGGAAAAACAGGTCAAGCAAACCGGTTCAGTGGTCAATTTCCCTGAGACCGAACCCATTGATAACGACAGCTTGATCGCCCTCAACTGTGACATCCTGATTCCAGCCGCTACAGAAGGTCAGATCCACCAGGGTAATGCCATTGAGGTTAAAGCCAAGATTATTCTGGAAGGAGCTAATGGCCCAACCACCAACGAAGCTGATAGCCTTCTCTATGACAAAGGAGTACTGGTTTGCCCGGATATTCTGGCCAATGCTGGCGGGGTAACAGTCTCTTACTTAGAATGGGTTCAGGATCTGCAGAGGTTTTTCCTGAGTGAAGAGGAAGTTACTGAGAAGCTTGAAAGGAAAATGAAAAAAGCTTTTCAGGAAGTTGTGGAAATAATGGAAAAACAAAAGCTCCCGATGAGAGAAGCAGCCTACGTGCTGGCTGTAGGTCGGGTAGCTGAATGTCTTAGAGCTTTAGGCCGGGCGGCCTGAGCATCCTTAACCGTTTTCCTTCTTAACCTAAATTCCCGCCAGGGAGGGCCTCAGCCCTCCCTTCCTTTTTTCAAACCAGATAACTTATCACCTGGCCTTCGGAATTTACCTGCCTGAACCAGGCGAGAACCGGTTTATTATTGGAATCATAGAATTTTCCCAGCAGGATTGAGATTAAATCCACCAGAAAACCTATCCCCAGGCAGCCAAGTGTAAACAACCAGATAAGGCCTGTTCCTGTTTTGCCGACGTAGAAACGATGCCCACCGAAAAGGCCAAAAATCCAGCATAGTAGAAAGGTTACCAGTCTTGATTTTTCTGACATTTTGTTCCTCCTTCAGAGTAATCTGTTGTTAAACTATACTGAATGGAAGGATATGTCAAAAATTACTTATTGCCATTTCTAAAGCCGGGCTGGTAAAAGAAAGGACCAAAAACCTCTTTAAGCAGGTCTGCTTCCTGTTCTGAGAGCAGCTGATTTCCCATGACCACATTAACCTTAAAGCCGTAAGTGTAAACTTCTACCAGAAGAAAAAAATTGCCTCCCCCGCGCCGGACAAATTCTTTATGCAATCGGGGACTACCACCACCGGCAATGTAGTAGAAAATTCCGTCAAAAATTCTGGTCGGCCCAAAGCGATGGCTGTGACCAGCAAAAACTGCCTTGACCCGCCCCTTTGACAGCAAAGGATGAATTTTTTCAAACCAGAATTGCCTCCACTCCTGACGGACGTTTCGAGCTTTTAGATCCCAGACCGGAATATGAACAAAGACAAAAGCTGATTCCCAGTAGGGCTTAGCCAGGTCTTTTTCCAGCCAGGCTAATTGTTCCGAACCGATTTTTCCCCACAGCCCATCTTCCAGGTTATCCAGCAAGATAAAATGGCAATTCTTAAAATCCAGAGAAAGGTAAGACCTCTTAAAAATATCGAGATATACCTGTCTGGCCCGCTCATTGAAGACATCATGATTTCCAGGAATCTGATAATAAGGGGCTTCAATTTTTTTTATTACCTGAAGATATCTCTCCCATTGAGGTCTGGTGCTTTTCAGACCGTATCCATAAATCAGGTCTCCAAGGTTAATCACCAGGTCTGGCTTCAGCCTGTTTATCTGTTCTATGGCTTGCTCAAAATGAGAAAAATCCTTCTGATTCAGGAATTCTGGATTGGTATCACCTATTACCACAAATCTCAGGTCAGCAGATAAGAGGAGACCAGAGAGGCAACTCAGAATAACAATTGTAAATAAAAATTTCTTCATGATGCTTATATTATAAGCTCTGAACACAAATAAAAATAGCTTGATTGGCCCTTAATAATCTCTTTCTAAAAAATAGAGGTAAACCCGGCTTCCTCAGAATATGGGAAAACCGTAAGATCAATTTTTGACCGAAATTGATTTCAAAACCAAACAGTACGGTAAAATTAAGGGCGGCCTTGAGGCCGCCCTTACCCAGGTCTTTAGCTATCTTTATTTTCTTCAGTCGAGCCGCATTAACTACCCGCCAGTACTCCTCTCAGTTCAATCCATTTTTATAGGTGGATAGTTTGGAAGTAGCGTAAAACCCGCTTCCTGCAGAGCCTTATTTAATTCCGACATGTCCTTTTCATAAAACTCATTAACCTGTTTAACATATTCGTGCAACTTAACTCTGGCTTTATCATATCTGACCTGAGCCGTCTGGGTAATGGGTTCGTAGCCGGCAGATATGATGTCGCCAACAGCACTGTTTACCTGGACCATCAGTCCGGCTGACCGGTCTGCCAGACCCTGTTTCGGCGGGGTGGGATTAAGTATTTCAGAAAGTTCCTTTAATTTTTTCTCTGTGGCTTCAAGCTTTTTAATGGCTTCGGTCATTTTTTGATTTCTCTGGCCTCTGGAAAATTCGCGAATGGTCTGGAAAGCCCGCTGGGTCTGCTGCAGCCTTTGGCTGAGCATCTGAACTGTTCTTGAGAGTTTTTGAGCTTCCTTAGCTTTTTCATAATTAGTCTTTAATAAATTCAGGTCGATTTTTATTCTGGGGTCCGGCTTGACTTCAAAAGTCTGGCTGACTTCCTGGCCTTCGTACTTAATCTTGACCGTATAGGTCCCGGGCAGAACATTCAGGCCGCCACGGGCCCCAAAAAATCCGGCAGCCTGGCGAGCCTCGGTCATTCCTGTTTGATCTGGCGGAGCTGGTTCAACTTCTCTAAGGTCCCAGTAAACCCGGTTTATTCCTTTATGTTCAGTTCCGCTTATCTGTCGGACCACTCTTCCCTGACTGTCCAGGATAGTAATCTGTACCCTTCCTCCACCCATCATCTGATCAATTGAAGCCAAATTCATTCCACTTCTCTGGGCAAACTGAGCCAGTCTTTCCCGCATCTGAACCATTTCAGGGCTTGGGGCTGCCTCTTCTTCAGTTTTTCTTTCAGCTGGGGTCAGGAAGTAGGTTATGGCTGCACCCAGAGGTTTATTTTCAGCTATATATTCGCCATCGCCTGGACTCATGTAAGAAGTCAGGCGACCGCTGATAAACTGAACGGCATCATTAACCTTAAACAAATGCAATTTTTTCTTCATTACCTCTGCCGAAAGCTCTCTGAGCGGGGAGATATCGTCAAAAATATAAATTGCTCTCCCGTGAGTGGCCACAATCAAGTCGTGCTCCCTCGGGTGAACGGCCAGGTCATAGACCGGACAGGTTGGAAAGCCAGAGGTCCACTTAAACCAGCTCTGTCCGCTGTTGAGACTGACGAAGAGCCCAAATTCTGTCCCTAAAAAGAGCAGATTTGGGTTGACCGGGTCTTCTTCAATGGCCATACAATAACCGTCTATTTCCGGAGTCACCAGGCTTTTCCAGGTCTTCCCATAATCTCTGGTGACGAAGAGATAAGGAGTAAAATTTGCCCGGCGGTGGTCATCAAAAACCACATAAGCTGTGGCCTCGTCAAACCGGCTTGGCTTAATATGAGGCACCGCCGCTCCGGCTGGGACCAGAGGCTTTTTACCTGAAGTCAAGACTCGGGAAACCAGCTCCCAGGTCCTGCCGCCGTCTCTGGTCAGCTGAATATTACCGTCATCGGTTCCAACCCAGATTAACCCTTCTTTTATAGGACTCGGGGCAATGCTCAGAATTGTGCAGTAATTTTCAGCGTTGGTCACATCCAGGGTCAAACCGCCGCTCAGGCTTTGTTTTTGCTTTTCAGGGTCGTTGGTAGTAAGGTCCGGTGAAATTATTTCCCAGCTACGACCTTTGTCCCGGCTGCGGTGGACAAACTGGCTGCCTAGGTAGATAGTAGACGGATTAAAAGGATCCACAGCAAAACCTGCGTTCCAGTTGAATCGGTGCTTGACCTCAGATTCGGTGGGCACCGCGGATCTGGTGATTCCAAGGTTAATATCAAAATAATACAGATTGCCTCCCTGGGACATTCCATAGCCACAGCCTGGCTGTTCGGGATCAGGAGCGGCATCAAAGCCGTCTCCGCCACCTACATTTTTCCAGTGGTAGAAATAAATGGCTCTTTCATTCAAAACATAAGCCGGACCAACCCAGGTTCCGTTGTCCTGAAGACCACCGTAAACATAGTAAGGTATCTGCAGGTCGTAATTAATGTGGTAAAACTGACCGAGGGGCAGATTTTCCACAAACCGCCAGGTCTGGCCACGGTTGTAGCTGATGACGACCCCACCGTCGTTGCCGACTACCAGAGTCTCTCCGTCTGGACTCAGCCACATAGCATGAAAATCAGAATGGGCCTGATTAAAAGCAGTCAGGGGGCGAAAAGTCCGGCCGCCATCTTCACTGACTCGGAGCTGAGTCTGCAGAAGATATACAATATTCTCATTAGCCGGGTTAACTGCAACCCGGCTGTAATAAAAAGGCCGGTTGTGAATGTCGGGCTCGTTATTCACCAGAGTCCAGGTATCACCACCATCGGTCGAGCGGTAAAAACCATTTTTGCTGGCTTCAATTAAGGCATAGACTATGTTGGGTCGGCCTGGGGCAAAAGCCAGGCCGCAGCGGCCAAGTTCCCCGGAAGGCAGACCATTCTTTTCGGTCAATCTGGTCCAGGTTTCCCCTCCATCCTTGCTGACATAAATTCCGCTCCCTGGACCGCCAGAGATGAAGTGCCAGGGATAACGACGGTGTTCCCACATTGCGGCTATTAAATGATTGGGATTGGAAGGGTTCATGACCAGGTCGGCCACACCCGTCTTTTCGTTCACGTAGAGAACTTTTCTCCAGGTTTTTCCTCCATCTGAAGTTTTATAAACTCCCCGGTCAGGGCTGTCTCCCCAGGTAGCACCTAAAGCTCCAACCAGCACCACATCCGGATTGTCAGGATGAATGATAATTCGGGCAATTTTTTCAGTTTTTTCCAGCCCCATAAACTGCCAGGTCTGGCCACCATCCAGGGACCTGTACACCCCCCGACCCACACTTACAGAATTGCGCGGTTTGGACTCACCTGTTCCTACCCAGACGAGATTCGGGTTTTTCTGGAAAACAGTTATGGCTCCTATGGAAGCCACTGGCTGGCTGTCAAAAATCGGTTTCCAGGTAATACCTCCATCTGTGGACTTCCAGACACCGCCAGCCGCTCCCCCAACATAGATAACCCGGGGATCAGAAGAAACCACCTCGATGGCTCCGATGCGGCCGCTCATGTTAGCCGGACCGATATTCCTGGGCTTCAAGGCCGAAAGCAACTCGGAAAGGTTTTGAGTCTGGCCCTTTAGAGGAAACAATCCGACCAACAGTAACAAAACTAATAACCAGGCTGTAGATTTTAGCTTCATCAGACCTCCTTCCTGAGTTAAAAATATTTAAAACTAACCATCTTTTTTGACGTCAAAAATAACTTTTCCTTCCCCTTTAGACCAGAAATCAATTTCGCTAAAATTCGAAATCTTAAACTTCTTGAGTTGATTACCGCCGGAGCTATCATGCCTCTCTTTATATCAATTTACAAAGCCAGGGTCAAAAAAGCCACTGAAATAATAATCATCACCTACTATAGAAATATTCTTAATTCGTTTTCACCTCAAATGTGACTTCATTCCGCTGCCAGTAAGTTTGAGGAAAAATCAATTCAGCAATAAGGTTCGGCAGACCAGTTTATTACAGAAAAAAATTTCAGTTTCTACAAACTTAATTTTTGCCCGCTACCAGAAAAAAATGTATAATCATAAATGAATATTTGAAAGGAAGGGTAAATGTCAAAAACTCTAATTGTTTATGCTTCCCGGTATGGAACCACTGATAAGGCTGTGGCGATCCTGAAGGAAGAACTGTCTGAAGCTGTGGTCTGTAATATAAGTAAGGAGGACTGGCCTGGGCTTGATGAGTTTAGCCTGATAATCATCGGAGGCTCTATTCGGGCCGGTAAAATCCAGAAGGAAATAAAGAAATTCTGCCATAAAAATCTGTCGATTCTGATTAAAAAAGACCCGGCTCTCTTCATAATCTGTATGTACGACGGAGAAAAAGCAGAAAAGCAGTTTAACCAGGCCTTTCCGGAGAAACTGAGACAGGCAGCCCGGGTTAAAAAAATTCTCGGTGGCGAGCTCCTTCTGGAAAAGCTTAATCCTCTGGAAAAATTTATTCTCAAGAAATTCATCGGAGTTAAAGAATCCGTCTCCCTCTTTAATCCTGAAGAAATAAAGAAACTAGCTCAGATAATTAAGGGCTGAAAAAGTAGATAGTGCTGGCTGCCTTTTGTTTTTTCGCCTGGCTTTCTGCCGTGAGGCCATCAAGGATTAAAACTGAAAAATCAGGCTTCAACCTTAATTTTAATTTAACTAAGGGCTGAATTTTTGTAATAATATCAAGGCCAGAAAAACCTGGTTGGGCTGAGTCGGAGCTCAATCCCGGTAACAAGCTTAAGACCGACTATATTAATCACATGTACAGGAAAATTAAAATGAAAAGAATCAGGGTGTTAGCTTTCTCTCTAAATAAAGATGATTTTTCCCGGGTTTTCCAGATTGCCGAAAAGATCCGCAAAGCCTGTCTGGATAATCGCGGAGGCTTGCTCTTTCTGATACTGCTTATTATGAATCTGATTTACACCTATGCCGGGCAAATACCAGACTCAATAAAACCGAGCCTCAGCGGTCTTCCTTACCGGCTGGCTTGCTGGGACCCGGATTCCGGTTTGGGCAACCATCGGGCCGTAGTCCGGGTTCGACAAAAGGCAGATTCCGTTTTTGTCCGTCTTCCCTGGAGACGACCGGACGCCGAGCCAGAGAAAAAGAGAGTTCTGGTGTTTGCAGCCTCCAATGGTCAGGAAGTAAAAAACATTTTTCCAGTTGAAGTCAACAACGAATTCGGAGATTTTGTCTTCCAGCCTTTAGAAGCTCCGGCCGATTATTATTTCTATTATCTGCCATATAAAATGGAAGGCCGGAACTATCCTAAAGTTACTTATCTTCGAGCTCAGTATGAGGCTGAGACCGGGTGGCTTCTCCGAAATGGGTTAAGAAAAGACCTGTTGACAAGTTTTAACCCCGCCCACTTTCCACAGGCTGAAGTTCTGGCTTTTGAATGCGTGGATGAATTCAGCAGTTTTTATCCGATGGAAATTATAGCCACCAGGGCAGAGGTTCTGAAAATAATTGAGCAAAACCAGGCGGAGCCCTTTTTGGTTTTCCCCGAAAACCGGGAGTATCCGATCAGGATGTCTGATTTTCTCCCGGCCCGCTGGGTGGACCACGGTCCACAAAACTTGTTTGAGGGCCAGGCAGCCAGGGGAGAATACTATGTTTTTCAGCTTGGCCTTTTTGCCTTCAAGGAAAAAGTTGAAAAAGTCAGAGTGAAGTTCTCAGACCTTTCGCATCTGAGCTCTGGCTTTACGATTAAATCAACAGAAGCCACCTGTTTCAATACCGGCGGGGTCGGCTGGGACGGAAGTTTTTTTGAAAAAGAACTTACTGTGGAGAAAGGAAAAATTCAGCCGCTGTGGTGCGGTTGGCAGATACCCGAAGAGGCCGTTTCGGGAGAATATCAGGGGTATGTAGAAATCTCCGCCAGTAATCTTCCCCCTAAAAGAATTAATCTTAAAATACAGGTCAGTGAGGAAATTTTGCCCGAAGCCGGTGATTCTGAGCTCTGGCGTCTGGCCAGACTCCGCTGGCTCAATTCCCGGCTGGCAGTTGACGATGAGGTTGTCAGCCCTTTTCTTCCGATTGAAGTAAGAGGCCGTACTCTGCGCTGTCTCGGTCGGAGCCTGACCCTGTCCAGAACTGGTCTTCCTGAAAAGCTTGAAAGCTACTTTCTCCCTGAAGTTACCGGAATTGGAATGCGGGCCATGAGTCTTCTGGACTCTCCTTTTGAATTCCTGGTCAGAAACTATGGCGGTTTATACCAGGAGCTAAAAAATAAATCGTTTTCTTTCACTAAAATAACCCCTGGAACAGTCTGCTGGCGAGCAGAAAGTGAAATACCATCATTGAATCTAATCCTGGAAATCAACGGCCGGATGGAGTTTGACGGCTATGTGGAGTTCAAGCTAAAACTCATAGCCACTGCTGAGATAGAAGTTGACGACATCCGGCTGGTTGTTCCGCTGAAAGAAAAAGCTGCTCTGTACATGATGGGACTTGGATATAAAGGTGGTTATCGCCCCCCTGTTTTTTCCTGGTCTTGGAACAGAGAAAAAAATCAGGATGCTCTCTGGTTAGGAACGGTTAACGCCGGCCTCCAGATTCAGCTAAAAGCCGAAAACTATTCCCGGCCGCTTAACACTAACTTTTACACTCTTAAACCGCTTAACCTGCCGGTTTCCTGGTGGAATGAAGGAAAAGGCTGGGTCTCAGTGAAAGAAGAACTAAAAAAGAACAAGAAGGAAAAGAGAGTAGTCTTTACAGCCGCCAGTGGGGGGAGAAAAATTCTTAAAGACCAGGTTCTCCACTTTGACTTCAACCTGCTGCTTACTCCCTTCAAACCTATAAATCCAAGAAAACACTTTTCTGAGCGCTACTTCCACACTTACAAACCAGTAGAAGAAATCGCCGCTACCGGAGCCAATGTCATAAACGTTCATCATGCCAACGAAATTAATCCTTACATCAATTATCCCTTTCTGCGGCCGGGGAAAATGAAAGATTACATTGACGAAGCCCACCGGCGAGGCCTTAAGGTCAAAATTTATTACACCATCAGAGAGCTAAGCAACCGGGCTGCCGAACTGTTTGCTCTGCGAAGTCTGGGTCACGAAATTTTCACCGATGGACCGGGTGGCGGCTATTCCTGGTTACAGGAGCATCTGAGGTCTAACTACATAGCCGGCTGGTTCGTGCCTGAGCTCAAGGATGCCTCAATAATCAACAGCGGTATGTCCCGCTGGCATAACTATTACCTTGAAGGTCTGGCTTGGCTCTGCCGTCATGTGGGAATTGATGGTCTCTATATAGATGATGTGGCTTTTGACCGGGTTACCATGAAACGCGTCAGGAAGGTTCTGGAAAAATACCGGCCTGGCGCTCTAATTGACCTGCATTCTGCCAACCAGTACAACCCACGAGATGGCTATGCTTCAAGTGCTAACCTCTACCTGGAGCATTTTCCCTACATAGACCGGTTGTGGTTCGGCGAATATTTTGATTATGACAGCTCTCCCGATTACTGGCTGATAGAAATGTCAGGAATTCCCTTTGGACTGATGGGGGAAATGCTGGAGAAAGGCGGCAACCCCTGGCGTGGGATGATTTATGGAATGACCGCCCGCCTTCCCTGGTCTGGCGACCCCAGACCCCTGTGGAAACTCTGGGATGAATTTGGTTTGAGCCAAGCCCAGATGGTTGGCTACTGGTCTCCCGCCTGCCCGGTGCAAACAGGTCGTGATGATATTCTGGCCACAGTTTATTTAAGAAAGGACAGAGTCATGGTGGCTCTGGCCAGCTGGGCTGAAAAGACAGAGAATTTAGAGCTTTCAATTGACTGGAAAAAGCTCGGACTTAACCAGAAAAACGCCGTGATAGAAGCACCAGCTGTGGAAAATTTCCAGCCCGCAGGCCGTTTTCAACCGGGTGAAGTCATTCCTGTAGAGCCAGGAAAGGGCTGGCTTTTAATCATCAAACCCAGAAGTTAAACAGAAAAAGGCTCAAAGAATTTTTTAACTCTCAGTACTCTCTTTCTTACAGTGCGAGAAGAAGTTTTGTGACTTTTTTAATATGAGGAAAATAAAGCAACAAAAACACAACTGGCTTATTATCTACCCTTACAGCATTTCGTTTTTTAGTTGATGAGGGAAAATACTAACAACCTGAGACCAGACCAGTTATAAATTTTAAGCTCACAGTCTTTGAGCCCGGTTCCTGTTAATAATCCTCAGCCAAAATTTATAAGCTACAATCTTAAAGACCAGGTAGATTGAATAATCCTGCTTTAATCCCCTACTGTATCTGAAAATTCTTCTTGACATAAGGCAAAAAGAAAAAATAATTTATTGTTGATGTATTTTATAAAATATTTTTAAGGAGGGGCAATTGAGCAAAAAAATTTTTAGCCTTATTGTGGCTCTCGCTCTGATTATCTCCCTTGCTGGCTTTTCTGCTGCCCAGAAATCAACGGCCAAAAAAGTTACCCTGAAAAAAGTGGAAAACACGGACCCAGCTTTGCGGCTCAAGTGGCATGAACAGCACATGTCCATGAAAAATTCAACCCCTTTTAAGAACTTAAAATGGCGCTACATCGGCGGCGAACTGGAGACTCAGGGCGGAAGATGTACTGACGTGGATGTGCCCAGAAATAACAAAAAGATAATTTATGTAGCCACAGCCAGCGGTGGCCTATGGAAATCGGAGAATGCCGGAGTAACCTTTGAACCGATTACAGATGACTTCCCCACACTGTCCATAGGAGATATAGCTATTTCTGAGTCACACCCGGACATTATCTACGTGGGCACCGGTGAAGCCAACATCTTCCGGGCCTCTATTGCTGGAACCGGTGTCTATAAATCAACCGATGGTGGTAAAACCTGGCAGCACTGTGGCCTGACTGATACCAATACTATTGCCAGAATCAGAATACATCCGACTAACCCGGACATTGTCTACGTGGCCGCTTCCGGGCACGAATGGACCTACAACCCTGAACGCGGAGTTTTTAAAACCACCGATGGCGGGAAAACCTGGCAGAAAGTACTTTATATAGATGAGAAAACTGGTTGTATTGACCTGGTGATGGACCCGAAAAACCCGGACACACTGATCGCCTCCATGTGGAACAGAATCCGACAGCGCTGGAGTGACCCGGTGCCTGAGGACGGCGATTATCTGTATAAAACAACAGACGGCGGAAAAACCTGGAAAAAGCTGACTAACGGACTTCCTGACACCAGATACACCGGCCGGATAGGTATTGACCTTTGTGCCAGTAAACCAAATGTAGTTTATGCCTATGTGGACAACCACACCCCGACCCGTGAGCCCTCTCCCGGAGAACGCGACTCTTATGGACGGTTGCGTACTTACCCGGACATTGTCGGAGCAGAGGTTTATCGCTCCGATGACCAGGGCGAAACATGGGTTAAAGTCAATCCTTCTGACCGCCTCTTCGAAAGATTCGGTGGTACTTACGGCTGGGTTTTTGGGCAGATAAGAGTTGACCCCAACAACGAAAATGTCGTCTACCTGATGGGCCTTGGTCTCTACAAATCAACCGACGGCGGAAAATCCTGGACCCATCTTTACTGGGAAAATCTCCACGGCGACCACCACGGTCTGTGGATTGACCCGGATGATTCCGACCACCTGCTTAACGTGAATGATGGTGGCTGCAATGTCTCCTTTGATGGTGGTAAAACTTGGCAGGATTTTTACCGGAAAATTCCCGCCATCCAGTTTTACACTGTGGCTTTTGATATGCAGAAACCGTTTACCGTTTACGGGGCAGTTCAGGACTCCGGGACGCACCGTGGATTAGGGGTTGCCCCACAGTCTGGGGCGGCTCAAAGCGGTCTGCGCCGGCTCCGGCAGTCTCGCCTGCGCTGGGAACGAGCTCCAGGCGGTGAAGGAACCACCATTGCCGTGGATCCGAGCGACCCCAACATTGTCTATTCTTCATCCTTTTACGGACGTTTGATGCGTTCTGAATACAAAGATAGTAACTGGACCAGTAAAGACATCTATCCCAAACCATCTGAAGGAGAACCAGAATACCGCGGCCAGTGGCTGGCACCGACCATTATTTCACCCCATAACCCCCACATTATTTACCACGGCTTCCAGTATGTCTTCCGCTCTCTCAACCGGGGTGATACCTGGGAAAAAATCAGTCCTGACCTGACGGCTTTTGACCCGAAAAAGCAGGGAAAGCTTCCCTATGCCATACCATATGCTACCCTTACTGCCCTGGCCGAGTCACCACTTAAGTTCGGGTTGATTTACGCTGGCTCGGACGATGGTCGGGTGCACGTCACCAGGGATGGTGGAGCTACCTGGACAGAAATTACTGCTGGCTTGCCCTACAACAAACATGTCTGGTGTATAGAGCCTTCTAAATTTGACTTAGGAACAGTTTATGTGGCCCTCATTGGCCGGCATGATGATGACTTTGCCCCTTATGTCTTTAAATCCAGTGATTTTGGCAAGACCTGGGTTAATATTAGCAATAATCTGCCTGGTGGACCAACTAATGTAATCCGGGAAGATCCGAAGAAAAAAGGCGTGCTCTACGTGGGAACAGATTATGGCGTTTATGTAAGCACGGATGACGGACAGAGCTGGAACTGCCTGGGCAGCGGCTTGCCAAATGCTCCGGTCTGGGACCTCAAAATTCATCCCCGGGATAACATGCTCATCATTGCCACAAACGGCCGCGGCATGTGGGTTGTAGATGACCTCTCGCCTTTGCAAAAATAGGAGCTGGGAGAAGAGGCCATCTTTCTTCCGAAGGGTGGCCTCTTCTCTAACCATAAATTATTTCCCGGTTGTTATATAATCAGTTAATCTAATTGACTGTTCAGCTGATTTAGCTGACAAGAAATTTTTGATACTAAAAATTAATTAGCTAAAACGATTTAGCTTTTTAGCTATATTGTTGAGCTGTTAATAAAAAAATTTGTCAATCACAAAACTTTAAAGGCCTTAGCTCTGAATTAATTGGCTGAATTAAGAATAAAATACCCATCGCCTTAAAAGTTTAGAAAGTTTATCATGATACTGACCTTAAATGGAGGAGGTCCCACATGGTCCTGATTAAAAGAAAATGCAATTTATTCCAGGCTGGGCTGGCTTTATTTCTCCTTCTGGTTGGCACTATTTTCCTGTGGGCTTCGGACGAACCTGTCCGTTTTGACCACCATTTTATTGATAAAGCCATGCGTTTTAATTTCTATCAGGCAGGAGACGCCCGAACAGAAGAGTTCATTATTCAAAGCATCTATCAAGAGCCGATCTGGCCCGAAAACAAGACCAATCTGACCAGCCCCTTCAACTACGGTCGTTATTTCATAAAAGTCTATGAGGTGGCCAGCAATAAGTTAATTTATGCCAAGGGCTTTGACTGCATGTTCGGTGAATACCGGACAACGACGCCAGCTCTTAACGGCTTGAAAAAGGTGTTCCAGCGGGCTGTCAGAATCCCCTGGCCCAGAAGAAAAGTTCAGGTAGTAATTGAGTCCAGAGATAAAAAAAATATTCTTCATCCGATATTAGTTGAAACCATCGACCCGGAAGATTATCACCTGCTCAAAGAAAACACTAAAACAACTGATTACATTTTTGAAGTCAAAAAAAACGGTCCACCGGCCGAAAAAGTGGATGTGGTTTTTCTGGGTGAAGGATACAGGATGGAAGAAAAAGATAAGTTCCTTAATGACGTAAAAAGATTTTCTGGTTATCTTTTTGAAATTGAACCTTACAAAAGCCATCAGGAAAAATTCAACCTCTACGGTGTCTTCCGGCCATCAGCGGAAAGCGGTATGGACGAGCCGAGACAACAAGTCTATAAAAATACGACCCTGAAGGCTTCCTTCAACGCCTTTGACCTTGACCGTTACCTGCTGACCGAAGAAGGCTTCCTGCTCAGAGAGATGGCCGCTCAAGTACCTTATGATACTATCGTGGTCCTGGTTAACAGCAAAAGGTATGGCGGCGGTGGAATTTACAATGATTATTGCATAACCACTGTGGATAACCAGGCCAGTAAGGCCGTTTTCCTGCATGAATTCGGACATTCGTTTGCCGGTCTGGCAGACGAATACTACACCTCAGAAGTAGCTTACAACGAATTTTATCCACCGGGAGTAGAACCTTTGGAGCCAAACATCACTGCCCTGTTGGACCCGGAAAACCTCAAATGGAAAGACCTGGTCTCTCCTGGAGTTAAAATTCCCACGGAGTATGGGAAAGAAGAAATAGAAAAACTTCAGGCAGAAAGAAAAAATAATTTACAGGAAATGACCAGAATCTTGGAGGAAGCAAAAAAGAAAAACATGAAAGAAGCAGAAATCAAAAAGCTGCAGAAAAAATACCTGGATAAAGACAAGAGCCTTCAGGCCAAAATTCAAGAGGTTCGCCAGAGGTATAAAGACCTGGAAGATAAAGTTGGGGTTTTTGAAGGCGCCGGTTATTCTTCAAAGGGACTTTACCGTCCGATGATGTACTGTCTTATGATTTCCAGCCCGAAGATGGAGTTCTGTAAGGTCTGCCAGCGAGCCATTCAACAGATGATTGAATACTACAGCCAGTAGACATTCCGGAAAAGCATAGCTAAACATATTTTTTAAAAAGAGCAAACGTTGATGAAGCCCAAGAGTATGGTCACCTTTATTCTGGGAGCGTTTCTGATGCTTATGGTATTGTGGGTGCTCGTAGCCTATAAGAGCTTTGGCGGGATAGTCCCTCTGCTTATCGGTTGAAGTCTGGTCAACCTGAGCTGGAGCCAGAGCCGAATAGCTACCCTGGTGTTCGGCCACACCATCATNGTGGTAGGCTTATTTCAGGTCACCNAGGGAATTTATCTTCTGTCTTATTCAAAACCGACCTTAGTTCAAGAGCTATGATTATCTTTTCTCTGGAGTCTTATCTCTTTTCTGGGTGGTCTCTGGGACAATTATCCAGGCTTCTGTGTCTGCGTCAGAAAATATTTTACTTTTATGAAATCGTGAAAATCACCTGAATTATTTCTGAAGTCTTCAGTTATAGCAGAGCTCATAAGCTCAGAAAAATATGAAGAACTGCCTTTATCATCTTCAATTGACTCTGCCCGATTTCCTTATCTCTTTATCTTTGATTTAAGAAAAATAAGAAGGGACTTGACAAAATATTATAATAAGTATAGATTTATATTAAGTATAATTTTAAAAAGAGATTAAAATGAGAGCTGAAGCAGAAATTAAAGAAAAACCAAAAAAGCACTGGAATCTGGAAGATGTTCGCCAGTATCTGGTTGAACATAACCTCCGGGCTTCTTTTTACCGGCTGAAAATCTTTGAATATTTGATTAATGAACGAACCCATCCTACTGCTGAAGAAATATACAACTTTTTGAAAAAGGAAATACCAGCCCTATCACGAGCTACCGTTTATAACACCCTGAGGCTTTTTCTTAACAGAAAACTTATTCAGCTCATTAACATTGAAAAAAACGAAGCTCGCTACGACGCCACCCTTTCCTGGCATGGCCATTTCAAATGCCTGGGCTGCGGAATAGTCTTTGATGTCCACATCGAAAATCTGAAGCTGGGCGGGTTGGATGGTTTCGAGATATATGAAAAACACCTTGACCTGAAGGGCTTATGCCCATCCTGCCTGATAAAAAAAATAATGGAGGATAAAAATGACTAAAAAATACGGTATCTACAAGTGCCTGAAGTGCGGGAATATTGTCGAAGTCCTGCATGAAGGCCCTGGTAAGCTGGTTTGCTGCGGTGAGGAAATGGTCTTCATGGAAGCCAAGACTGCAGACACCAGCCAGGAAAAACATGTTCCCTACATTGAAAAGGTCAGCGGCGGCTACCTGGTGAAGGTTGGCCAGAGCGTTGCTCATCCTATGGAAGAAAAGCATTACATTGAATGGATTGAACTTTTTGCTGAAGGAAAAATTTATCGAAAGGAACTTAAACCTGGAGATAAGCCGGAAGCCTTTTTCCCAGTTGAGGCTGAACATGTTTGGGCTCGCGAGTACTGTAACATTCATTTTTTGTGGGAAAATAAAAATTAATTAAGCAATTGAAAAGAAAAAAATTAAGGAGGTTTAAAATGGAACATAACGAAACAAAAGGCATGCTTCTAATCGGCGACAAACTGCCGGAAATGGTTGTTCAAACCACCCATGGCAAGAAGGCTCTGCCGAAGGACTATGCCGGAAAATGGCTGGTGCTGTTCAGCCACCCGGCCGATTTCACCCCGGTCTGCACCACCGAGTTTGTCTCCTTTGCCAAGAACTACGACCAATTCCAGAAGCTCAACACCGAGCTTATCGGCCTGTCAGTAGACCAGGTCTTTAGCCACATCAAGTGGGTAGAATGGATAGAAAACGAGCTTAAAGTGCAAATTCCTTTCCCCATCATTGCTGATGACCTCGGCCTAGTGTCCATGAAAATGGGTATGCTCCATCCCGGCGGTGGAGCCAAGACGGTTCGAGCAGTTTTTATCATTGATCCCGAAGGCATAATCAGGCTTATCCTCTATTACCCGGCAGAAGTCGGACGCAACGTAGCTGAAATAATTCGTATTCTGGAAGCTTTTCAGGTTTCAGACAAACACGATGTAGCCATGCCGGCCAACTGGCCCAACAATGAGCTAATTAAGGACAAGGTTATTGTCCCCCCTGCCACAGACATAGAAACAGCCAAAGAACGCAAAAAACAATATGAATGTTTTGATTGGTGGTTCTGCTACAAAAAGGTGTGATTAAGGGCAAAAACCAGGAAGGTTGGGGGCTGGCCAGGCCAGCCCCTTTTTTTTTGGTGAATCTGGCTTTACTCCAGCAATCATCCGGGAGTGAAGGTTTGGAAATACAATCTTAGCTGCTAACCGGTTTTGCCTTAGTGGAGAATCGCTTTACTCAGGTGTAGTGCTGAGTGCGAACCCCTTTGTGAAAAGAATAACTCCGGCAATAATAAAGCTAAATTTCCGCGCTTTTATCTTCATTCCAGGGCAAGCCGAGGCAAAGCCCAACTGAAAAAAGGTTTTCGACCAGCGAAGTTATCTCTGGCCGAAAGCCCGGGAAGTCTGAAAAGAAGTCTCTGACCAGGAGCTGACTTTCCAGTTTTGACAGCCAGTCATCTCTGTCTTATACTTAACTGAATTGTTCCTGATCAGAGTTGACAATTCAGAGCTTCCAAGTCGGCCTGAAGCTAAGAGAAAGACGATTGAAAGAACATCAATGGTGACCTAAACTCAGGAGCCTGAGAAATAACATAAATTTCTATGAGATAGATGAACAATAAAAATAAAAAGAAATTGTCCAGAATAAGCCTTACTGTTTTAGGCCTGGCTTTCCTGGCTGCCCTCATCATCCGGGTCGGTCCCCGGGAGGTCTGGGAAAACACCCGTCAGATTGGCTTTTATTTTTTTCTAATCTGCCTTATTGCCCTCGGCTGGCTTTTCCTTCAATCCCTGGCCTGGGCAATCGTTCAGAGTGCTTTTCAGCCNNTTCCCTTGAGGACCCTTTTCAGGGCCAGGTTAATAGCTGACGGAATAACTACTCTGGTACCTATGTCGGCCAATGTCGGTGGCGAAGCGGCCCGGGCCATTATCATAAAACCTCATTCACCGCTTAGAGAGGGCATCCCAGGCATTCTTTTCGATAAGACTATAGAATCTTTCGCCTCACTCCTTTTTCTGGTCTCGGGACTCCTTATCTCAATTCCCCACCTTAAAATCCCGGAAAAACTAAAAACCACAGCTCTCATTGTTCTGGTCAGCATAACAGTCGTTATTGCGGTGATGATCATCATGCAGTTAAAAGGGATCTACGGAATCTTAAATAAGCTGGCCAGATTTTTTCCGCGCAGCCGGCAGTGGTTTTTGGAAAAGGAAGAAATCCTCAAACAATTCGACCGCAATATGCGCACTCTTTTCCGGCATTCCAGACTGAAACTGGTCGCGGCCCTTGTTCTCCATTTGACCTCGCGCTGGCTCGGTGTGCTTGAAGTCTACATCATCATCACCGCCCTGGGCTGGTCAGCCAATCTGTTAAAAGTATTGTTTATCTCTGTTTTTGTGGTCATAGCTAACACCGCCTTTTTCCTTATTCCCGGACAGTGGGGAGCTTCCGAAGGAGCCAGCCTACTGGCAGCTTCCACTGTCGGCTACCCGACCGCTCTCGGTTTAGGTCTTGGCCTCATCAGAAGAACCCGGAAAGTGGTATTTGCCCTGGTAACGGTGATATTATTGGCAGTTAGAAAACAAAGACTTAAGGTAATCGTTACTGAAAACAGCAGCCGAAAGAAACCGGTCTAATCTTTTCAGAAGCTGTATCTACATTGAATTCTGCCTGTTAGCCATCTCCCCCTAATAGATTTAGCCTGAGGCTGGATGCGGTGAATTCTGAAAATTGCCTGATTTTCAGTATACTGAAACACTGGCCATGGGCTTTCAGTAAAATCAGCTGCTGGAAAATAAAAAATGGTGGAGCTGACCGGGCTCGAACCGGCGACCCCGTGACTGCCAGTCACGTACTCTCCCAACTGAGCTACAGCCCCACGTGCTATAAAATAATACAGAAAAGACCTGGTTCCGTCAAGAACCCGAGCTCAGGAGAACCTTTTGAAACCAACCAAAACCGAGTTAAAATTCCTGGTTCTTCATAATAGCAGAATAGCACCATCGTCTTAATAAATTATTCAAAAAAACCTAAAGCTTTAAGTAAGCAACCAAACCCAACCAGCTCAGACCAATAAAGTAAGGCAGTCTGAAAATCCTGCCCTTCAACTCCAGAAAGGAATTAATTTTATTGAAAACAATTCTTTTATAAAATTAGAATATTTGAAAAGGAGAAAAACTATGGTCAGAAAAATGTTCTCTAAGTCTGTCCGGGTCGATTTCAATCTCTTTTTGATTCTATTCATCCTGTCTCTGTTTTTGCCATTAACTGCCAGAGTGACTGGTTCTGAAACTCAGGGGCCGGCGGCTCCTTTTGATTTACGAGTTGAATATCTGGCTAACCCCCTTGGGGTCGACCTGCCCCGCCCAAGGTTTTTCTGGAAAAATGCTCACTCTGAGCGTGGTCAGAAACAGACGGCTTTCGAGCTGATAGTATCTACCTTTCCCGGAGCAGACCGGGCTGATATGTGGAATTCCGGAAAAATCAATACCGACTCATCCATCCAGATTGTCTACGGAGGCAAACCACTCCAGAGCAACCGCACTTATTACTGGAAGGTGCGGGTCTGGGACTCGGATGGCAAGGTTAGCCCCTGGAGTGAAGTAGCCCGGTTTGACACCGGCCTTTTAGCCTCCAGCGACTGGAAAGGAGAATGGATTGGCGGGGGGAACCTGCTAAGGCGGGAATTTAATCTGCCGTCCGAGCCGACCCGGGCCCGGGCTTATATTTCTGGTCTCGGATATTATGAATTAAGGATAAACGGACAGAAAGTCGGCGACCAGGTGCTTGACCCTGGCTGGACAACTTATTCCAGAAGAGTTCTTTATGTCACCTATGATGTAACCCCTTTCCTGAAAAAAGGAAAAAATGCCATTGGGGTCATTCTGGGTGAAGGCTGGTATAAATCCAGAGCCCTGATGTTCCAGCTTTATGTTGAATGCGAGGATGGAGTTCTACTGGAAATTCATTCTGACACTTCCTGGAAAACAGGCACCGGGCCGATTCTCCAGGACAGCATCTATCACGGAGAAACTTATGATGCTCGCCTGGAACAGCCTGGGTGGGACCAACCAGGTTTTGAAGAAAAAGACTGGAAACCAGCTCAGAAGGTTAAAGCTCCAGGCGGTGTTCTCTCAGCTCAGCTAATGCCAGCAATTAAGGTGGTAGATACTATCGTCCCCTTGACCATGACCAACCCCGCTCCCGGAGTTTATGTCTTTGATTTAGGCCAGAACATCAGCGGCTGGGCCCAGCTCCGGGTTCGTGGTCCCCGCGGCACTGATGTCCGTTTGCGTTTTGCTGAACTTCTATACGAAAACGGAATGATTAACCAGGAAAACTTGCGTGGAGCCAGGGCTGAAGACCATTACATACTTAAGGGCGAAGGCGAAGAAATCTGGGAACCGCGGTTTACCTATCACGGCTTCCGCTACATTGAAGTTACCGGCTACCCTGGCACACCGAAAATAGATTCGGTACGCGGCCGGGTGGTGCACACAGCGGTGGCTCCGGTCGGAAACTTTTCCTGTTCCAAACAGATTCTCAACGACATTCAACGTATAATCCTATGGGGGCAAAAAACCAACCTGCACAGCATCCCCACCGACTGCAGCCAGCGTGATGAACGCATGGGCTGGATGGGCGATGCCCAGGTAACGGCTGAAGAAGCCATGATGAATTATGATATGGCTGCTTTCTACACCAACTTTTTAAGAAACATTCGCGATGTTCAGGGTGAGGATGGTTCTGTTACCGATACCGTTCCCCATGTCTGGGGTTCGCGACCGGCTGATCCGGCCTGGGGCACAGCCTATCCCCTGATTGCCTGGTATATGTACCAGTACTACGGTGACAAAAGAATTCTGGAGGAGCATTATGACGGGCTAAAAAAATACGTGGAATTTCTGAAGAGTAAGGCAGAAAATGGTCTGGTCAGATACAGCTATTATGGTGACTGGGTGGCTATTGATAAATGTCCGGGAAGCCTGGTTTCAGCCTTTTACTATTACTATGATGTGAAGATAATGGCCGAGGTGGCCAGAATTCTGGGAAAGCAGCAGGAAGCTGAAGCTTACCTCAAGTTAGCCGCCCAGATCAAAGAAGCTTTTAACCGCGATTTTTTTGACCCGACTACCAGAAATTACGCCGGCGGCAGTCAGACAGCCAATGCCCTGCCTCTTTTTATTGGCCTGGTGCCGGAAAAGGCCCGGGGCGGGGTCTGGGGTAACCTGTTTAACGACCTGGTTTACAAACACGACTCCCACCTGACCACCGGCATCATCGGCACCAAGTATATTCTTGATGTCCTGACCATGTTCGGCAACTCTGACCTGGCCTATGACATTATGACCAAAACCGACTTTCCGAGCTACGGCTACATGATTAAAAACGGAGCTACCACACTCTGGGAACTCTGGCAGAAGCGTGAAGGACCTTCTATGAATTCCCACAACCACCCGATGTTTGGCAGCGTGGGCGCCTGGTTTTACCGGGCCCTGGCTGGAATTAACCTAGCTCCGGATTCCACAGCCTTTAAGAAACTGATAATAAGACTGCAGATGGTCAGAGACCTGACCCATGCCTCAGGCTCCATCTATACCATTAACGGCCAGGTGAGCTGCTCATGGGAAAAAGGCGACCGGAAAATTAAACTGAACGTGGAAGTGCCCGTGGGCAGCCAGGCAGAAGTCTACCTTCCGGTCTTCAAACTGAGAAACCTGAAGCTTTATGAGGGCCAAACTCTTCTCTGGGCTGATGATGAACCTAAAAACAAGGTGTCTGGCCTTGATAACCTGGAGCTCAAGGGTGGAAATTTCATCATCAGAGTTGGCTCTGGAACCTATCATTTTGTCCTGGAAGGAGAATGAAGTCAGCAGCAGATTTCTATTGTTAGCTATTTCAGCATCTTTTTCAGCAGGCCGTTCTCTAGCAAAAACTTCTTTTCTTAAGTTTGAAGTCTTTTAAAGGTGATATTACGAGGGCTCCTCCTAGATCAAATAGTCAGCGCTTTTAGACGCGAGCCTAACTTGACATTATGATAAGTTGTGGTTAAAAAAAATATGGGAGGTGGATTTCATGAAAATAAAAACCTTATTCAGTCTGGCTTTAGTGGCTGGTTTTGTTCTACTGACATCAAATATTTTTTCACAAGAAACAAAAACCTCAAAAAAAGCTCTGGATGCCTTCATTAATGCTACTACAAAATCTGCAGGAGAGCCGGTCCCTGGGGCAGAAATTGTTGTGGAATTGGCTCCTCAGAAGACAACGACGAAAACAGCCGCAGGGCCTGACGGAAATATGGAGATTGTTGGTTTGGGGTTTGAAAAGAAACTTAAATATAAATCAAACGAGAAAGGCGAATTTTCTTTTTCTTTACCCGAAGATCAATTTAAAAAATTACCTGAAGAATTTCATCTGCAATTCACTATTAATCCAGAGGGCCCAGATAAATTTCCGGTAGAAACAAATAAGGTCGTTGTAAAAGTCAAAAAAACACATGGACCAAAATTTGAATTTATCGTTACCTACCAGCAATCAAAGGAAAGAGGCAATAAAGGAAGTTTTATGGTAAACCCAAAAACCTATAGTTGATTTCCAATCAAATTCAACTCTGACCGGCAACTCCGTCGGGTTATATATCAACTGGTGATGAAGAGTGTGGCTAACATCTGATTATGCCGGAGCCAGGACCCCATTTCACAAAGAAATAAATAAATGCTTGGGAAAGTTATAAACACAAAAGAATCTCTTGGGCAGAGCCAGGCTAGATGGTTTGTTGTTCTGGTAACACTTTTTGTTTTTATCTTCTCGGCCACCAAAGCTGAAGCTCAGGTCATTCTGGTAAAGAACAACAGGAGTTCATACAAAATTGTACTGCCCGCCAGCCCATCTCCAGAAGAAAAACGGGCCGCCGACTTTCTGAACCAGCACCTTCAGAAAATCTCTGGACTAACACTCCCGGTTATCTCTTCAGATAAACCAGAAGGCAAGCATCTGGTCATTATTCGTAAATCGTCCGAGCTGGAGCAACCGGATGACTTCCAGGTTTTTACCCGCGGCCATCGTCTGTACATCCTCGGCGGCCAGGGTAAGGGCTGTGTCTACGGGGTGGGTGAAATTTTAGAACGATATTTTGGCGTAAGATACTACAGCCCGGATTACGTGGTTATTCCCCGCTCCTCCACCCTGAAGGTTCCAGCCCTGGACCTTAAGGGCCATTCGCCAAACACCTACCGGAATGTAAACGGCCAGTTTTCTCAGGACCCTGATTACCGCGATTTTCACCGTCTCCATGTGGTTGATGATATGTTTGCTCGCGGTTATTTCGTCCACACTTTTCAGAGACTTATCCCCTGGCAGGAATATTTCAAAGACCATCCGGAGTATTTTGCCTGGCTCAACGGCCAGAGGGTTATTGACCAGCTCTGTCCATCCAACCCCGAAGTGCAGCAACTAATCATCAAGAAGCTGGAACAGGAAATGAAAGCCCAGCCGGAAAAGAAAGTCTGGTCTGTCAGCCAGAACGATAACTTTTCTTACTGCCAGTGCGAGAACTGCCGGAAGATAATTGAAGAAGAAGGCAGCCCGTCCGGACCAATTCTAAGGTTAGTAAACGCTGTGGCTTCTCATTTTCCGGATAAAATAATTTCTACCCTGGCCTACCAGTTCAGCCGTCAGGCGCCTAAAATCACCCGACCGGCAGAAAACGTGCAGATAATGCTCTGCACCATTGAACTCAACCGGAGCAAACCCATCGCCGAAGACCCGACCAGCGCTTCTTTTGTTCAGGACCTCAAAGACTGGTCGCGGCTGACGAAAAACATTTATCTCTGGGATTACACCGTGAATTTTGCCCACAGCATCAGCCCTTTCCCTAATCTGCACACTCTCAAGCCCAACATTCAGCTCTTCGTCAAACACGGGGTGCGCCAGCATTTCCAGCAGACAAATACCGGCACCGGTCACGAATTCTCGGAGCTCAAATGCTACTTGCTGGCTAAATTGCTCTGGAACCCGGAAGAAGATGTAGACCGTCTGATTAAAGAATTTACCGACGGTTACTACGGGCCAGCCGCCCCCTGGATAAGGCGTTATATTTACCATCTGCAATCTGAAATACTTAAAACCGGCGAATGGCTGGACATCTACGGACCGCCTAACAACCATCAGAATACCTTTCTGTGCGAAGAAAACATCCGGGCCTACAACGAATATTTTGACCGGGCCGAAGAAGCTGTAGCCAGCCAGCCTGATTACCTGCTTCATGTGCGGACGGCCAGGATGGCTCTCCAGTATGCTGAAATAGAAATCGCCAAAGCTGATATGTTCGGCCCGCGCTGCTTTTACGAAGAAATAAACGGAGATTTTGTGCCCAAAAAACACCTGCTGGAGGCTCTGGAAAAATTCTACGATACTGCCATAAAGGCCAAGGCTGCTCCGGTTAACGAGTCCGGTTTAACCTGTGAAGAATATTACCGGCTGACCAAACGTTTCCTGGAAACTCAGGTTAAAGGTAACCTGGCTTTCAGGAAAAAAGTTACCGCCAGCCCACCTCCGGCCACCAAGTACAGCGGCGGAAACCTGGCCCTGCTGACCAACGGTGTGCGCGGAGCCAATGATTTCAAGGTCCACTGGCTCGGCTGGGAAGGACAGAATTTTACCTTGCTGCTGGACCTGGAAAAGCCGGTGGAAGCCTCAGTCATTGAAATAAGCACCCTGTGGGACGCCAAAAGCTGGATACTTCATCCGGTTTCCATAAGCTGCTATGTTTCAAAAGACGGCACCAACTTTGAGCTTATCGGCACACAAAAATACGAAGATGACCAGATGAAGGCTGAAGTCAGCAAAATCTGGAGTTTTCCGGTGAGTGGCCAGTCGTTCAGGTGGGTAAAATTTGAAGTTCAGGGCACGCTCCAGCTTTATGATTGGCATCCTTCGGCCGGCGGCAAATCCTGGGTCTTTGTAGATGAGCTTGTCGTGCGCTAAAATTCTTGGGCGTCGCTTGCTCTGATGCTTTGTATATTAGCCAATAATCTTTGGCCTTTTTTCTTTTTTCTCATTTTTATTTTCTTATTCTTTACCGGGGGCTTTTGATTTATCACTCACCGAAAGTGTGGCGGAAATAAAATAGACCAAAGATAAAATCAGAAACCATAGCTTAAAAGAATCCGCCGGCAGCCGACCACTAAAGTTCAGCCAGGCCAGAACAAGACAGGCAGCCAGAGTTAAAATCGAGAACATTTTTAACCATTTATGTTTCATCTTTTGATCCTTTCTGGTTCATTTTTTACTAAAAGATTTATAAAACCGTCTTTAATTCTGGATAAAAATCTCTCAGCTAACTGGCCCGAGTATTTCCTGACCTCTTCTGTGTGAGCAATGAACTTTCTCTTTCCCTCGGAAAGAAATGATGAGGTAATCATTTGCATCTCCTTAATCTTTTTCTCCAATTTCTTTTAACCAGGCTAAACCCATCTCCTTTTCTTCCTCCTCGCCTTAGACTGCAGCTTTCTCAGTAATAGGTTTTCTGGCGCTCAGGTTTAACACCAGGTAAAAAGCCACCGCGAATAGATAGCCGGGCAGCCAGCGGAAATAAAGATGAACCGGCAGAAGGAAGGCAAAAAGCAGGCTGCCGCCCCAGACCAGAAGAACTTTCCAGTTAAACACCTGCTTTCTGGTTTCAGCCTGGTAGCGTGGAAGCCCGAGCTTCGGGAAAATCCAGTGTTCGGCAAAGACCACCGCTCCGATAGGCATCAAAACCAGTCCATAAATGGCTACGTAATCAAGAAGCTTCATAAAAAAGAGTGGAAAACATGACAGGACCGAAGTAACCACGCCAGCCACCAGGGTTATCTTCCAGCGCGGCCAGCCGGTTACAGTCTGAAGGGCCAGTCCGGCCCGGTAAAGAGTGGGATTAGCTGTCGTCCAGCCCGCCAGCATGACTGCTATCGCTCCGGCCAGCCCCAGAGCTTCAAAAGCCATCTTGCCCGGATGCATTTCCCGACCGATGGCCGCTACCATCACCCCCGAACAGAGCCAGGCCAAAAAATGTCCGGAATACATGCCAAAAGCCGAATAAAATCCATAGGTCCATTTCTTAGCGTAGCGGAAAAGGGCCATATCTGAAAGGCCCACGTGCATGGCCAGGTTGCAAAACCAGGCAAAAAAGACTACGTGCCAGAAACCGAACTGCTCCTGCCCGGCAGCTACCACCCCATTCCAGATTCTGGTAGTAGCCACTTCCCAGAAATTGCTGAAATCAGCCCTGACTCCNAGCTTGGGCAGGCTGACCAGAGCCCCGGCNACAAAAACNAGAAAAATCCAGGGCGAAGCCACTTCCGCAAACCGGCCCAGCTTCTCNAAGCCGAGGATGGCCAGCAGGGTAAAAAGAAGACCGAGAGCCAGNCAGACCAGGACCCAGAGAGCATTGGTTGGCAGGATATCATTCAACCCGGGAACCTTTAACCCAAAGGCCAAGCCCACAGCTGTGGCCGAAACTGAAATCATGGCTCCAGCCAGGATGCAATAGAGGAAGGCATTGGCAATGTTGTAAATAATGGTCACGCCCGGCCCGGCAATTTTCCTCAGGTACCAGTAAAGGGTCAACCGGGTATCAACCGCAATCGGGGCACAGAGAAAAGTCCAGCTGAGCACCGCCAGGAGATTACCCAGCAACAACCCGAGGATGAGGTCAGATGCCCGCAAGCCATGCAGCACAAAAAAAGCCCCTATCACAAATTCAGTGGCGGCCACATGTTCTCCGGCAAAAATGCTGGCAAAAAGAATACCCTTTTTGAACTTATTGGGAGTAACCGGTTCCCGGTCAAATTCGTATAGCCGGTCAAGGCGGGAAGCAATACCTGATAAATCAACAGCCATGATGTCAGCTCCTTTCCTCCGGGCATTTTAAGAAGGATTATAAAATTAAATTAATAAAAAATGAATAAAATTAAAACCCCCGTCCGAAAGCCCACCCCTGACGACGCTTCGAAATTCCGGGGCTTCAGCAGAATGGTCAGCCAGGATGATTTTTCTCTAAAAGCCAGATTTTTAAAGACTCAAGCAGGGAACCCTTTCTTCGTTCTGGTTTTCCGGGCTGGCCGTATAAGAGGCAGAGACTGGGTAAAAGAGCTGTCCTTAATTTTGAGCCAAAAAAACAGCCTGATTTTCGGGTATAATTAAATCCTTAATTCAGACCCGACGCGGCTACGGCTGCCGGGTAGAAGGAGGAAGTCATGGCCAGATACGAAGAATTTATCCGTTTTCGTCAGGAAATGAATAAAAAAATTCTGGAAGAAGGCACCCTGGAGATTAAACGCTTCTTCGGTCTGGACGAGCAAACTTACAAAGCCGGAGCCCTGGATGAAAAAACCAAGGAGCTACTCGGTCTGGTAGCTTCGATGGTTCTTCGCTGCGATGACTGCATAAGCTACCATATACTGCAGGCTCTCAGCCGGGGAGCCACCCGTCAGGAACTTTACGAGACTTTCACTATTGCCTTGGTAGTGGGTGGGTCAATAGTTATTCCCCACCTGAGGAGAGCCGTAGCTTTTCTGGAAGAAGCTATGGCCAGCAGTCAGCCAGAATAAATTGCTGACTCCGGTGGTCCCAGCCGATTGTCATCGATTGACATATGATTGATTTAAAAGTATTTTAAGGGCATAATTTCAGGAAATAACCTTGAATTTAAGTTAATAAAAAGATAAAACTCGGGTAAAGACGATGAAATACAAAACTCAGGTTTTTTCCCTCCTTTTGCTGATAGTCTGGATATTGGTTCTGGCTGAGCCCACTCAGGCCAGCGATAAAAACCGGGAAACTCTGGTAAAAAAAATAATCTCCAGCTTCAGTCTGGCTGAAAAAAACAGCAATTATTGGACACAAAAGTCAGTCTTGAACTTTTCTCTTATATCTCCCCTGGAGGCAGTAAGTCCTTTTATCACCGATCCTGTGCAGGCTTCAGCTGAGCTTAAGCCCCGGCCGAAAAAAACCCGGGCCTTCTGGCAACTGGCGGCTCTTATGTCCTATTCCCAGGCTCGCTACTGGATCAAATACAGCCGATTCATAGAAGACTGGCAGTATAAACTTACCTGGGAGGACCAGAAAAGAAGGTTTTTCACCACCGAAGCCCTGCGCTTTGATTCTAACGCCTTTTACCTTAACTGGACCCATGCTTTTGCTGGAATGCTATATTACGAGTTTGCCCGGGCTAATAACCTGAGCTGGCTCCAGGCTTCACTTTTTTCAATAGGCGGGTCACTTTACTGGGAATATATTGTGGAGTGGCGAGAAATCATTTCCATAAACGATAATATCATGACTGCGGTGGGCGGCATTCCCCTGGGCGAATCCTGGTTTCAGATGGGCCGGTATCTACTCAATTCAACCAAGCCGGTAAGCCGCCTGGCCTCCTGGTTGAACCCATTCCTGAAAATAAACGGCTGGCTGGATAGGAAGAAAACACTTCCTCCCTATCAACAGAGTTATAACCAATCAGTTCAGGATGTTTACCTTTTCCTCGGCTACAGGCATTCTCCAACCTCAGAAAATACCAGCCCAACCGGCAACCTGGCTTTGAGCCTGCATTCCAGAATCATTACCAACAGCAGTTACGGCATTACGGGCCGGGTGGACGAGAAGTTCACTTCTCCTTTTTATTCTCAGCTTGATTTTGACTTCATGTATCATGGCCGATACCGGGAAGAAATGGGAGCCATAGCTAAAATAGTGCCTTACGGGCGTTTTCTCCAGAACCTTTCGCCTGACCGACGGGGCTACAGCCTTTTTTACGGCCTTGGTACGGCTTATTTCTTATATGTTAAAAGGCCGGTTACCGATTACGATGCCGGCAAGTTACCGGTCAATGAACCTGATAAATTCCATTTTGAGTTGCCGAGAAATTTCCGCGACAAACTATCAGCCGTCCATCTGGTCGGTCCAGTGCTGGACATAACTTATTTCAGTCATCCCTGGAAACTGAATCTTAAAGTTGAAGCCTACCCCAGTTTCGGCATGATTAATGCCCTGGCTCTGAATAAATATTCTATAAACCACGACGTCCAGGGTATGAAAACCACCGTAACCTACTACGGTTATCACTATGCCTTAGGCCCCGCCCTTGAGTCTGAGCTCGGCCTGGACTACAAGAACCTGAGATTAAAAGGCTTCGTCAGCTATCTATATTACCGTTCCATTCAAGGCCGAGACCGTTTTCAAAGCTGGATTACCGACGATTCGGTAATCCGGGATTCAAGATGGCACACCGGCCTGAACCTGAATTACCGTGTTTTAGGGAGCGATTTTTCTCTGGTTGCTGCCCTGGAATGGGTAAAACGCTGGGGTAAAATTCATGAGGTCGAGGACCGGAATCTGGAAAAACGTTTTTACCTCGGCTTGAAGTACAACCTTTGAGCTCCTTTCTCCTGGTCAGTTTCCTGATGGTCAAACCTGAAGCCGGCTATAAAGTCCAGGTTTTTATTTCACCCCTGCCAGTTTTAACTGCAATTCTTCTGGTTTCTTCCTTTTTAGCTTAAGATAACCTCTCTTTTTCCCATAATAAGGCCTTTTTTGTCCTTAAAATACCCTTTCCACTTATCCAGTTAACAAGTCTGAAGAAAAATGTTAAAATGAGGCGTAGTTTGAGGAAGAAAAAAATGGTCAAAAAAAATAGATCACCCAAAAATCTTATTTTCTGGATAGCCTCTCTGGTTCTGCTNATTGTCCTCTGGAGCCTTTTCCCCACGGGACCCAAAACCAAAGAGTTCACCTTCTCCGAGTTTATGGACCAGGTAGAACAAAAGAATGTTCAGGAAGTAACCATTCAGGAAAATCAGGCTCAGGGCAAACTCAAAGACCAGACCAGTTTTAAGACCACCCTCCCACCCCAGTACGCAGACCTGATTAAAGTTCTGAGGGAAAACCAGGTCAACATCGTGGTCAAGGACACCTCCCGCAATAGCTGGCTAGCCATTCTGCTCAACTGGTTCCCAATATTGCTTCTGATATTTTTCTGGTTTATGTTCATGCGCCAGATGCAAGCTGGCGGCAACAAAGCCCTGTCCTTTGGCAAAAGCCGGGCCAAGCTGTTTTCTCCGCTTCAGAAAAAGATTACCTTTAAGGACGTGGCCGGCGTAGATGAGGCTAAAGTAGAACTACAGGAAATAATTGAGTTCCTCCGGGAACCGAGAAAATTTCAGCGGCTGGGTGGGCGAATTCCCAAAGGCGTGTTGCTGGTAGGAGCCCCGGGAACCGGAAAAACCTTGCTGGCCCGGGCCGTAGCCGGTGAGGCCAACGTTCCTTTCTTTTCCATCAGTGGCTCCGATTTTGTAGAAATGTTTGTCGGAGTTGGCGCTTCCCGAGTCAGAGATCTTTTTGATCAGGCCAAAAAACACGCTCCCTGTCTGATTTTTATAGATGAGATAGATGCTGTCGGTCGCCAGCGTGGAGCCGGACTGGGCGGCGGTCATGACGAGCGTGAACAGACCCTGAACCAGCTTCTGGTAGAGATGGACGGTTTTGACTCCAATGAAGGCATAATTGTCATCGCGGCTACCAACAGACCTGATATCCTGGACATGGCTCTACTGCGCCCGGGTCGGTTTGACCGACGCATCGTGGTGCCGATGCCTGACGTCAAAGGCCGCGAAGAAATACTGCGAGTTCATACCCGCCGGGTTCCTCTGGCCGCCGATGTTGACTTAAAAGTGATTGCTCGTTCGACCCCTGGTTTTTCCGGAGCTGACCTGGCTAATCTCATCAACGAGGCCGCGCTTCTGGCTGCTCGCAAAGGACAGGAAAGCGTTACCATGCGGGACCTGGAAGAAGCCAAAGACAAGGTTTTGATGGGCGTTGAGCGAAAAAGTATGATCATCAGTGATGAAGATAAGAAAAACACAGCCTTTCATGAAGCCGGCCATGCTCTGGTCGCCGCTTTAATCCCGGAGGCTGACCCGATTCACAAAGTGACTATTATCCCCCGCGGCCTGGCTCTTGGGCTGACTCAACAGCTGCCGCTTTCCGACCGTTATACATATACTAAAGATTACCTGGAAGCCCAGTTAGCGGTGCTTCTGGCCGGGCGGGTCACCGAAGAGATGATTCTCGGTAAGATTACTACCGGGGCTGCTAACGACCTGGAAAAAGCCACCGACATTGCCCGAAAAATGGTCTGTCAATGGGGTATGTCCGAGCTTGGACCTTTATCTTTCGGGGAACGGGATGACCTTATTTTCCTCGGACGAGAACTGGCCACTCACAAGAACTTCAGTGAACACACAGCCGAAATGATAGACGTTGAAGTTAAAAAGATAATCACCCGCTGCTACAACCGGGCCAAAGAACTAATAGAGAAGAACCAGGATAAGCTGGTAAAAATAGCCGAAGCTCTGCTGGAAAAAGAGATTCTTTCTTCTGAAGAAATAAACGAATTAATAAACGGACAATCTAAACAGGGAAAAACCGAAACCCCTGAGCTCAAGCTGGAAGAACTGGTTCTCAACAAAAGCACGGAATAGCTTTATTTTAATAAATCAGGAGAAATGTCCCTGATTGCAATAAATCAAATCAAGAATCGCTGTTTTAGCAGGCAGTATCAGGTTGACCTGAGGGGTGAAAAGCTAAATATCGGTCCCGAGCCCTGGATTATGGGCATTTTAAACGTTACTCCTGATTCCTTCTCCGATGGGGGCCTATTTTTTGACCCAGAGCGGGCGGTGGAAAGAGCCCTGCTTATGGTTGAACAGGGAGCCAGGATAATTGACATTGGTGGGGAAAGCACCAGGCCGGGCTCAAAAGAAATTCCAGCTGAAGAAGAGCTGAAAAGGATTCTGCCTGTTATCAGGAAGCTGAGAGCTAAAACCAGAGCTCTAATTTCCATCGACACCAGAAAAAGCCAGGTGGCCAGGGCTGCTCTGGAAGCCGGGGGTGATTTCATAAACGACATAAGTGCTTTGAGGCACGACCCGGAAATGGCCACCCTGGCAGCCAGATATCAGGTCCCGGTCATTCTAATGCACATGCTGGGTACCCCTGAGACCATGCAGTTAAACCCNCANTATGATGAAGTTCTTTCCGAAATAAAATCTTTTTTCCAGGAAAGAATCAGTCTGGCCGTTGAAGCTGGTATAAAAGAAGATAGAATTATTATCGACCCCGGAATAGGCTTCGGCAAAAATCTCGAGCACAATTTGAGGCTGCTCAACAACCTTGATTACTTTCTGGACCTGGACAAGCCAATTCTGGTCGGACCTTCCCGAAAATCCTTCATCGGGATGATTCTTAATGCCCCAGCTCAGCAGAGACTGGAAGGGACGATTGCTGCAGCCATCCTCAGCCGCCTGCGAGGAGCGGCTATCATCCGGGTGCATGATGTCCTGGAAGTAAAAAAAGCTTTACAGGTAGCAGAATCTATAGTAAACGAAAAGAAAGTGGCGAACTAAAATGGTGGAAAATCTTCTGGTTGTCTTCAGGCACATCCAGTTTACAGACATCCTGGACATTTTACTGGTAGCTTTTATCCTTTACTCCATTTTCCTGCTGATCAAGGACACCAAAGCCTACCAGCTCACCTTNGGTATCATCCTGGTTCTTCTTTTCTTTTTAATCACCCAGTGGGCTCGTCTTTATGTTTCCAACCGGATAATTAAGTCTTTCATCAATTATTTAATCATAGCCATAATCGTTCTATTCCAGTCTGAGCTGCGGCGTTTTTTCACTAGCCTGGGTTCCCGCACTTTTCGGCGCCCCTTCAAAATCTATTCCTTAAAAGAAAAACTGGACGACATCCTGCTGGCCGTGGATTATCTTTCCAGGAAAAAAATCGGCGCTCTAATTGCCATCGAAAAGGAGTTTGACCTCTCTTCCTACGCTGAACTGGGGACCATGGTTGAGGCTACCCTGTCCAAAGACCTGCTGGTCAGTTTGTTTTTCCCAAAATCCCCCCTTCATGATGGAGCGGTTATAATCAGGGGAAACAAAGTTTTGGCTGCAGGCTGTCTTCTGCCTCTTCCCCAGACCCATACTCTGGGAGAAAACTTTGCAACCAGAACCAGACATCTGGCAGCCCTGGGTCTTTCTCAGGAAACTGACGCCGCCGTCATTGTAGTCTCCGAGCAGAGCGGAGATGTCTCTCTGGCAGCTGGGGGACAGATTGAAAAAATACCAAATAAAGAAATTTTGAAAGCCAGACTGACCGAGCATCTTAAAATCAAGTGAAAATGATGATAAAAGAGCTAATCTTTAGAAACTGGCAGCTAAAACTTCTGGCCCTTTTCCTGGCGCTGGTTTTATGGATAGTGTTAATACCCGAAGAAAAGACCTTTGCTGAAAAAAGCTTGACGGTCAATCTGGAACTCATTAACCTGCCTGACGACATAGAACTGGTTGAAAAACCTGATACCAGCTTAACCTTGAAAATCAGAGCCAGGAAGAGAATCATTAACCAGATCGGCCCGGAGAGCATTTCAGCCCAGTTAGACATGAGTAAAGCCACCATCTATCAACAGGAATACCTCATAGAACGCAGCATGATTAAGACCCCGGCTGAAGTGGAGATAGTCAGTTTCAGCCCAGCCTACATCCACGTCAAACTGGAAAAAACCAGGAAACTGGAACTGGAAGTGGTGCCGACCATAATCGGAAGGCCACCAGAAGGCTTTAAAATTACCAAAGTAGAAGTAACACCACCCAGGGTTATGGTAGCCGGACCTGAAAGCAAACTCCGGCCGAGGGATAAAGTCATTACCAGCCCCATCGACGCCTCCACCCTGACTAACACTTCAACTCTGGAAGTTGACCTGATTCTTCCCAAACCTGAACTCCGGCTTTTGACTCTCTACCCCCGGGCCAGAGTTAATATAATGGTGGAAAGAGCAGAAACCAATGCTGCCAGACCCTTACCCGGCAAGAACTTAGCCAGCCGAAGCAGCAATGAACCAGGTTACTATTAACCTGTTTTTAATAAAGAACTACCAATCAAGATTAGCTTAAAAGGTAAGGAAATAAGAACCCATGCCCAGGCTTTTTGGAACTGACGGACTCAGGGGCAAAGCCGGACTCTTTCCGCTCAACGAAAAAACCATCTTTATTCTGGGACAGGCTCTGGGTAATCTTCTGACCCGAAAGAGCCTGCCCCTCCGCCTTATCATTGGAAAAGACACTCGTGAATCAGGAAACTGGATTGAAGAATGCCTCTATTCTGGTTTCAGTCTGGTTGGTGGAGAAGCCATCTCAGCTGGTATTATAACTACTCCTGGTCTTTCCTACCTGGTCCGACTCAACGGTTTTAGCGCTGGAGTGATGATTTCAGCCTCTCACAATCCCTATGAAGATAACGGAATTAAAATTTTTTCGCATCAGGGATTAAAAATTCCTGAAGACTGGGAAGAAGAACTGGAAAAAGAACTTCTGGCTGGCGATTTTTCCCGGGTTGTGGCTGAAAGGCTCAGCCCCCCTCAAGAACCAGACCTTGGAAGAAGCTACCTGGAATTCTTAAAACAAACAGTCGGCCTGAACCCTCGTAAAAAACTGAAACTGGTAGTTGACTGTGCCAATGGCGCCAGCTATGAACTGGCACCTGAGCTTTTTAAGAGCCTTGGCTATGAGGTTCTGCCCATAAATAATACTCCTGATGGGAAAAACATCAACTTCGGCTGTGGCTCGCTTTTCCCTGAAAAACTGGCTGAAGTGGTAGTTAGAGAAAAAGCGGACCTGGGCATTGCCTACGACGGTGATGCTGACCGGGCCCTCTGGGTCGATGAACAAGGCACCATCCTTAACGGCGACCATACCCTCTTTGTTCAGGCTCTTCACCTAAAGGAAAAAAGGCGCCTTAACGATAACACCGTAGTGGCCACTATTATGAGCAACATGGGTCTGGAGAAAGCTCTGGACAGCAAGGGGATTAAACTGCTGAGGACAAAAGTTGGAGATAAGTATGTCCTGGATGAAATGATGAAAAGGAACCTCAACCTGGGAGGGGAACAGTCCGGTCATACTATTTTTCTTGACCATTCAGTGGCCGGAGACGGCCTTCTGACCTCCCTGAAAATGCTGGAAGTCATATCCGAGCGTGACCAGAAATTGTCAGAACTGGTCAGAGATTTTGTGGAATATCCTCAGGTTTTATTAAACGTTAGAGTAAGGGAAAAAGTTCCCCTGAATGAAATCCCTGGCTACCAGGAACAGGCTCAGGAAATAAAAGCTGAACTGGGACAGGAGGGCCGACTGGAAGTCCGCTACTCTGGAACTGAGATGCTCGCCCGGATAATGCTTGAAGGCCCAAACCTGGAACAGATTGAATCCCTGGCCCGAAAGCTGGCCGCAATCATAGAAGAGCATTGCGGAGCGAAATAGAACTCTTTAAGGATAAAAATAATGACTCTTATTTCACCACCAGAGAATAAATTCAATTTTTTTTTT
>JGI24185J35167_1000009_pt1 | contig 78860 bp, 72 predicted proteins | sample YNPBryunderm2012_FD_35167 | JGI IMG/M metagenome (IMG submission 35167) | reverse complement strand
GGTTCAGGCCATGCTGATTCAGACCGACGGCCGCAAGATTTTCTTGCTTCCGGCCTGGCCTAAGGACTGGGATGTGGATTTTAAGGTCCACGCACCTTACCACACCGTGATTGAGGGACAGGTGAGACACGGCCAGCTTACCCGGCTCAAAGTGACCCCACCATCGCGTGAGAAAGATATTGAAATAATAAAATAAAAAATGGGGAATGACTAATTATTCTCCATTATTCAAAAATTGGGGAATGGGTATTGTATCGCCAGTTTTTCTACATGTCCCCCGTTTTTTTTATAATGACTCATTATGGCGTTTTAACTTCTTGCCTGAATTCTATACCAACTGATGTAGCCGCACTTTCCTCAAGCAGACATTTTTACAAAACAGCAAAAATTAAAACAGATATTGCTATTCCTATCAGTACCACATAGAGAATATCCGTTTTTAACAATAATGCTATCAGCGCTGCCGCACCAAGAAATATTTGAGCCACTCCCCAGTGTAAGGCAGTGCCAAACTGTATAGTCACGGTGAATAATAATCCTACAAAAGAACTCAGCACTCCCATGATCATTTCGTTAAATAACTTCCAGGTCCGCAGTTTATCAAATACAGGTGTGATACCGGTTACTATCAGAAAAGATGGCAGGAAGACGCTGATGGTACAGATTGCTGCCCCAACCAAACCCGATAGCAAAAACCCAATAAAGGTGGCTGTAATCACTATCGGGCCNGGAGTTACCTGACCCAAAGCAATTCCGTCCATAAATGTTTTGCTGTCCAGTAAATTGCGGACATACACAATTTCGTGAAACATTAAAGGTACTGAAGCAAANCCCCCGCCGAAGGCAAACAGATCTATCCTGAACATNAGTGTGGACAATAGAAAAAGTTTCTTATTTAAAAAGAATAGAATAAGAAGCATGGCTGCATAACCAAGTAGGATGAAAATAATATACCCGAAGTATGAATTTGTTTTAGCTTCCGGTTGTGGAGTTTTAACCGCCAAACTATTTTTTACGGTATTATTCTTCATCCCAAGTAAAATCCCTAAAGCAGCGGCCAGCACGATAATAATGATTGGGTTCCACTTTAAACCAAATAAAACAACCGAAAAAATAGCAATAAGAACCGACTTCCAATCTTTTATGGTAACCTTGCCAAAAGAGATGGTAGCATTGGCCACTATTGCTACCACTATGGCCTTCAAACAGCTGAACACAAAACCAATGACCGGATAATTGATAACCGACTTATAAACTGCAGCCAGAATTATCATCAGAAGAAATGCCGGAAAGCCGAATCCAATATAAGTGGCAGCAGCGCNTTTTAGGCCCCGTGATTTTAAACCAACATAAGCGGCTGTCTGCATGGCAGTGGCACCCGGAATAATCTGGCAAAGAGCCACACCGTTGGCAAAAGTTTCTTTATCTACCCAGTGCTTATCTTCAACTGCCATCTTACGGATATAGGAGACCATAGCTGGTCCGCCAAAGGCAGTTAGTCCGAGGCGAAGAAAAGAGGTGAATAATTTTAATATTGAAGGCTGAGCTTGTGTCGTCAATAGTGTCCCCGGTTTTATCCTTTCATCACGCCAATTGGGACGACGCGGGCCACTAACTTTCCCAGCCCGGTTTCGTGCGAGACACGGACCACTTCATCCACATCCTTGTAAGCAGCGGAAGCTTCTTCGGCCACGCCCTTCCAGCTTGAGGCCTTAAGCTCAACTCCCTTCTTTGCCAGCTCGTCTCTGATCTGCTCGCCCCGGAACCGTCGCAGAGCTTCGTTGCGGCTCATCACCCGACCAGCGCCGTGAGCCGTGGAGCTGAAGCTCAGTTCCTCAGCTTCTTTTGTGCCGACCAGGATGTAGGAAGCTGTGCCCATGCTGCCAGGAATGAGCACCGGCTGCCCCACTGCCCGGTAAACCGCCGGAATTTCTGGCCGGCCGGGCCCGAAGCTTCTGGTGGCTCCTTTCCGGTGAATGCACAGCAGCTTTTCCTTTCCGTTGACCGTGTGCTTTTCTACTTTGGCTACGTTGTGGCAGACGTCATAAATCTGCCTCATACCCCTGGCCGAGCCCATCACCTTGGCGAACACATCCCTGACCCAGTGGGCAATCATCTGGCGGTTGGCAAAAGCATAATTAACTGCGGCGCACATTGATTTGTAATAACGCTGGCCGAGGTCGGATTTAAAAGGAGCGTTGATCAACTCTCTGTCAGGTAGACCCTTGAAGCCGAACTTGTTTTCCATCAGTTCAATGTAATCCGTGGCAATCTGATGGCCCAGGCCGCGGCTGCCACAGTGAATCATCACCAGCACCTGTCCTTTTTCCTCTATCCCGAAAGCCTTAGCCACCTTCTCGTCATAAATCTCATCCACCTTTTGAATTTCCAGGAAGTGATTTCCGGCCCCGAGAGTTCCGAGCTGCGGGATACCCCTTTCCATAGCCCTGTCGGAAATAAATTCCCAGGTGGCATCCTTCATGCGCCCGCCTTCCTCCGTTCTCTCCAGGTCCTCAGCCGTGCCGTAGCCCTGCTCCACCGCCCATTCTGCGCCTTTGACCAGAATCTCTTTGAGCACATTACGGCTGAGCTTGGTTATGCCACCTTTCCCCACTCCAGCCGGGACTTCCTTAAAAATTTCAGCCAGAAGTTCTTTTCTTTTGGCCGTTATGTCGCTCTCCTTAAAATCAGTGCGCAGCAACCTGACCCCGCAGTTAATGTCGTAGCCAACCCCACCAGGAGAAATTATCCCGTCATCCAGGTCAAAAGCCGCCACTCCACCAATCGGAAAGCCATACCCCTGGTGAGCATCGGGCATTACGTAAGACATCCGCTGGATTCCAGGCAGACAGGCCACATTGCGGGCCTGCTGCAGGGTCTGGTCCCTTTTGGCCAGCTCCATCAGCTTCTCCGAGGCATAAATCCTGGCTGGAACTTTCATCTCACCCGACTTGGGGATTTCCCAGATAAAATCGCTAATTCGTACTATTTCCATGGCTCACCTCATTCTTTGAATTCTCATTTTTTCAATTAAAACCTCAAATTTACTTATCAAATCTATCATACCACTCAAAGCAATTTTTAGCTTCAGGAGCCTACTTCCAGCTTAAATTTTTTGCTTCATCAGATTTGCCCGTGGGCCTAAAGATTTTTTGCCTTGCTCTTTCCTTACATATCTACCACCATCTGCAGCCTATAGCCATCGGGCCCTTTTTTCAGGGCGAACTCGTTGTAAGTGGCGGCTTTTACCTCAGAAATTATCTCATATTTTTCTGAATAATGGTCGCCCGCCAGAATGGCCCGAAGCGTATAATCCTGGCTATCAAAAAATTGACCGTCAGCGCCACTATCATCTTCTTTCCCGGCTTTTTGCGCTGCAGCTGGCAGCTCAATTTTTATTTCTTCCACCTTTCCCAGCAAAAATCTTTTGACTTCAAAAAGGTAAAGGATTTCAGACAGAAATTTAACCATCAGAGAAGCAAAACTCCGGGCTTTGATTTCCACCTCTTCCCTGCTTGTAAGCTCCACTTGTTCATAATCCCACATCAGAGAAACCATGGCCAGAGCGGCGTTGGCCGCGGCTTCTTCCAGGGTACGGCCAAAAGCCCGGAATTTGGCGTCCGCCGTATGGTCCAGAATCTCAAACTTCCNTTCCATGGTTATTTCCCTAATCTTAATTTTAGCAAAAGCAGCCNGGCTGAAAAGATAAGCCTCAGGCAAAAACGCCGGCAATCTTATACCCGCATTTCGGGCAATGGCCGTCTTTGACAAGATTGGATTTAACCCAGAAACCTTCCCGGCTGATGAGCAGATGGCCGCAGTTCGGACAGTGGGTATCTTCCCCTTCCCCCCAGACATTTCCCAGATAAACATAATTCAGGCCCTCAGCCTTTCCGATTTCCCGGGCTTTTCTCAGAGTGGCCACTGGGGTTGGCGGCGCCTGGGTGTATTCATAATCAGGATGAAAGCGGCTCAGGTGCCAGGGGATGTCTCTGTCCACACTGGCCAGAAACCTGGCTATGTCTCTAAGCTCTTCCTCAGAATCGTTTAGCCCTGGAATAACCAGAGTGGTCACTTCCACCCAGATCCCCAGCACCCGCATTTTGCTGATTGATTCTAATACCGGCTGGAGCCTGGCTTTGCAGATTTTCTGGTAGCTTTCCTCCCGGAAAAATTTCAGGTCCACGTTGGCCGCATCCAGATAAGACTGGATGGTTTCCAGCGCTTCGGTAGTCATAAATCCGTTGGTGACAAAATTATTTTTCAACCCCGATTCTTTCGCCAGTTTGGCCGTCTCAAAAGCGTACTCAAAAAAGATGGTGGGCTCGGTGTAAGTATAGGAAATGCTCTGGCAGTCGTTGAGCAGCGCCTGGCGCACCACTTCCTTGACCGGCAGATGGCTGCTACTGAGGCCACCCTTTCCGTCAGACAATCTGGTCTGAGAAATTTCCCAGTTCTGGCAGAAGGGGCAGCGGAAATTGCAGCCAATGGTGGCTATGGACAGAGACTTGCTTCCTGGCAGAAAGTGAAAGAATGGTTTCTTTTCAATGGGGTCGATATGGGCAGCAATAGCCTCTTCGTAAACATGAGTGTAAAGCACCCCGCCTACATTCTGCCTCACACCGCAGAGACCAAACTGCCCTTCATTCAGGACACAGCGGTGAGCACAGAGTTTACAGGCCACCCGCTGTCGGTCTAACTTTTCATAAAGCATCGCCTCGCGCCGCGGCATTTATTTTCTCCCTGGCTTAATTCCAGAAAATTTCTCAAAAGAAGGACACAGCTCCTTCAGCACGCATTCCAGACAGCGTGGTTTTCTCGCCTGGCAGATTTTTCGGCCGTGGTCCACCAGAAGATAATTAAAATCAAGCCACTCTTCCCGCGGCACGATGGCCATCAGGTCCTGCTCAATTTTTTCCGGTTGTTTCTGCGGGCTGAGACCCAGCCTTTCCGCCAGGCGGCGCACGTGGGTATCAACAGCAATGCCCTCAGCTTTTCTAAAGGCCGANGAAAGGACAATGTTAGCCGTTTTACGGGCCACCCCAGGAAGCTTTACCAGCTCTTCCATGGAATCAGGTACCTTGCCCCCATATTCCTCAACCAGCTTTTGTGCCAGGGCAATGATGTTCCGGGCTTTGTTGCGGAAAAAGCCGGTGGACCTGATGTCTTTCTCCAGTTCTTTCTGCTCGGCCCGGGCAAAATGCTCTACTGTGGGGTATTTAGCAAACAGGCCGGGCGTTATTTTGTTTACCCGCTCATCGGTGCACTGGGCAGCCAGGATGGTAGCCACCAGCAGTTCAAATGGAGTTCGGAACTGCAAAGCCGTTCTTGTTTCAGGGTATTCTTTTCTCAGTCGCTTGATAATTTCTTTTACCCGCTTTTTCTGTTCTTCAAGACCTGGAGCTCGGGTTGAAGCTTTTACAAGAAGCCTTGACCCTTCACACTTTTTCTTCCTGTGCTTCATCCCACCCTCCTCTTTCAACTGAAATAATTACTGGCTTTTCTTATTTCACTAACAAATTCTGGTTAAATTCCAAGTTCCGCTCGCAACTGCATTATCTTCAGTAAATCATTCCGACAGATGATTCCAATTACCTGCCCTTCCTGAAGGACCGGCACCTGGTTGATGTCGGCCTGAGCCAGGTGGCTTAGAATCTGGGCCCCTGTGGCATCAGGAGTCACCGAAATTATCCTGTCAGCCGGGGTCATAATGTCGTTAACCCTGAGTTCAGGCCATCTTTCCCGGGGAAAACGCTTGATATCTTCCAGGCAAACCAGCCCCAGAAGCTTTTCTCCACTCATCACCAGAAATACTCTTTCTCTTTTCCTTAATACCAGCTCCTGCACAAGAGTCTCAACACTCATTTCAGGGTCAATGACGATGAAATCTCCACTCATCAGGTCCCTGGCTTTCAGGCCTTCAAGGGAAGACTTAAGCAGAACCTGGCTGTAACCCTGAACAGAGGCATTATGCAGGAACCAGCCGATTAAAACCAGCCAGAGCCCCCCGAGATTGCCGCGGAAAAATTGAAAAACCCCCATGAAAATCAGGAAAAAAGCAATTGCCTGCCCCACTGAGGAAGCCACTCTGGTCGCCTTTCTTAAGTCTCCGGTGGCTTTCCAGACAATAGCCCTCAAAACCCGACCGCCATCCATAGGAAAACCGGGCAGAAGGTTAAAACCACCCAGAATGGCATTGATGTACGCCAGGTAAGCAGCTGCCACCTGGAGTGGCTTGGAGACCGAAGCTATCAGCAGAGATACCAGCAGGAAAAAAGCTGCCAGAAAAAAGCTGGAAACCGGTCCTACCAGAGCCATAAAAAACTCTTTCTGCGGTGTCTTTGGTTCATCGCTAATTCTGGCCACCCCACCAAGAATAAAAAGAGTAATGTCCTGAACTTCTTCACCCTGTTTCTGAGCCACCAGAGAATGAGCCAGTTCATGAAAAAGAACCGAACCAAAGACCAGAAGACTCACCATCACCCCGAGCAACCAATAAAGACTACGGTTCTGGAGCTGGAAAGCCTGAGGGAAATAAAAAGCAGAAAGAGAAAAAGTAAACAACAGAAAAATCACTACCCAGCTAGAATCAATTTTAATATCAATGCCAGAAAAGCGAGCAATTTTCCAGGAATGCTTCATCGGACCTCCTTTATTAAATTCTATCAGCTTTTTAAGACCACCGAAAGCAATAAATTAATAAATAGCTATTGATAAAGGTAAAGGCAATTTATAAAGTCTTTGCGGAAAAATATTGCTTATTGAATTCAGAGAATCTTCTTAAATTTATCTCGGTTCTGATTAAAAACTGACAAACTTATTCTTTGAAGCTCCACAGACCGGACAGCGTTCCGGGGCCTCTCCTTCCACCGTGAAACCACAGACTGAGCAGACTGCAATCTTTTCTATCTCCAGGTCCTTTCCCTGTCTGACTGCTTCTCTGGCTTTTGAATAAAGGCTGGCATGGACTTTCTCTGCTGCCAGAGCAAAACGATGAAAAGTAGCGGCCTGAGTCTCCCCCTGTTGCTCAGCCACAGCTATGTAGGCCGGATACATTTCTTCAATCTCAAAATTTTCGCCACCAAAAGCTCTATCTAAATTTTCGGCCGTTTCTCCTTCCCCTTCCAGAACTTTCAGGTGATTTTGGGCATGAATCTGCTCAGAAAACGAAGCTGCTTCAAATAAACGGGCTATACCTGGTTTTTCTTCTTTTCGGGCTTTTTCAGCATAAACTTTATACCGGAGATGAGCTTGACTTTCTCCGGCCAGAGCTTCTTTGACTGTGCTTTCAGTAACTTTTTTCATCATCAGCCTCCTAATAAACATGATTCTCACTTTTTAAGAAATAAATTTTTGCTTCTGCCAATTTCACCTTCTACCCAAAAATTAAAGCGAAATAAAAATTTAATTTGTTTCCAGCAGGCTCCTGACTCAAACATACTGAACCATTCGGGCAATGGCTTCTTGAGCTCTTTGAGCAATCTCTTCCTCAACAATTATTTCAGGCTTTTCCTGAAGAAGCGCCCTGTAGACCTTTTTCAGGTTTATTCTCTTCATATTTTTACAGACAGCTTTTTTCCGGGCCGGGTAAAATTTTTTGTCCGGATTTTCCTTTCTCAAGCGGTGTAAAATACCAACCTCGGTGGCAATGATTATTTCTCTGGCTCCAGATTTCGGGGCTTCTTTGACCATTTGGCCGGTCGATAGAATCCTATCTGCCATCTTCAGCACCTCAGGACGACATTCAGGATGGGCCCAGACCTCAGCCTGAGGATGACGCTTCTTGCTTTTTTCTATATCTTTGGCTCTTATATTCTCATGAATGGGACAGTAGCCGTCAAAGGCCTGGAGTTTTTTGCCGGTTTTCTGGCTTACGTAATAGGCTAAATTACGATCCGGGACGAAGATGATTTCTTCATCGGGCAAACTGCTGACTACTTTGACTGCATTAGCTGAGGTGCAGCAGATATCAGTTTCAGCTTTAACCTCAGCCGTGGTATTAACATAGGCTACTACCTTTCTTCCAGGGTACTCCCTCTTCATCCAGCGAATATCTTCTCCTCCGAGCATATCAGCCATGGGACAGCGGGCTTTCAAATCCGGAAGAATTACCTTTTTCCTGGGTGACAGGATCTTTGCCGTCTCAGCCATGAAATGCACCCCGCAAAAGACTATGAGGTCCGCTTCCACTTCGGCCGCTTTCCGGCTCAATTCCAAAGAATCCCCCACATAATCAGCAATATCCTGAATTTCCTCAGGCTGATAGTTGTGCGCCAGGATGACAGCTTTTTTCTCAGCCTTTAATCGGAAGATTTCTTCAACCAGTCTGTCTTTTTTCATAAGAACCAACTCCTTCTAACTTGCCTTTCAGCTTATTAACTGAAGGAAAAAAGTCCATTCTTTAATTAAATCAATCCGGCTCCGCAGTGCCGGCAGATTTCTTCACCTTCCCGGTTAAACTCTCCGCAGTGTTCACACCTTATAAGCTTCACCTGGCAGCGGCCGCAGAGTTCGGCGTTTTCAGAGAGGGCTGAATCGCAGAATGGGCAGTGAAATTCTTCCGCCCCGGTCCCGGCCAGACTTTTGGCCTCTTCAGTGGCCTCCGTCTGGCCTTTCTTTCGCCTCCAGTAATCTTCAATGGCTTTATGCAGAGCATCAGCTCCCAAATTGGAGCAATGCATCTTGTTTTTGGGCAGACCACCGAGCTCTTCTGCTACCAGCTCGTTAGTTATTTTCATAGCTTCTTCCAGAGTTTTTCCCTTGGCCAGCTCACTGACCATACTGCTGACAGCGATGGCCGCCCCACAACCAAACGTCTGAAACTTAACATCTTCCAGACGACCGTCTTTAACTTTGATATAAAAGGTCATCATATCGCCACAGACTGGATTGCCAACCTCTCCTATGCCGTCAGCATCAGGTATGGTTCCCACATTGCGCGGGTTTAAGAAATGTTCCATAACTTTATCAGAGTACATTTTTCTTCTCCTGAAGGTATCTGGTATAAAGAGGAGACATTTTCCTCAGCCGTTCTACCACTGCTGGCAGAACCTGAAGGAAATAGTCAACCTGGCTTACCTCGGCCTCAGGCAGCAGAGTCAGCACCAGGCTGCCCTGAGCCACAGCCGGGTCAAGCCCCATGGCTGTCAAGACATGAGAGGTCCGCAGCGATCTGGAAGTGCAGGCAGAACCACTGGCCACCTGAATACCCTGGAGGTCAAGACTGAGGAGCATCGCTTCACCTTCAACAAACTTAACGCAGAANCTGGCATGATGAGGAAGGCGCTTTTCCGGGTGGCCGGTTAAAACAACCTCATCTATAGATTCAAATACTCCGCTTATTAACCTGTCCCTCAAACCGGTTAGCTTCTGGCTGCGAGTTTCAATTTCCACTGCTGCCAGCTCGGCTGCTTTACCCAACCCAACTATGGCTGGAACATTTTCGCTGCCACCACGCCGGTTATTTTCCTGAGCCCCACCATCAATCAATGGAGTTATTCTGGTTCCTTTTTTAAGATAAAGGGCTGCAGCCCCTTTGGGGCCGCCAAACTGGTCGGCAGCCAGGCTGAGAGCCTCCACTCCGGTTAACTTCACATCAACGGCAATACTGCCGCAAGCTGCCACAGCATCAGTATGGAAGAGAATTCCTCTTTCCTGGCATAGCCGGCTGAGCTCGGCAATGGGTTGAATAGTACCCACTTCATTGTTTGCAGTCATCACCGAAACCAAAATCGTGTCTGGGCGGAGGGCTTCTTCCAGCCTGTCCGGATGGACCAGTCCATATTTATCAACCGGAATGAAGCTGGAGTAAAATCCCAGTTTTTCCAGATACTTCAGAGATTTTAAGACCGAAATATGTTCTATGGCTGAAACCAGAAGATGCCGACCCCGGGATTGATTAGCCAGAGCCAAACCTTTAAGAGCCAGATTGTTGGCTTCCGATCCAGAAGACACAAAAATGATTTCTTCAGGTTGAGAGTTAATAAGTTTAGCTACCTGTTCTCTGGCTCGCTCCACGGCCCGGGCCGCTCTCTGTCCGACTGAATGCAGNCTCTGGGGATTACCAAAATTTTCCTGAAAGAAAGGCAGCATCTCCTCCAGAACTTCCGCCCTAACAGGACCACCTGACTGGCGGTCGGCATAAAAACCCACGATTCTGCCCTCCTTCCTCAGGATGGGAAGCAATTAGACGGCTACCACGCTCTTGACTTCCGGGATTTCCTTCTTCAAGAAACGTTCTATCCCCATTTTCAGGGTCATCTGAGACATGGGGCAGCCACCGCAAGCCCCTTTAAGCCTGACCTGGACCACCCCATCCACCACGTCCACTAGCTCGACATCTCCACCGTCGGCTTGAAGGGCCGGTCTTATCTTGTTTAAGACCTCTTCCACTTTTTCTTTCATCTCATCACTCCTCAGACAATTCAGAGCAGCAAATAAGTCGCTCTCACTCATAGTTTAATCTTTTCAAGAGCTGATTGCAATATATTTCCTATAATTTTAATAGGATTTTCTGTTCTGATAAAAATAAAGCTCTGATCAATTAAAGCTCCTGGTCCAGATTTACAGTCAGACCGTCGTAGGCGGCAAGAACCTCAACCTTGGTCTGCTGAGTCATTTGCTCGGCTATCTTTCTTGGGTTAGCCCTGAGCATGGTCATCCCGAAATGAGTCAGATAAACTCTGTCTGGCTTGAGTTCCTGGATTATGGTGGTGGCTTCGGGAACGGTCAGATGAAACAAAAAATCGCTGTCAGCCTCTTTGACTCTCAGAACATTCATTACCAGCAGGTTCACATCTCGGTAACTCTCCAGAAGTTCTGGAAAATATTTAGTATCAACCATAAATCCCAGCACCAACCCGGGCAGATAGAACTTAAGACCATAAGTTTCCGCTTCATGCAGATGGCGGCACGAGGTTTTTATTTTAAGCTCTCCCAGCAGATATTCTTTTTCAGGCTTCAGAACCTCAATTCTTGTTAAGAAACCTTTCAGATAATTAAGAATCACTGCCTCTTTACCCTCCAGGCACTCCGCTGGAGCCATCAGTACTCCTCCTGGTCTGATTCCTCCGGCCGTCATGGCGTCCAGCAAGACGTTAGCATCGTTGGAATGGTCAATATGTTTATGGCTCAAAATGACGGCCTGAAGGGTTGTCGGGTCAAGAGGTGGCCGGCTGTGAGTCATCCTGACCAGAGCTCCGGGACCAGGGTCCAGAGCTATCTGCTGGCCGAGCAATCTTAAATAAACACCCCCGGAAGCTCTGAGCTGCCNGGCCATTACCAGTCGGGCTCCAGCTGTTCCCAGGAACTTAATAAGATTACCTNGCTCGGTCTGGGATTCAAATCTTTCCTTGGGAATCTTCCGGTTCGACATGAACGGTGGCATCTCCGTTAAACTCTTTTCTGACTATTTCTTCAATCCGGCTGGCAATTTCATGAGCTTCATTCACCGACATATTCCCGGGAACTTTAATATGGGCAGTAACTTCATGGTGTTCTCCATAATGGTGAACATGAAAATGATGAAGGCCTTCAAGTTCTGGAAATTCTTTCTGGACTTCAGAGTGAACCCGGTCCAGTTTTTCTCTGGCAGGAGCTTCACCCATGAGGTAGCTGGCTGAATCCCTGACTATATCATAGCTGACATGTAGAATTAAAAGAGAGACTCCAATTCCCATAAGCCCGTCCAGCCACCAGAATTTCTGGCTGAAAATTATACCCAGAACAATAAGAACAGAGGCAATGGCATCACTGCGGTGATGCCAGGCATCAGCTTTGAGTGTGGCAGAGCCAGCTTTTTTACCTGCCCAGAAAGAAAAACGGGCCAGGGCTTCCTTGACCACAGCCGAAACCAGGAAAATGACCACAGCCGCTTCACTGAAATTCATCCCCTCTTTTTTCAGAAGTTTATCCCCTGATTCATAAAGGAAATTAACCCCAACAACTGCCAGCAGGGTTCCGATAATGATNGCGGCAATGGACTCAGCCCGGCCGTGTCCGAACGAATGACGCTCATCAGCTGGCCTGGCCGCCAGCCAGAAGCCCACTACCACAATTACTGAGGTCAGGCAATCAGACAGAGTGTGCCAGGCATCAGCCACTACAGCTACAGAGCCAATCTTTCGTCCAACTATAAACTTAAGCAAAAAAAGAACCGTATTGACCAGAATGGAAAGATAGCCTTCTAAATAAGCCAGCCTTTTTTTCTGAGAAAAAGATAGACTCATTTTTTAAATGACTTTCCGGCAAATTATAAACTAAACTTCCCCTCTTTCAAATTATTCAGAATAATAAAATTGTTTTTCTAACTCAGCTTATTCCGATTAAACCGTAGTCTCCACCTTCTGCATGGGCTGACCGCAACAGACCAGAACATGTTCTTCAACGCAGTTGCATTTGCGGTCAACCACCAGCCGGTAGCCACAGATCTGACATTCCATCATGGTAACAGGTCTGGGTTCTGGCTTTGGTGCCGGTTTGGAAGCTGCCTTTTTAACCGGTTTTTTGACCGGTTTTTTCTTAATTGCTTTCTGGACCTTCTTTTTGCCCACCGGCTTCTTTTTCTTTTTTTCAGCCATCCTGCCCTCCTTTAAGCCAAAATTAACAATTTTATTCTATTTTATTTTTTGAACTTCTGTCAAAATAAACTGCTTCAGCAAGTTGCCAGACCAATGCCTTTTATAGTATAAGATTTTTAGAGGAGGAAAAAATGAACAACCGTAAAGTGCGCTCTATTTTAGGTCTGACGCTCATTTTTATAACTCTGCTGGCAGTCAACCAGATACTTTTCAGTCAGACCACACCCCAGGAAAGGCTCAACGCTGGCATAGCCTTTTTCGAGGCTGGCAAAACAGCCGAAGCTAAAGCCATTTTTGATCAGCTGGTTGCTGAAAATTTTGTCAATAACGACCTCTATTATTATCTCGGCTCTGCTCTGATTAAACAAAAAAATCCAGAAGCTGCTCTGAGTTACTTCAACAAGATTGTTCAATCAGACCCTAATTCGCCCTACGGTTATATAGGGCTGGGTCAGTATCAAATCGCCAAGGCCAATTACACCGGGGCTGAAACCCAGCTGAACACCGCCATTCAGAAAGACCCCAACTGTGCTGAGGCCTACTATCATCGGGGTCTGCTCCGCGGTTATCAGAAAAAGCTTGACCTGGCCATTTCGGACCTCCAGAAATGCCTGAGCTTAAAAGGTAACCACGCCTATGCTCACTATAACATCGGGCTAGCTTATTACCAGAAGGGCCGCAAAGACCTGATGATTAACCATTTTCAGAAGTTTCTTTACCTGGCTCCTGAAGCTCCTGAAGCAGCCCAGGTAAAAAGTCTCCTCAGCCGAATTTAGTTAAGCCTTCCAGGCCAGTCCCTCAGAAAGCCTGGCCGAGGCTGAAGAAGAGGGCTCCCTTAGGTTCACCGGGACGGGGCTTGAGATTAAACCCGTAATCAATTCTTATCAGGCCAAGGGGACTTTCAATTCTTAAACCCAGGCCGGCCCCGGTCCTCAATTTCAGAGGATTAAAATCGCTGAGGCGGGAATAAACGTTACCGACATCCAGAAAAGCCACTCCCCTGAAGATTTTGTAAATCGGGAACCTCAGCTCCTGATTTACAACCAGCATGGCTTCTCCACCTTCTGGCAATCCGGTCCAGATATCCAGTGGTCCGACGGCATCCAGCTTAAAACCACGGATGCTGGTACCGCCACCGGCAAAAAATCTCTTGCTGTAAATCAGGGATTCCCCAAATGCCGTAGATAGACCCAGGCGATAGCCTGAAGCCCAGATCACTCCCTGGAGCAAGGATTTATACATGGTAAACTGAGTGAAAGAACGAAGGTAATTCAAATCAGAACCAAGAAAGCGGGGAGAATAGCTGAATGTAGAACTTAGCATAAAGCCCTTTTTAGGATCAAACTTATCATCTCTGGTGTCCCGGTTGAGTAGCATTGACAGTTCCGAACTGGTTATTCTGACATCATAAGGAAACGGCCAGGAAGGCTCCCTTTCATAATCGTGGATGCGGGAAAACCGGTACATCCAGCTCAAATCAAAACCGCGAACCACCCTTATTCTTTGTTGAAAACTTATCCCCAGCTGCTCGGTAATGAAAAGGTCCTTTATATCTTTAAGGTAGAAAGCAGAAAGCAAAGAATCCGCCCTCCAGGAAAATAGGTAAGGGATGTGCAGGGTCGCTCGGGCATCCTGCTGTCTCTGATTAGCCCGGAAATACAGCAGGCTGTTCCAGCCCAAACCAAAGATGTTGTTGAAGTCAATCTGGCCAAACCCCTCGAACTTCGTATCAGTGTTGTACTGAAGACCATAAGTAAGACTCAGCCAGGGTCTTTCCCTGAGTTGAATCTGAACTCTTTCCTGGTGGGAATCAGGAGACTCTGGTAGAGATTGGACGTTGACCGATTGAAAAACGCCGGAGTCATACAGGTTTTTCTGAGCCTGAGCCAGCTTTTCCAGACTTGCCGGCTCGCCTGTCTTAAGCCCTGATTCCCTGAGCACGAAGGATGACCGGGTACGCCTGGTGCCCTGCACTTCCACCTGACTGATAGAATACACCGGACCTTCGTCTATTATTATTTTCACCTGGTAATTCGGTCCCCCCTCTACTGGCTCCGCTCTGGTTTCTATCCTGACATCCTTGAAACCGGCGCTGCGATATCTGTTCACCAGCACCGTCCGGTCTTCATACAAAGCTGGCCAGCTAAAAACACTGCCGGGACCAAGATTTAGAAGCGGACGAAGTTCTTCCTCCTGGAAACTTCGCAGCCCCTCAAACTCAACTGAGGCCACCTGGCTTCGGGGGCCGGCTTCTATTTTTAAGCCGATGGTCAGCAAACGACGGGAAGGGTCTTCTCCTACAATCGGGTTTTCTATTCTGGCTTCCAGGTAACCATTTTCTTCATAAAAATATCGGATGAGTTCCAGAGCAATCTTTCGGTCATAAATCAGGTTCCAAAGTCCCTTGGCTTTGGCTCCAAAATAGCTGGCCACCACCCTTTTAATCATTGACTCGTTATAAACCGGGGTGCCCTCTAGCCTGAAGCCGACGATTTTCCACCGACCGTTGTTTTTTACCTTTACTTCATAGATGGTCTTTCGGCCCTGTTCTAATTGATTGAGTTCGATTTCAGCTCGGTAGTAGCCTTTACTATTTAGCTCGGTCAGAATTACCGACCTGAGTTGATGAAGATTTGCTTCTTCAGGAAGGCGTCCTGCCCAGGAACTCAGGGCTTTTTTCCTGAGCCGGGTCGGAATCTTATCCCCGACAAAGCGAAATTCCACCGGGCTTCCGGTCTGAAGGCTCAGCTTGAGCACCTGGCTCCCATCTTCTTTATCCAGAACTTCTTTATCAATTCGAATATTAAAGAACCCTTGCTTTCGGTACCAGGTTTCCAGACGGTTCACCCTTTTCCTCAAGTCTGCATTACTGTATAATTTTCCCTTTTTAAGTTTTAAATTTTTTATCAGTTCTTCTTCCGGAAATTCTATCTGTCCGCTGATTTCTATCCCGCCCAGCTTTCTCAAAAGGGAGCCTTTTTCCCGGCGCAGGCTGAAGTCTGGCTTTTCTCCGACAGAAATTCTGTGTCTTAAATTGGCTCCAACCACTCCGTCGTCCCGTCTGAAGCCCCGGGCTGAAAAACTACGACGAAGCTGATAATCAAGAATCCAGGTCTGATACTGGCTGTTGGTCAGGTCAATGGAATAGGTTACGGCGAATTCTCTGGTCATCCTTTTCCTGACGGTCAGCCGGGCCCCCGGGTCCTGAAGAGTAGCGATGTTCAATGGCTCAATTATGATATCCTCAGCTTTGAGCCATCTTTTCAAAGTCCTGGTAACCGGAGAAGCCAAGGGACTGGAAAAATGCTGAACCAGCTGGCTGCTGATAGTGTTGAGGGCTGAGCCTTGAACCTCGCGCAGGCTTTTTCCGGTAAGAAGCAAAGAGGCCAGGTCCTCCTGTGATCTGGTGGGGACTGAAGTCAGGGAAAAATTAAGGTCTGAGGGCGTCCCGGTCAGCACCAGACTGACCTCAACTTCTTCTTCCTGGTCGTAGACAGTACTCTTCAGGAGAATATCAAGGTTTGGCTCAAGGTTTTCCCGCCCGAGAAAATCCACCCTGAGCCTTTCTGCCGTGTATTTCCGGTCGCCAACGATAATTTCTCCTGTATAAGAATTCTCCAGCCGGCCCGTCAGAATGGGGGCAGGAATAGTTCCTTTAACATTCAGGTTGGCTTTGAGTTCGAGATCAGCCAGGTTGTTTTTAATGATGATATCCTCAACCGTTCTGAGGTTAACATTGAGAGCCAGGTCATAAAGGAAAGGAGGAAATTCAGTTCCGACCGGTGATACTCTGGTAAAAGCCATCTTAAGTCCCTGGGTGCTCGGATAAAAATCCTCTCGATAGCTGGCACTGAGGAGAGAAAAATCACCGGAGAGCAACCAGCCACTTTTTTCTTTGGTCAGAGCCAGTCTGGCTTCAGACAGGCTGCTTAAGCCTGATGGATAATTAAAATCAAAATCGTTTAGTTTAAAATCAACCCGGGCTGTGGCCAGAGAAAAGTTCTGACCGAAAGCTGCTTCTCCAGTTCCCTGAAAAGTTCCGGAGTTGGCTAACCCTGTAAGACGTTCCAGAACTAGCCTGGAGTTATCTATCCTGAAAAGTGCCCGGATGCTACTGACCACCACCGGCAGGTCCTGAATCCTGAAGAAAACATCCTGAACCAGTCCGCTTCCCTCCACCAGCGGCCTCTCAAGATTACCGGCAAGACTGGCTTTTAGCTGAATTTTTCCGCCAGCGGTCATTCCGGTGAGCCAGGGATTGAAATCAGAAAGTTCCACCTGACCTTCAAGCCTGAAATCCAGGCTGGGATTTGTTAGCTCTGTCAGCTCTGAACTTCCAGAAAGGGATAGCCTGGACCGACCCCCGATCAGCTCAAAACTCTCAAGCCTCAATTTCTTATCCTTAAGGCCAAATTTCAACGGCCTTTCATTTCTGATTTCCACCTCGTTCAGCTTGAGATTGAGTCCGGGGATTTCGGCTGACATTTCGACTACACTTAAGTCCGGAGAAAAACCTTTCAACTCAATCCGCCCATCGGCCCGCCCAGTCGGATTAAGGTTTTTAAGTTCTGGCAGCAGCACTGCCAGGCCGGCAAAATCAAAATTTTCAAACCTGAAGTCCACCCTGAGGTCTTCAGGACGGCTCAGAGGCAGGGAAAAGCTGGTGAAGGAGCTCAAGGCAGTGAGAGGAGTGGTCTCCTCCACCTCAGGCAGGATACCGGCCAGTGAAGACAGAGGAAGTTCTTTGATGGTTACGTTTCCGCTGAGCCAGTAATTTTTAAAGTCAAGTTCGCTGTCGATTTTTAGATTAAAACGCGGAACCTCAAAATCGACTCGGGCTTTATTCCCGTCCGCGATAACCTGAAGCTCAAAATAGGGCATCCAGACCCTGTCTATCATAAACCCCTGCCCGGAAAACTTCAGCTCGGCCACCGGCGATTTCCAGTTGCCGGAAGCTTCCAGGATAAAATCAACCTGACCGGCTTTCAGAACTGGAAGCCAGGTGTTAAAATCAGCCACCTTAATCGACCTGCCTGTCAGCTGAGCCTGGATTTCTTTTGGCTGAGGTCTATAAAGAAAACTTCCGAAAAGTTGACCCTCGGGAAGCTTAAGGTCAACTCTATCTACTTTCCATTCCTTCGGGCTCAGGATTCCAGTGATTTCCAGAGAATCTATTTTTAAGCTGCCTGCCTGGCCGGCCGAAAGCCTGAGGTCAAAATCCGAGCTGGGAGTTTTCGAATTTCCGGATATAACGACTGTACCGTTAAGATGACCGCTCAGGTAAGAACGAAATTCCTCGGAAAGCAAATAGCTAAACTGTTTTAATCCCACGTCCAGAACTTCAAAACGGCCTTCTAGCCCGAACACCGGCTCGCCGGTTGAATAAATTTTCCAGACTTTACCTTTGCCAGTCAGCTGGCCCTCGGTCAGGTTTAATTCCAGCCTGGACAGATTAATCCGGTTAGGCCGGCCCTCAGCTTTGAAGATCAAAGAAGGCAGAATGAAATCCTGGTATTTAAATTCTCTTCCTTCAAGTGTCAGGTCTAAATCCGGAGAAGGGAGCGAACCGGAGACCAGGATTTTAAGACTGAGCTTACCGTCAAATTCGCCGAGGTTTTTAAGCTGGCCCTCCATCCCGGGAATTAACTCCTGGCCGGCTGCTGCTTTGAGGCTGTTCAGAGTGGAACGAACAGAATCCAGGCTGATGCTAAGAAGAGCCGAGATTTTTTCAAAATTAACCAATCTTCCTTTTAAATTAAGTTCTGAATCCAGCAATTGAAACTCAAATCTTTGAACTTCCAGATTCTTTTCTGAATAACCAAGAATGATACTTCCTGAAAGAGGTAAAAGCAGCTTCTTTAATGACGAGGACGAAGTCATAGCGTCCGGGATAATCCTTAGCTCAGCCCGGCCTTTTACTCCCTCAGCCGACCAATCTTTTCCTTCTGCTTCCAGCCGGCCGCTTAGAATACCTTTCAGCTCAAAAGATAGTTCGGGGCTCAAAGCAGAGAGCCAGCCGAGGCTCAAACGGTCAAGCACCAACGAACCTTTCCAGGGACCCCTCCAGCCGGCCGAAATTCTGGCTTCTAAATCCATTTTTCCCATTTCAGTAAAGATCGAAAGATTCAGGTGATGGCCGAAATCCTCAAGTGGTTTAAGACTAAGGTCTAAATCAACAGGACTCTGACCGTAAAGCTTAAGCGCCCTACCAGAAATCAAGCCTTCAATCAGGGGTTGTTTTTCCTGTCCAGAGGCAGTGAACTCCAGGTGAAGAGACCCAGCATAGAGGTTGTTCAAACCGAGAAAATTCTGAACTTCCTCCAGGTTTAAGTCAGCAGAAGTTTTCAGGGAAAATTCTGGNCGCTCCAGAAAATTATTGAGTNTCCCGGACAATCTTATTTCAGATCCGGGGGTTTTGAGATAAAACCGGGAAAGGGTGAATCTCTCCCAGGTAAAAGAAGTTTCCAGTTCCAGACTTTTCAATTCTAGTTGACCATCGCCCAGTTTCAGACTTCCATCTCTGCTCCTGATTTCAGCCAGGTGCTCTCTGGTGCTCTCTTCAAAATGCACTTTAATTTCAAAATCAGAAAAAATCAGAGATAAGGGGCGACCAGGCTCAATAAAGGAAAGTTCTCCCTGTTCCAGGTGAAAACGGTCAACCCGGAAAGAAAACCTGGCCGCTCCGGCCACAGGTTCTCTGGCAACGGTTTCAGGTTCAGTTTTCTGATTCGCCGGACGAGGTTCGAGAAAAACAGCTGGCTTAATAATTTCCAGATTCCTGATTCTGACCTCCCGACCAAGCAGAGTCGACCAGCCGGATTGAAGAAGAATTTTTTCGGCATTTATCCGGGTAAATGGTAGTTGGGTCCTATCACTAGCCTTTAACCTCAAACCGCTCAGGCTCAGCTTCAGGGTGAAAATATTCAACCTCAGCTTATCGGCCTGAAGCTGCAGTCCGGTTTCAGTCTCAATTGCTCGAGCGGCCCACCCGAGTATCAGCCGGCCGCCGGTCGGTGTCTGAAAGAAAAGGCCGGTGAGTAAAATCAGAATGACTAATCCGACCAGAATCCAGCCAGATATCCTTAAAAAACGGGGCAATTTTTTTTTGGGAAGTGACCCTTCTTTTTTTTCTAACATACCAAGATTATAAAGTTAAAAGAGTGGCTGCTTCAACCAAAAATATGGCCAGTTAGGATTTTCTATTCTCCACCTGACAAACACCTTTTCACAAGTAAGGTTAAACAATAAATCTCGGGATGGCGGGGTTGAGACGGGTGACAATTTCGTAGCTTATTGTCCCGGCCAGACTGGCTAACTGGTCAGCCGTAATCTTTTCCCTGCCATCAACCCCCAGCAGGGTTACCCTGTCTTCCAGAGCAACTCCAGGTATATCAGTAATATCGACCATAATAAAATTCATACAGACCCGCCCCCTGAGCGGAGCCCTCTTGCCTTTTATCAAAACATAAGAAGCATTAGAAAGACTGCGGTCATAGCCATCATAATATCCTACAGGTATTATGGCCAGGCAAGTCGGTCTGGTAGTCCGGTAGGTGCAACCGTAGCCTATATAAGCTCCGACTGGAACCGATTTTATCTGTGCTACCCGGGCTCGCCAGCTCAGGACCGGTTTAAGCTTGAGTGGCTCCTGCCCCCTCTGACGGCAGGATACCAGAGTTTCACGGGAAGGCCATAAGCCGTAAAGTCCAATCCCTACCCGGGCCAGATTGAAGTAAGTTTCAGGAAACAGGATGGCCGCGGCCGAGCAGGCCATATGTTTAACCGGAATATCCCAGCCATTTTTTTCACATATTTTGATCGCTTCCCTGAAATTATTCAGCTGATACATAGGATAAGAATCATCAGTTGTATCTTCAACATTAGCAAAATGCGAAGATAATCCTTCAAATTTTAACCACTCTGACATTCTCAATCTGACAAGGAAGGAAGATAATTTTTTGAGAGCAATGCCCTGGCGATTGGTTCCAGTTTCTATTTTTAAGTGTATGAAGACAGGTTTTTTCTGTCGACGGGCTTCTTTTTCCAGAGCTAGGAGATTCTCCAGGTTGTAAACCACAGTCCTGAGTTCTGCTCGAACTACCTCCCCAGCCAGAGCGAGCGGGACATAACCGAGAATTAAGATTTTCTGCTTAAAACCAGCCTGTCTTAAAGTCAATCCTTCTTCTACTGAATTAACTCCAAACCACCCTATCCCAGCTTCTTCAGCCAACCTGGCTACTGGCAGCAGGCCATGGCCATAGGCATTGGCTTTTATCACGGCCATCATTTCTGTCGACCCGAGTCTTTTTCTGAATTCTTCGACGTTGTGGAAAAAAGCTTTTCGGTCAATTTCAATCCACTGAACCGGTTTCTGTTTGTTTTGCATAAAAACTCAACTCCTTTGAGAAAGAAGGCAGCTAAAAAATCAATCTGGCTTTATCACCGAGAATTTCAATGAAATCTTCCTTACGGCAGATAATATCCTGACGGTCAACCCCGGTGGAAATCAGTCCTATCCTGGTTTCCAGAGTATCTTCAAGAAAGCGGCAGTAATCCAGAAAACCGGCGGGAAGCTCTTCATAATTTCTTAAACGGTGGACAGACCCTGGCCACATCGGAAAGGTTCGGTATTCAGGTTCTACCCGTTCTAAGATGTAAGGTTCAGCTGGGAAATCAGTAAGCCGGGAACCCTTGTATCTGTAAGCAAAACAGGCTTTTATTTCCTTCAAGCCTTCCAGGACATCAGGTTTGGTCAGAGCAATCAGGTCCACTCCGCTAATCCGGCAGGCATGGCGGACCGCCACGGCATCAAACCAACCGCACCTTCTGGGCCGGCCGGTGGTAGCCCCAAACTCATCGCCCTTCCTGGCTATGTAGCTTCCAATCTCATCTTTGAGTTCGGTTGGAAAAGGACCACCGCCTACCCTAGTGGTGTAGGCTTTGGTAATCCCCAGAACCGCACCTACCTGCTTCGGACTCAGACCAAGTCCGGTGCAGACTCCCCCAGCTGTAGCACTGGATGAAGTAACATAGGGATAGGTTCCGTGGTCGACATCCAGCAAAGCGCCCTGGGCTCCCTCAAAAAGAACAGCTCTGCCGGCTTTTATCTGCTGGTCAAGAAAAACAGAAACATCAGCTACGTAAGGAGCCAGTTTTTCCCCGAGTACCAGGTACTCTTCAAATATGGGCTCGACCTGAAGCGTAGGATAGCCAAAAGCCCGGAAGATCCGGTTTTTGGCTTCAAGATTATCCTGAATTTTTTCTTTCAACACCTCAGGCTCTAAAAGGTCAGCTACTCTGATTCCCCAGCGGGCAGCTTTGTCCTCATAACAAGGACCTATCCCCCGGCAGGTGGTGCCGATCATCTTCTGACCCCGGATTTCTTCGTTAATTTTTTCAAGAAGCGGATGGTAGGGCATGATAACCTGAGCAGCCCGGCTGACCAGCAGGCGCTTCTCATTAATCTCCACTCCCAGAGTCTTTAGTTCCTCAATTTCTTTGAAAAAGGCCTGAGGGCTGAAAACCAGCCCGTTGCCAATAAGGCAGATTTTATCCGGATGGAGAATTCCTGAAGGAATCAAATGCAGAACAATCTTCCGGCCGCCTAAATAAACAGTATGCCCGGCATTGTGTCCGCCCTGATAGCGGGCAATTAGGTCAAAAGCTGGAGCCAGAAAATCTACCACCTTGCCTTTGCCTTCATCGCCCCACTGAGTGCCAAGAACCAGCAGATTACTCATCTTATATCCTCATAATTTTCTAAAAGGAAAATGCCCGAGCTATTCTACCAGAAACAACCAACCCGATAAAGTTTTCAGAACATAAATCCCAGCTGAATTGAAAGAGTATTATCCCGGTAATTTGTTTGCTTTTCTTTATTCCAGTCATACTCCAGCTTGAAGAAAAAATTGTTAGCCACATCCCACTTAAAACCGAGAGCTTTTCTTGTTTTGCTGACCATGCTTTCCAGAAAGATATTAAGTGGCGGTAGCTTCTGGTCATCAAAAACCGCCTGGGGAACAGCCGAATCCTGATAGCTGAAATAAATTCTCAACCTTTTGAACAGCATGCTGATGGTCAGATAATAGCCATCAAAATCAATTTTTCGGCTCAGGAATGGGTGGTCATAAAGAGCTCTGATGTATTCACCTCTGATCTCCCATTCTGGCGTCACCCAGATCAAATCCACCCCCTCAAACTGCACATCTTTAGTTGCTTCAGCATCGTATTTGCCGGTATAAACTGATCCTCCCAGCTCAAAACCCTCGCCCAATCTGAGCCCCAGCCGGCCACCAAAGGCTTTGTCTTTATTTATATCACCGATTGCTGTCTGAAGATAACCATCCTGGTCAGCTGAAAGGCCATTTACCAGGTAAGCTGAATAATAAAAAATTGTGTAATTACCTTCCCAGGCCAACCCCAGGTCATGCCAGCGGTAGGGGAAAAAATGAAAAACCAAAGGCCTCAAAACGGTGGGATTTTCATAGGGTCGGGATGATTGATTAAACCGACCAAAGGGAATTTCAAAAAGACCAAATTTGAAGTTAAAAAGTTTGCTACCCTGAAAAGCCAGCCAGGCCTGAGCTAAGACCGGGTTACTTCCATATATGAAAATAGCCTCAGTAAGGAAAGTCAATCGACCGTAAACCGGACCTGAAACCGCCAGCCCTCCGTTCAAGTTTTCAAAAGCACCCAGAGGGAAAGCTCCTTCGGGCTGGCTTTTAAGGTATTCAAAAGAAAAATATCCAGCGAATTTAATTTGTGCCGCTAAGAAATTAGAAATGGTCAGGACCATCAAGAGGCAGGTTAAGAGTTTCGCCTTTCTCATCTTTTTCTCCTTGTCGGCTATTGGCAGAGAATCCCGTTCAAGATTCCAGAATCAGAGAAAAATCAAAATTATCATCAAAAACTCTTTCTTTATATCCGGTCAGGCTTTTCCCGGCCTGAATTACCCTGCTTATTTCCTGCACACCCTTTTTAACTCCAAGCCAGATAGCTCCTACTGGGACATCATTTTTCAAGATCAGCTTTTTGTAAATTCCTTTTTCGGGCTCATGTTTGACCAGAATTTCATAGTCCCCATTCTCAGGGTTAACCAATCCGATAGAGGTAAGATAGATTCCAGCCACTTTCAAGGTGTTGAAAGGAACCGTGCCTTCATATCTCTTTATTTGACCGCAGAGGTTGTAAGCCAGCACCCGGGCCTGGTCAAAGGCTGCCGGAATCAGGCCGTAGATTTTCCCCCGGTGCTCAACCACATCACCAGCGGCATAGACCTTTGAATGGCTTGTTCTGAGATAATCATCAACCAGTACCCCCCGACTGCAGAGAAGACCACAGGCCTCAGCCAGCTCAGTTCTTGGTTTAATACCAGAAGCCAGGATTAGAGCTCCAGCTGGAATGACCTGTCCATCCTTAAAACGAACCCCACTTACCGAACCGTTACCAAGGACTTCAACTGCTTCTTTACCCAGATAAAATTTTATTCCGATTTTTTCTAATTCTTTCTGGAGCTGCCCGGCTCCATTTTCATCAAGCTGTCGGGGTAGAAGGCGGTCAAAATACTCAGCAACCGAAACCCGGTTCACCCCTCTCTGGCATAATGCCCTGGCCGTCTCCAGTCCGAGCAGGCCACCGCCAAGAATCAGAACCTCAGGCCCGCTGGTCAGGTATTCCAGAAGCTCCAGCACATCATCTAGGGTTCTGAGGGTGAAAACCCCCTTTTTTTCGAGCCCAGCCAGGGGAGGACTGAGTGGTCTGGCTCCGGATGTCAGCACTAAATAATCGCCGGTTACTATCTCTCCGTTTTCCAGACTGATTGAAGGACGCTCGGGGTTAATTCCTACTATTTTCCGTCCGAGGTTTATCTGCAGCCTCTGTCTATCAGCCCAGCCTTCTGGAAAGGCAAATATTTTCTCCAGAGGGATGATACCGGCCAGAAAATCAATAAGATTGGGCCTGGGATAATAAGGATGTCTCTCTTCACTGTAGATGAGGATTTCGGCTTGGGAATCCAGTTCCCTGATGGTCTTTCCGGCAATGGTCCCGGCCACCCCATTGCCCACTATGATTATTCTCATTTCTATTTTTTACCTGATTTTCTCTAATTCCGGTTATCAGGAAATCTTTTGAAAAAATTCTTTGCCCACACCGCACTGAGGACATACCCAGTCCTCGGGCAGTGATTCAAAAGGTGTGCCAGGCGGAATGTTGTTATCCGGGTCGCCCACCTCAGGATCATAAATGTAGCCACAAGCAGTGCATTCCCATTTTTCCATGATAAAATCTCCTCCTTTCTTCAATATTTATTATAAGCAGCATTAGATTTAATACAACTGAAAATTTTCAGATGGCTCCTTCAGGATTTCCAGGATTTTCTCCTTCAACCGGCAATTCCTCTTTACTGGCTTGTCGTTTTTGATGGCAATGTGCAGAGCCCGGTAAGAACCGATGATGATACTCAATTTTCTGGCCCGGGTCAGAGCTGTGTAAAATAAATTTCTCTGAAGCATGATGTAATGCTGGGTCAAAAGAGGCATTACCACAGCCTGATATTCGTTGCCCTGAGCCTTATGAACTGAAATGGCATAAGCCAGAACCAGATCAGCCAGCTCTTCCTTTTCATAAAAAACCAGGCGACCGTCAAAATCCACCAGTATTCCGAACCTTTCCGGGTCTATCTGAACTACCGTCCCCAGGTCCCCGTTAAACACCTCTTTTTCGTAATCATTCCTGATCTGCATAACTTTATCTCTAACCCGAAACTCTTTCTGGCCGAATTTTAACCCTGCTGAGCTGGGATTAAGAGCCTTTTGCAGTTCCTGGTTCAGACGGTCCACCCCGACCAGACCACGGTACATAGGAGCAATTACCTGAATCTGGGTGGAAAGCGGACTCAGGTTCAGGCGGCGGGGAATATTAACCTGACAGAGCTTGAGAATCAGGTTAAAGACTTTTTCTTCGTCTTCCTGGGGGAAGAAGTAGAAGTCCGAGTCAGGATCACCTCGTTTTGGATAGACCAGAGGTTGCCCCTGGTTGACCCGGTGAGCATTAACCACAATCAGGCTTTCTTTGGCCTGGCGGAAAATTTCATTCAGCCTTATGACCTCCACCACTCCAGAATCAATCAGGTCCCCGAGCAGATTTCCAGGTCCAACCGGCGGCAACTGGTCCTTATCCCCCACCAGTATCAATCTCATTTCAGGAGGCACTGCTCTAAGTAGATGATACATCAACGGCAGGTCCACCATAGAGACTTCATCCACAATCAGGGCTTCAGCCTTCAGGGGATAATTCGGCCCACGCCGGAAATGTCCCTCTTTAGGCAGATATTCCAGAAGACGGTGAATGGTTCTGGCTTCCCGGCCTGTAGTTTCGGTAATTCTCTTGGCAGCCCGGCCAGTGGGAGCGGCCAGCAAAATTTTTTTCTTCCAGCCTTCGAAGATTTCCACAATCGCCCGGACGATGGTGGTCTTTCCCGTCCCTGGACCTCCGGTGATGATAACGATCTTCTGGCAGAGGCTGCTGGCGATAGCTTTCTTCTGCTGTTTAGTGAACTTAAGCCCGGAGCTTTTTTCAATTTCCGTGAGTCTCGCTTCCAGGTCAAACTCTGGCACCGGACAGGTCGTCCTGGAAATCCTGGTCACCATTCTGGCCACTTCTTCCTGAGCCTGGAAAAAAAATGGAAGATAAAGCCGATTACTTTCTTTCCCCTCTTCCTTTATCAACAACCTATTTTCAACCAGACCCTTCAGGGCTTCCTGTACCCGGTCAGACCCGACACCAAGTTCTTCTCGACATTGTTGGGTGATTTTTTCTTCATCCGAAAAAACATGTCCTTGCTCGTTATCTTTTTCCAGCAGATAAAGAATGAAGGCTTTGACTCTCTCCAGAGAATCAGGAGCCATCCCCAGCTTTAAGGCTATCTGGTCAGCTGTTTTGAAACCAACTCCCCAGATATCAAGACAGAGCTGGTAGGGATTACGGCGAAGTACCTCAAAAGCGGCCTGATGATAAGTCCGGTAAATTTTATAAGCCAGAGTAGTAGAGATGTTGTGAGCTTGAAGAAAAATAATCAGGTCTCTTATTTCTTTGTGTTCTTCCCATGACTTCAGAATTTCAGCCAGTTTTTTCTGGCCGATGCCGTCTACTTCCTTTAACTTTTTTGGGTCATGATTCAGAATTTCGGCGGTTTTTTCTCCAAACTTTTTAACTATCCTTCTGGCCAGAACCGGTCCTATCCCCTTGATCAGGCCTGAGGAAAGAAACCGCTCTATTCCCCTTACAGAGCTGGGCANGGTCAAACTGAAAGATTCCATCTGAAACTGAAGCCCAAACTTCTGGTTCTTTTCCCAGCGGCCGGTCAGTTTAAGACCCTCACCAGGGGAAAGCGGTGGGAAATTGCCAACTACGGTGATTTCATCATTTTCTGTTTTAATTTTAAAAACGGTATAGCCGTTATCAGGATTATAATAAATTATCTGTTCTACAGTCCCTTCAAGGCTTTCCATAATCGACCAGAACGTTTTCTTTAATTTTCTCAGTCAATTTTCAACACCACTGCATCCCCCGGCTCCAGACCGAGGACCTCAGCCGCCGACCGGCGAAATACAGCGATTTCCAGTAACCCCAGGCTATTGATCAGAAAAAACGGGCGTTCTGAAGAAGCCAGAGAATAAGTCGGAGCCATTTCTGAGATTTTTTTCTTACCCGCCAGCAGAACCGGGTTACCACCCCGATTTTTTTCCAGCAAACCAGCCACTAATTGCTGATTGATGTTGGTAATCAGGTTGCCGAATTTGTCTCTGTAAATTATAGTTCCCTGGATTTCCTTGTTTTTGATCTTGGATTCGGGCAGGTCGAGCTCTTTAACTGAGGAAGCTGGAAGCCCCAGTTCAGAAAGCGGAAGACCGAGAGAAAGCCAGGCGGCCACTGGTGCCATCTTGTCCCGGCCTTCAAAAGTAGTTTTCCTGTCGGTCAGGAAATAGCGAGAGCTGGCAATTTCGTAGACATCGGGCTTTTCATGCTTAAAAATAAGAGACAGGACACCGTTATCAGGAGCAATAAAAAAATAGCGTTCAGAGCGGGCCAGTAGAAGCCGGCGCTCTGAACCTACCCCGGGGTCCACCACGGTCAGGAAAATTGTTCCCGTCGGAAAGAACCGATAGCAAGCCCAGAGGATAAAAGAGGCAGCCTGCAGATTGTAATCTGGAACTTCGTGGGTCAGGTCCAATATCTGACAGTCCGGATTGATGGAAAGAATTACACCTTTTAAGGAGGCCACAAAATAATCCCTGGTGCCAAAATCGGTAAGCAGCACTATCAGAGAATTGTCCATGGCCTTCTTTCCAGATGGCCTAATCTTATTTCAGAATCTGGTTACGGTCAATACAGCATTAAAAGACTACCTTCAGCATCCGGGCCCAGCGAGTCTTAAAAATGAAGCGGAAAAATTTCTTTAGGCGATCTTTCAACCCGTTTTTCTGATAGGCATCCTTTTCTGCTTCATAAGAAAAATAGATTATCCAGGGCCGACCTTTAATATAGGTAGTCGGAAGAAAACTCCAGTACCTGCTGTCCAGGCTGTTGTCGCGATTGTCACCGAGAACAAACACATGGCCCGGAGGGACTACCACCGGACCGAAGTTATCACGGATAACGTCATCGTATTGATAGTAATTACCTTTCTGGAAGATCTGGGTGTCATTATGAACTTTATATCTTTCAGCCAGTGGCTGGTCATTGATAAAAACCTCTTTATCTTTAATTTCCACTTTTTCGCCTTCCAGAGCTATAACCCTTTTTACAAAATCCTTACTTAAATCTCTCGGCCACTTAAAAACAACAATATCCTTTCTCTCAATCTGCCTGGAAGGCAGGATAAAAGCCTCTATGGAATTGACGGGTCGGGCATAAACAAACTTATTGACCAGCAGAAAATCCCCAACCAGAAGGGTTGGCTCCATGGAGCCAGTTGGAATCTGGAAAGCCTGTACCACATAAGTCATAACAAAAAAGACAAAAACTGCTGTCTCGGCTATTAACTCAAAGTATTCCCGGAATAAACTTTTTTCCTTTTTCGGCTTTTTTTCCCTTTCTTTAATCTCTTCAGCTTCTTTTTCCAGTGTTTTGCCGAGCATCACCATAGTTATTTTCCTTAATTTTTTTGTTAATATACTCTATTTCCAAACATCATTCAACCTATATAATAAGGAATATAAATTATCGGTCTTCTTGACAGAGGCGTTATTTAGGTTTTTACTTAAACCATGGTAATAGCTCTTTTTGGCTACCGCGGCTCGGGTAAAACCAGTCTGTTTGAGATTTTAAGCGGGAAGAAAAAAGAAACTCATTCGGGAGGACATGAGACCAGGCTGGAAATTTCCCGGGCTATCTTTTCGGTCCCAGACGCCAGGCTGGAAAAATTAGCCGACCTTTATCCTGATAAGAAAAAAACTATGGTTCATCTGGAAATTGAAGATTTTCCCGGTCTGGCGGCCGGGGAAGTTTCCACCAGCCATTATCTGGCCGAATTGAGAAAGGTGGATGGTCTGGTTCAGGTAATAAGAGCTTTCAAGAACCCGGCCGTGGCCCCAGACCGCGGTCAGATTAATCCAGTTTCAGACCTGGAAGCCATGGCCGAAGAGCTAATTCTTTCAGACTTGATCCTGGTCAGCAGCCGCCTGGAAAAGCTGGAAAAAGAACTGAAAAAAATGAAAGACCCTGAAGCTCAAAAGGAAAAGGAATTGCTGGATAAACTAAAACCCCTGCTGGAACAGGGACGCCCCATCAAAGAACTGAACCTGACTTCATCTGAAGAAAAAAGATTGAGATGTTTTTGCTTTCTCTCTCTGAAACCGAAACTTTCAGTCCTTAATCTGGATGAAGGCGACCTGGCCTTCCTTGACTCCCCGGAACAGCTTTATTTAAGCTGGCCCGCGGGTCAACCGATTCTGGCCTTCTGCGGAAAAATTGAACGGGAATTGATGGACCTTGAGGAAGAAGACCGCCAGATTTTTCAAAGCACTTACGGTCTTTTAGAGATGACCCCGGTAAGATTCGTCAGAAAATTGTTTGAAGTAATGGGATTAATCAATTTCTACACTATCGGCAAGGAAGAAGTTCGGGCCTGGGTAGTCAAAAAAGGCACTCCGGCAGTCAAAGCAGCCGGAGAAATTCATTCGGATATTGAAAAGGGTTTTATTCGGGCTGAAGTAATTCCTTTAGAAGAAGTGCTTAAGTACGGTTCCTGGCAAAAAGCTAAAGAAGCCGGAAGCCTTCGCCTTGAGGGCAAAGATTATCCTGTCCAGGATGGGGATGTCATTTACTTCAGGTTTTCCCAATGAATAAGAACAATTTTAAGATAGTTTCCCGGGACCAATCCTCAAAAGCCAGAACCGGTATCCTTGAGACAGCCCACGGGCCGGTGGAGACTCCGGTTTTCATGCCTGTAGCCAGCCAGGGCACGGTGAAAGCTTTAACCCATGCCATACTGGAAGAGCTTGGCGTCGGGATAATTCTGGTCAATGCCTACCATCTTTTCCTTAGACCCGGGGTAGAACTGATAGAAAAGATGGGCGGACTGCACCGGTTCATTTCCTGGCCCGGAGCCATTCTGTCGGACAGCGGAGGCTTTCAAGTTTACAGTCTTTCGCCTCTGGTTAAGGTCAGTGAGGAAGGAGTTCAGTTTTCTTCCCATTTAGATGGCAAAAAAATTTTTCTAACACCGGAAGAGGCTATTAGAATTCAGATTAAACTGGGCACAGATATTATGATGTGTCTGGACTATTTTCCCCCTTTCCCCTACACCGAAGAACAGGTGGCCCGGTCGGTTGAACTTACCAGCCGCTGGGCCAAACGCTGCCTTGAAGAATTCAACCATCTGCAGCCGTCTACCCAACTCTGGGGTATAACTCAAGGTGGAGTGCTCTGGTCTTACCGAAAAAGGAGCATTGAAGACCTAACCAACTATGATTTTCATGGATATGCCATTGGTGGACTGGGCCTCGGAGAACCTAAAAGCCAGCTTTATGAAATACTGGAAAAATCAAATGAGCTTTTACCAGAAAATAAACCGAGATATTTGATGGGCATGGGCTACATAGAAGACATCCTGGAAGCGGTGGAAAGAGGTGTGGATATTTTTGACTGTGTCCTGCCCACCAGAAATGCCCGAAATGGCACCCTGTTTACCAGTCAGGGACGAATAGTAATAAAAAACCAAAAATATGCCGATGACCCCCGGCCTCCTGACGAAAACTGCAGCTGCTATACTTGCAGAAATTTTAGCCGGGCCTATCTAAGACATCTCTATGAAAGAAATGAAATCAGCTCGGCTATCCTGAACACCATCCACAATTTGTATTATTATCTTGACATCTTCAAAAAAATAAGGCAAGCTATTCAGTCTGATTCATTTAAAGATTTTAAGAAAACAATCATCGAGCAAAATTTAACCGGATAGGATAAAAAAATGATTTTTTCAACCGTAATGAGCCTTTCAGAGCAGGGAGCTTCTCCCCAGGGCCAGCCAAACATGCTGGTCAGTCTTCTGCCTTTTATCCTGGTTTTTGTAATCTTCTACCTGCTTATCATTCTACCCCAGAGAAAAAAGCAGAAACAGCATCAGCAGATGGTGGCTAACCTGAAACCCGGAGATCGGATCATCACCAGCGGTGGGATTTTCGGAACAGTGATGGATGTTCATCCAGACAGAATTGAGCTAAAAATCGCGGCCAATGTCAAGATTGATATCCTGAAAAGTGCCGTGGCCATAGTTCTAACCGATAAGGAAAAAACTGAAGCTAAAGAATCCAGCTGATTTATTAGTTTGATAATCCAGGAGAGAGTTTAATCAAATGAAAAGCAACAGGCGTTGGAAGCTGGCTGTAATCCTTTTTGTAATTGGCCTTTGTATTTTCCTTGTTTACCCCCCACGAGAAAAAATTAAACTTGGCCTTGACCTTAAGGGCGGCACCCATCTAGTGCTCCAGGTACTGACCGAAGACGCCATCAATGTGGAAACTGACCAGCAGCTGGCCAGGTTTGAAGAAATTTTCAAAAAAAGCAACATCACATATCAGGAAGCCAACAAGGAAAAACCCGGGCGCTTTTATTTTAAAGGAATAGCTGCCGACCAGGAAGGCAAAATCCGGGATCTGATTGACCAGTACACCAGAGACTGGGACTATACTTTCTCGGGCGATCGGCTGGTCTTCACCATTAAGCCAGCAGCTGCTCAGTTTTTGCGCGACCAGGCTGTTAATCAGACGCTGGAGACAATAAGAAACCGAGTTGACCAGTTCGGAGTAGCTGAACCTATAATTCAAAGGCAGGGTTCCGACCGGATAGTAGTTGAGCTTCCCGGAGTCGAAGACCCGGAAAGAGTCAAGAACCTGATTAAGGTGACCGCTGTTCTGGAATTCAAGCTGGTCAAAGCCGGGCCAGCTCTGGATGAGCAGAGTCTGCTTCAGGAATTTGGTGGACAGATCCCCGACGATGCTGAACTGGTTAAAGGCGACCCAAAGAGAGGTGCGCAGGGATATTACCTGGTCAGCAAGGTGGCGGTGATTACCGGCAAGGATTTAAGAACAGTGAGGCGCGGGGTGGACGAATGGAACAACCCGGCCGTGCATTTTACATTAAGTCCGGACGGGGCCAAAAGGTTTGAGCAGATTACCGGAGCTAATATCGGAAAGCAATTAGCCATCATTCTTGATGGGCGGCTGCAATCTGCTCCTGTAATTCAGGCCAGAATATCAGACTCAGGCATCGTTCAGGGACGTTTTACGCCCGAAGAAGCAGATGACCTGGTGGTCATCCTGAAGGCCGGAGCTCTGCCTGCCGGCATAAAATACCTTGAAGAAAGAACAGTTGGGCCGACTCTCGGCTCTGACTCTATCCGTCAGGGTCTGGCTGCTGGTCTAATAGCTGTTCTGGCTATCATGGTCTTTATGATTTTCTACTACCGTTTAACCGGGATTAATGCCATTATCGCCCTGATATTAAATGAACTTATAATTTTTGGGGCGCTAGCCTATTTCAAGGCCACTCTAACACTGCCCGGTATTGCCGGTATCATTCTGGGCATAGGCATGGCCGTAGATGCCAATGTACTGATCTTTGAACGGATCAAAGAAGAGCTGGCCTCCGGTAAAAATATTCCAAGTTCCATCGCCAATGGTTTTTCCCGGGCTTTTTCAGCCATTTTCGACTCTAACCTGACAACCATAATCTCAGCCATTTTCCTGTTCCAGTTCGGAACAGGTCCGATAAAGGGATATGCTGTGACCCTGATTTGCGGCTTGGTNGCCAACCTGTTCACGGCAGTTTTTGTCTCCCGTTTCTTGTTTGATTTATTCATTTCCAAAAACGCCAAGAGGTTGTATATCTAACATGGACATCTTCAAAAAAAATCCTAATTTTCCATTTCTAAATTATAAATATTACGCCCTGGCTTTATCCTTCATCATTATTCTGGCTGGCCTCCTGAACATGACTCTGGGTAAAGGATTGAAGCTGGGCGTTGATTTTGGAGAAGGGACTCTGATCCGGGTGGTTTTCAGGGATGCCACCTCAGTGGGCGAGGTCAGAAAATTACTGTCCGATGTGGGGCTGGGCAAAAGTACCCCTCAGGAAACTGGAAGACAGGGTCATGAATTCCAGATCAGAACCATAGAAACAAGAAAGGCTGGCAAGCTGGATGAGGAGATAGAAACTCATCAGATTATGGCCGACCAGGTAATTAAAGCCCTGAAATCACCAGAGGATGAAAAACTATTAGCTCAGGGGCTTCTTGACTTAAACAACCTTGAGCAGAAAGCCCTGGTGGGTCTTCTCAGCCAGGCCTTTCCCGACCAAGCTGAAGAGCTGGCTGAAAAAATCATAAAATACCGAACTGAGCATGGTATCATCTCTGACTGGAATGAACTGAAAACCGCACCCACTGTTTTGCTTTCTGAGGAGGTTCTTAGCTTTCTTAAGAGCAAAACCTTCCTGGGCTCTTTAACTGTAATAAGCCGGGAGACAGTCGGACCTCAAGTGGGCAAAGACCTGAGAAAAAAGGCTACTCAGGCTATCATCTGGTCGCTAATTGGCATGCTGGTTTATATAGCCATAAGGTTTAAGGGAGCTGAATATGGCGTAGCAGCCATTTTTACTCTGTTCCATGATGTTTTAATTGTCCTGGGCATTTACTCCTTCACCCCTCGAGAAATCAACCTGCCCACAATTGCTGCTCTGCTGACTGTAGTCGGTTATTCAATAAACGACACTATCATCATCTTTGACCGAATCAGAGAACTCCGGAAAACTCTAAGAAAAGAGTCTCTGGAAAACATAATGAATATGTCCATTAACATCAACTTGAACCGAACCGTTTTAACAACCGGTACCACCTTCTTTGCTGTGCTGTCTCTTTTCCTCTTTGGCGGCAAGGTAATAAACGATTTTGCCTTCATCATGCTAATCGGAGTAATTATAGGGACATATTCCACAGTCTTTCTCTCCTGTCCTGTGGTGCTTCTCTGGGATAGACATTTTAAGAAAAAAAGGCATAAATAATTAAATTTAACTTGTAAAAAGCAAAAAAATAATTTATACTTTAATCTAACCCAATCTAATAGCGTGAGGTTAAACATGCCAGAAGCAAAAAGGCCTAAGCAAGGAGAAGAGTTACCACAACTCTTCAAAGACTCCTTTTTCAAGGCCGAGCTGGGGATTAAGAGAAAAGCCATTGCTCTTCCTGTTGCCATTCTTATCCACGCTATATTCATAGCTTCAGTAATTGTCATCCCACTTCTTTCGGTCGACCAGCTGCCTAAAGTTGAAGTGTACAGCGCCTTCCTGGCTCCTCCCCCACCCCCACCACCACCGCCACCACCACCGGCTAAGAAAAAAACCACTTCTACCCGCACGGTGAAAGCCGTTCAGGCTACTACCTCAGTGGAGCCGGGCCGTTTAGTGGCTCCGGTGGAAATTCCTGATCAAATCGCCCAAGAATCAGTAGCCGATTTCGGGATTGAAGGTGGAGTTGAAGGCGGCGTTGAAGGTGGAGTCATTGGCGGAGTCCTGGGCGGAGTAGTTGGTGGAGTTCTTGGTGGAGTAGTTGGAGAAGTAGAAGAGCCAGTCAGAGCCATTGGCGAAATCAAGCCCCCCAAACTGATCCACAAAGTAGAACCTGTTTATCCAGAAATCGCCCGTCAGGCTAGAGTTGAGGGTATTGTCATTCTGGAAGCGACCACTGATATTTACGGTCGGGTCCAGTCAGTTAAGGTTTTAAGGTCTGTCCCCCTGCTCGACCAGGCCGCTATTGATGCGGTCAAACAATGGGTGTACGAGCCGATGATTATCAACGGTCGTCCCCGCGGGGTTATCTTCACCGTTACGGTGACTTTTAAGTTAAGGTAAGAAAAGCTAATAATGGCTTTCGATATTTAAAAGGAGGTTTAAGACATGCAATTCGGTTTGATTGAAATGTGGCACGCCATGGGTGTTGTGGCAAAAACAGTTGCCATTATCCTGATTCTTCTTTCTGTTATTACCATTTACCTGTTCATCGAGCGCCAGCTGGTTTTTGCCCGGGCCAGAAAAAAATCCCTTCAGGTTGCTCCTAAGCTGGCTGAACTTATGAAGAACGGACAGCTAAAAGAAGCTCACGCTCTGGCTTCCAAGAAAGAATTTAAGAGCAGCCATCTGGCCAGAGTTACCGCTGCTGGTATCGAAGAGTTTCTGGAGGCCCGCGAATCCAACCTATCTTTTGAAGAGCAGATCGGATCAGCCGAAAGAGGTTGCGAAAGAGCCAAGTTGATCTTCACCCAGGAACTGAAGAGAGGCCTGAGCATCATGGCTACCATCGCCACTTCCTCACCCTTCATCGGTCTGTTCGGAACCATCTTCGGAATCATCAACGCTTTCCGTGGCATGGCCATGACCGGTTCTGGAGGAATTGGAGCTGTGGCTGCTGGTATTGCTGAAGCTCTTATTACCACCGCATTTGGTATCGGTGTGGCGATTATCGCTCTGTGGACATTCAATTCTTTAACTACAAGAATTGAAATTTACAACACCGAAATGGATAATACCACCTCTCAGATTATCGACTTTTTTATCCGGACAAGCGGTAAGTAATTAAGAATGACTGGAAAATTTGCTTAAGAGAGGAAGACAATGGGTTTCGCCGTAAAAACGCAAAAAGATGAAAAATTAAATGCCGAACCCAACGTCGTTCCTCTTTGTGACGTTCTCCTGGTTCTGTTGATCATCTTCATGGTAGTTACTCCGCTAGTTCAAAAGGGTATTGATGTTCAGCTTCCCTCAGCCCTAAACACCGTCAATATGCCTGATAACCCTGAGGTCGTTCTCGCTATAAAGGCTGACGGGACTCTTTTTCTTAAAGAGCAGAGAGTGGCCCTCGAGGGTCTGACCATGGCTCTGGAGGAAGCCTTCCTGACTGCAGCGGAAAAGAAACTCTATCTGAGAGCCGATCAGAATCTGGAATTCGGAAAGATGATTGATGTTATTGACAAAATTCGTGAAGCCGGGATTGAACTTGTTGGCATAATCACAGAGAGGAAAGCGACTGAGGGTGAGTAAGTCCCCGGAATTTCCTTAGCCTAGCCAGGAAAAGGGGAAGGCAAGCTTTTGCCTTCCCCTTTTTATTTTTTCTAAAAATTCCTTCCAGACCTCAGCTGATTCCATGCAGAGATAAATTTTATCTTCGACCCGGTAGGAGGCCAGCATCTCCGCCAGCAAATTATATAGTAAAAGCCGAACAGGACGGGGATAGCGGTACTTACCCTCAGCTGAGCGGATAAATTCCTGCTCATATATCTGGCTCTTAGGGAAACGTCTCCTGGCTAACGGCAGTAGGGCAGAAGGAAAACGCAGGCTGCCCAGGCTGACCCAGGCTATTGCTTCGACTGGAACAACTCTGAAAAGCATAGCTACCAGGCCTTCATAATCATCCTGCCAGCCTGGATAGTGAAGAATCGGGTCAAAGTGGAAACCCACCCGATAGCCGTGATTGGCTGCTTTAGCTGCTGCCTGCAATCTTTCCATTAAACCAGCTGTTCCCTTTTCTTCTGTGGCAATGATTCCTTCCGGATTAAGAGACCAGGACAGGACCACATTCTCGGCAGGCTTTATTGTCAGAAGCGGTCGAATATAATCAGATTTGCTTTTTAGTTCTAGCCAGAACCGGCCCTGTCCCCGAAAGCTCTCGACTAAAAAAATGGAATTTTCCGTCATCTCATCCAAAGCCAGGGAATCGGCCAGCTCTCCAGTCCCTATCCTGATTATCCCGCTCGATTTTCGCTGGAAAAAACTTTCCAGCTCCACCCGCAGTTTCTGCCGGTTGACGGCTACGGTCAGCGGCTGCCAGTTCAGGTACTGCTGCAGGATACAATAGCTGCAGTCAAAAGGGCAATTGAGGTCAAGGTCAATTGTCCAGTAGCCACAGCCCACGCTTCCTGGGGTGCAGGGGCAGGGACGGATAAAAGCTTTTTGTTCAGTGATAAAAAGATGCTGTTTGCTTTCCCCCACCGGGTCGGTAGCAAATCGGAACTCTCTTTTTACTGGTTCAAGACCTGCCACCTGCTCTACCGGAACACCGGGGAGCCTGTCTAGCAAACGACGGGTCAGGGCAGCCTTTTCTACCTTCTGGTCCAGCCAGACCTTTTTGATTGGCTGCAAGGTCATCAATCCCCTACGTGATGCAGGAGCTTAAATATCTCCTCCCACTCCGGGCTGGCCAGCCTTTCTGAAAGACATCTGAGGACTTCTTTAAATTCACGGGTGCTGCTTGCTTCCAGGCTAATTTTCAGCCCGGTTTTCTCCAGGGTGCGGTCATAGTCCAGAGAAATTTCGGGCGGTAGCTCCAGTTGCCTAATCCGGTCAGAAATGGCCTGGTTCAAGCGCCAGACCGTCGGCGAGTTGAACTTTCTCAGTACCGATAGCAGAGCCCCGGCCGCTTCGAGTTCTCCAGCGGTTAGCCGCCCGATTACGGTCCCTATCTCTTTTTCTCCGGCCAGCTCTTTCAGGCTTTTTCCCGTCCTTCGCTTTAACGAATAAAAATTTTCAATTATTTCTTTTTGCTGGCTATGAGTGAGCTTTTCCACCAGCTGAAGGAGCCAGTGCCTTTCTTCCGGAGGAAAACTGACCAGTAATTCGGCCGTCCCCAGTTTCCAGTCCTTCCTGTGAATAACTTCAAGCCATCTTTCGAGACCCGAGAGTTCAAGCATAATCTCTACTGTTTTCTGCTCGGGAGGCAACTCCAGGAGCGGCAGGACATTTTCTATGATATCAGGCGGTTGTAAGCCAAAATCGTGAAACTTTCTGACCGCCAGGGATTTTTCGGCCAGAGAAAACGGCCGCCGGCTGTAGTTTATAAAAAAAGCCAGGAAAAAGACCTCCGCGTCGGTAGCCTGGTTGTCTATTTCTAGGGTCAGCAATTGTTCCAGGCCACAGAACCTGGCTGCTTCTACCCTTTTCCAGCCGTCAATTAAAACCGGCTTCCCTTCCCGGTAGGTTATTATCACCGGTTGCAATACTCCTATTACTTGTACCGAATACTTGAATCTTTCCTCAACCGGGTTGAAAGTAAAACGAAAACGCCGGTCCTCCAGGTTAATTTTATCTGGCTTAATTAGTCTGATGGTCATCTTAATCTCAAGTCTCAATTTTAAGACATTCCGGAGCTTTTGTAAAACGATAGCTAATCCAATGATGATTGCCTGAGGACCAGATTTTTGATAATTTCAGAGGGGAAATGAAAAGACAGCCTTCAATCACCAGGCCCGAATTCAGCGGTCCACCTTTGCCGGAAGGTCGCCTGTTTTTTCTGCCCTTTCTCCCCTCACCTGACCTGCCCCGGAAACTGGCAGCCGAGTCAGGCAACAGGCTTGAGGTCAGACCGGGGCAACTTTACTACCTGGAAAAGAGTGCCGTTCTTTGTGGGTCTCTGGGAGCACCGGCCAGTATCATAGCCCTGGAAAAAATTCGAAATCTTGGCCTCAGGGAAATTTATCTGCTCAGCTATTGCGGTTCCCTCTCACCAGAACTCGTCGCCGGACAGGCTTTCCTTCCACTCAAGGCTTTAAGCCAGGAAGGCACCTCCAGGCATTATACCCAGCCGCGAGCTGGTTTCTATTTTGCGTCTAAAAAACTGCTTAAAGGTCTTAAAAAATTCCTGGCCCGGCAAAACCTGGACTTCAGGGAGGGAGCCATCGTTTCTACCGATGCTCCTTACCGGGAAACCGCCCTCTGGCTTAAAAACCTCCAGAAGAAAAGAATCATGGCCGTAGATATGGAGATGTCAGCGGTCCTCTCCTGGGCCGCTTTCTACCGGCTTCAGGCCGTCGGCCTGTTCATCGTCTCGGATGAACTTTTTAGCGGGCAGTGGAAAAACTACAGCCACAGCCAACAGGTAATGGAGGCTACAGCTGCTTATTTCCATCCTCTGATTTTTAAAGAGAATAAGCATGAAACCAAAAGTCCTTTTGACTAATTCTCTTCTTCCTGTAGCTATGGACTAGCTGGCCACCAGAAAAATACTTATGCCACGGTCAGAGCTGCTGTGCCGAACCTGATTTCCCGCCAGAGACTGGAATTTAGGAAAAAACGGCCGTCCTGATCAACGTGGCTCGGGGTCCGATTGTCGAGATGAAAGCCCTGGCCAGCAGCCGGCTCTGGGCCGCCGGACTTGATGCCTATGAAAACGAACCGGAAATCACATCTGAACTGCTCCATTTGGACAACGTCGTCCTCCTGCCCCATATCGGCAGTACCACCTATGAGACCAGAAAGAAAATGTGTTTTATGAATGTTAAGAATTTGCTCCAGGGTTTGCTGGATGAGCATCCAGAAAACCTGGTTGAGCCCTTCTGACAACCTCAGATTTTCCTGCTTCGGACGGAGGGATTAAGGCTTCCCGTTCGGTATCCTTCCAGGTCAAAAGCTAAATAATTCCAGCCCAGCTTTTTCAGCCGGTCTATGATTTTTTGCCGGTTTTCCGGTTTTATCGCCAGGGAAATCTCTTCCGGCCGGACCTCAATTCTGGCTATTTCTCCATGATGTCTAAGCCGAACCTGGGAAAAACCGAGCTTCTTCAAGAATGATTCGCCCCGATTAATTTTTTCCAGCCATTCAGGCACTACCGGCTGACCATAAGGAATTCTGGTGGCCAGACAGGCATTGGCCGGCTGGTTCCAGTTGGGCAGCCCCAGAGCTCTGGCCAGAATCCTTATTTCTGATTTTTTCAAACCGGCTTCTTTTAAAGGAGATTTTATACCCAGCTCCTGCAGCGCCCTTCTACCAGGTCGGTAATCTAACTCATCATCCAGGTTGGAGCCTTCTACCACCGCCGCCAGCCCCTCTTTTTTGGCAAGTTCTTTTAACCTGCGGAAGAGAAAACGTTTGCAGTAATAGCAGCGAAGCAACGTGTTGCGGCGGAAACTGGTTCTGAGGTAATCGTCAGATTCAACCAGGAGATATCTGACCTTAAGTTCTCGGGCTATTCTCTCGGCTTGCTCTATTTCTTCGGGTGAGTGAATTGGTGAACTGATAATCACGGCCAGCACTCTGTCTCCCAGAGCTTCCACTGCAGCTTTCAGAAGCAGACTACTGTCCACTCCACCGGAAAAGGCCACCAGAAGGCTATCTTGAGATTTAAGAATTCTAATCAGTTTTTGATATTTTCTTACTATTTTAGTCGGAATCAAAAGTCGCTTTTCTGATCTTGATTGGCTCATCTTCTTGCTCACTTTCAAGCAATTATCCTTCCTGATTCAGAGGCTTCTTTTCTACTCCTCAGCCAGTAATTTTTTTACTTCACTGACCAGAGTATCCACTATTTTCGCCTCAGGCACCTTTTTATAGACCTGACCCTTACGGAAAATTACCCCCACTCCCCGACCTCCAGCCATTCCCAGGTCTGCTTCCCTGGCTTCACCGGGTCCATTCACCGAACAGCCCATAACAGCCACCGTCAGAGAACCCTGAAAACCAGATAGTTTTTTTTCTACCTGAGCGGCTATCTTTCTGAGGTCAATTTCAGTCCGACCGCATCCAGGACAGGAGACCAGATTTATACCCCAAGAACTGAGCCCGAGGTTTCTCAATATTTCATAGGCTACCAGAACTTCTTTCTCCGGTGGGGCAGTCAGAGAGACCCTGATGGTATCGGCCAGGCCCTCTTTCAGAAGAAGGGTCAGACCAACTGCTGATTTGATGCTTCCCCGGAGAAGCAAACCAGCTTCAGTGATTCCAGCATGGAAAGGATAGTCTACCTGTTCTGCCAGCAGACGGTAGGCTTCAACCGTTCTCCAGACATCAGAAGCTTTAAGAGAAATTTTAATTTCAAAAAAACCCAGGTCTTCCAGTTGCCGGACCTGACGTAGAGCACTCTCCACCAGAGCTTCAGCTGTAACCCGACCGTATTTTTTTAGTAAATCTTTTTCCAGGGAACCGGAGTTCACTCCTACCCTGATGGGCACTTTTCTTTCACTGGCCAGTCTGACCACCTCTTTTAGCTTTTCCTTCGAACCAAAAGTCCCAGGATTTATTCTCAATCCGTCAACCCCCGATTCCAGAGACAGGATGGCCAGCTGAGGGTTAAAGTGAATATCAGCCACCAAGGGAATGGTAATTCTTTTTTTTATTTCTCTGATGGCTAAGGCATCTTCCCTCTCGGGAACGGCCACCCGAACCACCTGGCAACCAACTTTTTCCAGTCGCCTTATCTGGCGGATGGTCTCTTCCACCGCAGCTGTTCTAGTCTTGGTCATAGACTGTACCACCACCGGGGCCCCACCACCAATTACCACCTGGCCGAGGCGGATAGGCCTGGTCTTTCTTCTGCGGACTACGATTTCTGTGGTCATAATTCCAATCCCGGCTTAAAATGGTACCAGACTTTTCCAGCCGTTTGGTAGCCTTTTAACAATGTCATTTAAAATGACAAACACAATGATAAAAATAAAAATTACAAAACCGATCTGCATCCAGATTTCTCTCATCTTGGGGCTTAGGTCCCGTCTTATGAGCCCTTCTATCATCAGAACAAAAATCTGACCACCATCAAGCACTGGAATTGGCAGGAGATTAATAATCCCAAGCTGGAGACTGATGATAGCAATCCAGCTCATCATGGCTAGCAGACCCATCTTCATAGCTGCCCGGGAAAAGCTGGCAATTTCCAGAGGACCGCCTAACTGTCTGGTCGAAGCTTCTCCTGTGAATAGCTTCTTCAAGAAATCTATTACCAGAAAAGCATTGCGGGTATTTTCCCTGAGGCTCTGAGCCAGGGCTGCCAGGGGCCGGTATTTTCTGGTTACCGACCGGGCCCCCTGCATTATGCCTATTTTCCCGACACTGCCTTCTTTTCTGGGAACTACCGTAAGCTCCAGAGTCTCACCGCCGCGTTCTATGGTCAGGGTCAGGGGGATTTCCGGATTTTCTTCTATTGTCTTTACAAAATTATAGAAAAACACCGGCTGCCCGTTAACCGCCTTAATAACATCTCCTGGTTTTAAACCGGCTTTATCGGCCGGTGAACCCGGATTTACCATCATTATCTGGGTCAGAATGCGAGCTCTGAACCCGGCGTAACCCATCTCATACCTGGTAATCTTATCGGTCTTCAGAGGAACCTGAAGTATTTCATCTCCCCTTCTAACTGTAACCAATATTTCCTTTTCCGGCCTGGAACCCACTGCTATTTCCACTTCCTGCCAGGTGCGAACCCGACGGCCGCTAATTTCCAGAATTTCATCGCCAATGGTAAAACCGGCCTTTTCAGCTGGAGAACCAGGGTCTATCCAGCCGATAACAGGAGGTTGCTCCTGGTATTCCGGAACGGTCACCCCGGCCATGTTGATTATGGCTACCAGGATTATGGCGAGGATAATGTTCATCACTGAACCCATAACCAGAATGAGAAACCTTTCCCAGCGGGTTTTAGCCATGAAATCATCAGGGGAAAGCTGACGTTCCCTGTCAAAAAGCCCCTCTCCCAGGAGTTTAACGTATCCGCCCATCGGAATGAGGCTGACCCGGTAGTCTGTCCCGCCCTTCTTAAAGCCAAAAAGCCGGCGGCCGTAACCAAATGAAAAAACCTCTACCCGAACCCCAACCAGTTTGGCCATAAAAAAATGGCCGAACTCGTGGATGAAAACCAGAATGCCAAATACAATCAAAAAAGCAACGATGGTCTCAATTATGGTCATTTTTCATTTCCTTTCCAGCCAAGATACTGACAGGCCTGAGTCCTGGTCTTCCGGTCAATTAAAATAATTTCTTCAAGAGAATTAAGGCTCTGGAGCTGATGGTTATTGATACAGTAAGATACCACTTCATAGATCTGCCCAAAGCTTATTTTACCATCTAAGAAAGCTCTGACGGCTACTTCGTTGGCTGCATTGAGAACTACCGGTAAGCTATGTCCGGTTTCCAGAGCCTTCCGGGCCAGAGTAAAAAGAGGGTACCTGTTTTCTTCTACTTTATAAAATTCAAGCTTTTCAACCTCAGTCAGGTCAAGAGGCCGAAGCCCCGTTGGCCATCTTTCAGGATAGCTCAAGGCATACTGAATCGGAATTCTCATATCAGTCTGGCTCAGTTGAGCCAGAACTGAACCATCCAGGTATTCAACCAGAGCATGAATTACGCTCTGAGGATGGATGATGACTTCCAGCTGCTCCGGTCTGAGGTCAAAAAGCCAGCGGGCTTCTATTAGCTCCAGACCTTTATTCATCAGAGTAGCGGAATCTATGGTAACCTTGGGACCCATTTTCCAGCGGGGATGCTGAAGGGCTTCACTCAGGCTTTTCTGGGACAGTTCCTGAAGTGGCACTCGAAAGAAAGGACCTCCAGAGGCCGTCAGATAGATTTTTCTGATGAACTTTTTCTTTCGTCCGTTAAGGCATTGAAAAATTCCTGAGTGTTCGCTATCTACTGGAATTATTTTAGCTCCGGTGCGGGCGGCTGTCTTCCTCAGCAGGGCTCCAGCCACTACCATGGATTCTTTATTGGCCAGGGCCAGGTCCTTTCCTTTTTTAAGAGCAGCCAGAGTTGGCTTCAAGCCAGCAAAACCGGTTATAGCCGAAACTACCAGGTCAGAACCACGGGCTGAAACCACTGCTTCAAAACCTCTGTCACCATGCAGTATTTCAACTTTTTGCGAGCCCAGCCTTTTCCGCAGTTTCCAGGCCTCGGTTTCCCTCTCAACTGCTACCAGCTGCGGTTTGAACTCCAGGACCTGTTTTTCCAGAAGGTCAATGTTACGACCGGCTGCCAGAGCTACCACTCTGAGACGGTCTGGATGATTACGGACTACCTCCAGAGTATTCCTGCCTATGGAACCGGTAGAGCCGAGGATAACCAGTTTCTTCGTTTTCCTAAGCATTGAAATGCCAAACTCAAACTTACTTCATAATCAAAAGTTTGACCAGATAGTAGAACACCGGGGAAGCTAAGGTAAAACTGTCCAGACGGTCGAGAATGCCGCCGTGTCCGGGAATCAGGTTGGAGGAATCTTTGACCCCGGCTGCTCTCTTAAAAAGAGACTCCAGTGGGTCGGCCACCTGGGCTCCAGCATGAACCACAGTGCTCAGAATTATTATTTCAGTCAGCGGGAGAGCCGGAAGGAGAACCGTGCGGGCCAGCCAGCCTCCGGCCGCTGCCCAGACCAGACCACCAAGTGCTCCTTCCCAGGTTTTGTTGGGACTGGCAATCGGAGTCATTTTGTGGCGGCCCAGGCTTTTTCCGACCAGAAAAGCTCCTGTATCACCGAGAATAATAACCGTGATCAAAAGATACAACCAGAGAACACCGAAATCTCTTCTTATCCAGTAAAGGAAATTCATGGTCAGACTGACATAAACCACCCCCGTAATGGTCAGGCTAAAAGACCCGGGAAAGAGAGCCAGTTTTTCCAGGGTATTAGTGTCTATCACGAAATAAACAAAAGCTATAATGGTAATCAGAGTAAAACCAAGTAGAAACTGAAACTGGTCAAAATAAAAAGTCGCTCCCACGATGAGGCCGAAAAAACACCCCAGAAGTTTCTTGGGATAAAAATTCCGCCGGTTGCTCAATCCATAAAATTCCAGCAATCCCCCGATGATGGTAACCTGAAGGGCCAGGAAAAAAACCCAGGGCGGTGCAAATTGAATGATTACAAAAAGAACGGCTATGATTATCAAAGCAGTCTTGGTTCTCTGCCATAAACCCATTTTCTCATCCTTGAGGTTTTTCTAACTGGCTGACTCCTCCAAACCTTCTTTCCCTTTGCTGGTAGTCAACCACAGCCTGAAACAGATCCTTTTTTCTAAAATCTGGCCAGAGCACCGGGGTAATCCACAGCTCGGTGTAAGCACACTGCCAGAGTAAAAAGTTACTCAACCGCATTTCACCGCTGGTCCTGATAAGCAGGTCGGGGTCAGGCACACCAGCTGTATCCAGAAATCTGGAGAAAAGGTTTTCGTCCACCTCTTCTATCCTGTATTTTCTTCTGACCATTTTCTTTACGGCTCTGATAATTTCCTGCCTTCCTCCGTAATTCAGAGCCAGTATAACGGTCATCCGGTGGTTGTTAGCTGTTAATCTCTCCACTCTGGCCAGCTCCCTTCTGACCGGATAAGGAATTCCTTTTCTTTCACCTATTACTTTAAGCCGCAAATCGTTCTCTATCAAAACTTTACTTTCCTTTGAGAGATATTCTTTGAGCAGCTCCCAGAGGGTGTTTACTTCTTCCTTTGGCCTCTTCCAGTTTTCTTTTGAAAAAGCATAAAGAGTCAGGTACTTAATCCCGAGACGGGCGCAGGTTTCCACCACTTCTTTAACCGACCGGCTGCCGGCCTTATGACCTTCGGTGCGGGGAAGGTTGCGGTTTCTGGCCCAGCGGCCGTTTCCGTCCATAATAATGGCGATATGAACGGGCAGCTGGGAAAAGTCAATCTTCTGAACCAGCTCGGCCTCTATAGTTCCGGGTTGAACGTATCCTTCAAGGGTATTAAACATGAAAAACATTATAAGGAGGCTGGACTGAATTGTCAAAAAACCCCGTTCGGGTTTACAGAGCCATTCGGTTCTGGTATCTTAGATTTCTGGAGTAATCAATGTGCCTCGCTGTTCCTGGAAAAGTCATCAGCCTGGATAAAGAAGGAAGGGGCCGGGTAGATTATGCCGGAACCAGGGTCCTGGTAAATTTTTCACTGCTGCCTGAAGTTAAAGTGGGAGACTGGGTCATAGTCCATGCCGGTTTTGCCATTTCAAAACTTGACCGAAAAGAAGCCAGAAAAACCCTGAAACTCTTTCAGGAACTAGAAAAACTCAATCCTACCGAATAACAATTTATGGCCAGAAAAACCAGAAAAACAGACCTGCTGGTCGGGTTTCGCTCCGGGTCAGCAATTAAGAAACTGCTTGCCGACCTGAAGAAAGAAACCTCCACCCTGAACCGCCGCTTGAGAATCATGGAAGTTTGCGGAACTCATACCATGACCCTTCACCGTTCTGGCTTAAAACCCCTGCTTAAAGGATGCGGGATAGAAATGATCTCAGGACCAGGCTGTCCCGTCTGCATTACCCCTGATTACTACCATGAAGCTATAATCAAACTCCTGACCAGCCGTCATGAATTAATTGTGGCCACTTTTGGCGATATGACCAGAATTCCCACCAGGTCGGGATCGCTGCAGACTGCAGTTCCGGCTTCAGGTTCCCTGATCAGAATTGTTTACTCACCCGAAGAGTCCCTTGAGCTTGCCAGAAAAAAACCCGGAAAGCAGGTCTTATTTTTCGGAGCAGGCTTTGAGACTACTATCCCGGCCATAGCCTTTACCGTTAAAAAGGCCCGGAAAGATGGTCTGAATAACTTTTCTCTACTGACCGCCCTCTGGCTTATACCCCCAGCCCTGGAAGCCATCCTTAAGTCCGGGGAAGTCGCTCTTGATGGTTTCATCTATCCCGGTCATGTCAGCACCATAATTGGAGAAAGAGCTTACGATTTCGTAGCCAGGAAATATAACCTGCCAGGGACTATTGCCGGATTTGAACCGGTGGATGTCCTGCTGGGAGTGCTGGCTGTGGTCAGGCAGATTAAGTCGGGCCAGCCCGCTGTGGCCAACGAATACCGGCGAGCCGTAAGGCCTGAGGGCAATCCTGTGGCTCTCTCCTTGATGGAAGAAGTGTTCGAAACCTTTGATGCCGAATGGCGGGGACTTGGAGTTATCCCGGCAAGCGGCCTTAAACTGAAGCCAGAGTGGGTTGATTTTGAGGCCACCAGAAGGTTCGAATTGAGCTTCAAGCCTCAGAGACTCCAGAAAACCGATTGCCGCTGCGGAGAGGTATTAAAAGGGTTGATTAACCCGCCTGACTGCCCGCTTTTCGGTAAAATCTGTAACCCTGATCATCCCCTCGGTCCCTGCATGGTTTCCTATGAAGGGGCCTGTTTGATAGAATACAGGTATTCTTCGGGAGTGAAATGGAAATGAAGATGATAAACCTGGAAATGGGTAGCGGCGGCCGGTTGATGCAGGAATTCATCCAGAAAAAGCTCGTCCCGGCTTTTCGCAATCCTTTCCTTAAAGAACTACACGACTCAGCCCTTCTCCCTGGCTCCATAGCTTTTACCACCGATTCCTATACCGTAGACCCAATCTTCTTTCCGGGAGGAGACATCGGTAGCCTCAGCGTTAACGGAACAGTGAACGACCTGGTAGTCTCTGGAGCCAGGCCCCAGTACCTTTCTCTGTCGCTAATAATTGAGGAAGGACTGGAGATTAAAGTCCTCGATAAGATATTGAACTCAATTAAAAAAGCCGCCCGAAAAGCTTCGGTTCTGGTAGTTACCGGAGATACCAAAGTGGTTCCCCGGGGCCAGGTGGATAAAATTTTTATTACCACCTCCGGAGTAGGCCAGCTTCTGGTCAGGCCAGTACCAGAAAAAATCCAACCCGGGGATAAACTCCTGGTCACCGGGCCGGTCGGGGAACACGGGCTGGCTATCATGCTGGCCAGGAACAATTTTAACCTGAGTTCTCCAGCCAGAAGTGACTGTGCTCCTCTGACTTTTCTTCTTCCGCTCTGGAAAGAAGGAGTCCTCTGGATGCGTGACCTTACCAGAGGGGGGCTGGCTACGGTCCTGGCTGAGCTGGCTGATAAAACCCGTTTTCCGCTGCTCGTAGAGGAAGAAAAAATTCCGCTGTCCAGGTCACTTCAGGGAGCGGTAGAAATTCTGGGAATTGACCCTCTGTATTTAGCCTGTGAAGGCCGGGCTCTGCTGGTAGTTCGCAAAAGCAAGGCTGAAGCTGTCTTAAAGCAACTCAAAAAAAATCCAGCCGGGAGAAAAGCGGCCATAATCGGCGAGTTTCAAAATAAAATCGGGAAAAAGGGAGAAGCCCTGCTCAGAACTTCAAGCGGCGGTTTTCGCCTTCTGGAACCCCTGACTTCAGAACTTCTGCCGAGAATCTGCTGAGTCTGCCTGATTCTTAAAACTTCTGCTTTTTATACCACTCAAGAGTCAGTTTTAAGCCACTCTTAAAATCTAACTCCGGCCTAAAGCCAAGGAGCTTTTCAGCCTGGCTGATATCGGCAAATGATTCTTTAATATCTCCAGGCCGTGGGTCGGTATAAATAGCCTTAATTGAAAGACCCAGTAAAGAATTGATTATCTCCACAAGTTCGTTGATAGAGACCGGAACCGAAGCTCCAATGTTGAATACTTCTCCCCGGAAACTTTCGAACCCGGAGGCTATCAGGTTGGCTCTGACAACTTCCTGCACGTAGATAAAATCTCTGGTCTGAGTTCCGTCTCCATAAATTACCGGCGGTAAGCCATTCAGCATCCTGGTGATAAACACCGGAATGACAGCCGCATACTGGGAAGCCGGGTTTTGTCTGGGCCCGAAGACATTAAAATAACGGAGGCTAACTGCATTAAAGCCATAAAGCTCACTGAAAACCTGAAGATACTTCTCTGAAGCCAGCTTCTGGGCAGCATAAGGTGATAGAGGTTTGCCTTCCTGACCTTCTTTCTTGGGCAAAACCGGATTTTCCCCGTAGACTGCTGAAGAACTGGCAAAAACAAAACTTTTGACTTTCTTTAAAGCCGCAGCCTGAAGCAGGTTTAAAGTCCCGGTCAGGTTTACCTCATGGGCTAAAAGCGGTTCTGAGACTGACCGGGGAACCGAAGCTAGAGCTGCCTGGTGCAGGATAACCTCGATTCCCTCCGCAGCTTTCAGGCAGGTGCTAAGGTCCCTGACATCCCCGACAATTACTTCCACCAGGCTTTCCACCGAGGCCAGATTTTCTTTTCGGCCGCTGGAAAAATCATCCAACACCCGAACCCGGGCTCCCAGGCTGACCAGAGCTTCAACCAGATGGGAACCGATAAACCCGGCCCCGCCTGTTACCAGATAATTCCTGTGCCTGATCATCATCGGACCTCATTCCTGCTGGTCAAGGTATCCATTTTTTATTAAATAATCAATTACCTTTCGGGCACTTTCTTCGAGCGTTTCCTTATCGGTTTCCAGGACCAACTCCGGATTAAGGGGTTCTTCGTAAGGGTCAGAAATTCCGGTGAATTCTTTAATCTCACCCCTAATGGCCTTCTGGTACATACCCTTGACATCCCTGGCCATGCAGACTTCCAGAGGGCATTTGACGTAAACCTCAATGAACTCACCGATTTCGCGGCGAGCTTCATCTCGGATGTCGCGGTAAGGTGAAATGAAAGAAGTGAGTACTGCTACTCCATTTCGCGTAAGTAATTTGGCCACAAAAGTAACCCGACGGATATTTTCGTTCCGGTCCTCCCGGGAAAAGCCGAGATCCCGGCAGAGGCTCTGGCGAACCACATCACCATCCAGCCGCTCCACCCTGAGGTTTTTCTCCCTCAGAATTTCCGCCACCCGGTCTGCTACCGCCGATTTGCCTGAACAGGGCAATCCGGTAAACCAGAGAGTAAAACCTTTCTGTTCCTGACACATCCTGCAACTCCTCAGTGTTACAAAATTTATAAAAGTATTACCAGATTAATCTGGCCTAATTTCTGCCATAAAGCCAGCCGATTACGGGACGCATTCCACCCTCAACTCATTCCAGCACTTTACCTTTAAGCCCGGGAACTTCCGGACCATCAAGAATTCTCAATATGGTTGGAGCAATGTCCATTATGCTGGCCTCCAGCAGGCGGCCTCCCCTCTTTTCAGGGTCATAGAGGATGTAAATCCCATCATAATCATGGACCGCATCATCCGGGCCGGTGTCGTTTTCCTGAAGATAAAGTGTTCCGTAACCAAGAGTGCCGGCCGAACGCCAGTAAAGGTCATCGAAATAAACCATCAAGTCGGGGTATTCTCCGTTTAGTTCCGTATAGTGTTCCTGGGGTTTTATAACCACAGTTTTCCATTCTTCACCTTGCGGTCCCCTCACGGCTTTAAGACGGTTGATAAGTTCATCACGAACAGCCTCATAGTCTTCGGGCTTGATTATCCCCTGTGGCTCCCGTCCTTCGACATTGAGGAAGATACGGGCATAATAGCCACCCCACCCCCAGGCCCGGGTTCGGCTCCAGTCAATCTTTAAGTGTTCCACATTCTGCCCTCTCTGAGGTGGTTCGGTAACTACCAGGTCTCCCTGTTCAATCAACCAGCCGTTAACACAGAAGGCTCCTTTCATTCTTTTGGCTCCATGGTCGGAAACAACCAAAACCGCAGTCCGGTCATCAATTTTCTGGAGCAGCTCACCTATTTTTTCATCCAGAAAGCGGTAGTAATCAGGTATGGCCGTTTGGTAGGGATTACCCGGTTCGTAGAGATGATGCTCCCGGTCCATGAATTTCCAGAAGGCATGATGAATTCGGTCGACTCCAATTTCCACAAACCAGAAAAGGCTCCAGTCATCACTCTCCAGCAAATAATTAATTACCTGGAAATGATTTTCGGTCATCTGGTATATTTCCGACAGAACCAGAGAACGGTCTTCTGTCCTGAAATTAACATCAAACCAGAAAGGGCCGAATTGGCTCTCTATTTCAGAACGAAGCTCAGCCGGGTAGGTAAAGGTTTGCTCGTTCGATGGAGTGATGAAGCAGGATATGAGTTTTCCCCGAACCGGCTTTGGCGGATAACTTGGCGGAACGCTTATCAGCACACTTTCTTTCCCCTGTTCTCCGAGATAATCCCAGACTGTTTTTTCTTTTATGGCCGTGGAATTGGCAATCCACATTTTCTGGTAGTCATAACCCCGTCGATGGCGGAAACCATATAGACCCAGCTGCCCCGGGTCTTTGCCGGTGGCCATAACCATCCAGGCCGGAATAGTAATGGGTGGATCGCAGCTCCTGAGCCGGCCGTAAAGGCCCAGGTCCATGAGCTTTTTTAGACTGGGAAGTTCTACCTGACCCTCAAATACCAGAGATGGAGTCGCACAATCAAGCCCGATTACCAGAAGCCTCTTTCTCTTTTTCATAAGCCGCTATCACCTCTTTCATAAGATCTAAACCTTCATTCGTTGAAAGGATTGGGAAAAGACAGGATAATTCTGGCTACTTCGGGCCTCATCAGCTCAGGCGGAGGAATTTCTCCTCTGACCAGTAGGTCCCGGATTCTGGTTCCGGAAAACTGAATATGAGACGAGGAATCATGGGGGCAGGTTTTTTCGTTCTCTATGGACCCGCATTTTCTACAGTAGAAAAAGGACTTAAAAAAAAGCGGCACTATTCCCAGATCGGGAAACTCCTCAAATATATCCTGCGCAGCATAGGGATGGTAATAATTGCCAACTCCAGCGTGGTCTCTTCCTATAATAATATGGGTACAGCCAAAATTTTTCCTGATGATAGCATGGTGAATGGCTTCCCGCGGCCCGGCATAGCGCATCTCCATCTTCAGGATAGCCATAACCGCTCGCTCCTTCAGATAATAATGACGAATCAGCTCTTCATAAGAAGCCAGAATCACCTCATCTTTGAAGTCACCTTTTTTCTTGCGACCGATAACCGGGTTTATGAAAAGACCATCAGTAAAAGTCAGGGCCGCCTTCTGGACATATTCATGCCCGAGATGAGGAGTGTTTCTTGTTTGAAAGCCGACCACTGTCTTCCAGCCTTTTTCCTTGAATAGAATTCTGGTTTCCCGGGGGGAAAGGCGGAAGCGGTCGTAGGGAGTAGGCAGAAGTTCTAATAATTCCACCGGGCCACCTAAAAGGACTTCTTTCATTTCCAGAACCCTGGCCACGCCGGGATGTTTGGGGTCAGTAGTCCCATAAACTTTCTGACAGAGCTCCTCCCGGTTGAAGGTGTACTTATCTTCAACCATCATCATACCGACCGGAACCAGCTCTTCAGACCTGAGCACCAGTTCAGACCCAGGTTTGAGCCGGTTAGCAGTTTCCCGGTCAACATCCAGGACCACCGGAATGGTCCAGGGCAGGTCTGAAGTCAAACGTTTATGCTTGAGGACGCTGAGAAAATCAGCCTGGTTCAAAAAACCTTCCAGGGGAGAGTAAACACCGGTGGCGATGTTTTCCAGGTCTGAAACGAGGTCCTGGTCCAGCACGACCGAAGGCAGTTTTTCCAGTCGAGTCAAGAGCTCCTTCTTGCGGTCGGCCTCAACCAGCCGGTTAATCAGTTTGCCACCATGAGGGGGTATCATCGGATTCTCCTTAACAGCGGGAGTTTTGAACAGTTCAGTCAATCAATGTAGCCTAAAGCCTTAAGCTTCTCTTTTATTTTTTCCTCCTCTTCCGGGCTGAACACCTCTTTATTCTCCTCATCTTTAGCCAGATGTTCCCTGATAAGCTTAGTCACATAACTTGAGACTGAACTGAATTCGGTACCTTTGATTTTCTCTTCTATTTTTTTATAAAGAGTAGTCGGGATGGATACCTGAGTAAATTCTTTGTCCATCGTTCCTCCTGAGATGACTTTATATAACAGATTAACAGATATTTCAACCGCCTGGCCCGGAAACTGATTTCCAGCTGGAACAACCGCAAGCTGTAAGGCCAGACTAAGGGATGGTTCTGTGATGACAGAAGGAGCTGCCTCAATAATAGTCTGCTTGACAAAACCCCCGGGGCGTGGTTAAATTTTTTTGTTTGACTAAATATGAATCAAGATAAGGAGAGAGGTCAACACATCCCTTAAAATGGAAAAACTTTCCCACCCGTATGTTCGCCGGATTTCTTTCTTTGGGGTCCTTGATAAGAACCTGAAAAAGCTGGAAAACAGACTGGGGGTCAGTCTGTCGGTCCGGGGTGATAAACTCATTCTGGACGGAGAGCCAGAAAAAGTTCAGTTTGCCAGGAAATATTTTGAGAAAATTCAGGAGCTTGAAGATAAAGGATACAATTTGAAGGAAGAAGATTTTCACATTGCCCTGGATCTGCTTGAAGAGAATCCGGGGCAGCTTGAAGAATACGCTCCGGCTGAGCCCATTTACCTCCAGAGAAAATCCGTAGCTCCAAAAAGCCTTAACCAGCAAGCCTACATGAAAGCCATCAAGGACTATGACCTGGTTTTTGGCATAGGTCCAGCCGGTACCGGCAAAACTTACCTGGCAATGGCCATGGCCCTTTCTTACCTGCAGAGTAAGCAAGTTAATCGGATTATCCTGACAAGGCCGGCTGTTGAAGCTGGAGAAAGACTCGGTTTTCTGCCCGGTGATATGTTTCAGAAAATAAACCCTTATCTCAGACCGCTTTATGATGCCCTTTTTGACCTGACACCTTATGAACAGGCCAACCGTCTGGTGGAAAGGGGGATAATTGAAATCGCTCCGCTGGCCTATATGCGCGGTCGTACCCTGAACAGCGCTTTCATCATCCTGGATGAAGCCCAGAATACCACCCGAGAGCAGATGAAGATGATTCTGACCAGACTCGGTTTTGACTCCAAACTGGTGATAACGGCCGACATCACCCAGATAGACCTGCCCCAGCCCAAAAAATCAGGTGTTCTCCAGGCTATAAAAGTGTTATCTTCAATCAAAGAAATTGCTTTTGTTTACTTTACCGAAAAAGATGTCGTCCGTCACCCTCTGGTGGGTAAAATTATCAAAGCTTACGCCCGGGCTGAATCCCGAACGGCTTAAAATCCCATGAAAGCCATCCAGTTCCGGAAGCTTCGCCTTTTCAAAAGCGACGAAATTTTTCCGCTTCGCCGAAAAGCCGAAGGTAAAGCCCAGGAAAAATCCAGCCTGCTGAGGAAACTTTTCCAGAATCCGGTTCTTTATATCTTTTTATTTGCGGCAATCATCGCTTTTTTCATCTCTTATTTTCCGGCCCGTCCTCTACCCCAGATCAGGGTCGGGGAGATTGCTACCAAGGACATCGTCTCACCGGTGGAAATCACTATTGAAGATGTTGAGGCTACTGAAAGAAGAAAAACCCTGGCTGAATCCACCATCCCTCCTGTTTATTTTTACAATCAGAAAATCTCAGCTTTAACCCAGGAAAAAATCCGCCAGCTATTTGAAGCCGGCCGGGCCTGGCTGGATTCAGCTCAGACTCCGTCTCCAAAAGAACTGCAGAAAAGCTTTTCAGAAAATCTCGGGCTGGACCTGGATGAAGTAACTATTAACTCTCTGACCAGATTAAAATTTCCTCAGGAACTGGAACAGCTTTTGATTGATGTGCTAAATCCCATTCTGGCCAGAGAAATAATCCTCTCCCGCAGTCTTCTTATTCATGGAGAAACCGAAAAAGGGCTGCTGGTGGTTAGAGGAAAAGAAGAGAGATTATTCAAAGCAGCCGAGGTTATGGAGCTTAAGGAAGCCAGGCAACTCCTGCTTTCAGAAATTAACGCTCTGGAGTTGCCAGTCCGAACTAAAAATCTGTTAAGGACCTTAGCCCCGATCTTTCTGGTTCCCACCATCAACTACGACCAGCCGGAAACAGAAATCAGAAGGTTAAAAGCCCGCACCCAGGTGGAACCGGTATTTTACACTATAAAGAAGGGTAAAGTCATAATCCGTAAAGGAGACGAAGCTACCCCCGACACTATCAGACAAATTAATCTGATCAATCAGAAAATAAGCAGCCAGCCGCACTGGCTTATAAATTTCTTCGGACTTCTGGTTCTTTTTTCCATTATCTTTTTCTTTATCTGGGTATTCATCGACACGGTCAGTAAAGGCGAAAACAAAGTTCAACTGCTGCAGATGATGGGCCTGACCTTATTCCTGAGCTTTGTGGCTTACAAGGCCAGTTTGTTCATAGCTGATTCTCTTGGGAGCTCGGTAACCATTTTCAATTTAGACAAAGAAGCCCTGTCTTTTGCTATTCCCTTTCAGTTAGGAACATTCCTGTTCGCTTTTCTGAGCAGCGCGGAAATAGCCATAATCTACTGCGTCATTAACAGCCTGCTGGCTGGTTATCTGCTCGGCGGTGATTATTTTCTGGTTATCTTCGCTCTTTTAAGTGGAATTGCGGTAGTGGTAGGATTGAAATTTTATTTTGCTTACAGCCGGAGCTCCATCCTGAAAACCGGACTTATGGTTTTAGCCCCTTTCAACGTCATCCTGATCCTTGTCTTCCATCTAATCAAACAGAGCTTTTCTGACCTGAGGGTTTTGGGGACTGAACTTTTCAGCGCTATTCTGGGCGGGCTGCTCAGTGCTGCTGTAGCCTTTGTTTTGATTCCGATTTTTGAATCTCTGTTCAGCTTTCTGACACCCAGCAAGCTCCATGAACTGACCAATTCCGACCTCCCTATCTTCAGGCAACTAGCCCTGGAAGCCCCCGGCACCTACCATCACTCTCTGATTGTAGCCACTCTGGCTGAAAAAGCCGCTGAAGAAATCAAAGCCAACAGCACGCTGGTAAAAGCCGGTGGTCTCTATCACGATATCGGCAAGCTCAAAAGGCCCGAATACTTCAGTGAAAATCAAAACCCGGTCTCAAATATTCACCGGGACCTGACTCCCTCTTTGAGTACTCTGGTTATTATCAACCATGTCAAAGATGGAGTAGACCTGGGTAAAAAGCTAAGACTGCCAAAGCAAATTATTGAGCTCATTGCCCAGCATCACGGAACAGCTATTGTGAGGTATTTTTACCAGAAAGCTAAAGAGAAATATGACCCGGAATTGCACAAGATTGAAGCTGAAGATTTCCGGTATCCTGGGCCCACGCCCAGAAGCAAGGAGGCAGGCTTGATCATGCTGGCTGATTCGGTTGAAGCAGCCACCAGAAGTCTTAAATCACCCACCCGCGAAAACCTAAAGCGGGTTATCACGGAAATTTTCAACACCCACCTCCAGGACGGCCAGCTGGATGACTGCGGCTTTTCTCTAAAAGAGCTGAGAATTATTGCTAATTCTTTCCTGAGCACTCTTTATGCCATCTACCATCCCCGGCCCACTTATCCGGGTTTTGAATTTGAAAAGAAAACTGAAAAGAAAGAAGAAGACAAAAAAAACAATGGTAATAATAAAAAGCCAATTGAAGAAAAATCCGGTACCTCTAAGAAAAATTAAAAGCCTTCTGGAAGCTCTGAGCCGGCATTACAAGATGCAGAAGGCTGAAGTGGTGGTAACCCTGGTGGGCCCGAGTACCATTCGCCGTCTTAACAAAAAATACCGCCGCCGAGATAAGGCCACCGATGTTTTGAGTTTTGAGCTCAAAGAAAAGGGCCCTGACGGCCGTTTCTACCTCGGTGATATTGTCATTTGCCCGAAGGTAGCCCGCAGACAGGCCCAAAAGCAGGGACACTCGCTGCTGCGCGAGGTGGAAATTCTGGCCATTCACGGCTACCTCCATCTTCTGGGTTTTGAGCATTTCCAGGGAATGGAAGAAGAAGAGGCCAGAATCAGACCTCTTTTTCTGAAAAACTATCAACCGGTAAAAAAGTAAAATGGAAAATAGAGTTTTTTTCTATTCTGGTTGGGTTTTAAGTTTTATCCTGACTTTTCTGATGTCTTTTCTTCAAATAGCTCTCTCCTATTTTTCCAGAATCGGTATTTCCCGAATCCTGGGGGAGGAGAAAAAAAAGCTCAGAGAACAGGTACTGGAAAATTATGATGAACTGAAAATTTCGGTCGATTACGGACGAATTATTTTTTTCCTGGCCTTTCTGGTTTATTCCTGCTCGCTCCGGCNTGACCTAGCCAGCTGGCCCCTCTGGTGTCTTATAAGCTGNCTGCTGGTCTATCTGGTCTTCTTTGATTATCTTCCACGGCTTCTGTTCGCTCTGGTCAAGGAAAAGGGACTGATATTAATTCTTCCGGTTCTTATTCCCCTCAGGACAATTTTGACCCCTGTTCTGTATTTACCAAGATTTTTTCTGAAAAAAGAAGAAAAGAGACAGGACATCTGGAAGAATTACGAAACCACCGAAGAGGAAATTGAAACTTTTATTGACGAAGCCACCGAAGAAGGAATAATTGAAAAGGACGAAAATGAACTGCTGCGGGGAGTGGTAGAATTCGGCGACCGGCTGGTCAGGGAAATTATGACTCCTCGAGCCCGGATGGTGGCTGTGGACAAAAACACCTCTATCGGCCAGCTCAAAGAAATTTTCAGCAAAGAAAAATATTCCAGAATGCCGGTATACCGGGAACGCCTGGACAACATAGAAGGTATGGTCATAGCCAAAGATCTGCTGGAGTTCAGCAGTCCGGACCAGGCGGAGCGAAAAATTGATTTTTTAATAAGACCGGTTCCATTTGTCCCGGAAACCATGGCTGTTAAGGACCTGCTTACGGAATTCAAAAAACTCAAACAGAAAATGGCCATCGTGGTAGATGAATACGGGGGAGTTTCAGGGCTGGTAACCATGGAAGACCTGCTGGAAGAAATAGTCGGCGAAATCCAGGATGAATACGACGTGGAAGAACCGCAAATTATCGCCGAAAAGCCAGACTGTTTTCTGGTCAGCGGGGAAACTGAAGTGGAGGAGATAGAAGAACTGCTCGGAACCGAGCTTTCGGAGGAAACTTTTTTAACGGTCAATGGCCTTCTTCAAAAACATCTGGGCAGATTACCCAGTCAGGGCGAAAAGATTCATCTGGCCGGTCTAGTTTTCGAAATCCTGGAAATTGACGACAAACGAATAAAAAAAGTCAGACTGACCAGAACCAGAACTGAGGATAAAAAGGAAAACAATTAAAATGGCCAGAAAAAAACAGACCGCCGGAAAATCCAGGAATTTTAGGGCTGGCTATGTGGCTCTAATCGGTCGGCCGAACGTGGGCAAATCCACCCTGGTTAACAACCTGGTTGGCCAGAAAGTAGCCATCGTTTCTGACAAACCTCAAACTACCCGGGTCAGCATTCTGGGCATCAAAACCACCGAGCGAGGTCAGATTATCCTGGTGGACAACCCGGGTGTTCACAAACCGCTTCATCTGATGAACCGGAGAATGATGAACTATGTTTATTCTTCCCTGGAAACGGCCGACCTGATTCTGCTGATGGTAGACGCCACCAAAAAATTTGGGCACGGCGACCAGTATGTCCTGGACTTGTTAAAAAAAGTTGCCACACCTATTTTCCTTCTGATCAATAAAGTTGATCTTATTAAAAAAGAAAATATACTATTAATGATTGATTCCTACAAAGACTTATTACCGTTCAAAGAAATTGTGCCCATTTCAGCCTTGAAGGGAGACAACCTGGACCGACTAGAAAAGCTGATTTACGAATACCTCCCCGAAGCCCAGAAGATATATTCGGATGAAGAAATTTCCGACCAGTCTTTGAAATTCTTGCTGTCCGAAATCATCAGAGAAAAAATCCTTAAAAGAGTGGAAGAAGAATTACCCTACACCACGGCTGTGGTCATTCAATCGATTGAAACCGGGTCCGGACCGGAAAAACCGGCTGGAGTTCCAAACTCACTGACCAGGATTCGAGCCGAAATTCTGGTAGAGAAGGAGAATCACAAGGGCATAATAATCGGCCGCAAGGGGGCAATGATCAGGGCCATTGGAACTGAAGCCCGTAAAGAAATGGAAGAGATTCTGGAGAGCAAGGTGTTTTTAGAGCTCACTGTCAGGGTCCGCGAAAAATGGCGGGATTCGGAAGAAATTCTGGACCTGATAGAAGAGCAAAAAGGCTGAGTCCAATTCTCCTCACTCCTGTTTGCCCGGAAAACAGGAAACTCCAGCGTTTTTCCAGCCAATACGTGGGGGCAAATCCTTTGGTTAGAGAGCTTGAGCTTAATCAACCGGGGCTGGTCTTATTGACAATCAGCCCTTTTGATGAGAAAATTTTAATCATTTCTCGGTGAGTGTAGCTCAAGGGTTAGAGCACCGGACTGTGGATCCGGTGGTTGGGGGTTCGAATCCCCTCACTCACCCCATTCTTCTATGCTTTTTACGATTAGGGGATAAAGAAGACTTATCAGGATTCTGAGCTCCCTGAGTCTGAAATTTACCCATTAAGGCAACGGGCTGACCCAGGTTCTTAGAAAGCTAATCCCAGCAAAACAGCCAGACCTTTATTTTTGATATAATCCACCTCCATCTGGGACCTGGCAATGTTGGAAAGGCCCAGATGGTAACGGGTTTCCAGAGAAATTTTTACTACTGGAACTTTTATCTCCACCCCCGCCCCTAAGACAGCCGCCAGTTCCGTATTATTAAATCTTTCTTTGACATCAAGGGAGATGATTTCGTTTCCATCTTCGTCTAAGGCCACGGCTCGGGCTCTGGTCAAATAACCCAGCGAAGGACCAGACAGAAGAAAAGGTTTTACCGGTCCAATCAGAATCGGGCTGAACTTAAGAAGCAGGAGACCTTCAAGATAGTCAAGCCGGTATTGCGCAGTAAAAGTAATGAAATTTTCGGTCACTTCATAATGAGTTCCTCTCCTGGCATACAGAAACTCCGGTTGAATGGTCAGCAGTCCCAAATTGAAGGTCAGGAATACACCTCCGGTCAGTCCCTTCAAATCTCTGAATTCCGGCAGGTCGGGCGTGGTGGGGCTGACTTTAAAATTGGCAAGATTTAACCCGCCTTTCACCCCAAAAGATGCGGCCGAAGTTTCAGACCAGAGCCCAAAGAGAAAAAAGACCATCATCCCTGATAAAATAATCCTTCTCATCTTACCCTCCTTCAGTTATCTCTATAAATATCATAATCCTGATTAAGGGCTTAAGACAACCTGATCCTCTTTTCCCAGCCAGACCAAAAGAATCGGCAAAATAAATCAATTACCAGGTCTAGACCAATTATAAAAATACCAAAGGATTAAACAGGGTTGAGATTTCAGACCAAAAACTCAGGGAGAAGGTTAAATTTTTCTGGAATAACCCTTAAAAAATGAAGATAATAGATTCTAAAACTTAAGGAGTTTAGACATGTTTCCAGAAGCCAGAACATTTCAGCTAAAAATTATTAAAAAATTTTTCTTGATTTTCATACTTTTTACCTTTCTTATTTCTCCGGACGTCTTTATGTTTTCTGCAACCCAAACTTCAACACCCCAGACCAGAATTACTCCCCCTGAGGTCTTTTTCGGTTTTCAGCTTGGGGCCGACAGAAAAATCGCCCGCTGGGATAAGATTGTCAATTATTTCCAGCTGCTGGAAAAGGAAAGCCCGCGGATTAAAGTCATCAACCTGGGGCCTACAACTATGGGCCAACCCTTTCTCCTGGTCATCATCTCCTCTCCTGAGAATCTGGCCCGCTTAGACCAGCTAAAAGCCATCAACCAGAAAATTTCAGACCCGCGCGGTTTGGAAGAGAATGAAATAAAAAACCTAATAAACGAGGGTAAAGCTATCATCTGTCAGTCAATGAGCCTTCATGCCACTGAAATCGGTGGCACCCAGATGGCTCCAGAGCTCACCTATGATCTGCTCTCTCGAAATGATGAAGAGACCATTCGCATTCTCGAAAAAGTCATTTTCCTGCTTATCCCCTGCTTTAACCCCGACGGTCAAATTATGGTTACCGACTGGTATTACCAGACGCTTGGTACTGAATATGAGGGTTCCAGTCTGCCCTGGCTTTATCACAAATATGCCGGCCATGACAACAATCGTGATGGTGATTTCTTAAACCTGCAAGAATCTATCTATGCGGCTGAGATTCTTTATCGCGAATGGAAACCCCAGGCTTATGTCGACCACCATCACATGGGAAGCTACGGGGCTCGCCTGTACATTCCACCTTACTGCGAACCTATCAGGCCTCATGCGGACCCACTTCTCTGGCGGGAGCTATCCTGGTACGGGGCCCATATGGCCTACAAACTGGAGGAAGCTGGTAAAACAGGAATTATAAATAACGCCATGTTTCCAGGTTGGGGGCATTTCGGCTGGCATTGGATAACTCCTTTTCATAATATCGCCGGGATGCTGACCGAGTCAGCCTCAGCCCGCCTGGCCTCTCCTCTTTACATCCATCCTGACCAACTACGGGGCGGCTCACTTCAATTTCCGGAATACGAAGCTCAGACCAACTTCCCTAATCCCTGGCCAGGCGGCTGGTGGCGGCTGCGCGATATTGTCGAGCAGAAAAAAATCTCAGCCTGGGCCGTACTCGACCTGGCAGCCAGACACCGGGAAACTGTGCTTTATAATGCTTACTTAAAGGCTAAAAGGCAAATTGAAAGGGGTTTAACCGAAAAACCAAGGGCTTTTGTGGTGCCGGCCGAACAAACTGACCGGCTGACTACCATTAAAATGATTAATACCCTTCTTCAGAGTGGTCTTGAAATTCAGAAAGCTGTCACTCCGATTACTGTTAACGGGCTGACCTACCCGGCAGGCTCTTTCCTGATTCCACTCTCTCAACCCAAAAGGGGACTGATAATCAACTTGCTAAATCGAACACTCTATCCAGATAATTACTGGACCAGAGACCAGAACGGCCGTCCTAATCGCCCCTATGACCTGGCCACTCACACCATGGCTGAATTCATGGGAGTGAAAGTTGATCCTGTTGATGAGCTGCCACAGGGCCAGCTGGAACCCATCACTGAGCCGATTAAAGTCAGAGGTAAAATAGAGGCCGGCCCGGCCGGATACNGGCTTGATGGCCGACTGAATGACTCTTATACAGCCGTCAGCTTGCTTTTAGATAANAAAACCGAGGTTTTCAGAGTTGACCATAAAACTGCCAGCTTAAACCCGGGCGATTTCTTGGTACCTTCTGCCCCTTTAACGCTGCTTCAGACCATTTCCGAAAAAACCGGAGTTGATTTCCTGCCTCTTGCCACCTTTCCGGAAAAGGGATTTCACCGAGTGCGCCGGCTGCGAGTCGGTCTTTATCAACGCTACTACGGCGGTAATATGGATGAAGGCTGGACCNGGCTGATCCTGGAAAAATTTTCGTTACCCTATCTGACAGTAAGAGATGCCGACCTCAAGAGTGGTCAGCTTCTTAAAAAAATCGACCTGCTGATAATCCCGGCTGATTCCACTGCTATGATAACCGGAGAGCTTCCAGACGCGTCCAGAAGGTTTCTGAACACCCCACCTGAATACCGGAGTGGGCTGGGAAAAGAAGGAGTGGAAAAACTTAAAGAATTCGTGGGTAGAGGGGGAATTCTGGTTTGTCTGGGTGAAGCCAGTAACTTCGCGGTAGAAAAATTCAACCTGAACCTGAAAAACGTGGTGGCTGGCCTTGATTCCAGAGAATTTTTCTGCCCCGGCTCAACTCTGAAAGCTGAATTCAACAACCAGCATCCCCTGGCTTACGGACTGCCGGAACAGGGCCTGGTTCTTTTCTACAGCAGCCCGGCCTTTGAGATTCTGCCTTCTGAAAATAGTGAGAAATACCAGGTGGTGGTCCGTTACGCCGAAAGAGAACTCCTGCAAAGCGGCTGGCTTATCGGTGAAAAGCACCTGAGCCGAAAAGCAGCCATGATAGAAGTGGATTACGGCCAGGGGCAGATTATTCTCATTGGCCTGCGCTCTCAGCACCGGGCTCAGACCCATGGCACTTTTAAGTTATTGTTCAACACGTTTATTCGGTAAAAAAACAACCCTATTTTCGGCCCGGAAAAATATCTTTCGGAAAGGAAATCCTGTGAGGAAAATAGATTACCGCCATCTGCCCAAACTGGTTTCAGAAAATCATTTTCTAATCGGAAAATGGATTTCGGTTTTCTCTTCACTGCGGTCAGTGGCCGGGGGCGGCTCCGGTGAAAGACGGGCAATTTCCAGTCTCAGTTCTTCAGTCATTTCTATATCGGCAGCCGCCACTGCCTCTTTAAGCTGTTCCAGGTTCCTGGCTCCTATGATAGGCGCGCTGACCGCCGGATGGCTACCGGCCCAGGCAATGGCCAGGCTGGCAGGATGGTACCCATTTCTTCTGGCAAACTCGGTGAATCTTTCGGCCACTTCAAAAACCCAGCCTTCTCCATATCTGACCTGATAAATTTTATTCTCCACCAGGCGACCTGATGGCGGTCGTCGGTCCCGACTGTATTTTCCAGACAGGAGACCAGCTGCCAGCGGGCTGTAAGTCAGGACTCCAAGTTTTTCTGCCTGAGCCATGGGAAAAATTTCCACTTCGGCCTGTCGTTTCACCAGATTGTACATGGGCTGGATACAGGCAATGGAAGCCCAGTTATGAAGGACCGTAAGACCAATAGCTTTCTCTACCTGCCAGGCGGCAAAGTTGCTTAGCCCCAGATAAACCACCTTACCCTGTCGCACCAGATCATCCAGAGCCCTGAGAGTTTCCTCAAGAGGGGTCAGATCGTCAAACCGGTGAATGAAATAAATATCAATCCGGTCCGTCTGAAGACGTTTTAAACTGCTTTCTACCGCATACATAATGTGCCGGCGATTGGCTCCCATGGCGTTGAGGTCGGGCCCGGTCGGAAAATAAACCTTGCTGGTAATAAGAACTTCTTCCCGGCAGTCTTTGATCAGCCGGCCCAGGATTTCCTCAGAACGTCCTCTGGCATAGAGATCGGCACAGTCAAAGATATTAATTCCTTTTTCGCGGCAATAGGCAAACATTTCAGCCGAGGTTTTCTCGTCAGCCTCAGCTCCAAAAGTCATCGTGCCAAAACACAGCTCAGAAATTTTCAGGCCGGTTGAACCAAAATTTTTATACTTCATTTTGCCTCCTTCGTCTTTTCCAGAATCAGGCCGTGACCTGCCGGAAACAGGCCCGGCAAAGAGACCGGAAGTTTACCGGACACTCTGATTTCACCACCAAGGGCTCTGGCAGCCAGTAGCTGGGTTTCCGGGGTATTACGGTAAAGACAGAAATAAACCTCAACCTCGGGAAAATGTCTTAGAAAATAAGGGCTGCCAAATGACAGGACCACCAGAGGACGGCCGAGGGCTTTAATTTCCTTCAACAACTCAATATGGGCTGGCTCCAGGTCAACGCTACCTTTATAAGCCCGCAAACTGGAAAAAAGAGCTGCTACCACCAGGTCTGATTGAGAAGCAGCTGCCAGAGCTTCCTGCAATCTTTCCTTTCCGGTATCACCATCGGCGTAGAAAACCCGAAGAGCTGGAATTCTCAGGTTTAACTCTGCAGCCAGTCTTCTTCCCGCATAAAAATCCCCCGGATCACTGCTCAGAGACAGCAACACCACCTTTTTGGGTGAAGACAGCGGAACGAGGTTGTTCTCATTCTTAACCAGGGTCAGAGCCGAAGCAAAAGCCCGAAGGGCAATTTCTTTATGTTCCGGCTTCCCAAGGATGAGGGGCAAACGGTCGAGCGAAACATAGCGGTTGCGATGAAGTCCCAGCCTGGCTTTTGCCAGGAGAACCCGGCGAAGGGATTCTTCCACCCGAGCAAGAGAAACCTCTCCGCTTCTTACCGCCTGCTTTAGATGCTCGATGACCTTGATCGGGTCCGGAGGTAAAAGCAGCAGGTCGACTCCAGCTTTCAGGGCTCGAAGGGCTGCTTCTTCTTCGCCAAAATACCCGGTAATGCCCCGCATTTCCAGGGCATCGGTAACTATCAACCCCTTAAATCCCATTTTATTTCTGAGCAGGTCAGTCAATATCCTGGGCGAAAGAGTGGCTGGCAGCCATTCTTCAGGCTCCAGTGCTGGAACATAAAGGTGGGCGGTCATTACAGCTTCTACCCCGGCTTCAATGGCTTTCTGAAAAGGATAAAGCTCTATGCTTTCAAGTCTATTAAGGTCAGCCATAATAGCTGGCAGTAGACTGTGAGAATCCTGGTCAGTGTCGCCATGCCCGGGAAAATGCTTGGCTGTGGCCAGCATTCCAGCTGATTGACAGCCCTTGATGAAAGCGGAGGCTATCCTGGCTACCAGCTCAGGGCTTTCACCAACCGAGCGGGTGTTGATTATGGGGTTATCAGGATTGACGTTGACATCAACCACAGGAGCGTAGGTCATATGAATCCCCAGAGCCCGACCCTCAATGGCTGTTATTCGGCCCATCTCATAGGCCAGCTCTTCGGACCCGGCCGCTCCCAGGGCCATCAAAGGGGGAAAAAGAGTGGCTCCGGTCACCTGATTACCCGCCCCTCGCTCCAGGTCCGAGGCGATAAGCAGCGGTACTCTGGCCAGCTTCTGAAAATGGTTGGTAAAATAGGCAGTTTCCAGAGCCTCTCCGCCAAAAAGAATCAACCCGCCGAGATGATAATCCCGGACCACTTTTTCCAGATGGCGGAAGCTGTCGTCAGCCAGGTTGAAAAATTCGCCGCTATAGCGGGTTACTACTAACTGACCAATTTTCTCCTCCAGCGTCATAGAACGGATAGTCTTTTCCACCCAGCGGAGCTCAGATTTTTCCCGGTCATCTTCCTTCGGTTGGACCCTGAGGTTAGAGGCACAGCCGGTCATAATCCCTACTAAAATAATAGGAATTAAGATTCCTAAGAACTTTTTCCACCCTCTAAGCTGCATCTTTATCTCCATTGCCTTTATTATGCGTTTTTCTTTTTTTATATCAGTACTTACTGACATCAGATTTACTCGGGCCGCAGCTGAGCTTAAAACCAATCTGCGGCTTTTCTCGTTTCAATTTACATATTTAATAAAATAGCGAACCACTAAAAGCACTGAAATCAAATAGACCAGCCAGTGGACCTTATTCCCTTCTCCTTTGACCAGCTTGATGAGCGAATAGCTTATGAAACCGAAAGCCATTCCATCGGTGATGCTGACCGCCAGCGGCATAACCACGATAGTCAGAAAAGCCGGGATGGCTTCGCTGACATTATCCCAGTCTATTCTGGCTACGGCCTTCATCATCATAAAGCCGACGATAATCAAGGGTGCAGCAATGACTGGATGAAGAACCTNGTCCTTATAGGTAAAACTTCCGCCTACCATGGCAGCCAGGGGGCTAAAGAACAGCGCTCCCAGGAAAAGAACTGAGGTGACCAGATTTGCCAGCCCGGTCCTGGCTCCCTGGGCGATACCGGTAGTACTTTCAATGTAGCTGGTGACAGTAGAAGTCCCCAGCAGAGTTCCGACCACTGTCCCGACTGAATCAGCCAGCATAGCCTGGTTACCTTTAGGCAGGCGACCGTTTTTAATAAAGCCAGCCGGTGCGCAGACCCCGACCAGAGTTCCAACCGTGTCAAAAACGTCAAGAAAAAAGAAAACAAAGATTATTGGAATCAATCCGCTCTTGAGAGCCCCGATTATGTCCAGCCGGAAAAGAGTGGGTTCAACAGAAGGGGGTGCCGAGACAAATCCCTGGTATTTTACCACCCCCAGAGGCAGGCCAACGGCTGCCGTGATTAAAATTCCCCAGAGAATTGCTCCAGGAATTCTATAAGCCATCAGAGATGAGATGACCAGAAGTCCAAAGAAAGCCAGCAGGACCGGTTTGCTGCCCATGTCGCCCAGCCCGACCAGAACCCCTGGCCTGGCTACCACGATGCCAGCATATTCAAGACCAATTAAGGCAATCAGAAGTCCAATACCGGCGGCGATAGCCTGCTTCAAAGAATCAGGTATTATTTCGATCAGCTTTCCTGCCAGGCCGACCAGAGCTAAGACTAAAAATATCAAGCCAGAAATAAAATTAGCTCCAAGGGCCACCTGCCAGGAATAACCCATTAGCCCGCAGACAGTCACCGCAAAAAAGACATTATGACCCATGGCTGGAGCTTGAGCGATAGGATAGTTGGCCAGAACTCCAGTGAGCAAAGTAGCCAGAGCACTGGCCAGGCAGGTGGCCACCATGACCGCCCCTCTATCCATTCCGGTTTGCCCGAGAATGGCCGGCTGAACGAAGATGATATAGGACATGGTCATAAAGGTAGTTAACCCGCCTACTACCTCGGTCCGCAGACTGGTATTCCTGGCTTGAAGTTGAAAGGTCTTTTCCAGCCAGCTTCTCATCTTTCCTCCTTTCTGGCTCGGACGATTTTTAAAGAGAAAAGCTCCCTTCAACAGACGGCCTCAATCTTTAATCATCACCATCTAATTATCACAGCTTTTCCTTACTAAAACTTCTTGCTCCTGCTTTTTCCCTCAATCGTGGCTTCGGATACCAACACACCCGAATCAAAATTTTATCAAGCTGAACACCGGAATTCCGGGATGGNCTTCATTTATCTTTCTTACTCCGTCCAGAAAAGTAAGTTCAACCACTGCTTCAAAGGCCACCACCTTTCCCCCTAATTCCTGAACTAGTTCTATAGCGCTCACCCCAGAAGAGCCAGTGGCTATCAGGTCATCTATGATAACCACCCTTTCTCCCTGCCGGACCGAATCCACATGGGCTTCAAAATACTCTACTGCATATTCGTTCGGAGCCAGAATGGTCAGGGTTTTCCGCGGCAATTTTCCCTTCTTCCGGATCAGGCTGAAACCTAACCTGAGGTCTCTGGCCAGGGCTGCCCCGAAAATAAAACCACGCGACTCGATAGCTGCTATTCGGTCAGGATTAAACTTGCGGGCAATCTCTGAGAGCTGGTCAATCACCTGGTTAAAGGCAGCTGCTTCCTGAATTATAGGGGTGATGTCTTTAAAAACAACGCCGGGTTTGGGGAAATCCGGCACATCAACAATCATTGATTTTAAATTCAGCATGGTTAAATCCTTTCTCCTTTGATTTCAATCTATTGGGTTCTTGTTTAACTTTTCAAAAATTCGAGTTGGCAGGACCGGGTCATCTTCAGCCTTGAGTGAGTTTATTCCCTCCAGCCCTCTTATCAGGATTTTTCTCCGGTCCTGGTCTTCTACCTTAATAACTACTCTGACAGTCCGGCACCACAAAAGCTCGCCGGGCAGCCTTTCGGCCCACTCAACCGCTACCACTCCCTGTCCCAGGTAATCTTCCAGACCCAGATCGGTTATCTCGTCGGGCTCTTCTAATCGGTAAAGGTCTACATGAAAAAGAGGAAAATTTCCTTCATAGACATTAACCAGAGTAAAAGAAGGGCTGCAGACCAGACTTACGTCTTTAACCCCAAGGCCTGAAGCCAATCCTTTTACAAAAACCGTCTTTCCTGAACCCAGTTCTCCACTGATTAAAACCAGCTCATCCCCAGCGAGCTCCCGGCCGAGCTTTTCCCCAAGATAGAAAGTGTCCTCTTCGCTTTCGGTCCAGAAGACCATTTCCGCAGTATCAGGTTTCATTCCGGCCTCCTGTAGCTATGAACCTCATAGCATAAGGCAGGAATTTTATCAGGTCGGTGGCCGTCAGGCTTTTCTGGCCAACTTTTTCCGCTGCCAGGTCGCCGCTCAGGCCGTGAACAAAAACGGCATTGACCACCGCTTGAAGCAGGTCCCTGACCTGCATGGCTTCTGAAGCTATCAACCCGGAAAGGACATCACCGGTACCGCCGGAAGCCATCCCCGGATTTCCAGTAGGATTTACCTTAACCTTACCATCCGGGGAGCAGATAAGAGTGCGGTAGCCTTTTAATACCAGATTAACCCTGTAGTTTCGGGCAAACTCCGGGCCCAGCTCCAGCTTTTTTTTCAGGATTTCTGCAGTACTCAATCCTGTCAGACGAGAAAATTCTCCCGGATGAGGCGTGAGAATGGTCTTCTCAGGCAGAGACTTTAAGATTTCTGGGCGGGTTGAGATTATGTTGAGGCCGTCAGCATCAATGACCACCGGTTTTTGGAATTTTCTGATTTTAGCCAGAAGCTCAAGCACCAGGGTTATGGTTTGCGGATGGGTTGAAAGCCCGGGACCGATAAGCAGAGCGTCTTTGCCCTCAAGAAGCTCCAGAACCCGGGGTAGAGCTTTTTCTGAAATGGTTTTAGAGTCAGTCTCCGGCAGAGCTTCAGTCATTAGTTCAGGACAGGTTCTGGCAATCAAAGGTAGCATGCTTTCAGCAGTGGCCACCGTTACCAGACCGGCCCCCATCTTTAAAGCCGCTTTACCAGCCATAGCCGCCGCTCCAGTCTTACCCCGGGAACCGGCCAGAATCAGAAGATGTCCGTAAGTGCCTTTATGGGTGTCAGGTTTTCTCGGTTGAAAATATGGTATGAGCACCTCAAGCTCCACCAGTTCCAGGTTAAGACCTGGTCGGTCAAACAGAAAGGGAGGCAGGCTTATATCAGCCACCACCAGCTCTCCGACGAACTCTTCAGCCGGCGGAAAGAGGTGAGCGATTTTAGGAGCACCCAGAGTTACCGTCAGGTCAGCCCGGACACATGGTCCGATGAGCTCAAAAGTGTCAGCCGAAAGTCCGGAAGGAATATCCACTGAAACCACAAAAGCTCCTGAATCGTTGATCCCATTAACCACCTCGGCATACAGGCCCTCAAGAGAGCTGCTCAAACCAGTGCCAAACATAGCGTCTACAATCACCGGGGTTTCCTGAAGTAATTTCCGGTCTTTTTTCCAGTCTGCTAAATTCTTTACTTCAATGATGTTAACTCCGATTTTGCGGGCAATTTTAAGGTTAATAGCGGCATCCCCTCTAACCTCATCAGCTGAACCTATGAGTAAGACCGGGCTATCCACACCCTGATTGTGAAGATGCCTGGCCACTACCAGCCCATCTCCACCGTTATTCCCCTTGCCAGCCACCACTACCACCCTCATTCCGGCTTCTACTGCCAGCTCCTCCCTGAGGACAGCCGTCACCTGAAGGCCAGCGTTTTCCATCAGAACAGGCCCCGGAATACCGATCTCTTCGATGGCAATTCGGTCAATTTCTTTCATTTGAACAGAGGTAAGAATTTTCATGCCAGTTCACCTCAACCTTAGAGAATCTTATCACAAAAATTCAGGTCGAATAAAGTTTATCTGAGGTCTTAGCTCAGGTTTTTCTAATTAAATTTCTTGATAAAATTCCAACCTTGTGATAGAAATAACATAACAGAAGAAAACACAAATTACAGAAATTAAGAAAGGAGGTTTTCTATGGCTATAAAGATAGGTATAAACGGGTTCGGCCGTATCGGTCGTAATATGCTCAGGGCATCCTACCTGGACCCGGAGCTGGAATACGTGGCCGTCAACGACATCACTGACGCTAAGACGCTGGCTCATCTTTTGAAGTACGATTCAGTACTCGGAACTCTCAAGGAAGATATAAAAGCCACTGAAGATTCCATAATTTTGAGGGGCAAACCGATAAAAGTTCTGGCTGAAAAAGATGTTTCCGGTCTCAAGTGGAAAGACCTGGGAGTTGAGGTAGTCATCGAAGCTACTGGAAAGTACACCAAAAGACCCGAGGCCATCAAACATATCGAAGTTGGTGGGGCAAAAAAAGTCATTGTTTCTGCCCCGGCCACCGACCCTGACATCACTATCGTCATGGGAGTTAATGAAGAAACCTACGACCCGGAAAAACATCATTTAATATCCAATGCTTCCTGTACCACTAATTGCCTGGCTCCGATTGCCAAAGTTATCCATGAGAATTTCACCATCGAAAAAGCTTTTATGACTACCATCCATGCTTACACCAACGACCAGAAAATACTTGATGCTCCGCACAAAGATTTAAGAAGAGCCCGGGCTGCCGCCGTTTCCCAGATTCCAACAACCACCGGGGCTGCCAAGGCCGTCGGACTGGTCCTGCCCGAATTGAAGGGCAAGATTGACGGCATTGCCATCAGAGTTCCTACCCCAAATGTTTCCCTTGTAGACCTGGTCGCCGTGGTCAAAAAGGAAACCAGCACCGAAGAAGTTAACTCTGTCCTCAAGGCTGCAGCTGAAGGCAAAATGAAAGGTATAATCGAATACACCGAAGAACCACTGGTTTCAGTCGATTTCCTGTCCAACTCTCATTCAGCCATAGTTGACGCTCTATCTACCAAGGTCATAGAAAAGAACCTGGTCAAGGTTATGGCCTGGTACGACAATGAATGGGGCTATTCTGTGAGGTTGGTGGATCTGGTCAAATATATTATGAAAAAATAAATAGCGGAAAAGCACAGAACTTCCGCGGAGGAGAAAATGAAATTCCTGGAAGAAATAGAGGTTAAAGGCAAGACAGTCTTTTTACGAGTAGACTTTAACGTCCCTTTAGATGAAAACCTGAACATTAGAGATGACACCCGAATTGTGGCCTCCCTGCCTACCATCAAGTACCTGCTGGAAAAAGGAGCCAGACTGGTAGTGGCTTCCCATCTGGGCCGTCCTAAGGGGCAGTTTAATCCAAAAATGAGCCTCAAGCCGGTAGCCGTCCACCTGCAACAGCTCCTTCCGGGAACTAAAGTCATTATGGCACCGGATGTAGTCGGCCCGGAAGTGGACCGAATCAAATCTGAACTCAGAGACGGAGAGCTGCTTCTGCTGGAGAACGTCAGATTTTACAAGCAGGAAACCGATAACGACCTGGAATTTGCCCGAAAGCTGGCTGAAGGCTGTGAAGTTCTGATCAATGATGCCTTTGGCTCCTGCCATCGGGCCCACGCTTCCGTGGTGGGTATCGCCTCTTTTGTCAGAGAAAAAGCTGCTGGTTATCTTCTGAAAAAAGAGGTGGACTATCTGAGCCGTATAACCCACGACCCGGAAAAACCTTTCGTTGCCATCCTCGGCGGGGCTAAAATTGAAGATAAAATTCCGGTTCTGGAAAGCCTGGTCGGGAAAGCTGATGCTGTGCTTATTGGTGGAGCCATGGCTTATACTTTTCTAAAAGCCCAAGGAAAGAAGGTGGGCAAGTCGCTGGTAGAAGAAGATAAACTGGAAATTGCCCGCGAAATAATGAAAAAAGCTGAAGACCGCAGGGTAAAATTTTTGCTTCCGCAGGACCATGTTCTGACCACAACCATTGACAGCCAGAGTATCGCCGCCGTGGCTGACTTCTACCCATTACCAGAAGATCTGATGGCCGTGGACATCGGACCGAAAACGGTGGCTGAATACAAAACCCTGATTCAGAGTGCCAGAACCATCTTCTGGAATGGCCCCTTAGGTGTGTTTGAGGTGCCAGACTTTGCAAAAGGGACGATAGAGATTGCCCGGGCCGTAGCCGGGTCTGAAGCTCTTTCAGTGGTGGGCGGAGGCGATTCCATCGCAGCCATTCACCAGGCCGGGGTGGCTGATCGTATAAGTCATATCTCTACTGGCGGTGGGGCTTCACTGGAATTTGTGGCCTACGGGACCCTGCCCGGGATTGAAGCTCTTAAATAAAAACCCGAAAAAATAACAGATAAGGGAAAATGAGTCTTTGGTCAAAACCGGTTGTAGCCGGAAACTGGAAAATGCACAAGACTATCTCTGAAGCCAGAGAGCTGGCAGCAGCTGTAGTCAGGGAATATCAAGCAGTCAGTCCGGCTACTCTAATCTTGATTCCGCCATTCACCAGCTTACAGGAAGTTAAAAAGACTGTAGCCGGCACAACCATCAGGGTTGGAGCTCAGGATGTCTTCTGGGAAGACCAGGGAGCTTATACCGGGGAAATTTCCCCTCTTCAGATCAAAGAGGCAGGTTGCGAATTTGTGGTAATTGGACATTCAGAAAGAAGACAGTTGTTCGGTGAAACTGACGAAANCGTAAGAAAAAAAACANCAGCTTCCCTGAAACATGGTCTGGTCCCGGTAGTTTGCATAGGAGAAACCTTAGAAGAGAGAGAAAAAGAAGCCACCCTCTCCAAAATTAAAATTCAGTTAGAAAGTAGCGTGTTTACCCTTTCAGAATCTGAATTTAACCGGGTTCTGCTGGCTTATGAACCAATCTGGGCCATAGGTACCGGAAAAAATGCCACCCCAGAGCAGGTCGAGGAAGTTCATTCCTACATAAGAAGTTTAATCAGCCAGAAGTATGGAAAATCAGCTGCTGATTATGCTATAATTTTATACGGTGGCTCGGTCAAACCGACCAACGCCTTTTCCTTAGCCAGGGAAAAGGATGTAGACGGATTCCTGGTTGGCGGAGCTTCTCTTGAAGCTGGGTCCTTTATGGGGATAGCCAGAGAAGCTGTCCGCGCTAAAGAGGGATAAAGTGGTAGCTTTACTTATCATCATTCACGTTATTATCTGTGTCGTTCTTATTCTGGCTGTATTGCTGCAGTCTGGAAAGGCAGCCGACCTGGCCGGGGCTTTCGGTGGAGTGGGCAGTCAGACAGCTTTTGGCCCCCGAGGCGCTCAGACCNTGCTGGGCAAAATAACTACTGTTTGTGCCATACTTTTTATGATTACCTCTCTTGGCCTATGGCTGGTTTCGGGGAAAAGTTCATCAGTAGTTAAAAACCTCCCGACCAAAGAATCCCCTGCAGCTACCCAGACTCAGCCTGCAACGCGGGAAGAAAAACCAGCAGCGGCTCAGACCGGTGCTGAGAAAACCGAACAGAAAAAAGAAGACCAGAGCCAGAAATAGAAATATCAAGGAATGCCGAAGTGGTGGAATTGGCAGACACGCTAGCTTGAGGGGCTAGTTCCCGCAAAAATGGGAGTAGGGGTTCGAGTCCCCTCTTCGGCATTCTTTTTTTATGAGAGTAAAGTGTATCATTTAAAACATCAATTCTGGAGGGGATCAAAATGCGCCTGAAAACAGGGTTCTTTATTTTTATATTTTTAATCACATCACTAACCTCAAAACTTCCTGCTACGCCAGATGAACTATTTAGCCAGCCGGAAGGACGGGCGGTAGTGGCGCTTCGGGTTTTTCAGAAAAACAATTTCGTCAGTAATCTTAAGCCCGAAGATTTTGAGGTTCTGGAGAACAGAATCCCAAGAAAAATTGAATCGATCTATCTGGTGGAAAAATCACGGGTTTTGAAGCTTCAGGAAAACCAGCCCAAAGCCTTTTATACTCACAACAACTACTACATCATTGTTCAGGCCAGTGAATATGACCGCAAGCTGGGCGAGGCGGTTAGTTATCTGATTAATAATTACTTTCAAACCGGCGATAGCTTAACAGTAATTACTCCGATTAAAGTTTACCGGTTTAATCCGGAAACTCTGTCCAGAAGACCCCGGTCTGAGGTCAGTAAAGAATTGCAGAACATCATGAGAACCGACATTATCCGAGGCGCCAGAGACTATAATTCTCTGCTTCTGGACCTCAAAAGGCTGACCCGGTCTCTGGTCAGTTTTGGTGGAGAAAGAGCCGGAGCTGACCCGGAGGTAGAAAATGAGATGGACACCACCACCACTCAGGATTTTGGTATCGAGCAACTTCTTGGCCGTTATAAATATACTCTGGAAAAACTGGACGGGTTGAGGTTAGCTGACCAGAATAAATTCCTTGATTTTGCCGATTCTCTGAAGAAAACTACAGGCCAAAACGTAGTCTTTTTTTTCTACCAGAGAGAATTCCGTCCGGAATTGAGCCCCCGCATTATTAATCAGATGATGTCTATATACCAGGATTATCCCCACGTTTTAAGCCTGCTAATGGAACTATTCCAGTTCTATCGCCGGGAAAACAAAATGGATAAAAAGCTCTTGGGCGAGGCCATGTCTGACTCCGGAGCTCTTTTCAATTTCATCTACCTTAACAAAAAACCTGAGAGAATAACCGGTGTGGTAATGAACGAGCAATCCGAAGATGTTTTCGAAACTCTGTCTGTGCTGGCCAGAGCCACTGGTGGGATTATAGACCAAACTTTTAATCCACTTGAAGGAATAAAAAAGTCAGCCGAGAACATGTCTTCCTACTATCTTATTTTCTATCTTTCTGACCCCTCTCAGCTGAGCCCGGGATTCTGCCAGATTCAGGTAAACCTCAAAGGCCGTCCTGAGCTTCAGGTCCGACACCGGTGGGGCTATTTCCCCGAGAGTCTGAAATATTGAAGTTCCGGAAAATCAGGTTAACCGGGCTACCCATAGAGCCAGGTCTGTTTCAGACATTGCTCCCGAAGTTCTTCCCCTTTCCGTGTCTCTGTGGAAAACTATGAAGGTTGGCACAGCCTCTATACCCAGCAGGGTGGCCAGGTCAGGAAACTTATCCACATCTACTTTTACCACCATTACTTCACCGGCCCGGCGCCTGGCCAGCCTTTCCAGAATTGGAGCCATCATCCAGCAGGGACCACAGTTATTAGAAAAGAAATCGACCAGAACCGGTAAACTGGACCTGGAAATAAGATTTCTGAACTGAACCTGATTGACCGAAATAACATCACCAGGTCGGGGAAGTGGGCTTCGGCAGCGTCCGCAGACCACAGTTTTTTCACCCGGGTTTTCAGGGTAATAATTGGTTTGACCACATTGAAAACAGCTGACCTTAATTTTCTTAGCGCTCATGGTTTCCAGAATCCCTGGCAAAAATTCAATAGAAAAATTCTAACCGCAAACTTCTCTAAAAGCAACCTGATATAATCAGGGGTCAAATTTCTCCCAGAATTTATTTCAGAAAATCTTAGCTCCCGTCTGAACTTAAAAAGATTCTATAAAAATTCAGGGCAATAAGTCAGCTATTATGGAATTGGAAATAAGAATTTTATCGGCTGGAATTTTCAATCTCTGCTCTTCCCTGACCAGAAGACCAAGCTCTATCAGTCTCTGGAGATTTTTTTCCCAAGGAGAAAAATCTAAACCGGGATATTCCTTTCTGATCTGGTCCCAGTTAATCCCCTTTCGCAATCTCAACCCGAAGGTAACTCTTTCCTTCAAACAGTCCAGTGGTTTCAACTCCAGAAACTCTCCCCCCGACTGCCCAGCCCGTTTCCATAAATCAAGCCAGCTTGCCGGATGCAGTGGATTTTGCCACCGATAATGGCTCAGGTGAGAAGCCGCCGCTGGGCCCAGTCCCAGAAAAGGCTGATACTCCCAGTATTTGAGATTGTGAAGGCATTGAAAACCAGGCCTGGAAAAATTGGATATTTCATACTGCACCCAGCCCAGTCTTTCCAGTTCAACCCTGTAGCGTTCGTAAGTTAGGGCTAACTGCTCCTCAGATAATCGGTCTTTCTCCTGGATCCTGCCGAACGGCCCGTTCTCCAACTCTTCAAGTAAATAAACCGAAACATGCTCTGGCTCCAGTCGGTTCAGGAAATCCAGGTTAGACTTCATAGTTTCGGTTGACTCTCCCGGTACTCCTATAATTAAGTCAAGGTTCAGATTAGAGCAGCCAGCCTGCCTGATTTTTTCTACCAGCAACTCAACCTCTTCCGGGTAGTAGGCTCTCTTGAGAACCGACAGAACTTTTCGGTCAAAGGATTGCACCCCGAGGCTCAATCTGGTCAGTCCGGCCTCCAGCCAGTTTTCCACTCTGGAAGTTATAAAGGAGGGATGAATTTCCAGGGTGGCTTCCACCAGTTCCACTCTGAAACCTTCTCTTAACCAGGNTTGAATTAAAATGATTTCCTCAGCTTTGATCAGCGAGGGAGTANCTCCTCCAAAATAAAGTGTTTTTACCACAAGATGTTCAGAAAGATATCGGGNCAGCAGTTCTATTTCTCTTTTTAATTCGCTCAGCCACAGCAGATGCCGGTCATAATTGTACTGATAACTATTAAAATGACAGTAAGGGCACTTTGCCTGGCAGAATGGATAGTGGAGATAAAGACCAACTTCTAACTCTGATTTTGGGTAATAAAATTTTAGGTTTTTGCTTACTTTTTCTAATAATTTTTGCATTGGAATAGCGAACTCTGAAGGTAGCTACCTAATACTCAACTGTGATAGCCAATAATAGCATAATAAAGAGCCCGGTCAAAAAAGGTCACGATTCGATTGTAAAGTTCCAGGGACTGATAAAGGTCCAGAACATTGTCAAGAAAACCTTCCGCTTGAATCTTATTCCAGAGCTGCTTTCTGATAAGGCAAAGAGCCAGAAAGATTTCAGGTAGAGAAAATCCTTCCCGCCGCCTGGTTTTGCCTAGTTCAACCCAGTATTTTTTCATCTCTTCTGAGTTCATTTCATAAGAAATCCAGCGGCCGAGCTGGCTGAAAACCACAAAGGCCCTTTCGTAAACCTCCTGGTCAGGAAAAGAATGGTAGGTGGGCATGTTGGGGTTGGCTTTAACCTCTCGTAAATAGGCTCTGGTCAGCTCAGAAGCATTCTTTTCTATTAATTCGACCAGTTTTCTGGAAACCGGCGGCAGAGCATTAGGTTCTTGTTGTAATTTATCCATCTTCCCCTCTGCTTTAAATCTAAGGCTGGTTTCTGGTGCTGTCAAATCATTTAATTTCCAAAAAACACGCGCCCGGGGAGATTCGAACTCCCGACCTCAGGATTCGAAGTCCTTCGCTCTATCCGGCTGAGCTACGGGCGCAATTTTTTATATTAGCTCAGCCTCAGTTTTTCTTCAAGGAAGAACTCTAAATAAAAATCAAGACTAGAATTTTATTATTTGCAGGGTNAATTTCATTAATTAAAAATCATTATAAGCCTCTCAATGAAAGCTAGTGTATAAAAATGTTCGCGATTTGATCTAAGAGGATGAGCCANCGTAATAATATCTCCTTTTAAAGAACTTAAATTCAAGAAAGGAGGTTTTTACTTACGATGGCTCAAAGAGATTATAAGGCATTGCTGGAGAAAATGCTAACNGGNTTTTTNCTGGAGGAGGATCCACTGAAGGCGATGCTGGAATGGCTGACAGAGGAGCTGATGCGGGTGGAGGCGGAAGCTAAGGTAGGAGCACCAAANGGTAAGCACAGCCAGGAAAGGACGACCCATTTTTCAGGCTACCGGGTAAGGAGACTGCACACTCGGTTGGGGACACTATATCTGATGGTACCCAAGGTGAGGAAGGGTGGGTACATACCGTTTTTTGTGGCAGAGAAGAAGAGGAGCGAGGTGGCGCTAATGAGCCTGGTGCAGGAGGCGTTTATCAATGGGGTATCTACGAGGAAGGTAGAGCGGCTGGCTAAGAGCCTGGGGATAGAGGGCCTCTCGGCCTCGCAGGTGTCGGAGATAACTAAGGGGTTGGATGAGCGGGTGGAGGAGTTTCGGACCAGGGGACTTCGGGAGGAATATCCGTTTTTATGGATAGATGCCATATATGAGAAGGTGCGGGTGGAGGGGAAAGTGGAGTCGGTGGCGGTGATGGTGGCCTACGGGGTGGATAATGAAGGACAGAGGGAGGTGTTAGCGGTGGAGCCGATGTGGGAGGAGAGTGAAGACACCTGGAGGGAGTTTATGAGGGGGTTAAAGAGAAGAGGCGTAAAGCGGGTGTGGCTGGTCATCTCAGATGCTCATAGAGGCATCCAGGCAGCGGTGAAGAAGGAGTGGTTGGGGACGGTGTGGCAGAGATGCAAGGTCCACTTTATGAGGAACATCCTGGCCAGAGTGCCTCACAGAGATAAGAGGCGATTGGCAGAGAAGTTGAAGCAGATCTGGCAACAACCGGATAGGAGGAGTGCAGAGAAGTTGGCCAGGCTCATTATTGAGGAGTATGAGAGTAAATATCCTGAGGCCATGAGCTGTTTGGAAGAGGGCTTAGAGGACTCACTTCAGTTCTATAACTTCCCGGAGGTGGATAAACGGCGCATCTCCTCAACCAACGTGCTGGAGAGGACCAACCGGGAGATAAGACGCAGGAGCCGGGTGGTAGGAGTGTTTCCATCTGTAAGCTCGTATCTCAGGCTTATTACNTCGTATCTCATGGAGTACACGGAGGACTGGGCCAATGAGTATGCTTACATAAAGCCTGAGAAGCTGAGGCCGGTGTGGAGTGAGGCCCTGACTCAAGGAGCTAACTGAGGCCTGAAATTGGAGAAATTACGATGGCTAAATCGCGAACAAAACTTGACATGGCCTCCTCATCTTGAGCCTATTGATTTGATAATATGTACCTTTTCATTTCTCCTGTTTTTAAAAGCCTTGGATTTTTGATAGGGAAGGTTTATTAATTAGGTCAAATAATTAATGGGCGGATTTTGATTAAAATCTTATCTCTTAAGCCATTATGTCGGCCTTATTTTTTTAACTTATATGTAACTTAATCTTAAAAGAGTTTAAAACCTTTTATTTAATTTCCCTGAGGTAAATATTTTTAAAATACAGCGGGGTGTTGTGGGCCTGAAGTTCAATCTGGCCGCAGCGGTAAATTGGCTTGTCCTGCTCCC
>JGI24185J35167_1000005_pt1 | contig 92134 bp, 75 predicted proteins | sample YNPBryunderm2012_FD_35167 | JGI IMG/M metagenome (IMG submission 35167) | reverse complement strand
CCGGCAGACCTGTGGAGAGCAAAGCCAGGGATGGCTTTCCTTGACTTTTTATCGGGCATAGAGTACCTTTTATCTGAAGTCGGAGACAACCAGCATCCTTGGCTGCGCTCCGAAAGGAGGCTTTTATGTTAGGTTCTATCGGACCAACTGAACTTCTATTAATCCTGCTTATTGTGATCATAATTTTCGGGGCCAGAAAACTGCCGGACCTTGGCAAATCCCTGGGCGAAGGTATCAAGAATTTCAAAAAAGCAGTCAGTAGCGGAAAAGAAGATTCCAGCCAGGAAAACCAGCCCAAGCCACCGGCTGCTAATTAATTTCTTTTGCCTTGACCATGCCCGAGAAGTTGTACGCCGGGTTTGACCTGGGGGGAACGCAGTTAAAATACGGAGTCATAGATTCTTCTGGAAGCTTATACTTCAAAGCTCAGGAGCCCAGCCCACCGGACATCCAATCACTTCTCTATCTTATTGAGGCAATCTGGCAGAAACTGGACAGAAGATTTCCAGGGAGAATAAAATCAGCCGGGTTTGGTTTTGCCGGATTTTTCAGCCTGAAAAAGAAAAGAATCCTTCAATCTCCCAACTATCAGGCTCTTAACAATTTCCCCCTTTTCACGGCCCTAAAAAAAATTCTTCCAGTGCCTTTTGCCGTTCACAACGATGCCAACTTAGCTGCCTACGGTGAATATCTTTATGGTAGTGGCCGCGGTGTTCATAGCCTGGTTCTGCTCACGGTAGGCACGGGACTGGGCTCAGGGATAATTCTGGATGGCCAGCTCTGGCAAGGCCGATGCGGGTTTGCCGGTGAACTCGGTCATATTACCGTCAACCCTGAAGGTCTAAAGTGCAACTGCGGTAACGTCGGCTGCCTGGAAACCGAAGTCTCAGCCACAGCTCTGGTGCGTAATTATGAGCATTTTTCAGGCAAGAAAGAAGAGTTGACTGCCCGTGACATCTACCTTCGAGCCAGAGCAGGAGACAAAGCGGCCAGAATGAGCTTTGACCGATGTGGCTATTTTTTAGGGATAGCGCTGGGCATTATCATTAATTTACTAAACCCGGAAAAAATCATAATCGGCGGCGGGGTGATGAAATCCGGTCACTGGCTGCTTAAACCGGCAATTAAAGAGGCTAAAAAAAGAGCTATCCCGGTAAGTTTTGACTGCTGTAGGATTATAAAAGCCACCCTGGGTAATGATGCCGGACTGATCGGAGCAGCCGCCTGGGCCCGTAATCAGCTGTCAGGACCGGGAGACCGATAAGAATGGTGGTTTCATTCCGGGTAACTTTTCAGCCCTTCAAAAAGTTTTAATAATTTGATACAAATAAGCCTAAAACAATATATAATGTTTATCTTATTTCGGGCCAGGAAATTAGAAGATCAAAAGATCAGTTTGAAGGCCAAATCTGAGCTAAGCTACAGCAGTTAAAGGAGGACCTGGTGGTCAGGAAAAAACCCAAATTTTTCTCAAGATTTTTCATCGGATTAACACTGATATTTTTCCTTTTCAACCTGGTGCCTGACCTCGAAGCCACTACCCGTCTTATGGGCTCCATCAAGGGTCAGGTCACCGATAAAGCCGGCCGGCCGATTGGGGGCGCTTATGTCTACGTGTCTTCTCCCAGCTTAATCGGTTTCCGCTATTTTTTAACCCGGGAAAATGGATATTACTACCTGCTGGAGCTTCCGGCCGGAACCTACAAACTCTCAGTAGAAGCTCCTGGATTCCACACGGCCATTATTAGCGGAATAAAGGTAGAAACAGGTAAAAACCTTGACCTACCCATTTCCATGGAACCAGCTGAAGATGAAGAAGAAGAAAAGATTATACTTTATCCGATTCCAGCCCTGGACAGAGAAAACCCGGGAGTTTCTTACGTTCTTGACCGCCAGCTGCTCAGCCGAATGCCAAAGAGAAACGACCTGAGCAGCCTGCTGCAGTTAGCTCCGGGAATAAACCCCGAATCTCTGCCCGACAGCTTGAGCTTTTCGATTAATGGCTCAACTGTTCGCAATAGCCTGGTAACAATTGGCAACAATGAAGTTAACAACCCACTGAACCGGCAACCAGTCAGTAACCTTAACCCGGACTGGGTTGAAGAAATAGAAGTGGCCAGCGCTGGTAATCCAGTGGAAAATTATTCAACTTCCGGGGCTTTAATTAAACTCATCCCCAGAGACGGAAACAACAGCTCCTCGGGACAGTTAAATTTCATTGGCAGTGAAGGGAAACTATCCAGGTTTCTCTGGACTCAGGAAGAATTAAGCCGGCTGTCCAGTGCCAACCAACCCATAATTGAGGACCGTTATCATTTGGATTCTTCCTTAAATCTGGAGGGCGATATCCTTCCAGACCGGGCCTGGTACTTCAGCAGTCTGAGGTATGAGCGCCGGGCCAGGCCAACTCCTTTTGCCCCCTGGAGAGACCCCAACAACATACCCTATCCTATGTACAACTGGAAAGCCGGTAATTTTTCCTCTCTCTTCAGGTTTACCACCCAGATAACTGCTGAGATTAACGCCTCGGTCATCCTCAGTTTCGGACGCAGCAAACAGACTGTGGACCCGGCTTTTTTTTCGGTTTATAACCCTCAGATAGCCACTCTAAACATTGCCGGACAGAGCCTTTTCTTAATGAACCTCTTCGGCACTTACGTTATAGACCGGGAGACCAGGGCCAACCTTTATCTTTTCTACACTAGGGATTTTCTGCCCAGACGCCTTGACCCCAAAGCAGTGAATAATCCTCGNTACGTAGATCTGGGAACTGGTTACAGCTGGGGAAGCGGCCCTTATAATCATGATTCCTTAGGCGAGGTGTTTCGGGCCGGAGCTTCTATTATTAGATTTCAAACTCTGCTGAATAAAGTTCACGAGCTGGTAGCTGGAGCTGAATATGAAAGCAGCAAAGCCGAAGATTCTGCCTGGAAAAACAACAATCTCATCCACTACCACCTTTTTGGAAATCCCTATTATTACGGACCGGCTGTCTCCCCAGAATCCGGCAACCTGGTTAACCAGGGCCTGGTAGGTTTCTATTTAGCCAGCAGCGGTCAGGGTGGCAATCTGCAGAGAGCCAGCTGGCACCGCCTCGTTTTCTACGCTCGAGACAGCTTTAGTCTCGGACGGAGGATTCACCTTTATGCCGGTTTGAAANTTGAAAGAATCCAGGCCGGCCTTTCGGCCGTTTACAAAGGTTTGAGCGGAAATGACCTTTCTTTCTATGCCGGAGAAGCTAATCTGAGACCCATCTACGGAGTCAATCCTTTTGGGGTGGTTAACTATCCTTCCTGGGATAATATGATAGTCTGGTACAACCTGTCGCCCAGACTCGGGCTGGTTCTAGACCCATTGGCCCGAGGGCGGTCCCTGTTTAAGGTTTCATGGGGAAGGTATTTCGATAACCTTTCTTTGAACTCCCTGATGAGTTTTTCTCCAGCCTGGCCGACTGGCTATCATCTGTTTTACTGGTATGATGAGAATAATGACGGAAAGGCTGATACTGACGACACCTTTTTACCTCTTCCCGAAGACTACAGAATTCATCAGGAAAACTACTTCCGAAAACGTGTAGCTCCTAAGCTCAAATCACCATTCACAAATGAGCTCACCGTAACTTTTGAACAGCAGCTCGGCGAAGATTTCGTGCTCTCTTTTTCCTATCTCTCCAGGATAAGAAAAAGAATCATTGAAGATGTTCTCTACGACCCTGATAACGACAGAGAATGGTTTGCCAGTACTGATGTTAACTGGATACCCTTCAATACTCAAGTTCCAGGAGCTTCTGGATACGGACAGACGACGGTGACTGTCTATTTCCCTTCAGCCAGTTCACCGGCTCTATTCACCAGAATAAACAACGTAGATTTCCTGAAACAAAAATATTCTGGCTGGCAGCTGGTGCTGAGAAAAAGAATGAGTGACAACTGGCAACTTCTGGCCTCAGCTACCTGGAGTAAGTCTCAGGGCAACAGCGGTCTCAGCCTCGGTAGCAGTAGCGCTCTGACTCAATTAGCCAATTCTCCTAATTCTCTGGTTAACATCTCAGACCGAAGCTATCTGGACCTGGACCGCCCCTGGATAGTGAAGGTTATGGCCACCTATGAGCTACCCAGAGGTTTTTACCTGAGTGCTCTTTTCAGGTACCTGAGCGGAACCCCCTGGGCCAGAACCGTAACCGTGGTTCCACCTCAGAGCTGGCTGGAAAGCCACCAGGCTCTGAACCTGCCAGCAACCGTTTACCTGGAAGAACCGGGCTCTAGAAGATGGCCAGCTTTCCACACTTTGGACCTCCGACTGGAAAAGAGTCTGAAAGTCGGCAGCGAAACTACTCTCAATGTGGCCCTGGATGTTCTTAATGCGCTGGGCAAAAAATATGCCCTTGAAGACCTGAACGATGGCGGCTACTGGTATCCAAACTCAGAAGGAAGCTCCAGTGGAACCAGAATCTTTAACCCCAATTACCAAAAAATACTGGCAATTTACGGCACCAGAGCTGCCCAGCTGAGTTTCAGCCTGAAATTCTAAGTGGGCCCGGGGTGAAAAGCCCTAAAATCTCCAGAGAATTTCTTACAGTTTAATTTCCTGGACTTTTTTCAGTTCCTGACCTTCAGTGCGCTGTTTCAACGTTGAATAAAGCAGGTATTTCCCGGGTGGTGGAAGTGGATATTTCTCATCAGGCAGGTTTATTTCAACCTCCGCCTGATACTTCTTCCCCTTTAAAGGTTTGAGTTCATCTTCATCGCGGAAATATAGGGCCATGGTTTTCTGGCCGCTCCAGACCAGCTCTCCCTGACTGTTTTTGATTTCAACCGATAGATACAGCTCAGTTTCCAGGCTAGCATTATCCTTGACCTCAAACCAGATGTGTTCATAGCGCATGCTCAAAGAAAGTACGGCCTTTAAGCTGCTGGAGGTCCTCTGGCTTCTAACCAGTTTCAGATCATAATTAAAAAAGCTCCGTTCTCTGGTAAGACCCTGTCTCTGAAAATATCCCTGAGCCAGGTTCAAGTCCTGGAGGTGCTGTAAGTTTATGGCTGACAGGATGTAATTACCCGAACAGTGCTCATCTATGAAAATAACCGGAAAGGCTCCGTAGTACCAGACCTCACGACAGTAACCAGAGGCTTCCATCGGATAGGTCAGCCTTTGAGAAGGTGGACCAAAAAGTATATAGATACGACCGCGGTCAGTCAGCCAGCCTGGCCGGCCTTCGCCCATGAACATCTGGTTAGCCTGCTCCATCCGGTTAAAATATTCTTCCTTAAATTCATTTTCCTCGGTGTCAGGGTCCGGGTCACGGCGCTTCCAGAAATCTTCTTTGAACTGCTCTCTTTCACTTTCTGGTAGCTCCAGAAAAATTTTTCTTTCTTCAGAAGTAATGATGTAGCGCACCTGAGACAACCATTCGGAATCCTCGGAACTGAGCTTTCTTTCCAGCCTGGTCGTTAGACAGGAATTCAAAGCCAAAACCAGGCTCAGCAGAAAAAAAATCCTTAAAAGCTTTTTTTCCATTTTCAACATCTCCGTCTATAACTTACTCCTGAAGCCAATCCAAATCAACCATAACTTAGCGAGCCCCTGCTTCCCGCCTAATATCTTCCAGGTCCTCCGGGGTTAGACTTCCCCAGAAATAAGGGAAAACCAGTTTATTGTGGAGGAGAGGGTCAGAGCCCAGCTTGCCGCGGGCAACCAGGTTTTTCCAATCTTCTGTTCCAGGAACGGGAGAGAAATAGGCTAAGCGAGGCCTGGCTCCATTTTTCTTTACCCACCGGAGGCTTTCCCGCACCTGTTCTCTCGTCTGGGCCGGATGACCGACCAGAAGATAAACCGAGATTTCTGAGCGCTGGTAACCTGCTTTTTCTAAAAAAGAGAGCGCNCTCTCCAGGTCCTTCAGTCCGACCTTTGGCCCTGTTTGCCTTAACCAGCCAGAGTTAGTACTTTCCAGACTGAGGAATAACGACTTAAATCCGGCTCTTTTCAGCAAAAGAGCCAGTTTTTCGTCTATACTCCCGGCATGAAGTCCGTTAGGGGTGTGGAAGCTAACTCCAGGAGATTTCTGGATGAGAATCTTAAGAATTTCCTCAAGATGACGCTCTTTATTTAAGAGCAGCGCATCGTCGTAGAAAGCCACATGCTTCAGGTTAAAGGTCCTTGTGAAATCCAAGATTTCCCGGGCCACCTTCTCCGGATTCCTCTGTTCAAAACGAGGACAGAGCAGTCTGCTGGCACAGTAGGTACACTTAAAAGGACAGCCTCGCGAAGTCATAAGGCAGACCACAGAATTATCCTGATAAAGGTCATAGGCCGGAGAGGGCAGGGAATCAAAATCAGGATAAAAAACTGCCTCAGCTGCTGAGTTAAGTATTGAGGGCCCGCAAATCGCTTCCAGAACTTTCAAGACCTGGTTCTCGCCGGGCCCTTCCACCACCAGGTCCACCCCGCTCTGACTGCGGGCGTGCTCCGGACAAAGAGTAGCGTAGATGCCGCCGAGAATAACTGGAACCTGACCGAAAACTTTCCTGATCAGCTCCACAGCAATCTGCACCCCTGGATACNAGTAAGTCATAGTACAGGTCAAGAGCACAGCTTGGGGAACGGTCATGGCTTTCAACCTGGCTTCAACCTCTGAAAGGGGAAGACCGTAGCGGGAGAATTTCCGGGGAATATGGCGGAACGTTTCAGGTTTGGGCACTTCTTCTTTATAAAAGTTAGCCCGACCGTCGGCTTTTACCCTTAGCCTGGAAAACAGGGAGATGGCCGGGGAGCGACAGTCAAGGCAATCCAGAAAATCCACCTCCAGAGTGGTTTTTTCTCTGATTATGGAGGCCAGATAGAGAAGGCCCAAAGGTCTTAGCCAGAAATCACAGGCGGTGAAATCATAAATCCAGGGATTTAAGAGGAGGAGCCGCTTTTTCTCAGACATAAATGAAATAAGGTGGTGCGGAAGGTGGGACTCGAACCCACACGGCCTTTCGGCCATAAACTCCTGAGGCTTACGCGTCTACCGATTCCGCCACTTCCGCAACCAGCCTCGGTAAAGCATTATTAATTATATCCATTTAAACAACCTCTGTAAAGAAGTCTAAGATAATCAGGCTGAGCGGAAACAGGATATAAGCCCTGCTTGAATAAAAAGAGTCTTCAGGGTTAAGGCTGTCAGAGATTAATTAATATTACTGCAGAAATTATTCAGTAAATTTACCAGCTATTTTCGGAGAGCCTATCTGCCGAAAGGCCACTTCGGTTCCAATGATTTTAAGCTAACCTGCAGAAACCACTCCCGAGAAAATCTTTTTATTAGTATAAAAAGCGATGGCAACTGCAGTTGGCAATATCATATTATTCTATTTCCTTGCCAAAGAGCCCTGAATAATTTAGTATAAATCTAACAGTTCAGGGCTGAGCCTGACTAACGACTTTTTTAATTTCCGAAGCCAGAACTTGTTGAAGAATTAGCCAGCCTGATCTGGAGTTCAAGGCAATAAAAGGAAATTATATGTTTTCCAGGCTTTTTCCCAGGCACAAGGTCAGGGCTGACCAGGCTGGTTTTATCCGCCGGGGTCTGGCTTTCGGTCTGGATGTGCTGATTATTGCAGTGCTGTCGTCCCTGGTTTATACCGGCTATTCCGCGCTGAGAGCCAGGATGAGGCATGAACCGNCCCCCATTTCCGGAGCAATAAAGGCCCTGGAAGAAGGCGGAGAAGCCAGCTGGACGCTGGAACGTGGACTCCAGGTAGAACAGGATAAAAAGCAAGAATACCTGGACCTCCTTAAGGGCCAGATATCGAAAGAAGAATACCGGGCAGCCGAGTCTATGACCGTTAAAGAAATAGAAAAGAATTTTGCCGGAGCTCTGGTTAGAGCCAGAATTGAGCGGGCCAGGGAGAAAATCCCGGAGAAGGACAGGACCGAAGATCGAGCCTACAAAGTCATAAAAGAATACATCATTACCCTGCTTTACTTTGTCCTGTTTTTCCGGTTCGGGGGGCAAACGCCGGGTAAGAGGGTTTTCCGCCTTAAGGTCATCGACCTGGAGGGCAAGCCCCGGCTGGGCTGGTACCAGTGTTTTGAGCGGGCTCACGGCTATGTCTGCTCCGCCCTATTTGCTTTCCTCGGTTTCTGGCTGGTGCTCTGGGACCGGCACGGGCTGGCCATGCACGATAAGATAGCCGACACCACCGTTATCCGCCTGCCAAAAAAGCGTCCCTGGAAAAAGAAACCCAAAGAATAGAAGCAAAGAATATAAATAAAAAGCTCAATCCCGGAATATGGTCGGAGGGCAGTATTATTTCCCTTGACAAAGAAGCCTGACCAGATTAATTTTTAATCAGTGGCTTTAATCAGAGCCGATTTCCTGGAACCAAAAAGCAAACTCATATCTATATGTCTAAATCTCCATTTTTCTAAAAGGAGGTAACATGAAATTTACCAGCTCTTCCCAGATTGAAGCGCTGGCCCAGACTAAAACTCACCCTTTCCTGGCAACCAGCTTTTATCTGAACACCGACAAAAGCCAGCAGTCCCTCAAGGCTATTCTGGCTGCCTATAAGGGCCTGGTCAATCAGGCCAGGATGGCCCTGGAAGCGAAAGAGTTGACGAAAGAAGTAAAAAAATCCCTGCTGGATGACCTGGAAAAAATTTCTCATTTTTGCACCAATCGCCTGAACAGCTGGAAAGCACCGGGCCTGGCCATTTTCAGCTGTTCCGGGCAGAATTTCTGGCAGGAGCTGGAGCTTCCCCATGGGCCCAGAAACCGGATAGTTCAGGATTCTGATTTTTACACCAGACCGCTTACAGCCATAATGGAAAAATTCAAGCGGCTCTGTGTTTTCCTCATAAACCGTAAGGAAGCCTGCTGGTACCAAATCCATTTTGGTGAAATTACCCGGCTGGCTGACCTGAAGAGCGACGTACCTAAAAAGGTCAAAAAAGGCGGGTTTGAAGGTTACGAATCAAAAAGAATTGAAAGACATATTGAAGCTCATCTTCTGGAACATTTCAAAAAATCAGCTCAGAAAACTTTTGACCTCCTCAAACAAAATCACTTTGACTGGCTCCTGGTAGGGTGTGATGACCAGTTCTATCCCCAGCTCGAATCGATGTTTCACTCTTACCTGAAAGAAAAATTAAAAGGCAGAATCAACGCCCGGCCGAGCACTGAACCTTCCAGAGTACTCAAAGAATGCCTGGAGCTTGAAGAAAAACTCAAGAGAAAAGAGGAAGAAGAACTGGTCAAGAACCTGGTAACTGAGCTGGAACGTGGAGGTCGGGCCGTTTCCGGCCTCTCCGATACGCTGAGAAAGTTGAATTCCTATGAAGTCCAGCACCTTATCATAACCCACAATTTTTCCAAGCCAGGTCGGGCCTGTCCGAATTGTCACGCCCTTTATCTTAATGACCAAACCTGTGCAACCTGCAAGGTGCCGACTGAAGCGGTGGCTGATGTGGTTGACGAAGCCATAGAGCTGGCCTTAAATCGGAGCCTACCTCTGAGCCAGGTCAGCTCTCCAACCAGACTGGAACACTATGGAAACATTGGTGCTTTTCTGAAATTCAAGCCTCAAACTTGATAAAAAAATTATTTCTTACTTTCTACTTTCCTCAGGGAAAAGGAATGCTTCTCGGCAGTCAGCCAGGTATTACCTTTTCTGGTGGCTACAACCATCTGGCCGGTTCGTTTTCCGGTCTTTATCTGGACAACCAGAAAGGCTCCAGGCTCAGGATCGTTGTTAAGACTGCCGGCGCACCAGGTTCTGAGGCCATTCCAGATTAAGCTTTGAGGCACGTGAGAGTGACCCCAGAAAATGGCGATGACATTGTAGGGTTGAATAGCCTGGAGAAAAGCATTCCTCTCTTTCTGAGTCCACCAGGCTTCACTCCAGGAATCAAAGCCGTAATGTTGAAAGATGACTACCGGGCGTCCACTGTTTCCGACCTGTCGCCTCAGGTCTTCTTTCAAAAATTCCAGGCTTTGCTTTGGATAACGAGCGTCCCCGCTTAGCCTTCTCCTCCAGATGCTTAAATAATCCTCACCTACACTTCCAGGGTAAAGATTAAGCATGACAAAATGTACTTTGCCCCAATCCCAGGAATAATGCTGACCATCGGCTGAGATGCTCCGCAAACCAGGTCTGAGCCGATTGCGGTTTCTCAGGTTGGTTCTAACCAGGCCGCTGGAAGGGCCGTCATGTTCGCCAAAACCTTCATAAACCGGAAAGGCCAGCAACCGGTCGCCTTTAAGCCCAAAATCCTCAACATACTGCTGCCAGAATTTTTCCGCTTCTGCGGTCCCCCCTTCATCCAGAATATCTCCCAGAACGACCACACCCCTGGGAGTTAAAATGGTTCCACCGGCTCCAAGCTCAACCGGAAACTTCTGTCCAGGCAGGCTGTTCATAATCTCAACCATGGACCGATTTATTTCTCTGGTCTTAACCGTTCCACCGTAATGAAGGTCAGCTGCCACAAAAAAAGTTATAAGAGAGTCATCAACAGTATCTTCCACCCGAAAAGACCAGACCGAACCCGGAGAATCGGGAAGGGAGTCATTTTTAATGTCAACCTTCCAGAAATAACTCTGGCCAGGTTTGAGGCTTTTTTCAGGAATGAAGAAAGAACTCAGTTCCGGCTTCAGTCCACGGACCACTGGTTTTGCCTTCTCCAGTTTTTTCAGGTCTGTAGCCCAGTAAACATCCTGAGAAACCGCCCAGGGACCCGGCCTCCAGGAGACCTTACTGGTATCACGCCTGACACTTCCGTGGAGGTGATGAGGAATCGGGTTTCGAGCAGAACCATCGTCAATCTTGAAACTTCGAACTATTCCAGGGCTGAGCACCTGGCCCCTGGAATCGAGCTCATCAACCTTCCAGTAATAAGTCTGGCCCGGTTTCAGGTCAGACACCTCAAACATCGTGCTGGTTGCCGGCAGACTGCCCCGTCTGGCTTTCTTTTGCCCTCTTTCTACTCCCTCTTTCTCAACGGAAAAATAAAGGGCATAAGATGAAGTTCTTTCATCACCTCTTTCCCACTTTAGCGTGACTTTAAGCTCCTGAAGCGTTTCCCCTTCATCCGGAAAAAGTGGAATAGCTTCTTTTCTTCCAGCCAGGTTCCAGATTTCAACCTGAGAATAAGCTTTATCCAGAAGTTCAAGGGAAGCCAAATAGCCGTTAAATGGGTCCAGAGGCAGAGGCAGATTAGAAGCAAAAAGACCGCCAAGGTAAAAATACTTATCCAGTTTAACCTGAATAGGACCATCTGTTTCTGCCCTCAGCCAGCCATCCACATAGACCCTGAGTTTCTTCTGGTCGTAGACAAAGGCCAGAAGATGCCAGAGTCCGGACTCGGGATATCCTTTCTGATAGCCAACTTTATTCCTGACAGAATGGAAAAAAGCCGCATCCAGGCCTTTACCCAATCCAAAGATTGCCGCCCTTTCCGGCTCCTGCGACCAGGCCAGAATAGTTCGTCGTTGAGCCAGCTCCGGGACTAAAACCCTGACCAGTAAGGTAAACGGCTGCTTTCCACCAAGAGAAGCGGGAGGGGCAAAAGTCGAACGCAGGAGCACATCAACGGCCGTTAGGTTGACTGCTTTCTGATTTTTTATGATTTCAACTGTTGGCTGACTTCGAAAAACTGGTACGAACTCGCCGCCCAAAACACCCAGGTTCTTCCAGCTTCGAAGGCGCCCTTCAGGTAGAATGGAAGCATCCAGATAAATCAGTCTTTTGGGTGCTGGATAAAGAATTAAGTTAAGGATAAAAAATAAAAGCAGAAAAATTAAAACCGACGGTCCTGTCCTTTTCACCCCTGCCTCCTTACACAGGGTTTGATTCATATAACAAAAGAATAATAAATTTAGAAGATGAAGGCAAATAAAAAAGCCAGAAACTCAAAAGACCTAAGCCTGCTCTTTTGAAATCCATACTCGCTTGTCAACCAAACGCTGAGCAACTGAACTAACTACCCACCATAAAAATAGCCTTTTGCGGATTGACCTCAGCTCAAGTTTTATAGGCCATGGCCATCTTATCACCCTATTCTTAAATCTCTTCGGATAGGCCTGAAAAAAAGGGCAGCCCCAGGGACTGCCCTTTTTCGACCAATTATAAATTATTCACAGGGAGCTGACTGCTTTTCCTTATCATCGTAATCTTTGAAGGAAATTTTATTTATCAAACTGTAGATGATTGGAATGATGAACAGAGTCAACAGAGTGGTGGCTATCAGTCCACCTACCACCGACATAGCCATAGGGGAGCGGAATTCCGAACCAGAAGATCTGGTGACGGCCATTGGCAGCATTCCTAAAATGGTGGTCAGGGCGGTCAGCAGAACAGGTCTCAGCCGGGTGACTGCTCCTCTTATGACTGCTTCCTGCTTTTCGATTCCTCGTCTTATCAACTGGTTGATATAATCGATCATAACGATTCCGTTATTAACTGCTATACCGGCCAGGAGGATAACTCCAATTAAGGCTGGCAGGCTAATGGGCTTCCCGCTAAAGAAAAGCCCAAAGATTACTCCAATGATGGCTAAAGGTATGGTAAACATAATGACAAAAGGATGGAGGAAGTGTTCGAATTGAGAGGCCATCACCATATAGACCAAAAGTAGGGCCAGAGCTAAAGCCGCAGCCAGTACTTTGAAAGCTTCTATCATCTGATCATATGAGCCCCCGTATTCCAGAAAGTATCCCGGGGGTAGCTGTTTTTCTAATTCTTGCAGGCGTTTTTTTATATCCTTAACAACACTGCCCAGGTCTCTACCGGCAATATTTGCTGTAACCGAGATTTTTCGCATCTGGTTTTCTCTGGTTATCTGGATAGGTCCTTCGCCCCGTTTCCAGTCAGCCACTTGTTCCAGGAAAATCATCCGGCCAGTTTGAGACATTAGCGGAATTTTCTTAATTTCCTCAAGACTATCTCTGAAAGGCTTAGCCAGGATGACTCGAATGTTAACTTCATCAGACCCATCGCGATAACGGCCGACGACCGTACCCATAGTGGCCGTCTGCACGGTGCTGGCTACCTGGCCAACAGTCAGACCCAGCCGGGAAGCTCTTTCCCGGTCGAGTGAGAACTGATATTCAGGTTTACCCTGAGCCAGGCTGTGAGTTAAATCTCTTAATCCTTCCACATCTGAAATCTTCTTTACTATGGTATCACCGAGCTGCCGCAGGACTTCGAGGTCCTTACCAAAAATCTTTATCTCCACGGGCGCCTGCGCTCCGGCCATCATAGCTGATTCCATATTAATCTGCTCAAATTTGACGTTTTCCACTTTAGGTAAAAGCGCCCTAACTCTTTCCAGAATCTGAACATCGGTATATTTTCTCTGTTCCCTTGGGACCAGTCTTATCCACAGCAAACCTTCATGAGTTCCAGTTACGCCCATGCCACTGGCCATATCTGAAGGGTCTTCTTCCGCCCGGGAACCGGCCTGAGCCGAAACCAATTGAACTTCAGGCTGCTCTCTTAGAATCCTTTCAGCCCGGGTCAGAATGCGGTTGGTTTGTTCAAGCGAAGTACCAACCGGAAGCTTGACCTTGATCATGATGAAATTTCGGTCTGATTGAGGCAGAAATTCTGTTCCCATGAAGGGGACCAGCGCCAGGGCAATCACGAAAAGACCAAAAGCCATGGCCAGCACCAGCTTTCTTTTTTTAAGAGCCCGGGTCAGCCACTTACGGTAAATCTCCCTGGCTCTGGCAAACCTGGGCTCTTTGACCACGCATTCTCCTTCTGCTTCTGTCTTCTCAACCAGCTTTGTGGCCCTGGCTTTAAACAGCAGTGAGGAAAAAAGCGGGACAAGAGTCAGAGCCACAAACAGAGATGAAACCAGAGAGAAAGCGATGGTCAGAGCCAAAGGCTGGGTCAGCTTTCCAGTCAAACCACTGGCAAATACCACCGGCAGAAAGACTATTAAAGTGGTCAGGGTAGAAGCAGTTATGGCCATACCCACTTCCGAAGCCCCGAGGACAGAAGCTTTTTCTACCTGTTTACCTTCTTCAATGTGGCGGAAAGTGTTTTCTATAACCACGATGGCGTTATCTACCAGCATGCCCACCCCAAGGGCCAGACCGCCAAGAGTCATCAGGTTAAGAGTATAGCCAGCAGCGTAAAGGGCAATAAAGGTGGTTATAACCGACAGGGGAATGGCTATGGCAATTATCAGGGTTGGACGCCAGTTGCGTAAAAATAGGAAAATCATGATTATGGCCAGAATCCCTCCCATCCAGGCATTGCTGGCCGTGCGGCTGGCTACCATGTTAATCATCTCAGCCTGGTCCATGGCCAGATAAAAATTAATGCCCTCAGGCAGGGTGGGCTGAATTTTCGCAATCTCTTTTTTAACCGCATTGCCGACAATGGCCGTATTTGCCCCGGATCTTTTGTTGACAATTAGATAAACCCCTTTCTGTTCCTGAACCCGAGCTACATTACGAGTTTCTTTAAAAGTATCCTTTATTTGAGCCACATCCTTAAGATAAATTGGTTCACCTCTCTGAGATAAGCCCACTACCACATTTCTAATATCATCAACACTTCTGAATTCACCCAGGGTTCTGACGATTAAGTCCTCGTGTCGTTCAACGACATCACCAGCCGGGGTATTGATGTTCTCAGAAGCCAGAGCCATCAGGACTCTCTCCAGAGGCAGGTTGTAGGAAATCAGGGCATTTTTATCTACTTCAACTCTAATTTCCCGCTCATCAGTGGCAAACACTGCCGCTGAAGCCACCCCGTCCAGTCTTTCCAGCCGGGGTTTGACTTCATCTTCAATTAACTTTTTAAGCTCATAAGTGGACATATTCCCGTTAGATGTAATTCCGTAAAAAACCACTGGAAATTGAGAAAGGTTAAACTTAAAGACCAGTGGGTTAGAGGCATTCTGCGGTATAAAATTTCGGTAAATTCCAATCTGGTCCCGGATGTCTTGAGCGGCGAAATCCAGGTTGGTTCCCCATTCAAACTCAACCATCAGGACCGATACTCCTTCAGAACTCTGGGAAGTTACTTTTTTGACTCCGCTGACAGAACTCACCACCTGTTCCAGGGGCTTGGTGATAGTGGTCTCGATGTCTTCAGAAGAAGCACCCCGGTAGGTAGTAATAACTGACACCGTTGGATATTCCAAATCAGGAAAAAAATCCAGACCAAGCCTGGTAAAAGCAATTAGCCCGACAACCACCAGTATCATGGCAATCATCGAGGCAGTAACTTTTCTTCTTACTGAAAATTCAGGTAGTTTCATCGGACCACCTCTCCTTCTATTTCCACTATCGTGTCTTCGGCCAATCCGAAGTTTCCTTCAACCACTACCAGTTCCCCTTCGCTTAAACCAGAAACTATCTCCACCAGGTCGGTATTCCTAAGACCGAGCGTCACCATTTTCTTAACCGCCCTGTTTCCTTCAACCACCATCACATAAGAATTTTCCAGCACTGCTCTCTGGGGAACAGCTAAGGAATTTTCCCTGGTGCTGACCTCAAGTATTATCCTGGCAAAGGTGCCAGGCTTGAGCAGAAGTTCTGGATTTTCTACCAGAGCCTCTACTCTGAATTTCTTAGTCTGAGGGTCAGCGCTGGTGTTGACCACCGTAATCAGCCCTTCAAACTGCTTATCAGGAAAAAGGGCACTTTCCAGGTAAATCTTCTGACCTCTGGCTAGACGCAGAGCATCAGCTGGAGATACCTCAAATCTGACTTTAATCTTTGAGTAATCAACGAGGGTAAGCACCGCTGAGCTAGCGGAAAAGCCGCCCATCATCGGGTTGATAACGTCGCCTTCTTCCAGGTTTTTTGAAGCAATCACTCCGTCAAAAGGTGCCTTCATTATGGAAACTTCCAGAGCATGACGGGCCAGATTGACAGCCGCTTCTGCCTGTTCTTTCTGGGCCCGGGCCGTTTCGTAGGCCAGCCGGACTTTTTCCAGCTGCTGTTCGGAAACAGCTTTTTCCAGGAAAAGCCGCTCCATCCTTTCTAAGTTACGGCTGGCATCTTCAAAGTTAGCTCTGGCTATGGCCAGGGCAGCCTCTGCCTGCTCCAGTTGCAGTCGGATGGAACGAGTATCAAGCTCGGCCAGGACCTGCCCCTTTTTGACCCGCTCGCCTTCAGCCACGTAAATTTTGGCCACCTTTCCTGAGATGTCGGGAGTTATGGCCTGCCTTTTCCAGGCCTCCAGTGTGGCCGTGTAGGTTAACTTTTCTGAAATTTTCTGCTTCTTAACTTTATAAACCTTAACCGGAGTTGGTTTGAAAGCTTCCTCTGTGGATTTTTTTTCATCCGATTTTTGACAGGAAATAAGTACTAAAAAGAGCAGTCCCAGAACTGAGATTTTAGCTTTCTGACTTAATAACATTGCTTTCCTCCTTTTGGCTATCAGGAATAACCTTTTTCTTAGTCTACCTTCCTATAATTGTGAATCGACTCGCCCGTAGCTCTCTCCAGCTGAGCCAGAGCCACCAGACAATCATAAAGAGCCTGGGCGTAGTTAGTTCTGGCCTGACTCAAGGCTACCTGAGCGGTAGTCACATCAAGAGTTGAGGCCAGCCCTTCAGAAAAATTTAGTTCGGCCAGGCGAACGGCTTCAGCTGCCTGCTCCACGTTCTTCTCCTGAGAAAGAAGGGCTTCTTTAGCCTGCCGGTAATTGAGAATGGCTTGCTGAACCTCCATCTTAACGGATTCAGTTAAGCCCTTCATGGTGAAATCAAGCTGACGGGCCAGGGCCCTGGCCTGGGCAGCCTGAGCTTGATTGGCAAAACCGTTAAAAATGGGAATGTTGAGAGCCAGGCTGATGGTGTAGTAATTTTCCCAGTTATTTTTCCTGAAATTCAGGTTGTTGGCCCAGTAGTTGATTTGACCGCCGATAGCCAGGGTCGGCAGGTCAGCCGCCCGGGCCAGTTTAATAAGCTCTCCGGCCATCTGCCGCTGATAGTTGAGCTGATGAAGCTCCGGTCGGTTGAGCAGGGCTTTCTGAGTTGCTTCCTCCACATCTATTTGAACATCCTGAAATTCCAGCTCGCCCTTTATCTCCACCGGCTGGCTCAAATCAAGTCCCAGGAGGTTTTTAAGAGCCAGTTCTGACATCTCCAGTCCGTTCCTGGCCCGGATGAGCTGAGGCTGGAGATTAGCTAACTGAACTTCGGCTCTCAACAGGTCAAACCTGGTGGCCATACCGACTTCATAGAGGTTTTTAACATTGGTCAAATGTTTTTCAGCCAGGCTGACCGATTCCCTGGCTACCTCCAGAAATCTCCTGGCCAAAAGATACCCGTAAAAAGCCCGTTTAACATTGAGAATAGTATCGAGTTCAGCCTGACGGATGGATTCCTGAGTTGATTGATAATTATAATTCGCTTGCCGGTAACCTGAAGTCAAGCGTCCGCCGGTAAAAAGCGGAAAAGAAAAGGCCAGAGTCATCTGGTAGGTTCTGGTGAAGTCAAACTTAACTCTTTGCGGCGGCTGTCCTGGAAACATCGGAGGTATTTCCACGGTGAAGACTTTTTTGTCCAGGATGTCCGTTCCCTGAGCATTCAGGGTCGGGAAAAACCTGGCCACAGCCTGATGAACCTGGGCTCTGGCTTCGTTCTCTTTCTCTAGAGTTGACAGATAAAATGGGTTCTTCTCCAGAGCCAGCTTCAAGCAGTCATTAAGAGTTAACTCCAGCTTTTTCTCTCCGGAATCCTGGGCCTGAAGTGCTACCCAGCCTGTAAATAGAAAAATGACCAAGAGAAACCAGTATTTTTTTTTCTTCATTACTCCACTCCTTTCTGGGTTGGCCGTCGGGCCAGCCCACCCATTAAAAAACTGATCATCTGTTCGGTCTCTTCTTCAGGTGAAAGCCGCTCCTCCTGCCAGTAGCGGATGTGGGCCAGGCCCTCTATCAGAGCAGATATGTATTTGATGATGTTTTCTGGCCTGTCCTCAACAAAGACACCCTTTTTTATGCCTTCCTCTACCACCAGACAACCGCTGCGCAGGATGTCTTCTCTTTTCTGCTTGAATATCTCCAGGACCATCTGGAAATCCTTATCGCTTTCTTTCCTGGAAGAAGCAAACAGCCGGTGTGCAAACTCCCAGAGGTTTTTATCCTGAATAAACATTCTGGAAATGTTTTCTTTTTCCGCCTGGATTTTTAGCACGTTCATTATCATCAGTTTTAATTTTTCTACCGGATGAGCCTCCGACAACCTTATCTCTTCCAGCCGGGCTCTGATTTCTTCAAAATACTGGATGATTATTTCCAGGACCATAGCCCCCTTATTTCTAAAATACTTATATATGGTAGCTTTGGAGAATTGGGCTTCCCTGGCAATCTCGTCCATAGTAGCTTTCCGGAAGCCGCGTTTGAGAATGACTCTTTCAGCCGCTTCCAGCATTAACTTTTTGTACTCAGCTTGAATTATTTCTTTCCTTCCTAAATTATTTTTAAGCATTAAAGCCACCTTTTTATACTGATTAGTATATTATCTAAACTATATAGTTTAATTTTTAATCTAATAAGTTCACATAATTTATCACCACCTTTTGGACTTGTCAATATCCGAATTTCTTCTTACAATGAATTCAAGATTAAAAGTGGACGCGAAGAAAAAAGAATTTCTGGCTATCTTGCTGGTGCTCCTGACGATTCCTTCCGTTTTATTTCAGAACTTAAAGTCCCAACCTCCTCAATTCTGGCTGGTCATTTTCAAACTGGAGGTCACTGGAGAAGTGCGCCCTACACCCCAGGCCGAAGCTGAGCTTAATTTCAAACTGGAGGCCGAATGGTCGGGTTTTCTGGAAGAAGACGGACTGGATTTTATAATCTATCATCTTTGGTCTTATCCACTTCGCTGGGAAATTTCTGATCTCAAACACCTCTGGATAAGAGAGGTACCCCCACCAGAGTTTAAGATTGATTATGTAGAGGGGAAAGAAACAGAACTGTTTTTTTACTTCTCCCTTATACCGCGAGTAATCAGTTTCGATGCATCCAGTTCAGAAACCACAACCCCTCTTGTCTTGCCTTCATTACCCTGGTCCAGCCCTGCTCCAGAAAAAGCAGTTTTTAAGAAAAAAATAGTGGGTCAGGGCTCCGTTTCTTTACCCAGGAGTCTGCTGACAAACCAAAAACTGGAAAGAACCTTCAGCTGGAAAGAAGAAATAATCAGCTCCGATTCCAGCCTGAAACCAGTTTTCCAGAACAATCTGATCAAAATCGTCCTGAAAATAGTCAAGAGCAGTTTAGAACTGGTCTAAGCCCGGGGGTGAAAGCGGTCGTAAATCTGCTTCAATCTTTCCCGGCTTACATGAGTATAGATTTGGGTGGTGGTAATCTGACTGTGTCCAAGCAACATCTGAACAGCCCTTAAATCAGCTCCTCTTTCCAGCAAGTGGGTGGCAAAGGAATGCCGCAGAACATGGGGGTGAATTCGGTCCCTCAAGCCGGCCGCCTGGCCGTAGGTTTTAAGAATTTTCCATATTCCCTGACGGGTAAAAGCCCGTCCTCGCCTGGTCAGGAAAAGCACTGGAGAAGAGAAACGGTCCCAGCTGGGTCTGACTTCGCTCAGGTAAGCTTTAAGCCAGCGGATAGATGACCGGTTGAGCGGAACAATTCTTTCTTTATTTCCCTTGCCCTTACAAATCAGAAATCCCTGATTAAGGCGAATGTCTTTGAGTTCCAGAGAAACCAGTTCGGAAACCCGCAGACCACTTCCGTACATAATTTCCAGAATGGCCCGGTCTCTTATTCCCTGCGGGGTTTTAAGGTCAGTCTTTTCCAGAAGAGCTTCAACTTCTTCAATCGTAAGAACCCTGGGCAAGTTCAGCCAGAGGGCTGGTGAGCTGAGTCCCTGAGCCGGGTCTTTTTTGAGATAATTTTCCAGCACCAGAAACTTAAATAAAGATTTAAGCGAAGAAACCATTCTGGCCAGAGACCTCGGAGAAAGTCCGGACTGAGCCTGCTCATGAATAAAATTAACCAGGTCAGACTCTTTCACCCGGAGCAGTTCTTTTCTGGTTCGGTCAAGATAGTCAAAAAATTTTTTTAAGTCAAAAGAGTAAGAATTGAGGCTGTTAGCGGCCAGACCTTTTTCCACAGCCAGGTAATCAATATAGATTTTTAGCAGCTCTTTTCTGTCTTTTTTCATGAAGCTGATGACCGGAACTCAATTATTCCAGAAAAGGATTAGTCTCTTTTTCCTCGCCAATAGTAGTCTGGGGACCATGTCCGGGCAGCACCAGAGTCTCTTCGGGGTAAGTCAGTATCCGGCTTCTCAGAGAAGCTGCCAGATCTTTCCAGGAACCACCGGGCAGGTCGGTCCGGCCCACTCCGCCGCAAAAAAGAGTATCGCCGGAAAAAAGCAGACCAGGCGTGTAAAAACACACACTGCCCGGGCTGTGACCCGGTGTGTGAACGACCTGCAGGTCTAACTGACCAATTTTTATTCTGTCACCGTCGCTTAAGAGTCTATCGGGGCGAGGAGTTGGTCTGGCCCCCAGCAGCAGCCCAAATTCCAGCTGCAAGCTCTCTTCAAGAAATGGCAGGTCGGCTGAATGCATGGCAATCGGCACTTTGTATCTTTCTTTTATTTCAACGTTGGCGCCGGTATGGTCGACATGACCATGAGTGCTGAGGATGATTATCGGCTTTAACTCCAGAGAAGTAATCAGCGGAAATATTCGCTCAGCTTCAGCCCCTGGGTCAATAATGGCACACTCCCGGCTTTTCGGACAGAAAAAAAGATAACAGTTGGTTTCGAGCGGCCCCACTACAACCAGTCGATAATTCATCTTCTCAGCCAATCTATGGCTTAAATATTATGTCAACCAGCAAACGGCGTCAAGCAAATTTTTGTCGGGTGGCAAAGCACTGTGTTATAATTATGAGTAAGATGGAGTTAGTCATACTCAAAGATGTATTAAAAGAGCTTGCCCTGCGCCAAACGGCCGGAGACTATGGAACCGGATACCTGATGGGGAGGAGAACGGGACCCAGCCTTTTTGTAGAAAAGGTTTTCCTTCTGCCCTGGAAAAAGCTTCTCCAGCCGGAGATTTTCTTTCAGGTAGAAAAGAAGATGGGACGGGAAATCTTAGGAGTGGTTAGCCTGAAACCGCTTCCTCACTTGAAAGCCAGGCTGCTTCAGCCTCTGTTTGCCGAAAAGATTTTTCTTCAGGTCCAGCCCGGGCTTAAGTTCCGGGCCTCAGTTATCAAATTTGACCACCGCTTTTTCTACCAGTCCCTCAGCCGGATAATTCTCGAGACGGAGGAGGAAAATGGCTGAGTCAGAAATATCTGACCTTCTTAACGATGAGGAAAAGAAATTTCTGCTTCAGTTAGCCCGTAATTCTATCCAGTATTTTCTTAAAAACCGGAAGCTTCCCGAAATTGAGGTTGAAAACCAAAAGCTCAAACAAAAGAAGGGAGCCTTCGTTACCCTGAAGGTAGGAGGAGAACTCAGGGGCTGCATTGGCTATCCCCTGCCTTATAAACCTTTATATAGGGCTGTCATGGAAATGGCCGTGGCGGCCGCCACTGAAGACTTTCGTTTCCCCCCGCTTTTAGAAGATGAACTGGATTCCCTGACTATAGAGATTTCGGTCCTGACTTTACCCCGAAAAGTGGAAAGCCCGAGTGAAATTGTGATAGGAAAGCATGGAATAATCGTCCGCAAAGGACATCATCAGGGACTTCTTCTGCCCCAGGTGCCTGAAGAATACGGCTGGGATCTCAAGACCTACCTGGAACACGGCTGCCTTAAAGCCGGTCTTTCCCCAGATGAGTGGGAAAAAGGTGTTACCCTGGAAGTTTTCGAAGCTCAGGTCTTCTCTGAGGAAGATTTCAGGTAAAAAAAGATTACAAGTCTCTTCTCAGATTGAAAGCGGGATTGATCAATTTTTCCGGGAAAGCTGTTCCAGCTCGGCCTTTGCTTCTTCTTTCAGGATTTTATCTTTAGAAGTCGACTCCGGCAGTTCCAGACATTTCTTAAATTCGGATGCAGCCAAGTCTTTTTTCCCCATGGCCAGATAAGTCCGGCCGAGTTCTAAATGGTGGTTGATATAGTCGGGCCTGAGTTCCACCGCTTTTTTCAGCCACTTTTCAGATTCTTCAAAAGAACCCTTGGGTATGGAACCGTAAAGCAGACTGCCCAGAGCCCTCTTGGCTCCGCCTATTTCGGCCATTCGCCGGTGCCAGCGTCCAAGAGCATGGTAGGCCAGGTCATTGTTGGGGTCGAGCTCAATGGCTTTGTCCACAGCCGATTTGACTTCTTTAGAGGCTTCAATCTGCTCTTTTTTCCCCAGCATCAGAACTTTTTTTCCCAGGGCGGCTGACAGGAAGAAATGGCCCCAGGCACCTCCGGGATTTACGGCCATAGCCTCTCTGGCGTACTTTTCGGCCTTGAGATACATGTCGAATTTTTTATTTTCGATTTCTTTGCCTTTGCCGGTAATTAGGTCAGCCACATCTACGTAGCCACGAGAGGCTTTCCAGAGAGCCTCATAATTTCTGGGCTCAACCTGAAGGGCTTTAAGGTATTCATCAAGTGCCTTCTGGTCTTCCCAGGCGGCATAATATTCGTCTCCCTTTTTGATAAATTCCTCAGCTGTCTGGCTTAGCATCATTCCTGACAGCACAAAAAGACCCAGAAAAAAAATTGAAGCGGTTTTTAATCTTCTGTTTGACATCCATTCCCTCCTAACTCAGGATGATTATTTCTTTTACCCACTTTCAGGAACGTTGTCAAGAAAAACCGGATATCCAGATCAGGGGCGGTTGACATCTCAACCTGGCTCAGAGAAAATAAAGACAATCTTAACGGAGAGTTTCCTCTTTGTTAAAAAGAGCAGAACGGCAGATAGAGAAGAAAAGGGTCTTTCATGGCCTGTCTGTTATCCTGCTTCTGGCACTGATTTTTCTCCCCTTAAACTTAGCAGGTTCAGACTTATCCCCTCAGGAAATAGCCAGGCAGCTGGAAAAGAAGATAAAATCAATAAACACCCTCCGGGCCGATTTTAAACAGTATTACTATCCAGCCGGACTGCAGGAGCCTCTGGTCGGTGAGGGTCAGGTTTACCTCAGCCGACCAGACCGAATGCGCTGGGAGTACAGCAGTCCTGAAAAACAGGTTTTTTTGCTCAAAGAAGGAAATTTCTGGCTATATTTTCCAGAGGACCGGCAGCTCATCAAAAACGCCTCCAGTTCGGAAGTTCAAGAATCAGAGATTCTGGGTCTACTATCTGGAAATTATTCAATAATTGAGCGTTACCTGCTGGAGTTTAATCCTTTTCCTACCGACCGACCCAGAGTCTACCAACTGAAACTTACCCCAAAGGAAGACAGTCAATTCACCTACATTCTATTAGAAATAGACCGGGAAACCTGGTTAATAACCAAAGCCATTTTCTTTGAGCCTGCCGGCAGCAAGCTGGAATACCATTTCCTGAAAATCCGACTCAACCATAGAATCCCCGAATCGGTCTTCAACCTGAAAATACCCCCTGATACTGAGATAATCGAAACCGGAATCATTAAATAAAACCCTAAACCTGCTTTTCAGTATTTCGTATGAATAAATAGAAAGTAACAATGGTCGAGTCGGAGGACAAAGCTGTCGTTCGCCGCTGTCTTAAAGGAGACAAGAAAGCTTTCGAAATTCTGGTCAGAAAGTACGAACAACCGATGATCAATTATTTCGGACGGATGGTTCAAGACCGGGAATTAAGCCTGGATTTATCGCAGGAAGTTTTTCTTCGGGCCTATGGAGCTCTTCACACCTACGATGAGAAATACCAGTTTTCAACCTGGCTGTTCCGGATTGCCACCAACCTACTAATTGACTACTGGCGGAAAAAAAAGATACCACTGGTTTACATAGAAACCCCGGGCCCCGACCCTGACCAGGACCCGGTTCAGATTCCTGATCACGAGCCATCAGCCATGGAAAAATATGAAAAAAGGCAAATGACAGAACTTATCGAAAAGGCCATAGCCCGTCTGCCAGAAAATCTGCGGGAGCTTTTTGTCCTAAGGCATATTAACGATTTTTCTTATGAAGAAATCGCCTCTCTCAAGCATCTGCCGGTGGGAACGGTCAAGAACCGCGTCTTCCAGGCTAAAGAGCTTCTGCGATCGATGCTGGAGGAAAGATGAGCTGTCTTAAAAATTTTTACCTTTACGCTTATCTGGAGAATGAATTATCTTCAGAGCAGCGGCTGAAGTGCGAAGATCACCTTAAAAGCTGCCCCACCTGTCAGAGGCGTCTGGCTGCGCGACGGTCTTTCCTGGAATCAATAAAAACACTGCCCGACCTCAAGCTGCCCTCCGATTTTGCTCAAAGAGTCATGGACCGTATTCCCGAAACCAGATTTCGGACCAGAGGATTGATTTATCTGGCAGGGGGAATTTATTTTCTTTTTACTCTTATGGTTACATTTTTGTCATTCGGTCGGCAGGGAGCAATTTTCGACCTTTGCCAGGCTGCTTTCCGTTACCTTTTCAACCTGGCTTCTGACCTGAGCAGGTTGATTATCAATCTATTACAGGTCGGGCTGGCTCTGTTTAAGGCTTTAAAAATTCTTTTTGTTACCTGGAGCCGGCTAATTACAGGCTTCCTGCCGGCGGCCAGCTTTTTCTTCATTACCCTTATTTTTCTCATCATCCTGACCGGAAGCCTGACCTGGTTTCTAATGAAACCGGGTAGATTATCTCCAAGGAGTAACCATTATGAGAACCCTGCTCAGTAATAACATATTAAGATTCGTAACACTGGTATTCGCCTTACTGATTGTCTCCGGACCGGGACAGGCAGGCCGGCTCAAACCCGACCTTTCTGACCGGCCNGAGGTTCAGAGAGAAATAACCGTGGCCAAAGGGCAAAGCCAGAAAAATGTTATGGCTTTTAACAGCCGGGTGGTAGTCGAAGGCCAGGTCAGAGAAAACGTCGTGACTTTCGGTGGAGAAGTTCTGATTAGCGGAGAGGTGGGTAAATCGGTGGTCTGTTTCGGCAGCCGGGTAGTTATCAAGTCCACGGCTGTTATCTCCGAAGACCTGGTGGTTCTTGGTGGCAGCCTGGAAAAAGAACCAGGCTGCACCATCAGGCAGGATACTGTTTTCATCCCGACCGGAGCGAAGTTTACCCGGGAGGTTTTTCTTAAAGGAATATTTTTTCAGTTAGGAACCATTATTCTGGCTCTAAAACTTATTTCTCTTTTCTTTGGTCTGCTCCTTACTATTTTTGTGGCTGGACTCTTTCCAAGACAGGTATATTTTGCTGCAGGCAAAATCCGCACCGATTTCTGGCCGATTCTGGGCACCGGTTTCCTGGCCATAATAATCTATTTCGGACTGATAATGCTCTCCGCCCTCCTGATATTCGTGATTATCGGAATCCCACTCTTAATCCTGCTGATGATGGTCGGAATAGTGTTCAAAGTTTTTGGGGGAACAGCCTTCTCTTATTTCTTCGGAGAATCATTTCTTCGGGCTCTTGGAGTTAAAAAAATGCCCCCGATTATCTGGACAGCAGTCATCGGGCTGGTGGTAGTCGCCTTTTTAGGTTTGATACCGGTAGCTGGACTACTTTTCTCTCTGCTGGTCAGCCTGGTGGGCTGGGGAGTAGCTCTAAGGACCAGATTTGGCACTCTGGACAACTGGTTCAGCCGCAACTGAGCCGGAAAAATTACCGGTCTGGATTAAACCACACAAGTTTTTTGCGGTCATATTCAGAAGGGAAAATATAATTAATCAGGATTAAGCCTGAAGTATTTCTTTTTCTTTGGCTGCGGCAATCTCTTCAGCCTGTTTGATGTACTGGTCCAGGAGTTCCTGCAGTTTTTCCAGGCCCTGGAATTTATCATCTTCGGTAATCTTTTTATCTTTTTCCAGCTTCTCTATGTATTCCTTGCTTTCTCTTCTCATATTTCTCAGAGCAGTTTTTTCTTCTTCCAGCATTTTGTTGACTTTTTTAGCCAGCTCTTTGCGCCTTTCTTCATCGAGCGGCGGTATCGGGACTTTGATAACCCGGCCATCATTTATGGGATTAAAACCAAAATCCGAAGACCTGATGGCTTTCTCCACCGCTTCCATCAAAGAAGGATCCCAGGGTTGAACAGTTATCAGGGTCGGGTCAGGAACGCCGATGGTAGCCACTTGGTTAATCGGGGTGGGAGTCCCATAATACATCACCTTGATGTCTTCAAAGATACTGATGTTAGCCCTGCCTGTCCGGAGTTTGCTGACCTCTTTCCGGAAATGCTCGATGGAGGTTTTCATTTTCTTTTCCAGCTCCTTTAAGACATCTTTCACCATCTCCAGCCTCCTTGATATAGTTTTGACAGAGGTTCAGGAAACCTTAGTCCCGACTTTTTCACCCAGGATGGCTTTCCTGATGTTGCCGGGAACGTTCAGGTTAAAGACTATTATGGGCAGGTTGTTATCTTTACAAAGAGTGATGGCTGTACTGTCCATCACCTTAAGCTCCTGCTGAAGAACTTCCAGGAATTTAATCGAATCAAATTTGGTAGCTCCGGATTCAACCATTGGGTCGGCCGTGTAGACTCCATCCACCTTGGTAGCCTTCAAGATGACCTCAGCTTTAATCTCCAGAGCTCTGAGGACGGCTGCGGTGTCGGTAGTAAAATAAGGGCTCCCCAGGCCAGCCGTGAAAATGATGACCCTTCCTTTCTCCAGATGCCTTAGAATACGGCGGCGGACAAATGGCTCAGCTACCGACCTAATTTCAATAGCTGAAACCAACCTGGTGTTAAGACCTTCCTTTTCCAGGGCATCCTGGAGAGCAATCCCGTTGATTACAGTGGCCAGCAACCCAATATAATCAGCCGAAACCCGGTCCATACCTTCTTCCACACCACGGGAGCCCCGGAAAATGTTCCCGCCCCCAATCATAATGGCCACATCCACTCCCAGATCGCGAACCTGTTTGATTTCCCGAGCAATCTGGCGGGCTTTCTTAAAATCTATGCCATGGGGCAAATCACCAAGAAGAGCCTCGCCTGATAGTTTCAGCAAGACTCTTTTGTAAGCTGGCTTGCCCTCATCCATTATGCCAACCACTCGATTAAATTAATATTTTCCGATTTCAAACCGCACAAAGCGCCTTATCTTAATGTTCTCTCCGAACTTGGAGATGTGGCTGTTAACCAGATCTCTCACCTTAATTTTATCATCCCTGATGTAGGGCTGGTCAAGCAGACAAACTTCTTCATAGAATTTGTTTAGCTTGCCTTCAACGATTTTCTCGATAATCTGGGGCGGCTTCTTGGTATCCTGAACCTGAGCCCTGATGATTTCTTTCTCTCTCTCAATGACCTCAGCAGGAACATCTTCGGGAGAAATATAGCGGGGGTTGGCCGCAGCCACCTGCATAGCCAGGTTTTTAACCAGCTCCTTAAACTCTTCATTTCTGGCTACAAAATCAGTTTCGCAGTTGACTTCAATCAGGACACCGATGCGGTTAGTAGCATGGACGTAGGCACCTACCAGTCCATCAGCCGCTTCCCGGTCAGCTTTATCCTGGGCTCGAGCATAACCTTTCTTCCGCAGTATCTCGATGGCTTTTTCTATGTCGCCCCCCGCTTCCTGCAGGGCTTCCTTGCATTCCATCATTCCGATACCGGTTCTATCTCTTAAGGCTTTTACCAGTTCAGCTTTTATTTCAACCATCTTTTTCTCCTTCGTTTTGTTATCTATCAGAAAGCCGATTATTCCTTGAATTCGCCAACTTCAGAGCCGGCTTCTTCAGCTGGAGCAGACTCTTCTTTCTTCTCTTCCAGCATTCCCTGGGCCAGGCGGGCTTTTTTGCCTTCAATTATAGCTTCGGCCACCTTGGAGGCAAAAAGCTCAATGGCCCTGACGGCATCGTCATTACCTGGTATGGGATAATCAATACCTTCAGGGTCGCCGTTGGTGTCTACTACCGCCACAATAGGAATTCTCATTTTCTTGGCTTCGGCAATGGCTATTTCTTCTTTAGATGAATCAATGATGAAAACTGCTCCGGGCAGCTCGGTCAGCTTTTTCAGACCACCCAGGTTTTTCTGAAGTTTTCGATAAACCTTTTCCTTTTTGGATTGCTCCTTTTTGGGCAGCAGCTCCCAGCGGCCATCCTCCCTCATCTCCTCCATCTCAATCAGTCTCTCCACGCTGGAACGGATGACCTTAAAGTTGGTCAGCAGACCGCCCAGCCAGCGCTGGTTAACATAGCTGGATTCGCATTTTAAGGCATAATCACGAACGATGTCCTGAGCTTGCTTTTTAGTCCCAACAAACAGAACTTCTTTTCCGTTTTCAGCTACACTTTTCACAAACTGTAGGGCTTCTTTGAAACTCTTTATAGTCTTCTGAAGGTCAATTATGTAAATGCCGTTTCTCTGCCCGAAGATGTACTCTTTCATCTTCGGGTTCCAGCGTCTGGTTTGATGACCGAAATGAACGCCAGCTTCTAAGAGCTCTTTCATTGTTACTGAAACCAAAGGACTTCCTCCCTTTCCAGACTTTATCTCTTATGATACTGCGGCGCTTTTCTGGCAGCCAACAGGCCATACTTCTTGCGTTCTTTAATCCTGGCATCTCTGGTCAGCAGTTTGAAATTACGCAGGATGGGCCGTAATTCTTTGTTGAATTCTACCAGAGCCCGGGCAATCCCCAGACGAACCGCCTCAGCCTGCCCGCGCAGGCCACCCCCTTCAACTCGCATAAAAATGTCAAATTTATTCTCTGTTTCGGTAACCATCAGAGGCTGACGGATAGTGTACCGCAGAGAATCCAGTTTGAAATATTCTTCAAAGGGACGCAGCTTTTTATTAACCACGAGGGTAATATCACCCTTGCCCGACCTCAGAAAGACTCGGGCAACAGCGTTTTTCCTTTTGCCTGTACCATAATACTGAATCAGACTCAAGGTTCCTCCTAAAACTTATATTCTTCGGGATTCTGGGCTTGATGGGGATGTTCAGGACCCCGGTAAACTTTGAGCTTCTTGATGATAGCCCGACCCAGTTTGTTTTTAGGTATCATGCCCCAGACTGCCTTTCTGATTACTTCCTCAGGTTTGGTGGCCAGCATTTCCTTTAACTTCTTTTCCTTAAGCCCGCCTGGATAAAGGGAATGATGATAATAAACCTTATCCTCAAGTTTATTGCCGGTGACTTTGATTTTTTCGGCATTTACCACCACCACAAAATCGCCCACATCAACGCTTGGGGCAAACTGGGGCTTATTTTTGCCTCTCAACAGAACGGCAATTTCCGTGGCCAGCCGCCCCAGAATCCGGCCTTCGGCGTTTATCAGCCACCACTTCTGTTGAACTTCATCTTTTTTTGGATGATAAGTCTTCATTTTTCAACCTTGCCTAAAAATGAAAATATGGCTATTGTGATGATTAAAGATACTAAATAACAGTTAAATTGTCAACCAGCAGAAGGAACTAATTGTAGCTGTTTTTTCCTGTAAATTCAAGGCTTGTTTATATATAGAGGTATCGGCGTCTTCTTCTGAGCCGCGGCAGGATCAATCCCATCCCAGCCAGAAATCCTCCGATATGAGCAAACCAGGCCACACCTCCCCCCAGCCCCACATTGGCCAGCTGTAAGGCAAACCAGATGGTCAGAATAACCCAGGCCGGCACAGCTACCACAGTCAGGTAAAAAAACAGGAAAACCAGAGTTTTGACCCGGGCTGAAGGATAGAGAATCAGATAAGCTCCTAACAGCCCGGCTACCGCCCCACTGGCCCCTATCATCGGCACTCTGGAGTTTGGCATAAAAGCCACCTGAATCAAAGAAGCGGCAATTCCACAGCCTAAATAAAAAAACAAAAATCTGACTGGCCCCAGAAAGTCCTCCACATTGTTACCAAAAATCCACAGATACAGCATGTTGCCAAAAAGATGCAGCAAACTGCCATGCATAAACATCCCGGTTATCAAACTAAGAGGCCAGAAAATCCGTGGCACCCCAATATCCAGCTGCCAGTGGGTAATTTCATAAGGTATTATTCCAAACCGGAGCACATAATATTCAAGACCGGGCGGTGAAATTATCTGATAAAAGAAAACAAGGCAATTTATCGCAATCAGGGTAATGGTAATCAGAGGAAATCTGAGGGTCGGGTTCTCGTCTTTTAAGGGAATAAACATGAAGCTAAAAATAAAAGGGGGCAGGTTTGCTGGTTACCTGCCCCCTGAAATTATCTCTCTTACTTTATACCTTTAAGCTCTTCTTCGAGTTTCTTCCTTTCGGCTGCTCTCTTTCTGAGCTCCTGGAATCTCTCAGCATTGCGTTCACCCTCAGCATTATACCTTGCTGCTTTGTCAGGTTCCAGCTGAGCCAGCACGCTTCTGTAAAGAACACTCAGCCAGCTGTACGGTTCTGGATAGTTGGGATCCAGGTCCCGGGCTTTTTCTATGGCCTGAAGTGCATCCCGGGCGATGGCCAATCTTTCAGAGGCCGGAACAAACTGAAAACGATAGGCCCGGCTCCAGCGGTTGACTCCTTTGGCCAGCCAGGCCTGAGGATTTTCCGGGTCCAGGGCAATTCTTTTTTCCCAGAACATATTGGCTTTATCAATGTTCTCCAGAGTTTTATCTGGATTCTTTTCGTCTACCGGAAGGTTCTGATAATAATTAGCAGCATAGGCATAGCCCATGGGGTTTTCCGGGTCGGCTTCAATACGGCGCAGATACATGGTTTCAGCTTTCTTGGCTGCATCCGGTATTTCTCCAGCATAACGGCTGTAAAATTCAGCGACTACATAAAAGTTGTCCATATTCTGCGGGTCAAGCTCCAGTATTCTGAGATAGAGTTTTTCAGCATCGGGAAATCTGCGGAGCTTGTCATACATATCGCCGAGAGAATAAATGATTTCCTTGTTGTTGGGCTCGATCTCCAGAGCTTTGTTCAGAGCTTCCAGGGCTTTCCTTTCGAGCTCTTTGTTCAGGGCAGATTCAACACCGGGTTTATAAAGCTGCTTGTAGCTTTCCCCAATGTACCGATAGGCCTGCACCAGGTCTGGCTTGTATTTCAGAGCCAGTTCATACTCGGTTACCGCCTGCCGGTATTTGCCCTCTTTGAACAGGTTGTTGGCATTTTTGAAGTGGTAATTTGCCTGTAAATTGCTAACCTTTAGCTTCTCGCAACTGGTTGCGGTCACAAGAACAGCTAAGGCTAAAAGGATAACTGCCAAGCCGTTTATCCTCTTTCGAGACATCATGACCTCCTTAAACATCTGGTCTTCAGACAATTAGAAATATTTTATATAAGAATAACGAAATAAAGTCAAGAAAAAATGGAAGTTTTGCCCTCCCTCTTTTCAACCGGCTTATCAAAATTATTTCTATTGTTCTCCAAGAACCTGTTCCTGTCCGAATTCAGTCAGCTCGGCCCAAAGACCTTCAACTCTTTCTGATATTGAACCTCAATGGTGTTCCGAAAAACCCGAACTGCTCCCGGAAAACAGACGCCAGAAACTTTTCGTAAGCCGGCAAAAGCTGGGCCCGCTCATGCCCGAATAGAATGAAAGTCGGGGGCCTGACACTTCTCTGAACCAGATATTTGATTTTAAGAACCGAGCCATTCCTGGCCTTGGGCGGGTATTCTCTTGAAAATTTTTCCCAGAAGCGATTAAGCAATGAGGTTTCAATCTTTCTTGAAGCTGACTGATAAACCTCATCCGCCAAATCCAGAATCTTAACCACCCTCTGGCCAGTTTTGGCCGAAACGAAAATCAATGGAGCATATTCAACAAAATTCAACCGGTGGAAAACGTGATTTTTCACTTCAACTGGATTGGCCTGGGCTTTATCAACCAGGTCCCATTTATTAAGGGCAATTATCAGCGGTTTCCCAGATTTGTGAGCCAGGCTGGCGATGTGAGCGTCCTGCCGGGTCGGAAACTCCTGAACATCCAGAACCAGGCAGATAACATCAGCTTCGTCAATATTTCTCTGGGCTCTGATTATCCCGGCTTTCTCCCGGGAATCACGGGTCCCGCTGAACTTTCTGATGCCAGCTGTATCCACCAGGCAATAGGCCTTTTTGTTTCTGATTATCAAGGTATCGACGCTGTCTCTGGTGGTGCCGGGTATTTCGCTTACCAGCAGCCGCTCTTGCCCGCACAGACGATTAACCAGAGAAGATTTGCCGACGTTGATTCGCCCAACGATGGCTATTTTAAGCGGTCTGGAAGCGGTTTCTGCCTCTTCAACTACTTCAGCCCCAGGCGGCAGCAGCTCCAGAATCTTTTCTTTTAGATATTCAAGATTTATTTTATGTTCGGCTGAGATGGTTATTAGTTCACTAACACCCAGACGGTAGAATTCCGAAAGGTCCGGTTCCAACTCGGGGTTGTCCATCTTGTTGACTACTACCAGAAGAGGTCGGTCAAGTTTTTTTAGCTCTAAAAAGAGCTCTTCCTCTCCAGCAGTAAGCGTCCTTTTCCCATCCACCAGAAAAATCAGGACATCCCCGGCCCGGGCGGCCTCCATGGCTTTTTCCCTGACTTTGATTGAGATCGGGTCCACCCGACCATCAGCAAATCCTCCAGTATCTATCAGGAGAAATTCCCTCCGGTTGACCCGGGCCACACCCTCTATCAGGTCTCTGGTCATCCCCGGCAGAGAGTGCACCAGGGCTTTTTTCTGACCCAAAAGCCGGTTAAAAAGAGTGGATTTACCAACATTGGGATAACCCAGAATGACCACCCGCGGTAGTTTTTTCAGTTTCATTGGTGATCCGTTCAGTATTAAATTACCTGGCCACCAGCGTAAAATCGGGTACAAAAGGGCGGGATAGGTCTATGTGGCCTCCCAGGGTTTCCCGCTCATTGCCTTCAATCAGCAGACTCACCCTTTTGATGTTCTTAAAATTGAAGGCCAGAGAATTGACGATGGAATAGACCAGAGCCATCTCTCCGGAAGAGCCGAAATATGAGGCCTCCATTATGTTCCGGGACAGGTCCACATAAGCTGTCCCATCGCTGGTGACGAAAGCCTGTCGGACTCTGGAATTTTCTGGTATGGTGCTGAGCAGACCTTTTCTGGAACCCCGGACCAGCTCTTCCACCACTGCTTTGACTTCCTGGTTCAGGGTAGAAGAGGGTATTTCCCTTTCTTCAGGATGAAGAAGCCCATCGCTTTCAGACAAAAAGAAGAGAGTAATTTTTTTCATCGGTACTTCTTTGACCTGCCCGGGGGATGGACCGGGTGTTGTAACTCTGGTCAGATGTTTAATCTTTTCTTTCCGGCTGCCAAAAAAGAAGAGCAGGACCAGAACCAGCAGAATACAGGAAAGTACCAGCAAAATGGTAAGCTTCTTTTTCTTGCGTTTCATGGCTTCTCGTAAAGCTGCAGAAAGCGGTTCAGCCCCCGGTAGATGGCTTCAGCCACCCTGGTCTGAAATTCTTCCGATTGGAGTAGTTTTTCCTCCTCGGGATTGGTTATAAAAGCTACCTCCACCAAGATGGCCGGGCAGGCAACCCCGGTCAAAACTTTAAACGGAGCCTGCTTAACTCCTCGGTTCCTGGTGTTTAACAGCTCATTCAACTCCATCTGGACGAACTCGGCCAGCTGACTGCTCTGTTTTAAGTAGGCAGACTGGGCCATATCCCAGAGAATCATCTTCAACTCGTCAAAATCTTTTTCCGGAACCCGGTTTTCAAGCTCCTCCGAGTTATTTTCAAAATAGGCAAGCCTTCTTGAATCTTCATCAGAGGCCTTGAGACTTAAAAAGAAAGTTTCTGAGCCGCGAGCATTGGTTCGCCTGGCTCCGTTAATGTGGATACTGATAAACAGGTCAGCTTTGTTGTTATTGGCGATAGCTGCTCTCCGGTCAAGCGGTACTGAGACGTCGGCTTCTCTGGTCATAACTACTCTGTACCTCAGTCCCTTTTCGATTTCTTCTTTGAGCTTTTTGGAAATGCTCAAAGTAATGTCTTTTTCCAAGGTGCCAAAAGTCCCTCTGGCTCCGCTTTCATTGCCACCATGGCCAGGGTCAATAACTATGGTCTTGATTGTCTTTTTGTCGGCTAAGGGACGCTCAGCAGTTTCCCGGGAAACGGTCGTAGGGATTTTTGCCGGCTCTTCAGGCGGCTTTTCCGAGATTTGAGCTGAGCGATTTTCGGTCCGGGGTGTAGGCTTCTGTTCGTTCCTCAAGTCTACAGTCAACTCAAACGGACTCCGGCGCGCAGAGTGCGTATAGGTGAAATCTTCGGTTCTGGTCTTAATCATTAAAAGATAGGCTTCCGGCGATTTTGCCAGATCCACCGAAGCTATCAGGCGACTGGAAAAAGGTTTCTTTTCTAATCTCAGCCCCGCAGCTGACCTAAAAGATATGGTTAGAAGGTTACCCGTCTTCTTCAGGTTGTAGGTCAGGTTGTTGTCGGAATTGACTCGTAGCCGGCTACCTCCCTCCACATCCTCCACCTGGATTCTAAGCACCGGAACAATCCTGCCAGCTTTTTGAGCTTGAACGGAAAGAGAAAAAAGGAAAAGCAGATTAATTAGCGAGACCAGACCAGTTATTACGACTCTTTTTTCCCAGGACATTTCAGCTTTTTCATTTCAGCCAGATATAAAAAAATTGGTGGAGGCGGCGGGAATCGAACCCGCGTCCGAAGGCATTCCACAGTTAGCCTCTACAGGCTTATCCTCTTCAGGTCATCTCGTTGAGCGGTTCTTGAAGAGGAAAAGCACCACTCAACCAGCTCAAGAGATGTTTCATCCAGCGAGCCTTGAGCCCGCTCGCTGGACTATCCTGCTGGTCGGCGTCTCTACAAGCCCGCAGGAAAGGCTTGCGGAGACGGCTGCACTTTCTATCAGGCAGCGACTGCAACAGGTTCTGCAGTTAATTTTTTCCCACCTGTTTAACGAGGTTGATGGGACCTCGGCCTGCAGCTTCTGCTTCACTACCTCCGTCGAGTCCATTTCGCCCCCGACGCTTTTATTATAGGGAAGGCCTCCATATATTGTCAATCCAAGTTTCTAAGGGAATTAAACCGGCACCTTCTTAAGAGCGGGAGAAAGCCAACCAGTATTAATACCGAGTTAAAAGTTTTTGGCCAAAAACTAAAGACAGGAAGAAGAAGTTCAGAGTCCTGGCTTACTCTAAGCTTCAGAAAATTCTCAGTCTCCCTGCTGGTTTTCCCCTCAATCGCTTCCACCCGGCTACTTCGCCAGAGGGAGGCTGACGTAAAAAGTTACCCAGTGGCCTGGCTCGGACTCAAACCAGATGCGACCCCGATGACTCTCAACGATTTTTTTCGAAATATAAAGCCCCAGCCCAGAACCTTTTACCCCTTCGGTCCCCTTCTGTTTAAGCCTTTCAAACTTTTTGAACAGGCGAGCTCCATCTTCTGGCTTTATACCCACCCCCTGGTTATGCACCGAGAATATCATCTCCTGGTTTCTGGTTTCCAGACCCAGCTTAATCTCCGTGCCTTCATAACCATATTTGACTGCATTGCTCAATAGATTTCTGACCAGGATTTTCAGCAACCTCGGGTCACCATTTATTCTGACATCATCCTGGAAATTTTTGACAATAGTCATTTTCCTGGTGTTGTCCTTAATTTCCGGCAAATTGAGCACTTCATCCAGCACATCCTTAGCAAAAAAGATTTCTTCCTTAAAAGAATCAAGCTGGTCCAGTTCCATCCTGGAAAGGTCAAGATAACTGCGGATGATATCCTCCAGGTACTCACAGTTGCGGATAATGGTCTCCAGTATTTTCATCTGCTCCGGTGAGAGCTGTCCAAAATATCCCCTGTAAAGGGTGGTGGCAGTAGTATGAAGGGCTGAGACCGGGCTTTTCAGCTCGTGCGAGACTATGGCCATTAAGTCCAGCATGGTCCTCTGCTGGCCGGCGCGAGCCTCCAGAGCATTCTTAATCACCTCTCTAATCTCTTCCGGAGTGAAAGGCTTAGGGATGTAATCGAAAGCTCCGTTTTTCAAGGCTTCCCTGGCCGTATCCACGCTGGCGTAGCCGGTGAAGATGATGACTGTGGTTTCCGGCCTTTCTTTCTTCAACCTGGTCAGAACCTCCATCCCCCCAATTCCAGGCATTTTCAGGTCCGTAACCACAATGTCATAATCCTGGCTGAGAGCTTTATTCAGCCCTTCCTCACCTGACAGAGCAGTATCTATCTCATAATCAGAGCCAGCAAAAATCCTGCGGCAACTGCGCAGAACAATTTCCTCATCATCGATAAATAAAATCTTTGGTTTTTCCATATTTTCCCTCCCGGTTCCAGCCCTTAACCCACCGGCAATGTTATAATAAATTCTGTTCCTTCCCCAACGTTACTCCTGACATCAATAGTCCCGTTGTGTCTCTTAATTACTCCATAAGTCATGGACAAACCCAGACCGGTCCCCTTTCCCTTTTCCTTGGTGGTGAAGAATGGTTCAAAAATTTTTTTCAGGTTTTCCTCACTTATCCCCACTCCAGTATCAGCCACTCTAATAACCACGCGGTTGCTCTCCCGGTCATAAGAAGTGGTAATAGTGAGCTGACCACCTTTGGGCATAGCATCAGCGGCGTTAACGGCCAGGTTGTTGATAACTGAACGAAATTCATCCGGGTCCACCTTAACCTCAGGCAGATCGGAAGCCAGATTCTTCAGAATTTTTATGTTCTGGAAATTGACATGCTTTTCCAGAAGGCCAAGAGTCTCTTCGATGAGAGCATTAAGGTTGACGCTGACTTTTTCAGGCTTGTAATCCCTGGCAAAATCCAGCAGTCCACGGACGATTTTCCGGCAGCGCAGGGTTTCTTCTCTTATGGTTTTCAGGTCCTCTTCGTATGGAGTTCCTTTGAGTTCCTCCATCAGTAAGCTGCTGTAGGTGAGAATACCGGTTAGAGGATTATTGATTTCATGAGCTATGCCTGAAGCCAGCCGGCCGATGGATGCCAGTTTTTCTGAACGCAGTATGGTTTTTTCGGCTAGCTCCTGAAGTCGCCGGTCCCTTTCTTCAACGGCCTTGACCATGGCGTTGAAATATTCTTCCAGCTCCCTGATTTCCCGGCTCTCCTCAGGTGAGATTTCCAGCAGGTGATAGTTGCCTCGAGCAATATCGGCAGTGGCGCTTATAACCCGGTTTATAGGTCTGGTATAAAGGTTGACCAGGTAAGTGGCCACGTAGATGGATATTACAGTCATCAGAAAAATCAGGGCAAAATAAGAGACAGTAGTCCGCCGGATGATGGAATTAAATTTATCTTCCAGAATCCCGACATAAAGCATTCCGACGGGATGACCTTCAATGTCCGTCAGCCTGGTGTAACCTGAAAGGTAATAATCATTAACCACAAAAGCTCGTCCCAGCCAGTCCCTGCCCTGCTCAAAAACGCGGTGGTAGACTTCTTCAGAAATCAGAGTGCCAACCGCCCGGCGTCCCTGCTGGTCCACCACGTTGGTGGCCACTCTGACATCTTCCAGAAAAATGGTAATTGTCCCGACATCCTTACCTTTAATTTTTTCTTCTTTGAAGATTAAATTCTTGAAGCGGTCAACAAACCGAAAATTGTTGTTGAGCAGCACAGCCGCGTAAAGAACTCCGACCAGTCTACCCCGGTGCAGAATGGGTGAGACCGTCTTCATAACCAGCGCTCTTTCTTCCAGCTCCCGTTTTTGAGTGCGGGCTCGGGCAGTGGGGATGATTTCAATCAGCGTGCGGCGGGCGAGCTCCGGGCTCTCATTTTTAATATTTTCATAGCCGAGGATGCCAGTTCCCGCTGCTGGTTTCCTGTTGCTCAGCACCCAGCTAATGTATTTATAGGAAATGACGCTGTCCCCGAAAGCTTCAAAATTATTGGCCCGGACCAGAATAGTACCATCCGGACTGACCACGTTGACTATGTCAAACTGAAATTCTTCCTTAATCTGAACCAGCTTTTCAAAAAGGTATTCCCTGTTACCGGCGTAAGTTGCGCTGACAATTTCAGAGGTTCGGGACAGATATTCTACAATTTTGGCTCTTTTGTTTAGTTCTTCCTGGTACAGATCGCTTATAGCCTTCAGGCTGTTGCTGACATTGTCGTAGGCCTCCCGGATGACATTGCGGTTGATGGAGTTAATACCGAGATAAATAGAAAGGGCACCCATCAGAAAAACAATGGTCAGCAGCCCGAAAATCAGCTTGAACCTCAGGCTGGTCCTCAGTTCATTAAACTTCAAAATCAGGTTTTTGACTGAAGGCATTGGGCAACCTTATCCATAAGCTCATCCAGGTCCACGGGTTTGGTCAGAAACTCGTTTAGACCTGGCAGAAAGCTTTCTTTCTGGTCCAGAGAAAACCGGGCGTTGGTTACCTGGTCAATGGCCGTAAGCAGAATTATCGGGATGTTTTTGAAATCCCGGTACTTAGAGTCAGGACGCTCATTTCTGATTTTATAGACCGCTTCAAAACCGGCGGTGTCTGTCTCCATCATCACATCCAGGATTATGAGGTCAGGCCGGTCCTGAAGCAGCTTTTTAAGTCCTTCCTCACCGCTGTGGGCCACTGAAACCTCATATCCCTGATGACGCAGAACCTGCTTGAGACTCTCAGTCAGGTCCCGGTCGTCGTCAACCAGAAGAATCCTGGCCATTCTCCTCGCTCCTCAGCCAATTATAACGGTCATCTTCCTCACCCAGCAACCTATAAATGACGTTTCGTTGCTCCCATAATCTGGTGTGCCGGTACATGTCTACCGGAAATTCCATCTGTTTTAACTCCACTGGAGCCACCTTTTTATCAACCAGCCCCAGAGCTAGAGCCACTCCGTAGATGATAGCTTCGGGCCTTGGTGGACAGCCAGGAATGAAGTAATCGACGGGGATGACTTTATCTCCTCCTCCGGTGACATGATAAGTATCATACCAGCAGCCACCACCAATGGCGCAGGAACCCACAGCAATCACCAGTTTGGGAGACGGGATGGCCTGATAGGCTTTTTTAACCAGCAGCCTGGTCGGTCTGGTTACTGCCCCGGATAAAAGCATGGCATCTGCGTGCCGGGGTGAGCCCACCAGCCGGAGGCCAAACCGCTCTACATCATAATAAGGGGTTAAAATGTTCAGAATCTCAATGTCGCAGCCGTTGCAGGCCCCGCTGTTGCAATGGTAAACCCAGAGGGAGCGCCGGAAAGCCTTCCTGGAAAGCTTTTTCAACATGGTCATTTCTCCAGCCTTTCAGGACGACTGTAAATTGAGGTTGTTTCCAGCCATTCGGGCTGAAACTCGGCTGTGCTCAATCGAATTACTTTTCTAACCTGGAGGCTGTCATAACGGTAGCCAAGAGTCTGAAGTCTGTCCAGATAATTTTTTATTTCCATATCATAACAGCGACCGCACCTCTGGCAGGTCATCATAAAAAGCTCAATAGTCTGGGTAATGTCTTCGCGGTTGTCGGTGGCCAGCTCATAATTATCACTCATGGTAATGGCTTTTTCCGGACAGAGGTCAGCGCAGCGACCACAGTAGGTACAGCGAGAGGAATCATAGAGCAAAACCCTTAGCTCCTGGCAGAGGTCTCGCAGGAAAATAGTACGGGCTGGACAGTGATTAGCACAACCAGCACAGCCAAGACATTTGGTGTGGTCCCAGAGCGGCTGACCCCTGAAACCCTCTGGAGCCGGTCGGGGCTCAAATGGATATTTAAGGGTTACCCGCCCGGCCTTCCTGAACAGGGCCAATTGTTTGAGCTTGGTCCAGAGCCACATCTTAAACGAACCTCCTCCTAAAAACCCTTCACTCCAAAACCTACTGCCACCAAAGCCAGAAGCACCAGACCGGCATAATACTTAAGAGCCTGGTCAATCCGGAATCTGGGATGGGTAGCACCGATTACAGAAACCACTACACATACNACCAGTATAACAGCAGTCTGCAGGACCAGGCTTAAAATCAGGCCTGTCNAACCGAAAAAATTCAGAAAGCCAGCAGCCAGTAGCCAGGAATAGAACATTCTTTTCAGATTGAGAGTGTATCTGAAAAGGGCGTAATTCGGCCCGCTGTATTCAAGATAAGGTCCTTCCAGAATTTCGACCTCAGCCTCAGGAATATCAAAAGGCTGGCGAGAGACAAAGGCCTGAAGAGCCAGCAGGTAGACTGAAAGCATCAGGAAATAAGACACTCCTTTTGTCCCACCTATCCCGGAAAGGGCTGCAGCCAGTGAAAAGCTACCGCTTTTGACAGCACCAAGAATTAAAGACATGGCCAGTACCGGTTCCAGCATGACTATGGTCATCATTTCGCGGCTGGCTCCGATAGCCGAGAAGGCATTTCCGCTGGCCAGAGCTCCCAGCAACAGAGAAAAACCGCTAAGAGTCAGAAGATAAATCAACGTCATNAGGTCCGAAGCCCCNAAAAACCAGCTGGCTCTGCCAGCAACTGGAAGAAGGCTCAGGGCGGCCAGCATGGAGCTAAAAGCCAGAAGCGGAGCCAGACGGAAAACCCAGTTTCCGGCCGAATTGAAATTATCCTTTCCAAGCAGTTTGGCCAGGTCTAAATAGGGCTGATAAACAGGAGGGCCCTGCCGGGATTGAATCCTGGCGGTCAACTTCCGCATTACTCCCTCAAAAAGCGGAGCCAGCGCCAGAAAATAGAGTAAGTTCAAGGTAACCACAGCTGCTTTCATTTTCCTGGCCTCATTTTTCTGGAAATTGATTCTAATTCTTCTTTTGTCAGCAGCCGTTTAGAGTTAGACCCCAGTTCCACCACCAGCACCCGGTCGGTGCAGGAAATGCAGGGGTCTATGCTTCCGACGATTATTGGAAAATCGGCCAGCTTGTTGTCCAGAAGCATGGCCGGAACGGCCTGCAGATTGGGATAGGTCGGAGCTCTGACCCGCCAGCGCTCGGGTTGCTGACCATCACCGGTTAGAACATAATGGACAGCCTCACCCCGAGGCGCCTCAACCACCGAGAGACCCTGTTTNCCNNCGGGAATTGGCCCCTCCAGCTCCAGGGCCAGCGGCCGGTCAGCAGGCATTTTATCCAGACACTGTCTTATTATCCTTATCGCTTCATAAACTTCCTTAATCCTTACAACCATTGTGCCCCAGACATCTCCGTCCTCAACTACCGGGACGTCAAACTCCAGCTCATCATAGGCAGCATAAGGATGGTCTTTTCTCGAATCCAGGGTTAAGCCCCGGGCTCTGGCTACCGGACCAACCAGATTCCATCTTATGGCTTCTTCCCGGGAAAGATAGCCCACACCACGCATCCGCCTCTGAATGGTCTTATCTTTTATTATCGCTTTCTCCAGCTGTAGCATTTCTTTTTCCACCTCACTGAGGACCCTTTTTATGTTTTCAGCCTGGTCGGAAGTAATATCCCGGCGAACACCTCCGATGATTACCATACCGTAAGTCTTCCTGTTGCCGGTCAGGCTCTCAGCCAGCCACATTATTTTTTCCCTTATCCTCCAGGCCTGCATGAAGACAGTGTCGTAGCCAATTAGATGACCGGCCACTCCCAGCCAGAGAAGGTGAGAATGAAGCCTTTCCAGTTCCAACAGGACTACCCGGATAAATTCAGCCCGGCGCGAAATTTTAAGACCCGAAGCCGCTTCCACGGCCTGGGCATAATTCACCGAATGAACTGACCCGCAAATACCACAGATTCTTTCCGCCAAAAAAGGAATGTCGTTGTAGGTCAGTTCAGTCTGAGCCAGCTTTTCTATCCCGCGGTGAACCATAAAACCGCGGTACTCACAACCCTTAATATTTTCCCCATCCACAAAGACTGAGAAATGAGCTGGTTCGTGCAAACTGGCATGGAATGGTCCAAAAGGAATCACCGTAGTCCCGGGTGGAGCCTGTTCCAGTCGAAAAGCCACTTCTTCTGCTGACGGAGGCATCAGGTCATAAGGAACGTCAGCTCGCAAAGGATAAATTCCTTCAGGCCAGTCGTCGGATAAGACCAGTCTTTTCCCGTTAGAGAGATTCTTAAACCTCAAGCCCAGAAGGTCCTGGTATTCCCTTTCCGACCAGCCAGCCCCGGGAATTATCGGAGTTAGCGAATCAAACTCGGGGTCCTCGGCGGGGGCAAAAGCTCGGATAGCTGCTATCAATCCATCGCGGTCAAAAGCAAAGCTGTGAATCAGAGCAAAGCCCTTTCCGGACTTCCTGGCGTCATAGCCAATACCCACCTGATAACGCCCCCCGGCTTGAAGCAGTAGTTCAGCAGCCCGGACCAGGGCTTCTCTTTTGACTTCAGCCCACAGCCTGTTTTCTCCAGATGGTTCCTCCCCCAGAAAACCATCTTTCAGCTCAGCTCTTAACAGGTTCAGCAGCTCTTGTTTCTGTTTCAGGTCCATAGCTAATTTCCCTTATTCCCATAGCAATTATAGGATATGTCTATTCCCTCATCGTCAACCACCTGGTTGCGGTTGGCTCCGGTCCAGAAGAAAAACCTCTTGAGGTCTAAAAATAGCTGGCGGTCGACGTAAACGTTATCAGGATTTAAGTCCTGGTAACCACCCAGCCAGACTGGTCCAGAGATTTCCCTGGAGCCGGCTGCCTGCCTGAGAACTCTAGCCAGAAAAACCAGCACCAGAATTAGAACCAGGATGATTATCGGACCAGCGGCAGCCAGCAGCCGGCCATTATCAATGATTTTTAGCCCGGCCGGGTAAATCTCTAGTCCTTTAGGCTCAGTCCCGTGGAATATTTCAGACAGGAAGAAACCTTCGCTCAGAATCAGGCTGTGAAAAAACAGTCTGAGATAAAGGAAAGGCAGAAGAGCCTGGCTCAGAAGAATGATGGTCAGCAGCATTTTCGGCAATAACATTGAAATCGGTACTTCTTCAAACTTTCTCTTTAGTTTGAAGTCCGCTCCGGCCGAAGTAAAAGCCAGTCCGAAAAACTTAACATAGCAGGCCAGAGTAAAGGCTGCTGTGAATAAAGCTATTATCCCGGAAAAAGTTAAAAGCAGACTGTTCTTTCCGGCCAGGAAGTTACCAGCAATCATCAGCCACTTGCTGACAAAACCGCTGGAGGCTGGCATGCCGGCAATGGAATATGAGGCCAGAGCCGCAATTATTCCTGTAAGCGGCATAAAAGCCAGAAGACCTCCCAGCCGGTTCAGGTCTCTGGTCCCGGTGGTGTAAAGCAGACTTCCTCCAACCAGATAGAGCAGACTCTTGAAAACCCCATGATTCAGACTGTGGTAAAGGGCCCCCAGGAAAATTACTGCAGCCAGAACCCGGGAAGAAGCCAGCCCCTGTTCTGAGGCCAGCAGGCTACTTCCCAAAGCCATTACTATGTAGCCCACCTGCCCTATGGAGCTATATGCCAGTAGCTTCAAATAATCACTCTGTTTGATGGCCTGAACGGTTCCCACAAACAGAGTCAGCGTTCCGAAAACCACCAGCACATGACCCCAGAGAGAAGGATTAAAGTTCGTAGCTGCTTCCCGGGCGACAAAAAAGAAAATTCTGATGAGGCCAAAAACCCCGGTTTTTTCCAGAATTCCGGCCAGCAGAGCTGAAACTGGTGGCTGAGCAGTGGAATAGGCCCCGGGTATCCAGAACTGCCCCAGGGGAAAAATTCCGGTCTTAATTCCAAAACCGAGAAACAGGGCGATGAAAAACAGCAGGGCTGGCAGACTTCCGCTGTAAGCCAGTTTTTCTCCAAGGTGCTTTAAAGAATCTCCAAATTCATACCCTGGAATGAGGAAAGCTGCTCCAGCTATCAAGAACCAGGCTGCTTCCATAAAAATTAGATAGACCAGCGCTGGTCTGGCTGAAAGCCTGACTGGCCTCCCCCACCTGACCAGTAGATAGGAGGACCAGACCATTAACTGCCAGGCCATGGTAAAGCCTGGTCCCAGGTCATCAACTGTCAAAAGGCCGATTAGCCCGGTTATAAACCAGGGGAAAACTGAGTAAAATTTCCAGACTGGAACAGTCGGAAATCCTTTATTGAATCCAGAATAAAAAACGGTAGTGCTCAGAGTAAGAACGGCTAGCAACATCAGAAACAGGCTGGAAAGTCCATCTATAAGAACTGGAATATGTAGCCACAGAAATTGGATTTCNAATTCGACCGGATTTCCCCNGGACCAGAGCACCTGGATAGCCAGAAAAATTAAAAGTAGAGAGCTCAGGGAAACCAGCCCTGTACCAGTTAATCTGACCAGTCTGTCCCTACTCTTTAAAAAAAGGGCTGATAAGGATGAAACTAACAGCACCAGCAGGGTTAGCCAGAAAAACCCAACTGCGGACATCAGGCCTTCTCCTTTTTCCGGGCTTTGCCTTTTAAGTCCCGGATTTCAGCCGGCTTGTTCTTCGTGAACTCTTTCATTTCTGAAATCAGGTGGCTGACCAGTTCCACCAGTTCATCAGCCACTCTGGTGATAAGTGGCGTCATCCCCCGACCGAATTCAGTGGTTTCGGGAACCACCCCAAGGATAAAGACTTTTTTCCCGGTTTCCTCAATTATCCGGGCCGTAAGCCTTAAGGACAGGCGGTGGGTGGAAGCAATCTCGCCAACTTCTTCAAAGGCCCCAAGTGGGCCAAAAACCACAGAACCGGCTGGGGCTTTCATTATTACGGCATCGACAAAAATAACACTCTCAACCTGTTTTCTGGAAAGGGGAAAAGCGAAATTTTCCGGTACATCTTCGACTGAAAGGAGACAGTCTTCAGGGAGCAGGTTTTTTCCTTTTAATTTATTTATAAAATAAGGACCAAAGCCATCGTCACCGCGCAGAGCATTCCCGATGCCAACAAAAAAGGTCCTTTGACCGAGAACATCTCTTAACAGGTCAATGACTTCCATCTTAAATCTGTTCTCCCAGGGTTTTTATCTGCTTATAGGTATAAACCGGGCCATCCACGCAAACCAGCGTCCGGCCTATGGCGCAATGCTGGCACTTGCCTATACCACACTTCATGTGTCTTTCCAGAGTGGAGTAGATATTCTGCTCTTTTATCCCTTTAGCCTTAAGCTCTTTTATCACTGAATTAAACATCACCGGTGGCCCGCAGACAAAAGCCACCGTTTTTTCCACCGGCAGCTCCAGGCGGGCTACTAACTGATTGACGAATCCAACTTCCCCGCTCCAGCCTGGCTCAGGCCGATCTATAGTGAAATAAGTTTCAAAATTTTCGGTGGCTTTCCATTCCTGGATGGATTCTTTGTACATCAAATCCCTGGAACTCCTGGCTCCATATACCAGAATTACCCGGCCAAATTCTGACCGGTGCTGGAGCACATGAACAATGGAAGAGCGAAGCGGAATGAGACCGATACCACCGGCCACATAAATGATGTTCTGACCTTTAATTTCTTCAAAGGGAAAACCATTGCCAAAAGGCCCGCGAATGCCTATTTTATCTCCCGGCTGAAGCTCGTGGAGAGCAGCGGTTACCTTTCCCACTTTTCTGACAGAAATGTGCCTGCGATCGTTTTCCGGACTGAAAGGTAGAGAAACCGCAAATTCACCAGCCCCGAACACCGTGCACATGATAAATTGACCCGAACGAACCCTGAAAGACCTCTCAATTTCCGGGTTGTCAAAGACAAAGTAGAAGGTTTTTACCTCTGCTATCTCGTCGCGAATGTCCACTACGGTAGCCACTTCAGGCACCGTCACAATCGGCACCATAGTACTTACTAACACCTCTTAATCTCCTGTTATCTCTCTTCGGATATAGGTAACCACATTGGGCAACCCAATATCGCCTGGACAAACCCGGGCACAGCGACCGCAGCCGACACAGCCCGGCCGCAGGTATTTTTTTGACTGAGAATAGGACAGCTTACAGAAGAATCGTTTGTTGCGCCTGTCTTCCACCGGCTTTCGCGGGTTATGGTCACCAGCCATTTTGGTATAACCTTCAAAAGAACAGGAATCCCAGGTGCGGACCCGATAAGTGTCGCCAGTCCTGAAATTGACATCTTCGATGTTAAAACAGGAACAGGTCGGGCAGACAAAAGCGCAGGCCCCGCATTCAAAGCACTGATGCCCAATGTATTCCCAGACTTCTGATCTGACAAAACCAGTGGTCAGACGATTGGTGGCCCTGGAGATCCAGGCTTTGTTTTCCAGTGCCACCCGGTCAAACGACAGGACCGAATCATCAATGATTCTCTTTTTTAGCCGGGAAGCTTCCGGACCTGCTTCAGGTAGAACCAGTTCCTCCACCAGCTTCTGTCCCTTTTTCGAACCCACCTCCACCAGATAGCCAGGCCCAGTAAAGGTAAGGTTCAGGTCAAAACCTTCCCGGGCCGAAGGCCCGCTGTCGGTACAGACGCAGAAACACTGGGGAAAAGGTCTGACGCAGGTGTTAGAGATAATAAACAGTTTTTTGCGGTGTTCCAGATAGACCTCATCCACAAATTCCTGCCCCAGGAAGAAACGATCGAGACAGAGAATTCCGGTCAGGTCACAGGACCTTAAGCCCAGCAGAACTTTGGGTTGAAGCAGGTTAATCCGCTCTATGGCCACTCGTTTTGTCTGTCTCTCATAGTGGTATTTCAGTATTTCTTCAAAATGGGGAAAAAGGACAAACTTGGGCGGATTGTAGGGAATGGGAGCTTCCAGATCAAACCCAGAGGATTCAGGTACCCGGTCAAAGATCACCTCACCCGAAACTTCATCCTGGACCGGGCCGTATATTTCATAGTCACGCTTTAGCAATTCAAAAAGCTGAGGAAGCTTAGCTTTTTCCAGAAAGTACATGTTCACTCCACCTTTTCCAGCCTGACCGGTAGATAGAACTCCTCGTTCTTCTCCAGGTCTGAGACCTGCCGGTGTAGAAACTCTGGAATCATCTCTTCCACGAAATAAGGAACATAAAGCATCCCCGGACATACATCGTCGGAAATCCTTACCGCCAGCCGCAACTCGGCGTTAGTTGCCAAAATCCTGACTGATTGTTTTTCCCGCAGGTTAAGTTTTCGGGCATCTTCTGAAGAAATCTCAACAAAACCTCCGGGGTATAGAAGCAACAGAGCATTGTATTCTCGCCTGGGAATAAAAGTCTTTTTCATGATGGAATTTTGATGCCAGAAATAATTGCTGCGACCAACTACCAGTTTGAACGGGTAACCTTCTTCAGCCTTCAAGACTTCCCGGGTCTGAACTGGCTCAGATTCAAGCACAAACTTTAAGGGTCGGCTCAGCTCTTCTATAAGAAGACAATCAGTACCTTCAGGATGATCCTGGTCACAGGGCCATTTCAACCCGGGCCTGATTCTGAGCTTATCATAGGTAATTCCGGAATACTGCGGAACTACCTGGCTGATTTCAGCCATAACCTCTGCCGCCGATGAGTAATTCCACCTATGTCCCATAGCTCCGGCTAGTAGAGTCATAATCTGCCAGAGTGGTTGAGCTTCTCCAGAAGGCTCTACCTTTTTTTCATTAAGCTGAACCCTTCTTTCCGAATTAGTATATGTTCCGTCAGCTTCGGCATAGGTGGTAAGGGGAAAAACCACGTCTGCCAGACGGGCAAACGGATTTTCATACGCTCCAAAATAAACTACCAGTTCCAAGTTTTCTATTTTTTTAAGATTTCTGATGATTTCCTCGTCATGGTCTACGACCAGAAGAGCCCGCATCCGAGTATTTTGAGCCAGGCTTTCACTGACACTCTTTCCGGGCTCCAGATTGAGTCTGCAGCCCCAGAGTTTTTCCAACCGCTGCAGAGAAGCTTCATCAGAAATGGGAGAGTAACCCGGTAGTAACAGCGGCGACAGACCCATGTCGTAGCTCCCGAGAAGATTGCTGATACCTGTCACCGGGTTGATTCCACAGCCTGGTTTTCCAACCTTTCCGGCCAGCAAAAACAGGTTGAAAATAGCAGCTATGGTGTTACGGTCGAGGCTCTGAATGCCTGTAGGGTAAAAAGCATAAGCTGACCTGGCTTCAGATAGCCTTCTGGCTTCTTCCCGCAGAACTCTTAATTCAATGCCCGTAGCTACTTCAATTTGTTCCGGCTCAACAGCTGCAATCGCAGCCAGAAAATCACCGTGGTTTTTTGTGTGATTCCTGAGATAATCCTCTTCAATCAGCCCTTCATCCAAAAGCATTCTGCTCAAGGCCTGAAGAAGCAACCGGGTTGTTCCAGGCCGGGGTCGAAGATGAAGTCGGCTCAGTCTGGCCATCTGAGTTTCCCGGGGCGAGATAGTTACCAGCCTGGCTCCAACCCGGGCCGCATAATGAATTTCGCTGGCCACAATAGGATTCTGCCTGGTCAGATCCCCACCCACAACCAGGATATAATCGGCCTGCCGCAGTCTTTCCAGAGAGCCAAGAGCTGCAGGCCAACCTGTTCCCTCGAGAAGCACCAGAGTGCTTTCTTCCTGTCCGGCATCGGAGGTCAGGCTAAGAAGGTTACTTTTCATAACCGCCCGGGCAAACTTGCCAAAAAGGTAGTTGTCTTCGTTGGAAGAGCGGGGAGACCCCAGAAAGCCCACTTCCCAGCCTGAGTATCTGGAAAGTTTCTCCGCAAGATAACCGATGGCCTCCTCCAGCTTAACTTCCTTCCAGCTGTTTTTCTCTTTTACCCGGCAGGTAATGATTCTATCTTCTGTTTGCAGCAGTTCATGAATGTGCCAGCCGCGAACGCAGAGACGCCCCCGGCTAAGGGGATGACCTGGAAGCGGGTAGACTCCCCGCACCCTGTTATCTTCCACCCTAAGAAGATGACCGCAGCCGGTGCCGCAGAAGTTGCAGATACCTCTGTAGTATGGCACTCAGTTCACCTCAAACAGAAGATTTTCGGAGAGGCTTTAATCTCTGTCCCCTGCTCCAGTTAGAATGAAAAATACCAGAAAAAATCGACCTTGTAAACACTATGTTACCAAACGTCCGATAAAAATCTTGAGCAGATAATTGATGTTGAAAAGAGTGGACAATCCACCCAGAAATCTCTCCTTAATCATCCCCTTAGGCAGCTCACCAACCATATTCTTAAGTTCGCTTAAAGCCGTCTGCAGCCGCTCAAAACTGGTTCGGAGTTGACCGGGTTCCGATGACTTCAAGAACCCCTGGATTAAAACAGGAATATCCTCCGGTGTGGCGAAGGCTTTTCGATAGAATTCCTTTACTTCAGACGGCAGTCCCAGCAGGGCTTTCTCCAGCAGACAGAAACGCATCAGCTCGTAGCCAAGTCGGACTTCTTCCAGATTTCTCTGAACGAATTTTTCTGGATAACGGTCAAAATAGGCCTGCCCGAGTGCCTCCATATCCTCAGGGTTCAGGGAAAAATTCCCCTCAAGCTGAAGAACTATCTTAAAAAAATCGGCTACAACAGGAGTGCGCCGGAAAATTTCGGCCAGAGACTCGGGCATGGCAGTAAAACAGGGGCTGAGCCGGGAAGTCAGCTTTTTTTACGGTGTTTCTCCAGAACACTCAGCAGCAGGTCAAAATTAACAGGTTTCTGGAAAACCCCATTAAAGCCCAGTTCATCCAGGCCAATTGTCCTGGCAGTGGCTTCACCTATGGTGCTAAGCAGAAAAACGGGAAGTTCCGGGCGTTCTTCTTTAATGACCTTAGCTACTTTGGCCCCGGCATCAATGTCTTCCATCATCATGTCGCAAAGCACCAGGTCGGGTTTGACCTGACGGAAGAGCTCCAGCCCTTCCTTTCCACTTAGAGCTGTGTAAGTTTCATAACCGCTGGCCTCAAGGATGGCTTTCACCGAAACACAGATGGCCGGGTCATCATCTATCACCAGAATTCTGGTTTTTTCGGACATTTTTTCCTCCTGAAGTGATTAGGTTTATTTATAACACATAAAACAGCTCAAAAAAAGGGTAGGCTTAGGAAAAAATAAAGCTTGATTCAGAAAGCATCTGCCCGGGAAATAAAGGCCTGACCTGAGATTGCAAATTTTCAGACATCTGGAATCTTGTGAAAACAACCTGAGCTGATAAAGATAGAATAAAAATCCAGTTAACGACCTGCTTAAAACCAGATAAACAAAATCCTGCTTTGAACCAGAATAAAACTGATTATTTCCTCAGGCTGTAAGGGATGAGATGAAATGGCGGGGCCGACGAGACTCGAACTCGCGACCTCCGGCGTGACAGGCCGGCGTTCTAACCAGCTGAACTACGACCCCGCCTGGGGTGAATAAATTATAGACAAACAAAATCCGAGTTTCAAGGTCGCTCAAAGGACATTTTTTCCAGAGCAGCAATCCTTTCCTCTATCGGAGGATGGGTGCTGAAGAGTTTATTCACTTTGCCCCCGACATTTTTCAGGGGATTGACGATGTAAAGATGAGCGGTGGCCTTGTTGGCCACTTCCAGAGGCTCAGGGTCAGCGGCAATCTTGCGAAGGGCTGAAGCCAGACCGGCTGGATACCTGGTTAGCATGGCCCCACTGGCATCAGCCAGAAATTCCCGTCGGCGGGAAATGGCCAGCTGAATCAACTTGGCCACAATCGGTGACAGAATAGCCAAAACCAGAGCTACCAGCAGCAGAATGGACCCGGCACTTCCTCCCGATCTTTCCCGGCTGCGGCGCCGGCCTCCACCCCACCACAGGCTGCGAAGCATCCAGTCGCTGAGTAAAGCCACAATGCCCACCATAACCACAGCCACAGTCTGCAAAAGAACATCATAATTTTTAATGTGGGCCATCTCGTGGGCAATCACTCCTTCGAGTTCCAGGCGGTTCAGCTTTTGCAGCAACCCGGTGGTGACACAGATGACCGAATTCTTCGGATTGCGTCCCGTAGCAAAAGCATTGGGGGCACTGTCCTCAATAACATAACAACGAGGTGTGGGAATTCCAGCCGCTATGGCCAGGCCTTCGACCGTATGATAAAGATAAGGTAATTCTTCCCTGGTAACCGGTCGGGCCCGGCTGATAGCCAGGACAATCTTATTGCTGTAAAAATAACCTCCCAGAGCCATAACCAGAGAAATCACCAGAGCTAAAACAAAACCACCTTTTCCCCAGCCGGTCAACTCTTCAAATGCCCAGACTACCAGAAAAACAAAAGCCACAAAGAATAGAACCAGAAAGACCGACTTGATTTTGTTAGCTGTTATTTGCTCATACATAAGAAGACCGACCTGACTTAACTTCTAAAAGTCTGTAATCAGCGTTTTTACTGAACTATGAAATTTAAAAAGAAACTTTGACCGGCCCACGAGCCTCAGGTTCTTCAATTTCGAAATATTCCTTTTCTTTAAAGCCAAACATCTTCGCTATGAGATTGGAAGGAAAGACCTGCTGCTTCATATTGAATTTCATAACCATATCGTTGTAGAACTGACGAGCATAGGCAATCTTACTTTCGGTTCCGGCCAGCTCTTCCTGGAGCATTAGAAAATTCTGGTTAGCTTTCAGTTCTGGATAATTTTCTACCACCGCAAATAATGACTTCAGGGCTCCGGTCAACATGTTCTCCGCCTGTCCCTGTTCTTTTACTGTCTGAGCATTAATAGCTTTGGCCCGGGCTTCAGTGACCTTTTCAAAAACTTCCCTTTCGTGTTTGGCATAGCCTTTAACCGTTTCTACCAGGTTAGGAATGAGGTCGTAACGACGCCGCAACTGAACATCAACCTGGGCCCAGGCATTATCACAGCGGTTTCTGAGGACCACCAGGCTATTGTAGATACCAATGACAATAAGAGCCAGCAACCCTATGATTACCAAAAGCACGATTATCGCACCCATTTTTGTTCTCCTTTCCAAGCTGGATAATTATTTTGCAATAATAATTTTGTCTTCATTTATTTAAGAATATTAGCCCTGGCTCTTAAAATCAAGCTTTTTATCCAACCTTAAAAAAAAATTTAAATTGACTTGCCCAAAGCTAAAATGGTATAGTTTTTTCTCAAATTATTCTTGTTAAAAAACTAAAGCAATAATAGCCTAAAGGAGGTTTCTGAATGGCTACATTAAAGGAAAAGTTTGTCTCCAAAATGCTGCCCATGCGCGAGAGAATCCAGAAGATTCTCAAAGAACATGGGGAACTGAAGATTTCCGATGTCACCATAGCCCAGACCTACGGTGGCATGCGCGGCGTCAAATGCATGATCTGGGAATGTTCGGCCCTGGACCCCAACGAAGGAATTCGCTTCCGGGGCTACACCATTCCTGAGGTCCGGGAAAAGCTGCCCAAAGCTCCGGGAACAGAAGAACCGCTGCCGGAAGGGATGTTCTACCTTCTACTGACCGGAGACCTTCCGACCTACGAAGATTGTCTGGCCATTACCGAAGAATGGCGGAAGCGAAGCGAGCTACCTAAATACCTCATTGAGGTCATGAATGCTGTTCCCGCTGATACTCACCCGATGACTCAGTTCTCCCTGGCCATCCTGCAGCTTCAAAAAGATTCCATCTTTGCTGAAAGATACCGTCAGGGTATGCACAAGCTGGATTATTGGGACCCGATGTACGAAGATGTTATGAACATTCTGGCCAAACTTCCGGCTATTGCTGCCTATATCTATCGCCGCAGCTACAAAGGAAACGTACACATCCCGGCTGACCCCAAACTGGATTGGGCCGGCAATTTCGCCCACATGCTGGGTGTCACCGACGACCCGGCTTTTAAAGACCTGATGAGACTTTACCTGGTGTTGCACTGCGACCACGAAGGTGGAAACGTTTCTGCCCACACCTGCCACCTGGTAGGTTCAGCCCTGTCGGACGCTTACTATTCTCTATCGGCTGCCATGGACGGTCTGGCCGGACCTCTCCACGGACTGGCTAATCAGGAAGTGCTGCGCTGGATTATGGAAATGATGGAGAAAATCGGACAGGAACCGACCAAAGAGCAAATCAGTCAGTACATCTGGGATACCCTGAATGCCGGAAAGGTTGTCCCGGGCTACGGCCATGCCGTTCTCCGCAAAACCGACCCGCGGTTCATTGCCCAGAGAGAATTTGCTCTCAAGCACCTGCCCGATGACCCGATTTTCAAAGTGGTCAGCAAGGTGTTTGAAGTGGCACCTGACATCCTGACCCAGCACGGCAAAGCCAAGAACCCCTGGCCGAATGTAGATGCCCACTCCGGTTGTCTGCTCTGGCACTATGGTGTAACCGAATACGATTTCTACACCGTATTCTTCGGTGTCTCCAGAGCCATGGGTGTTCTGGCGCAGCTTATCTGGAGCAGAGCTCTGGGCCTGCCTATTGAAAGACCCAAGAGTGTTACCACTGAGTGGATTGAGCAATTTATCGCTTCTCAGCAGGCTCCCAAGGCCTGAGCCATTACCAGTTGAGCAATTTGGGGCTGTCCTTCAGGGCAGCCCCTTTTTATTTAGAGAAAGCCGGAAATAGAAGGCAAAAAATCATCCAACATCAGCCTTTCTGGTTTCCTGCTCACAAGTCCTGAAGCTGATGAGCCTTCTTCCAGGCCGCAACCCAGATTCAAGACCCAAGCCAGGGAAACTTTCGAGCCTATGTTATTTTGATTTTTAGGTTAACGCGCATGATATTTTAGCTGGAAACAAAAAAACCAGGCTAATTCCCTGGGTTAGAAACCGCTAATTTTAAAATTCGTCAACCTGCCCGCTGCTTCTATTAACCTTTTTTCTATCCTTTTCCGAAAAATTATTTTGTGATACGATAGCCACCAGATGGGAGGTTCATCATGGAGTATAGAATAATATTAATAGGTTGCGGCACAGTCGGACAGGGCTTTTTGGAAATTATCGACCGAAAGGCAGAATTTCTTCGCGACCAGTTTGATTTTGAACCCAAAGTAGTAGCCATTACCGATCAGCTCAAGGGCACCGTCGTGGTTCCAGATGGCTTACAACCGAGAAAAATTCTGACCCTGCTGAATGAAGGGAAAAAACTCAACGAATATCCAGGCCCAAAGCAAAAGACCGACGAATACGTTGAACCGCTGGACCTGATAGAGCAAGTTGAGGCCGACATCATGGCCGAAATGACCTACACTGACATCAAGACCGGCGAGCCAGCTACTTCCTACATCAAAAAAGCTTTGAGAACCGGAAAGCACGTGGTAACTTCTAACAAAGGACCGGCTGCTCTTCATTACCATGAACTTCAGGAGCTGGCCAGAGTAAATCAAAGACAATTCCGGATTGAAGGAACGGTGATGAGCGGAACCCCTGTTTTCCATCTCATTGAAAACGGTCTCGCTGGAAACGAAATCAGAGAAATCAAAGGAATATTGAACGGAACTACTAACTTCATATTGAGCCAGATGGAGCTTGAAGGAATGGAATACGAACAGGCCCTGAAGCTGGCTCAGCAGCTCGGATATGCTGAAGCTGACCCGACAGCTGACGTTGAAGGCTTTGACGCTGTAGCCAAGGTGGTCATTCTGGCTAATGCCCTGATGGGGGGAAAAGTCCGGCCCGATGAGGTTAAACGCCAGGGCATTTCCCATCTAAGGAAAAAAGATATTCTGGAGGCCAGAGAAGCCGGTCTCCGTTATAAGTTGATTGCCAGAGTGGTTAAGGACCGGAACAGGATTGAAACCAGCGTGGCCCCAGAAAAACTGCCTTTAACTGACCCTCTGGCTGGAGTGATGGGCGCTCAGAATGCTCTGACTTTTGACACCGACCTGATGGGCAAAATAACCATACAGGGGGCCGGAGCAGGCCGTCTGGAAACCGGATTTTCTATTCTTTCTGACATGCTGGCTATAAGACGCTGCGACATAAGAAAATAAAATATAGGCCTTATCTCTTCAGCAAAATTTTGGGATCAGACCAATTATCCAGACCAAAATACCCCTGGAGGCACCTTCAGGATAATACCTTTCAATTAGAGTTGAAGTAGTAAAAAACGCCTGTTTTTGTGAAAAAATTTTTTTAAATTGATTATCGTAGTTGTTTAATAACCTTCAGCCCAAATCAAAACATTCCGCCGGGTCGTTGAGAGAGGTAAACCCTTTTTCTTTACGATCGGATTATAAGCAGCCTATCCGGTTATTTGGGAAATAAATAAGACCGCAACACACCAAATTCTTCCATATCTGACCTTAAACAGCCTACAAAATTGTAGCCGAGCCTTCAAATTTGTAGGTTAAAACTTTATCCTGATTATGCTATTTCATTTATTATCAATTATTTGCAATCTGGCATGTTTCTTGCTTTAAATTAAAGTGAAACCCATGACAGGAGGTTAAACATGAGAATCAAAAAAATGCTGATGAGCGTAGCCATTGGCCTCTTGGCTTTAGCCCTGGTCTCTTCTTTTTCTTTTGCTCAGGAAAATACCGAGCAAAATAAGGAAAAGGTGAAAACTGAGCAAAAGGCCAAAGCCCAGGAGCAGGTTCAGTTAAAAAATCAGAACCAGACTGGAGAACAAGTTCAGAATCAGGAGAGAGAAAAGAACCGGGAACAGGAACAGGTTAGAGCTGAAGTCCATAAGGTTGTAGAAAACCAGTCTAATCCTAATTCTCAATCCCAGACTCAGGTCAGGAACGAGATTCAGAATCGGGTCGTAGTTCAGGAAAATTATGAAGGCCAGATGGAACTCCAACATCAGCTCCAGATTCAACACCAGGTTCAAAATCAGGCCATACAGAATCAGGTAACTATTACCAAAGAAGGTGAAGGTAAACCTGTAGTGGAGCACACTCTGGTCAACACCAGAAAAGAACAGAATCAAAATAAAACTGCCATTCGCAATGAAGAAAGAGCCCGATCCCAGAACCAGATTAAAGAGCAATCGCGCCCAAGGACTAAAAAGGGAGGACCTTTCGTGGATGAAAACGGAGATGGGATAAATGACTTCTACCGGGACCATGATGGAGATGGAATCCCCAACTGCCAGGACCCGGACTGGACAGCTCCTAAAGACGGAACCGGTTATAAGGGATCTCCTAATGATAATCCCTCAGGGCAGATGATGAATAAGGCTATGAACAGGACAATGACCTGGACGAGAAATACCTTCCGCAACCAGACCAGCGTTACCGCCCAGCTCTGTGATGGAACCGGACCCAGAGGCAAAGCAGCCAGGAAAGGAAATCGTTAAAAGTTGAATATCAAGTCGGTGAGCAAGGCCGGGCTTAAGACCTGGCCTTTCTGCTTTTCTATTCTTTCATTTTCTGGATAAAATTCAACAAAGACAGGAATAAATATCATAAAGGTAAGAATTGGAGGTTACCATGGAAGCCCTGAGAAGGCAGCAAGTAAAAATAACAAAAATTGCTCCCACCTTGAATATTAAACTTCGCTTTAAAAAATACTTACAGAAAGACCGGTTCTGGCTGCCAGCGATTCTGTCTTTAACCTTAATCCTTTCGCTGGTCGGACTAAGCGCTGCTTCTACTATTCAATTTTCTCTGGCTCACAACGCTACCAGCAACATCTTCCAATCCTACCAGGCTTATGCTGACCAGCTCACCTCAGCCGGGCTGTCATTCGGCGGGGATTCTCAGGGGCTGGCTCTCTACGGCAGTATGGATCTGAATTACCTTTATAAATACTCTGGGCTAAGCTCCTTTTCCGGAAAGCTGGGCGCTGACATCCTGGCCCCAGCCGGCAGCAGAAGTGCTTTTTATTTTGCCCTGGAAGGCGAGGCTGTTTTGTTCAGAAGCCTTTACGACTACTTTAACCACAGCACCATTCGCTTTTTGGCCAATTTTAAGAGCTACCTCACTCCGTCTACCATTTTCCGCCTGGATTCAGAGAGTCGATTGAATAATTATAAATATGCCATTTTTGACTATTTCTCTGAAAGCCTTACCATGTCAATCAATAATTTTTTTAAGACCAGAACCACCATCATGGTTGAAGCCAGCTATGGATACAAGCTTTATTTCCATCCCGGGATTATCACTGCAAACAGCTCCGAAGAAACCTATATTGGTGGTCTGACTAAATCCGAACTTTCGTCCTTAGCTTTTTCCAGCATTAAGGGCGGAAAAGCCCTCACCCCTCCCCCGTTCCAGGGTGGGCCCGGGGCAGGAACTGGCAATCCTTCTGACAACTACATGAGGGGAGGGTGGTATAGTATAAGGGGCGTGCCCTACCAGCCGGTTTACTACACCGGAAGCCGAAGCCTTCAGATTTTCTCAGTAAGCGGCCTTCTGGCTCAGGGATTGGGGGAAAATCTGGGGTTGAGTCTGAGCGCCTCAAGACAATGGTACTTAAAAGGAGAAAATCCATTCTCCTCAAGCGACGAATATTTTATGGTAGAAAATCCCACCTACGATCGCTTTGCTTGGGAAGGATATTCTCTTCGGGCTAAACTCTCGGCTGTCATTACTGCAAGACTTACCGGAGAAATCCAGTACGATTATTTTTCTCGTCAATTTCCAGGGATTATCAGCTTGAACCTTGAAGGTAACAGCTTAGGTATCACCCGTAAAGACATCCGACATCAATTCAGCACCAGACTGCAGCTGGACCTGGCCCGAGTTTCTTTTTTCCTCAACTACTCTTACCTCAAAAATTCATCCAACGACCCCTGGTTCAGCTGGGATGGTAATGTTTTCAGTGTCGGCCTGGCCTGGAATCTGAATGTCTCGCCATCTAAATGAATGATTTAAGGGGGCCTGACATGAAAAAAGTTTGTCTGCAAAAAGAAAAACAACCAAGAGTAATGAAGATATTAACAAACCGGGCTACACCGGAAAAATTGCCAATTTATTTTTACTTGACTCTCTCGCTGCTTCTGATACTCGTTGCCTTCCCGTTAATTACCATTGCCGCTTCAGAGGATCAGGTCAGTTCTCCCCAGGGCCGGCCAGATAGACCTCAGCCTTACTACAACATCGACCGGGAAACAACCATAGAAGGTCAGGTAGAAGACTTGAAATTTGAATCCCGGTATGAAGGTAAAGCCCACTTCCTGATTCTGCTGGTCAAGGACAAGAAAACCGATGAGGTGATAGAAATTGAAACAGCTCCAGCCTGGTTTTTCCAGGCAGATATTCATAGAGGTGAAAGAATCAAGCTGATTGGTGCTCTCATAGAAGACAGTCAGGGGAAGAAGATGGTTATGGCCAGAGAGATAAAAATTAAAAACAGGACGATTATTCTGCGCGACCGCCGCGGCTTTCCTGCCTGGAGCGGGGGAAAGGGTAGAAGACGTGGCCCAGACCATTGATGCCTCTTTTTTGCTCTGGGTCCAATCGTAAAGCAAAGAGAGCAGAACCACTCCATCCAGGTGAAAACTTACCAGATTTTCTGACTTTCAGTTTTTAATTTGAGCGCTGCCTTAACCAACCAAAACAGACTATCCTCAGGACATCAGAAAACAACCAGTTGACTAAACGCACTGTTAATTTAATCGTCCTTTTAACCTGATAAGACGAATCAGGAAAATCCCCGAAAACTTCTGTTATTTTACCAGCGGTCTGTTACAGAAATCCTTTTTCCCTCATCCACTCATCGTTAAAAATAGTGCTCAAATAACGGAAGGCACTATCGGGGAAAACTGTAAGGATACGAGCCGGACGGTCAATTTCTTTAGCAATTTTTAAGGCTGCCCACAGGGCTGCCCCAGAAGAGCCGCCAGCCAGAATACCCTCTTTTCTGACCAGTCTCCGACAGGTTAAAAAAGCGTCGCGGTCAGAAACCTGAACGACCTCATCTATCACGGAAAAATCCGCACAGCCAATAATAAACTCATCCCCCAATCCTTCAAGGAGATAAGGAGCTGGCTGGCTTCTTTTCCCAGTATAAAAATAGCCATGAAAAACAGAACCAACAGGGTCAACGGCTATCACTTTTAGGCCAGGATCTTTTTCCTTTAAAAATTTGCCCGCTCCCCCAATAGTTCCGCCCGTACCCATCCCGGCCACAAAATAGTCAATCCGGCCTTCCATCTGTTCCCAAATTTCAGGTCCGGTGGTGAGATAATGAGCTTCATTGTTCTCACGATTATTGTGCTGGTCGGGGAAAAAACAGTCCGGCATTTCTGCTGCCAGCCTTGGTGTAATGTTGTTATAGGAGTCTGGATGCTCGGGTGGCAGGTTGCTATCCACTTTGATTAGCTCAGCCCCCAGGGCTTCCAGCATATCCATCTTCTCTTTTGAAAGTCGGTCGCGTACCACCACTTTCAATCTAAAGCCAAGTTGAATGGCTACAAGAGCCAGCCCCATGGCCATATTGCCAGAAGAATTTTCCAAAATAATTTGCCCTGGTTTGGCGCGCCCCTCAGCCATGGCCCTGGTTACCATATAATAAGCAGTTCGGTCTTTAACGCTGCCGGTTGGGTTTAAGAATTCTAATTTGGCAAAGATCTCAGCCTTAAGTCCTTCAGTAATTTTATTCAGCCGGACTACAGGGGTCTGACCTATGAGGTCCAGAATACTGTCGTAAATTTTACCGTTTCTTTCCATCGCTCCAATTAAATCCCAAAATGCCACGATTCAATTTTAGAAAAGCTAACAGAGAAAAGGGCTTCTGTCAACAACAGCTTCTTGACATAGAAAATTGTTTCTGTTATCTGTTTATGCGTGAAAGATAGAAATTTTTACCTCAACGCTAAACTGAGTTTTTCAGCCACCAGCTCTCTCTGTTTCAAAATCAACGAAATAACTGCCTCCATGATAATGCCTGCCCGAGTACAGGCCAGGATTTAAGGTCCTGTACCGGGTATTAAAAGCCTTCCCTTAAATCCTCCTGTACTCGGAATCTCTTCCAGAATAATTAGGCCTATCTCTATGCTATTTCCTGATTTTCCTATGGAGGTAAAAATGAGGAAAAAGACTCTTGATGAAATAAATGAAAAGATTAAAGAAGGAAAAGCCGTGGTGCTCACGGCAGAAGAAATGACCCGGCTGGTTAAAGAGAAAGGAGCGGAAGAAGCCTTCAAGCAGGTTGATGTGGTTACCACTGCTACTTTTGGGGCCATGTGTTCCTCCGGCGTGTTCTTAAATTTTGGCCACTCCGACCCGCCGATAAAAATGACCAGAGTCTGGTTAAATGATGTACCAGCCTATACTGGTATCGCGGCCGTTGATGCTTACCTGGGAGCAGCCGAACCATCAGAAAGACTTCATATCCACTACGGGGGAGCTCAGGTGATTGAAGACCTAGTCAGGAGAAAACCAGTTGTCCTCTGGGCAGAAGCTTATGGCACCGATTGCTACCCAAGAAAATCCCTCACCACCACAATAACTATTGACGATTTAAACCAGGCCATCATGGTCAACCCGCGAAATGCCTACCAGAAATACAACGCGGCCACCAACTCTGGGGCAAAAACACTTTTCACCTACCTGGGTAAGCTTCTACCACAGATGGCCAACGTGACCTTTTCGGGGGCCGGAGAGCTCTCGCCTCTGATGAACGACCCGGATTATGAAACCATTGGTCTGGGCACCAGAATTTTTCTGGCCGGGGCAGAAGGATACATCATCGGCCATGGCACCCAGCATTCGCCAGAAAATGGCTTCGCTACCCTGATGGTCAAGGGCAACCTGAAAGAGATGTCACCTGAGTTTCTGAGAGCGGCGGTGTTTGAAGGCTACGGCTGCACTCTTTATCTTGGCCTGGGCGTTCCCATACCTGTGCTTAATCCAGGCCTAGCCAGGAAAACCGGTATTTCAGACGAAGAGATTTTCACCAGCCTGGTTGATTACAGTTATCCAGCCCGAAACCGGCCGGTGCTGAAAAAGGTAAGTTACGCGGAGTTGAAGTCCGGCTGGGTAGAAGTTAACGGAAGAAAAATAAAAGCCTCACCCCTGTCCAGTCTGTTTATGGCCAGAAAAATCGCCCGGCTTCTTAAAGAAAAAATTAGGAGAGGCGAATTTTTTCTGTCACTACCGGTAGAAAGACTTCCCGAAAAGTCCACGGTAAAAACTCTGGAAATCAAAGAAGTAACCTTAGGGCAGTTCACTAAAGAAAAAAAAGACATCCCGGAGCAAGCGAAAATGTACAAAGATGACTCACGCTGTTTTCATTGTGGCCACTGCCTCTCACTCTGTCCCGCCGAAGTTTTTGTAAAAACAGACGAATGGGAAATAAAAACTCAGCCCGAACGCTGCTCCGGCTGTGGCCTGTGTCTTGGGGCCTGCCCGGCCGGTGCTATTTTGGTGAGAAAATAACCATGGGAAAAATACTGTACAGACTCAGAATAAAAGAGACCATAGCCACGATAATTGCGGAAAGTAAGTTCATACCGGTGGCAGCCAAAGAAGTTTGCTATCAGCGAATCGTTTTAGAAGACTACATTTCCAGAGACCCGGAGTTTTTTAAAACTCTGAAACCTTATTTTGTGCCCGAGAACGCCCCAGAAATAGTCAAAAAAATGGCCGCCGCTTCAGCCAAAGCCGGTGTCGGCCCGATGGCTTCGGTTGCTGGAGCCATTGCCTACTTTGCAGTCAGGGCTATGGTGGAAAGCGGAGCCAGGTACGCCATATTTGAAAACGGGGGCGATATCGCCCTGTATACGGAAGAGCCAGTAGTGATCGGTTTGTACGCAGGAGAAGGCCTGAAAAATCTGGGGTTTAAGATTGAACCACGGCCATCAATCATCGGGCTATGCACCTCTTCGGGTAAGATGGGCCATTCCTTAAGTTTTGGTCAGGCTGATTCAGTAACCGTCGTATCAGAAGACCCAATATTAGCCGATGCGGTGGCCACAGCCGCCGGGAACTGTATAAAGAACGATGACCAGAACCAGATTGAAAAAACCGTTGAAAGATTTTTGATTCCTGGAGTGGAAGGCATAATGGTGGTGATGAATGAACATATAGGCCTGGGTGGTAAACTGCCCGAAATAATCAGCGTACCTTTTGCGCCACATCTCATAACTTCGGCCTGGAGCAAAAAATGCTAAAAGAAATTTATTATCCGGAGAAAGTTCACTGTCTTCCTGAAAAAAGGAATTTTCTGTTCCGGGCCGGTTTCCCCAGCTCCAAACAACCCGCAGAAGTTGATTTTATTAAAAAGGCCAACGAGGTTTATCTTCTGGCCCTAGGCACCATAAAACCAGTTGTTTTTCACCTGACAGCTCCAGTTGATTATTTCCCACCGGAACTCTTTCCAGAAAGTTTCTTAAATATCAAAGCCATGACTGTTTTTGCCTCCACTCTGGGGCATTCCTTAGACGACTTAATCAACGAGCTCAACCAGAAAAACCAGAGCTTTGAGGCTTGGCTGCTTGATGCCTGGGGCTCTGAATCCGTAGAAGCCCTGAACAGGCATTTTGACCAGTGGTTGAGAAAAAAGCATGGTGTAGGCACCAGGCGGTTTTCTCCGGGATATGGCCGGGTGGATATAAGGATGAATAAGTTTATTATCAAAGAATTGCTGAAGTTAGAAGAAATAGAAGTTCTGGAAAGCGGCGTTATGCTTCCCAGGAAAACCACAACCTGCCTTATAGGGTGGTACCATGAGAAGAAATGAATTCAAAAACCTTTTAGAGCAAAAAGTTTTATTCCTGGACGGCAGCTACGGAAGTGAATTTATAAAGAGAGGCCTGGGGGAAAAACTGGTGGAACGGCTCAACCTGACCGCGTCGGACGAAGTCAGAAAACTTCAGAAAGAATATGTGGAAGCCGGGGTTGATATTATTCTGACCAACACGTTCAGCGCCAACCGGGCAAAGCTGGGCGCCTATAACCTGGAGGATGAAATTGAAAAAATTAATGCCGCAGCCGTCAGAATCGCCAGGTCTGTTTGCACCGGTGACCAGTTTGTTTTTGGCAACCTTGGTCCAACTGGTTTTCTTCTCGAGCCATTTGGCCCCCTTTCTTTTCGCCAGGCTTACGACATTTTTAAGGAGCAGGCCAGTATTCTGGTAAAAAACGGAGTTGATGGCCTAATCATAGAAACTATGTCTGACCTTAAAGAACTCAAGGCTGCTATCCTGGCTGTTCGCGAGGTAACAGAAGACCTTCCGCTCATAGCTCAGATGACTTTTGGAGCTGATGGTCTGAGCCTGACCGGCACCTCAGTCGAAATTTTTGCCAGCTTGATGAATGATTTAGAAGTTGATGTGGTTGGCCTCAATTGCTCTCTGGACCCGGAAAAAATGCTGCCGGTTCTGGCTGAACTGGCCAAACACTGCTCAAAACCATTGTCAGTAGAACCGAATGCCGGCCAGCCACAACTTTCCGGAAATAAATTAAACTACCTTACTTCTCCGGAAGAACTAGCTGTTTATGCCAGAGATTACTTGGAGCTGGGAGCTAATATCATCGGTGGCTGCTGCGGCACTGGACCCGAACATATCAGAGCCATGGTCAAATTTGTTGGCCAGAAAAAGCCTATGCCCAGAAAGATTACCAGAGCTCTGTATCTCTCCTCCCGCACCATCCTCAAGCCGGTTGAACCTTTTCTGGTGGTGGGTGAAAGAATTAACGCCAGTGCTAAGAAAAAATTGTTGGCCCAAATTCAGCATTACGATTTTTCTGAAATTATCAGCCTGGCACAAAAACAGCAGGATGAAGGAGCAGCGGTCATAGACGTTAACCCGGGGATAGAAAAGCTCCTTGCCGCTGAACACATCAGAGCACTTATTCAGACGCTTGACCGCCAGTCAACCCTGCCTCTTTCTGTTGATATCCAGGATGATGAATTTCTGCGGGTGGCCCTGGAAGAATATGCCGGTCGACCGCTTCTAAACTCAGCTAACGTCCGACAAGAACACCTCCTTACGCGCCTCAACCTGATTAAACGGCACGGCGGCCTGCTTATTGTGCTGGCTATTGAAGACGAAGTCCCACCCTCCGCTGAAGAGAGAATTAAAGTTCTGGAAAAAGCCATAAAGATAATCCAAGAACAGGGCGTAGAGTTAAGCAGAATTTTCTTCGACCCTTTGGTCCTACCTCATGGTGCTGGTCATGATTTCAGAGAAACCATAAAAACCATTCATTTTCTCCGGGAAAAAGGACTTAATTCCATTATCGGCCTTTCTAACCTGAGTTACGGTTTGCCGGAAAGGGAAAAAATAAATGCGGCTTTTTTAAGTCTGTGCCTGTCTGCTGGTTTAAAAGCAGCTATCCTGAACACTTCAGAATTGACCACTATGAACGTCCTGGAAGGAGGTTTAGCTCTTCAGGGCTTAGAGCTTAAAGAACTTAAAAAAACTTCAGCCCAGAGTGAAGAGCCGGTCGTAAACCTGCTTATCAGGGGAAAGAAGGACGAGCTAAAAGCTCTGGTAGAAGAAAAATTAAAAGAATTAACTCCTCTGTCGGTCAGTCAGAACCTTCTGGGCAGAGCTATGGAAAAAATCGGACAGCTCTATGCTTCGGGAGAAATCTTCCTGCCACACCTGATTTTGTCGGCAGAAACGGCCCGGCCAATTTTTGATTATCTCAACAGCCTTATCCCAGAAAAAGCCACCAGACGTGGAAGAATACTTTTAGCTACAGTGGAAGGTGATATTCATGATATCGGGAAAAACATCGTGGCTACTATTTTTAGAAGCTCTGGCTTTGAAGTCATGGACCTGGGCAAAAACGTTCCGGCTGAAACCGTGGTGTTAGAAGCAAAGAAACTTAAGCCCGATGTGATAGGGCTTTCAGCCATGATGACCACTACAGTCGGCCGGGTGAAAGAAACTGCTGACCTCATAAAATCTGAGAATCTGAATTTGCCAATCCTGGCAGGGGGAGCCTCCATGAACCAGGAGCTGGCTGAGCGTTTCGAAGTCTACTACGCTAAGGACGCTCTCCAGGCTTTAGAAATATGTCATCAACTGATCAAAAGCAAAAGGAGCAGGGGAAATGAAAGTCACAGAAAAGATTAAATCAGGTCCCATCCTTTCCATAGAAATTCTGCCGCCTAACCGCGGTCAGAATATGGCTGAAATTTATGATGTAGTTGACCAGCTGCTGGATTTTCCCCTCGACTTAATCAGCGTCACCCGTCATCCACCCGAAACTACTTATCTTGAACTACCTGATAAAATTATCAAAATTCCCAAAGTTAAAAGACCCGGTTCTCTGGGAATCACCGCCGCCTTACTCAAAAAATATAACCTGGAGGTCATGCCGCACGTTCTTTGCTACGGAATGAGCAAATACGAGATTGAAGACCTGCTCATTGACCTTAACCTCCTCGGTATCAAAAATGTTTTTGTCATCAGGGGTGAGTATGAAAACCAGCCTCCGCCTGAAACCAGAGATGAATACCAGCATGCGGTAGAACTGGTAGCCCACATCTCTAACCTGAACCGGGGGCTATACCTCTATCCCTGTGAAAAGGCTTATCCTACCGACTTTTGCATCGGTGTAGCCGGTTACCCCGAAAAGCATGTTGAAGCTCCAAACCTCAACGAAGACCTGAGATTTTTAAAAGCTAAAATAGAGACGGGGGCTGACTTCGTGATTACCCAGATGCTTTTTGATTTCGAAGTCTTCAAGAGATTTAAAGAAAAGCTGGCTGAAAACTCCATAAATATTCCTCTTATCCCCGGTATAAAACCGGTAGTCAGCCTCAAGACAATTTATAATTTGCCGGGCAAATTCTTCATCAGTATTCCGGATGATTTTATCTGCCAGATGAAAGAGGCCCGCACCGAGGAGGATGAATTTCGAACCGGCATTGAATACATGTCTAAATTAGCGGAAAAACTTCTGCTAAGCGGGGCAGCCGGCCTCCATATCTTTACCATGGGAAAAGGGCGGGCAGCTAAGGCCCTTCTTAAGGCAATTTATGGGTAAGAAACATTAACTTGACGGCCGATTCCCTTCCTGTGATATGATAAATGTCTTAATGATTTCTGAATTAAGAACCTTCGAAATTATCTTTCTCCGAGCTTGTTTAAAAAATTTTAAAAGGAGGCATCATGTCCGCTGAGCAAAAACACTCTCCAGGCGTGGAAAAGTATATTCAGGAGGCCAGAGTTTTACTGGACCAGCAGGAAAAAATCAAAGCCAGGATGAAACAGATGAAGTTTGACACCATCGCCGTCCACGGGCTTTACTCAATAGAAGAAGCTCTTAACAGGAATCAGGGAGCTATCATCGAGCCACTTTATTTAGCCACCTCCCAGGGTTACCGTGATGCTGACGAGCTGGAAGCCGCCCTGGCCTATCTCATTCCCACCTGGTGCTACACCCGGATTGCCAATCCAACCACCTACTACCTGGAATACGTTCTGGCTCTGCTCGAAGGATACAAGAGCGGTTATGACACTTCCTGTGTAGTTACCTCATCAGGTATGGCGGCCATCATGATGGCTGTCGACCCCTTTCTGGTCAAACAGAAGGAAGGACCGGAAAAAATTAATTTTGTCTCTTCAATTCAGCTTTATGGCGGAACCTTCCAGCATTTTTCAGTTCGCAAGATGAAAGAAAGAGGAATTGAGGTCCGCTGGGTTCTTCATCCTGAAGACATAGAAGAATGGAAGGCCAAAATAGATGAAAACACCCGTTTCCTTTACGTAGAAGCCCCCAGCAACCCACAGCAGTCATTCTGCGATGTTAAGGCTCTGGCCGATTTAGCCCATTCCTGGGAAATCCCGGTCATCTTTGATGCCACCTGCGCCACTCCAGCTTTGATGAGGCCCATCGCCTACGGCGTGGATATTGTAGTTCACTCCCTCACCAAATCTATAACCACCGGCGGACTGGCCATAGGCGGGGCTTTAATCAGCCGCAAACCCATAGTGACCAAACTTAAGAACGACGACCCAAATTTTAAGAACAGCTTCGCCGAATACGTAAAATTCTGGCCCTACCGGGATAACGGACCCGCCGCCTCTCCTTTCAACGCCCTTATGGCCCTCAATGACCTGAAAACCCTGCGGATGAGAATGGATGTGGTCAGCCAGAATTGCCAGAAGGTGGCTGAGTTTCTGGAAAAGCATCCCCGGGTTTATCAGGTTGATTATCTTGGACTGCCAAGCTACAAGCTTCACTCTCTGGCCAAAAAATACATGAAACTGGTTGATTCTGATGACGGTACCGGTCAGGAAGTTAACCGCTACGGGCATCTGATGAGCTTCCGGGTAGATGGGCCTCCGCAAAACGCCAGAAAGGTCTTTGACCGGTTTAAGATAATTTTTAGAGCCACCGACCTGGGGCGCATCAAAAGTGTGGCCACCATCCCGGCCATCTCCACCCACCAGCAACAGGGCGAAGAAGCCAGAAGGATGGCTGACATCCCGCCCCAGCTCATCAGACTCTGCGTGGGTGCAGAAAACCCGGACGATATCATTGAAGACCTGAACCAGGCCTTAAATTCATTGTAAATAATACCTGTTAATTTCTGGCCTGAATTGTCCTGAATTTAAGAGGGAAAATATACAAGTATAAATGATAATTCCTGAATCATATTCCTTGCCTGTGGACGGCCTCTGGCCTGCGCCGTTATTACCCTTTTCCCAGCTGGTTAAGCTTTTTCCGGGAAAACTGATCTGATCAAAGCTGTGGGCGCCCCTTAAGTCCTTTATTCTCAGGATTTACCAGGCAAAATTCTCCAGCTCATCCTGGCCTGAGGCAAACTCCATATACCTTGAATTCAGAATGAATTCAGAAATTCAGGCTGTACTTTTCCCCTGCCCTGGTTTTAAATTCAATCAGGTCATGGTTAATTTTCCGGTAAGAAACCGGGCCTCCAGCAGACCTGACCATTATTGTCCTTCCAGGTTTAATTTTAACCCGACAGGCTTCTCCATTCCTGGAAAATAGCTCAGCTTTTTTCAATTTGCCTTTTTCCCATTCCAAGCCAACTTCAAAACCGCCGCGGGCCACCAGTCCCTTAACCTGACCCTGACCCCAGGAAGCCGGCAGAGCCGGCAGAAAATCAAGGTAGCCTTCATGCGATTGGAGAAGCATTTCAGCCACGGCAGCCGTCAGACCAAAGCTTCCATCCACCTGCAGGGCGTTGGAGCAGATGGAAAAAAGGTTGTTGAAGCTATAATTTTTCAGGGCGTAGTGAAAATTTTCCAGGGCTTTTTCCGGCTCATAAAGGCGGGCCCAGCAAGCCATTTTCCAGGCTGAGGACCAGCCGTTTCCGGTAAGTCCGCGCTGTTCCAGAACAGCCCGGGCCGCAGCTGCCAGCTCTGGTGTTCTGGTAGCTGAAATCTGGTTTCCCGGATAAAGTCCATAAAGATGGGAAATATGACGGTGGCTTTTTTCTTTCTGGCCCCAGTCTTCCAGCCATTCCTGAAGTTCACCCTTTTTGTTTATCTGCATGGGAGCCAGCTTGGCCCGAGTTTCCAGAACTTTTTTTCTGAACTCTTCATCCACCCCCAGTATCTTAGAAGCTTCAGCCACATAACCAAACAGGTCATTTAAAATCTGCATATCAATGGTGGAGCCCGCGCAGAGCGTGGTGCCCGGACTCATCCAGCCAGTGGTCTCGTCAAAGAAAGTGATGTTGCCAGGCCGGTCTGGAAAATTTTCAGGAGAAGTGGAAGGGTTGGTTACCAGCCAGCCATACTTCGGATGCGGAACCAAAAAATCCAGGAAAAACTCCACGCTGCCTTTCATAATCGGGTAATACTCAGCCAGAAACTTTTTATCCCGGGTAAAGAGATAATGTTCCCAGAGATGAGTACAGAGCCAGGCGCCACCGGTAGTAAAGGCCCCCCAGTCTGGTCCATCCATGGGAGCCGCCACCCGCCAGATATCGGTATTCTGATGAAAAACCCAGCCGCGGCAGCCGTAATGTTCCCTGGCCACCTCTGAACCCTGGTCGGTCAGTTCCTTAATCATCTTAAAAAGCGGGTCAGCACACTCGGAAAGATTGGCTACCTCCGCCGGCCAGTAGTTCATCTCGGTGTTGATGTTGGTGGTGTATTTGGAATCCCAGGGCGGGTTCATGCTTTCATTCCAGATGCCCTGAAGGTTAGCGGGCTGAGTTCCTGGCCTGGAAGAAGAAATCAACAGATAACGACCGAATTGAAAGGCCAGCGCGGCCAGGTTGGGGTCATTCTGGCCGTTAAAGTTCTTAATTCTCAAATCCGTGGGCAGAAAAGAATTGTCCGTAGAACCCAGGTCCAGAGAAACCCGGCGAAAAAGTTCACGATGGACCGTCAGGTGGTCTTCTTTAATTTTCTGGTAGTCTTTCTTCACCGCAGCCTGAAGGGCTTGCTGAGCTTTTTGGAAGGGGTCAGCACTGAGGTCTTTATAAGAGACAAAATTGGTGGCAGCCGACAGGTAAATAGTCACCGCTGAGGCTTTCTTGACCTGAAGGTCGCGGTAGCCAGCTTTAACTTCTCCACCTTCGGGCACTGCTTTAAGCAGGCAGACATAGCGAATTTTTCCGGGAACGCCCAGGTAATCAGCTGATTTTCCAGTCAGCCTGAGCCCGTCTTCACCGTAGCCATCCATCTGAAAATAATCAGTCGCATAATTAGAATGAGCCTGGTTACGGCAACCCCGAAGCTCAGCCAGAAAGGAAATAGCGCCTGGCTGGCTGGCCTCTAGGCGGATGACTATGACCTGATCCACAGGCGAGGAAAAAACTTCTCTTCTAAAGCTAATTCCGTTCTGTTCGTAAGAAGTGGTAACTATAGCTGAATCCAGGTCAAGCTGGTGAAGATAACCTTTCACTTCTCCCTGCGGTTCAAACTTCAAGATCAGGTTGGCCAGCGATTGATATTTTTGCTGCTCAACTGGATAGCCCATGAGATAGCGGCCAAAAAGATGATGCGCTTTAAGATAATCGCCGTCAAAAATGAGCTGTCTTATCTCAGCCAGATGTTCATGTCCGCCCTTTCTGGTCTGGTTATAGGGTCCACCGCTCCAGTAGGTTTCCTCATTAAGTTGAATCCGTTCTTCATCTGTTTTGCCGAAAACCATGGCTCCCAGCCGGCCGTTGCCCACCGGAAAAGCATTTTCCCATTTGTCCGCCGGATGTTCATACCAGATAACTGTGGTGGGGTTAATTTTCCCGGAACTGGTGGCTTTTTCACCGGCTGAAGAAAAGAGCGGCAAAGTAGCTAAAAAAACCATTATGAGCAGAAAGGCTCTACCAATTTTGTTCTTTGACCTCATTTTAAGCTCCTGTCTTCGATTTTTTATTCTTAAAGCCAAATTAAATTATTATCCTGTTTGAGCTGTGCTCCTTCAGACTTCAGACTTCTATCAGAACTTTCATGGTCTTTTCCCGGTTCTGCTCTATGTACTTATAAGCTTCGGCATATTGCTTCAGGGAAAAGCGCTGGCTGATGAGCGGCTGAAGCTGGACTTTTCCGGACTCAATCAAATCAATGGCCGTTTCATAATCTTCCTTTTTGTACATCAAAGAGCCTATCACTCTTAATTCTTTATCCTGGATGAGGCCCACATCCACGGACGGTTTTTCTCCGAAAACTCCAACCACGATTATCTCCGAACCCTTCCTGGCCAGCGTGATAGCCTGGTTAATCGTCTGGCCAGCGCCCACGCATTCTATGATGGCATCGGCTCTCTTTTCTCCAAATGTTTTCTTCACCTCGGCAGCCAGGTCTGCCCGGGCGTTGTTGACGGTAAAATCAAGCCCACATTTTCTGGCAATTTCCAGGCGAACATCGCTGATGTCAGCAATCATCACTGCCTTTGCCCCCAGAGCTTTGACCGCCTGGGCCGTAAGGTTGCCGATGGTTCCCGCTCCCAGAATCAGAATATTCTTTCCTTCCAGTTCGGACAACCGGCCCGCAGCATGGACGCCTACGGCCAGCGGTTCAACCATGGCCCCATAGTCATAATCAATGGACTCTGGAAGTTTAACGACCAGATCCTGGGGGACAGCCAGGAACTCCTGAGCTGCACCCTCGGCCTGACAGCCGATGACCTTCAGTTCGTCGCAAATATGATAATCACCGTGTATACACTGATAGCAACGGCCGCAGGTCAGCTGGGGCATAACGGTTACCCGGTCACCTGCCTGGAATTGAATAACACCAGGGCCCAGTTCCGCAACCTCAGCTGAAAATTCATGCCCCTGCACAATCGGACATTTAATGTACGGATGCTTTCCATAATAAGCGTGGATGTCCGAGCCGCAGATGCCGATTCTTTTAATCTTGAGTAAAACCTGACCGGCCGCTGGCTTCGGTTTAGGCACCTCTCTGATTTCAATTTTTTCCGGCTGGCTTAAAACCACCTGCATCATTTTTTCTCTCCTTTTCTTTAATACGTGAATAAACATTCATATATCAATATTATTCGGGCAATTTATTCTGGCTTCAACTCAATAAAGAAAGGTTTTTCTGAGGTTTTGTAAATCCACAGGATAAGATCAATGCCTTCCAGGTTTCGATTAAAGCCGAGATAATAATCTTTCCCTCTCTTTAGCTCTTTTTCATCCAGCCTGACCAGCAAATTCTTTTCTCCGGCATTTTTCAACACCAGACAGAGATTAGCAACTGGCGAATGCTGGCTGGCCCTGACTTCAATTTTTACCGGTTGCTTAATCCCTTCCTGGTCAAAGCTTAGAAGATAAGCCCTCTGGCCGGCATCATAACCTTCATTTTTAAGACCAGCATTTTTAGTGATCAATTGTGGCGGATTAATCCAGGACCTGGCCAGAAGAGCCAGCTCCTGAGGAGATTTTCTATTTGTCGCCCCATACAGCCAGTTGGCCCAGTAAGTCTGTCCTTCTCCTTTGTGAATGGGTGGTCTGGCCCAGGCCAGAGAAAAGTGAGAAGCTCTGTCTGGAGCCTGAGCATACCTCCCATCAGAAGGAATCTGAGCTACCGGCCAGTGATTCCACCAGGGAAAACGGGAAATTCCCTCACGCAATTCAATGCCGAATACAGTTATCCGGCAGCCTGGCTCAAAAATTTCAAACGGCTTCCATTCTGATTTTAAATTAATTACCTGAATCACTGCATCTTTCGGCCCACTTTGAAGGTCGGGCAGCTTTTCAGCCCAGCTGTGTGTTTTTGCCTCTCCTTTCAGATTTATAAGAGTCATAGCCTCAAGTTCCACTACCTCCTCAGGCAGTTGCCCCGGGTGACAGAGAACAATGTTTTCCTGAGGTCCAAGAGGTTTACCTGAAGTCCACATCACTATTTTTCTCACTCCAAGAATATCAGGATAAAAGGTGTAATATTCATCAATTGCATCAGGCCAGCCGGTAATTTCATCCACCTGAGAATAATTCTGGTAAACTGAAACAGGGATATATCTCCAGTGTACAACGACCCTGGCCGGGCTATTCTCGATAATTCTAACGTGAGAGTAGAGACACTTGGCATCAAGCATGTGCTCAAAACAGCCTTCCTGATTGGTGAAAGACTCGGCACTCTGGTCAGCCATCCACAAGCCATTTTCCATTACCCAGACTGGTGAATAACGAGTCCCGCGCCAGAAAACAACTCTAATAGGAGAATTATCAAACTGCACCACCACATCAGAATAAGGGCCGCTTCTCCACAGGGCATCCCACTCTTCATAAAAACTGAGCTTGGTGTAATAGGCCCCAAAGCGACCGGGACCAGCCGGACCCGAAGGCATCCTACGTTCAGGTATAGCCGGTGCTTTACCGGGCTGACTGGCCTGATAAGCAGCCACAATTTCTTTATCGTTCAAGCTCTGGCCGTATATCTTCAGCTCATCAATGATAGCATCTAAAGAAAACCAGGCTGGCAGAGTAGCAAAAGGTCGCACCGGGTCGCTGGGCAGGCATTTGCTTCGGTTCATGCCCATGACCAGGGTTTGCTCCGGGGCCGGGGTAAACTGGCCCTGGGTTTTAAGTTCAGCAGAAAGCTTTCCGTTGATAAAAATTTTAATTCCCTCTTTTTCATCAAAAGTCCCCACCAGATGAGCCCAGGTTTTTAAAGGCAGTTTTTCTGAAGACACACACTCCACCCAGCGGCCATTAACCGCCATTTTCAAAGCCACTTCCCCGCGTGGACCAAGGCCAAAATAATAGCCTTTTTTCCCCTCTTCTTCCTGAGCAACTACCGGACACCAATTCCAGGGATATTCAGCCAGAGCTACCCAGGCTTCTACAGCAAACCCATTTCCCAGCCGGGGTGCCTTTTCAGGCTTTCTTTTTATCACGGTGGTAAAGCCGTCCAGCTTCAGGCCCTGACCGGAAACTCCTTCCACCAGTTTAAAATTTCCCGAGATTTCATCTTCCAGGCCTGAGACAGAATCTTTAACCCGCCCGTTTTTAACCTCATCAAATTTCCACCAGGCCAGAGCTTTCCCCTTCTGGGCCAGCCCAGGAAGCGGACTGAGCACAAAAGAAAAACTTAGCAATAAAATAAAAATTAATTTTTTCATTTTACCTCCCCATTGATAGCGATTGCTTATATTTTCCATTGGCTCCAAAGAACCAGGCTCCAGAAAGATGACGGGGTCCGAACTGTTAAACAGCCTAATCTTTTTTCCCTGACATCTTTTTGAGATGGAAAGGATAACTTCCTCCCTAAGTTCAGTCACCCGCCACCTGCCTTTAAAGATTTATAATTTGCTCCTTTTTTATTCATAGGCTTCCTGCAGCAGTTGTCTGACCTCGCCAAAATTAACGACATAAGGATGACTCTTATAGTCTGGGAGAACCAGAGACCGCTCGGCCAGTAGGTCAAGCTCTTCTTTTGGCACGCCCAGTTCTTTTAAAGTTTTGCGCAGTCCGATGGTTTGGAGAAAGTTTTCCAGATGGTCAACCAGAGACCGGGCTGCCACTTCAGAGGAAGAATTAGTTAACTTCGGGTCAAAAATCCAGCTTATCCGGGCAAATTTTTTCTGGGCGTATTTCCAGGTAAAATTCATGATGGCTGGATAAACCGAAGCCAGCGCCTGGCCGTGGGCAATATGGGGATAAAGTCCGCTCATGGCCATGGCTATACCATGAGGCAGAGTCACTCCGGCATTGGCAATGCTCAAGCCGGCCAGGGTATCTGCCCAGGCCATTTGACTTCTGTTTTCAAGGTTAGAGCCGTCTCCTACCGCCGCCGGCAGGTAATTAATAATGATTCTTAAAGCTTCGTAAGCCAGCAAATCTGTATAGGGCGAGCCGTTGGGGTTAATAAAACTTTCAAAAGCATGAGTAAAAGCATCAAAGCCAGTGGTAGCTGTAATACTGGGTGACATAGATAGCATCAGTTCCGGGTCTACAATAGCTACTCGCGGAAAAAGAATAGAATTATAGAGAGCAGATTTATTCCTTTCAGCTTGGTTGGTCACCACCGCCACCTGGGTGACCTGCGAGCCGGTCCCGGAAGTGGTGCTTACCGCCACAACCGGCAGGGTCTTCTCTGTGGGTTGGGTCGGTCGGAAAAACAAATAATCCCAGCAGCTCCCGGGATGCGTGGTCGCCACCGCAATGGCTTTGGCTGTATCCATGCTGGACCCTCCGCCCAGACCAACCACCACCTGGGCACCAAATTCCAAGGCCATTTTTGCTCCCTCACTGACTACTTCCACTGTTGGATTGGGAATTACACCATCAAAATGAGCCACCTCCACTCCAGCTTCCTGCAGGTATTGTTTTGCTCTTTTAAAAGTTTTCTCAAGCTCGGGAATAGCTGGAACAGTAACCAGAAGACATTTCTGGCCATACCGCGCCGTTACCTCTCCCAGCTCTTTCAAACGTCCCAGACCAAACCTTATCTCTGTAGATTGATAATAATTAAAAGATTTCATTTTCCGAGCCTCCTCTTCTCTTTCTTTTTTCCTTAATCTTTTTTTCAGCCTTTCCTCTGTTAATTTTTAGGTTTAATCTTCCGAAATTTGCCTTAATAATTTCCTAATTTTTTCACAGCTTTACCCAGGCTCCTTTCTGGGCACATACCCTACTGGCCACCCAGTTAGCCTGCTTATTTATTTCCTCCAGGCGTTCACCTTTTAGGAGACCAGCCACCAGAACCGAAGTGAAGGCATCTCCTGCCCCTACCGTGTCCACTACGGTCACAGGAAAAGCTGGATTATAAGATTCTTGCCTGGAAGTTATCAGCCAGCTACCTTTTTCTCCTCTGGTCAGGGCTACTAATTCAAGCTGATAATCTTGAATTAGCCGCCGGCAAAGCGGTATTTCTTCTTTCAAGGTGGGATATAAATAGTCACCAATGGTTGCCAGCTCGCTATCGTTCAGCTTGAGAACATCGGCTTCCTTTAACAGTTTACTGATCAGTTCAGGTGAAAAGAAAGGAGCCCTAAGATTTATATCCAGCACCAGCAGACAATTCGACCTGGCCTGGTCAAGAAACCAGCTGATTGTCTCCCCAGTAATAGCCGAACGAAAAGCCAGTGAACCAAAACAGATGGCTGCTGCCTTTTGTGCCAGCTGGGGGAGAGACTCGTTTTTCTCCAGAAAGTCCCAGGCCACATTTTCTTCAATGGTGAAAGTTGGCACTTTATTGTCATCCAGCTCGACCCTGACAGTACCGGTAGGATGAATTCTGTCCAGCTGAATATAATCTGTAGACATTTGATGAGAAGAAAAACGGCTTAAAGTCTCGCGCCCGAGTTCATCATCTCCCACCCGGCTTACCAGAAAACTCTGAAATCCAAGAAGTTGAGCATAATAAACAAAATTGGCCGGGGCCCCGCCCATATGAGTCCCGTCTGGGAAAATATCCCAGACTACCTCTCCTATGCCAACCACAATCTTCTTATCTTGGCTGATCTGGTCTTTTTGCTTTTCCTTAGCAGAAGGCATTCTGTTAAACCATCAGTTTTTTCTTAACGGAAAATAATATAGAGGGCCACAAGAATAGTCAGCAGTCCAGCTGCTATTACCCTCGGATCAGTTATCCCCTGGAATTTTTCCTGGGTAAAAACGTGGCTGGGTTTTTCCCAGGTCAGCTCTCTGATGCTCTCTTCCGAAGGTTTGGGAGTACACAGGCTGACAATTACAAAAATGACACTGCAGATAACAAACATCCACCAGGCTTGCATCATAAACGGAATACCTAATTTATGGGTAATTATCTTTTCGGTGCCAAAAACCGGCAGGTCCAGGATAAAAGCTACAATTCCCATAGAAAATCCGGAAATCAAGGTCACCAAAGCAGCCTGCTTGGTCCCCCGCCTCCAAAAAACTCCCCAGAGGAAAACAGCAGTAATTGGTGGCGCCAGGTCAGAAGCTATGGCATTAATGGCTTCAAAAATACTGGAATATTTTCCACCCTGGGTGGACCAGAGCATAGCCAAAATCATAACCACCACCGCGCTGAGGCGCCCGATTTTCACCTGCTGTTCATCTGAAGTATCTGGTTTAATTTTCTGGACAATGTCTACCGCCACCAGGGTAGCAGCGCTGTTCAGGGCAGCCGCAATGGTACTCATTAAAGCAGCCAGAAGGGCGGCGGTAATCAGTCCTTTAACCCCGGTGGGGATAAGCTGATTTATCAGCACCGGCAGGGTCTGATTGGCATCCTGTCCAATTAAGTCCCGGAAGAGAACATAGCCAATTACGCCTGGCAGAACAAGGATAAATGGAGGAAGGAGCTTTAAAAAACCGGCAAAAAGCGGACCGCGCTGGGCATCACGCTGGCTTCTGGCTCCCAGAACTCTCTGAACAATCGTTTGGTCTGTGCACCAGTACCAGATGCCCAGAATTGGATACCCCAGAAGTACGGCATACCAGTTCAAACCAACCTGGCTGCGGGTTTGTAACATGCTCAACTGGTCTGGTTTCAGAGCAGCCTTGAATTGAGCCAATTCGGTAATGCCATGAGCTGGCAAAGCAAAAATAGCAAAAAGGGTAACCGTTACGGCTCCCAAAATAAGAATAACACTCTGAATGGTTTCGGTTACCACCACGGCTTTTAACCCGCCAAGGACAGTGTAGATAGCCGTCATAACCGAGATTATTATTATTGAAGCTACAACATCTATTCCAAAAAACTGCTTGAACACCGCAGCACTGGCATAGATACTCATGCCAATATGAATGAACAANGCGGCCACAATAGCCATAATGGCNAGAATAATTCTGGAAGCAGAGGAATATCTTTTTTCCAGAAATTCGGGCAGGGTTGATATTTTTGTTCTGAAATAAAACGGGGCGAATACTAGGCCAAGGATGATCAGGGTAAAGGTGGCCATCCATTCAAAATTACCCCAGACCATTCCTTCGTTATAGCCGGAGGCAGCCAGCCCTACCAGATGGATGGTAGAAATATTAGCCGCAAAAAGGGCCGCCCCCACTACTGGCCAGCTGAGCGATTTACCGGCCAAAAAATATTCCCGGCTTGACTGTCTAAATTTCCGAGCCGAGACCAATCCTACTATCACAATCCCGATTAAATAAACGAGAATGATAATCAGGTCCAGAAGAGGAATATTAAGCTTTATTCCAGGCATGAAATCTTCTCCTCAGAGGAAGAAATGATTGACAAACGCTGTCAGGAAACAATTTAATCCATTGGCTAACTTTCTTTTTCCGCAGAAAGAGAGAAAGAGAGAGATTCTCTTGATTTGTCCACTTTTTTATATTCCAGGTTGAGAACTTTCTGCATGATTAAGGAAACCGCTCCCATGACGGCCGCTTTCTGTCCAAAGGTCGCCGGCAGGATTTCCACTTCTCGGCTTATCTTGCTCAGAGCTCGTGCCTTAACCGTACTGCGAACTGTATCAAATAGGATATCTCCGGCCTGAGTCACCCCACCACCTATGACGATGGCTTCAGGATTAAATAAATTAATCAAAGCTGAAATGCCAATACCAAGATACTCTGCTGCTCTATGAAAAACATTCCAGGCTAAAACATCTCCCTGTTTGGCAGCCGTGGCTACCATCTCAGCCGTCAGTTTATTTAAATCTCCCTGGCACATCTCCAGAAGAATACTTCTGGCCCCACTCTCCAGTTCCATCCGGGCTGCCCGGGCAATGCCATTACCAGAGGAAAGGGCTTCCAGACAGCCAAAATTGCCGCAATAACACTGAATTTTGCTATCCTTTTCCAGGGTGATGTGACCGAATTCGCCCGACATACCAAGTGTTCCCAGGAGGGGCTGACTGTTAACTATTATCCCTGCACCTATCCCATAGCCCACATTGACACAGATAAAATTTTTATATTTTCTGCCGACGCCATAAAATAATTCTCCCAGAGCCATAACCCGGGTAACATTATCAAAGCAGACAGGAACATTAAGCTTATTTTCCAAGTAGCCAAGGATGTCCGCATCGTGCCAGTGAAAATTCGGGGAGAATTCTACTATGTTTCTCTTTTTATTAATCAACCCGGCCACCGCCATACCAATACCATTGAGATGTTTTTGCTTCTTCCCGAGCTTCCCTTTAAGCTTCTTGATCACGTTAATAGTTTTGTCCATCACGCTGTTAAAACCAATTTCCACCTGAGTGGGGACTTTCTCCTCATCCAGAATTTCAGCTTCCAGATTGGCCAGCACACCATAAATATTGGTAGTTCCAAGGTCAATACCGATTATAAAATTATTGTCGGGACAGAATCTCAGCAGATTAGGCCTGCGACCACCATTGGAAGAACCAACACCAATTTCCTCAACCAGGCCCTCTTCAATCAAATCATCAACTATGCGGGAAACCGTCGGGGCACTTAAACCAGTTCTTCTGGAAATTTCGGCCCGAGAAATAGATGGATTATCCCTGATGAGTTTTAAGACCCGGCGGCTATTTAATTTAAGAATATATTTAGCATCGGCTACTGGCGACATGGACTTAAACCTTCCTTTCTGTTCCTAATTATAGCCTTAACTGCTGTTTTAAATAAAGAGACAAATGGTTCAAGTGCCAGTGTTTTCCCGAATCCTAATACTTTTATTCTCAACCTGTTAGGGGGGTCTATGGATTTGACTTTTTTCTTTCTCTCTATATTTATAAAGCTGTTTAATGTTTCAGTCGGGAGTTTAGCTCTTAAATCCATCATCTGCTCAAGTTCTTCCTGCACTTTTCCATTATCTTCTGGTTCCCAAAAAACATAATAAGGAAGCTGGGGAGGGGAAACCCCTCCCCAGCTTTTCATATAACCGATTTAGAACTTGTAAACAAACGAGAACCTTACTTCCCGAAATCCAGAAAACCCTTTTAATCCCACGGAAGCCGGGCTATAGGTTCCCTGAGCAGTATTTGCATTAACTGGCCGCCATGTTCCTGCTGGATTCTTAGCTACAGTCAGTGTATAGGATCCGAGTAAATTGAAAACGTCAACAAAAAATCCTAAATGGCCGGGTCCGATTTTGAAATTCTTCTCAAACCTGATATCAATATTATCAGTAGCTTCGTTCCGGCGGGCTCCCCGCGGTTCTACATTAATTGTGTACGAGATGGTTCTGGCATTATTCGCAATAGCCCATTGAGTTGGCGGGACCACCGTTACTGTTCTGTTCCAGGGAGTACCATCTATGTGCTGGTAGAAAAAGGAAAACAGAATCCGATAAGGAAGAACAAAGGTTCCATATAACTTTATTATTAGTGGTCGGCTCCAGTTCAATTCACCATAACCATTGACAAAGCCGTTGGGATTGGCAAGGGTTCCCCGGCTATACATCTCTGACCAACCTATCGGGAAATTACCAACAGATTTCAAAAAGTTAACTGAACCACCAAGCATCCAGCCCTGGGACATTCTCTTGTTAAAGAAAATTTCAAAAGAGCGGCTTTTCCAGCGAGCCTCAGGAACATTGGCCAGACGATAAAACATCGGTGGAGCATTATTGGAGAGGAAATACATGGTTACTTCTGTTTCTGGAAACATGCCATAGGCTGGAACTATAGTAGTAAAAGGAACCCACCATTCTGGGGCTTTTTCGTAAGTATTCCAGTAGCGATTGGTTTGTTCATCCCAGAGAATGCTGTCTAATATATTGCCACGCTTTTTGAAAATATAACCAACCCCTACCTTGAAATCTTGCACCAATTCGTGTTCCAGGCCTATATTGTATTCATCAACATAAGGAGGTTTGGCATTAGGATCAATGGCTTTTAGATACGAATCTCCAATCATGGCTAAGGGATTTGCGCCCAGAGCTTCTTGATATTGGTCAACGGGAGGCGGATCTGGAATTCCGTTATTATTAAGATCCCACCAGTTAAAGGTAAATGATCGGTAGCTCAAGGGATACATTCCGGAAAAGGTTCCAGTCGGGAAAGGTTCGGCTTGATGGCTAAATGAACCTTTTAGGGCTGTTTTGTGATTCCCAAAAACATCAAAAGTTATTCCAATGCGGGGAGAAATGAAAACACCATAAGGAAAGGCATCTTTCCAGGTAGGATATGTAATTTCTTCAAAAGGATTGATCCCAAAAACAGGCTCAAAATAATATTCACCAATGGCAATAGAAAGGGGGTCTCCAGCTGATCCTTTTGTTCTTCCAGGAACCCAGCTATTAATGGTATCAAGTCTGACTCCAGCACTTATGGTTAGCCTCTTTATGGTGAACATATCCTGAACAAATCCGCCAAATCGTGAAGTTCTTCCAGTTTGGTAGCTCTCTCCATAAGCCTTACCAATAGCGTGAAAAACCAACTGACCATCGCCATATACTGGATCCGTTTGACCATTGTTTAGGGCTCTCCAGTAATATGGATTCTCATTATAATAGTACCAGGTCATGTTCTTTTTTAAGTAAAAACCCCAGTCGCCGCGATTTCTCTGCCACTCTATTCCAGCCTTGAACTCGTGGTTTCCACCCAGAAAATCATCAATATATCTTGTTAATGAAACAGCCACATTAATTGAAGGTTTATAAGTATACTGGTAGTCCACCGTCCCCCACTGATAGCTTGTATATCGATCAACATATATGGGACCTTCTGGATTGGCATCTTTGGTCGGGACACCTGTCCATTTAAAGTAGAGGCCACCAATCCGGAGATTCAAAAGATTATTATTATTAATGAACCAGGTCAGTGTACCAGCATAATTTAAGCGCCGCGGGTTATTGTGGCGGTTTGCTTCATTTGTCAGGTTCCAGCCACCATAATAATACATCACATCCTGCTCGCTATAATGTCCCATAGCAGTGCCGCGCAAATTTTTGGCAAGCTGGAACGTGAACTTCAAATAACCTATATAATTCGGGAATAACCTATCATAATTATCATACTGCTTTCCAAGAATTACTGTGGGTCGAAAATCGCCTTTTCTTAATGATCTCTGATGGCGGAATTCACCCATGTACCAAATTCTATCCTTAATAATAGCTCCACCCAAAGCTGCCGAGGCATCATAAGAATAGACAGGAAATGATGGCTTAGCAAGATTAAGGATGCGCAGATCTTCTTCTCTAAGACGAACTTTGCTCAGATCTTCATTGGTATAATAAAATGACACTTCACCCATTAATTTGTTACCACCTGATTTCATTATTATATTAATTTGTCCAAAAGGAGAACTATAATATTCAGCGGGAGCACCAGAAGTAACAATCTCAACTTCTTCCACCATATCCCAGGCCATGCCAGCATCCGTACCTATAGCCGGCATGTTTTGATCTGGGTCGTTAGATATAACACCTTCAACAGCAACCCCTGCTTCCCCGCGTCCAGAACCGTAGATAGTATATTCAACTGTTCCCGGGGCAGTTCTTATCAAAGAGGCATAGCCACGGCTTAAGGGCAATGACTGCAAAACTTCTTTAGTTACAACGTTTGTTTTAACCGATTTTACCACATCCACCACAGGTGAAGCCGCCGTTACTGTGATTTCTTCCTGTAATGTTGAAGGCTTCATTTCAATTTGTATCGTAATTACTGTTCCAACATTGACAATGATACCTTTCCTGACCACGGCTTCAAAACCTTGAAGCTCGGCCTTCACCTCGTAATCACGGCCTGGAGGCAAACCAGGCAGCCTGAAGAATCCATCTTCTCGTGTTACAGCTGTTGCTTTACCCTGTAAGGCGGGCCCAGTAGCTGTAATTGAAACTCCAGGAAGAGGCTGGCCGTTTTCATCAACTACCCTGCCTCTAATGGCCCCCGTCTGTAACTCCTGGGCACTAACCGAGAAAAACATAAAAAGCAAAAAACAGACCAATAAACCCAAAAGCCTTTTTTTGTTTTTCATATAAAACCTCCTTCAGATTAACTTCATTAATTAACATAAATAAGTTTATGGTTGAATGTCAAGTATTTTTTTTTATAACCTATAATTAACTAAAAAATAAATATTTTTTGCATTTTTATTAAATTTCTTAATATAATAAAGCAAATGATTTTTAGTGGTTTAAAGGAGAATTTTCAGATGAAAAAAACAGCCCTATTTACCTTGTGTCTTTTATTTTTCTACATCTATTGTCTTGGACAGGAGGCAAAAATCCACTGGAATTTCGAAAAACTGGAGCCGAGAATATCAGAGGAAAAATTAAAAGCTAATTTTAATCCGGAGATGAGCCCGCCTGTAGCCTACGTCATCAAGGGAAGAACTCTGGAGGCGATAAACGGGAAATGGGATTCACTGGAAGGAAACTTTTCTGTTGCTCCAGGAGTTAGCGGCCAGGGTCTCAGGCTTGATGGCTTCACCACGGCGGTTAGAGCGGCTGAGACTTCTCCGCTTAATATAAATAATGAATTAACCGTAGAAGCCTGGGTGGCGTTGGGCGAATATCCTTTAAACTGGTGCCCTGTGCTTACTACTGAAACCACTCAGGTTAATGGTTACCGCTTGCTGGTCGGTCCCTACGGTCAGGTCTCGATGGAAGTAGCCATAGATGGCCAATGGCGTTCAGCCACCACAGAGAGAGAAACCATTCCCCTGAGGAAATGGATGCATCTGGTGGGCACTTATAAAGCCAACTCTGAGGTTAAGGTTTATGTAAACGGAGAGCTGCGGGCCAGTTCTGCCCTTATCGGTCGGATGGAAAAACTCAAAGGAAATTTCTTGTTAGGAATGGTAGCCTCACCGGCCAAGCCTTCTGATATTGTTAGTGAATATGGGACGCTTCCCGATTATTTTGGGCTTGAAGGAATAATAGACGAAGTAAAGGTATATGATGTAGCTTTGAGTGCTAATCAGGTGAAAGAAAAATACCAGCAGGTTAAAGTGACCTCCCCGGACCTTCAGCCCAAAAGGTTCCCCAGGCTTGAGCATCATCCAGGGAAATTCGGCGCTTTTTATACTACGCTGAAATATTACCCGGCCTGGGACAATCTCTGGCCGGTAGGTGAACATGCAGATGTGGTGGTCACTTTTGATAAATCTCTGGTTAAACTCGTTTTCTGGCGCGGGACCCGCTACAGCCCGGTCTGGGTTTCAGAGAACGAGCTCTGGATGGCCGACCAGAGTGTAGAAGCCTGGAATGATGAGGAAGGTTGCTTTGAACACATGCAGGACAGACACTGCCGCCTGTCAAGTGTCAGGATTATTGAAAACAATGAAGCCCGGGTGGTGGTCCACTGGAGGTATGCACCTGTAAGTGCCTACGAGCATACCTGGAGGAGGGACCCAAAAACAGGCTGGGAAGTCTGGATTGACGAATACTATTATGTTTATCCAGACCAGACTGCTATCAGGAAAGTTTCCTGGAAGAAGGACACCCTGGGCGTCCCCAGGCAGTTCCAGGAATCGGAAGTGTTGCTGCAACCGGAGCAAAAAGTATGTGAGGTGGTGGAAAAAGATTTCGCTACAGTAGCTGATTATAACGGGAATAAGAGAAAAGTTTCTTTTGTGGAAGACCCGAGCAAACCACCTTATGGACCCTTCAACTGGGACAAGTTTTTCGACTACACNATTCAGCAGTTCAATTTTAAGGCCAAAAACAAACCCTTCATCTGCTTTGAACCAGGCAATAAGATGTGGCTGCGCTATGAAAACCTGAAGGGGTATTGCCTTCATACCGGCTGCAATCACTGGCCGGTGGGACAGGCCAGATCCGATGGGCGGTGTGACGGCCGAAGCGGGGCAATGTTTGACCGGCCTTCCCACACCATAGGCTTTCCTATTTCTGACCCGGTCGTTCATGAAACAGACACCCGAGAATATTGGTCTGGCCTCTATGGTATGAATGACCTGCCTTTTGATGAGATAATAAAATTTGGCCGGTCCTGGGCCTATCCGCCCGAACTGGTAATCCAGGGTGATGGCTTTAGATCAGAAGGCTACGATAAAAGCGAAAGATGCTACAAGCTTTATAACCTCAGCCAGAAACCAAAAGACCTGATCATCAGCCTGAAAGGTTCAAAAACTTCACCATTATTCAATCCGGCCATTTATGTCAAGAATTGGAATTCTTCAGGTGCTAAGGTGTTGGTGAATAATAAGGGAATAGAAGGCTGTCAGGTCGGGATAAACAAAACTCTGGAAGGAATAGATCTTGTTCTGTTTGTACCTATAAAGTCTGAATCTGAGGTTCAGATAAAAATAGAGCCTCTTAAATGATTGGGATTGATCAAGCAATTTGACCCGTGAACAGGAAAGTAAATTCTGCTAAATTTAACAAATCTTAAACCCATAGAGCTGCTTCCATACAAACTATCTATAATCAACATCCAGCTAACCTCCAGTCATGGGGCTGGAGGCGCGCTCCAGATTGGTAACTGGGAGAGCAATCAAGCTTTACCAGAGAAATTCTCATCCGGGAATAGTTATTACCTAAGAAGGACATTCTTTTATAAAAGGCATAGTCATTAAATTCTGATTAGAGAAATTATCAGTCAAAGCAAAAGTATTTATTTTGAAATGTCAATCTCTACTGAATAGTTCAACCACACCTTAAAGAACAGAAAGCATCTTTTTCTGTCTTCTGATAATGAACAGGCGAGTTTGCTGAGTTTTCCGGTTTTTAATTTATTCTTTTTTAAAGAGATTCTTTATGAGAAATGACTTGTCAAAACGGGGCTAAAATCACCTCAATATCTTTTGGGAGCGCTTCTTCCTTCACGCTGGTAACGTTCCAGCAGTTTTTTGAGATGATCAACCACCTCTGGTTTTTTTTCCCAGAGATTGTTTTGTTCAAACGGGTCATCTTTCAAGTTGTAGAACTGACCAGGAGTTCCGGGCCTGGGAGGTTGGCCTTCCGGGGGCATCCAGCCACCGGAGGTTTGATTGTCCAGAACCAGCTTCCATTCACCCTGGCGAATAGCCAGCGTTCCATTTTCAGACTGCAAAACCAATGCTTCCCTGATGGGCTTTTTATATTTTTCTCCAAAAATTGCTGGAGAAATATCATAGCTGTCCGGGCCGGCTTCAGGAGATAACTTCAGCCCGGCAAGCGAGGCAAAAGTGGCCATCATATCTGTCAGACAAATTGGTTCATCAGAAACGCTACCAGGTTTAATGCGTCCGGGCCAGCGGACAATAAACGGAACTCTATGACCGCCTTCCCAGATGTGAGTTTTGTAGCCACGCCACGGTCCAGCTGATTTATGTCCTTTTATTCCAGGATGGGGGCCGTTATCGCTGGCGAAAATGACCATCGTTTTGTCATCAATTTTTAATTCTGCCAGAGTTTTCATCACTTCTCCCAGACACCAATCAGCCAGCACCACCAGGTCCCCACGTGGTCCATCTCCGCTTTTGCCTTTAACAAAATCGGGCGGCAACCAGGGAGTGTGCGGCGAGGATAAACAAAGCTCAACAAAAAATGGCTTTCCTGGAGATTCACTCAGGCTCCGCTTAATAAAATTGATTGCTTCCCTGGTAAACTCCAGGTCCACCTCTTCAATCTTGAAGTCCGGAGCAGCCCAGCCGGGCCGGGGGCTCCCTTCTTCGCCGCGGCTCATGTCGTAATACTCTGATATTTTATGGGTCGGAACCTCCTTGACCCTGTCTCCAACAATAAAGGTAAAAGGTCCATCCATACCTGAACAGGCGGCAGTAAAAAAGGCATAATCAAAACCATGGTCCAGAGGACCTCCGGAAACTGGCTTAGAAAAATCTACGTTCATCCCTGTTTCTGGAGGCGCATCCTGCCAGGACCCACGATAAAGCCGCTCCCCATCTTTCCAGGTCGGCCTAAAGCCATTGGCTCTGGTCCAGTTCAGACCAAGATGCCACTTGCCAAAAAATCCGCATTTATACTGCTTCTTTTTCAGAAGAGTAGCCAGCGTCTCACGCTCTGGTTCAATAAGAGATGGCGTGTACCCACCAACAACTCCTTTTTTCAGCCATGTTCTCCAGCAGTATCTTCCGGTCAGAAGGCCATAGCGCGTAGGAGTGCAAACGGCAGCCGGGGAGTGAGCATCTGTAAACCTTATGCCCTCTTTAGCCAGTTTATCAATGTTCGGAGTGGGTATCAAAGACTCAGGATTGTAGCAGCCGGCATCTCCATAACCTTGGTCATCAGTTAAAACAAAAATGATGTTCGGAAGCTCTTCTTTTTTAAAGCCAATCAGACTTGAATAGATGTCAGAGTTATTTAGAGCCAATAAAGCTGCACCCACACCTGCAGCCCTGACGAATTCTCTTCTTTTCATTAAATTTTTCTCCTGATATAATAAACTTATTTCATTTCTTAATTTAAGAAACATTTACTGGCCAGTCAAGAACTATTTTTTAACCAGATTAAAACCGCAGGTTGTTCTATTAGTAACTCCGGGCTGACGACAGATGAGTTCTAGTAGGTTGCGGATAAATTATAAACTATCGCTTAATTTATATTTTTGTTCTTCCGACTTTTAAATAGGCAAACTCGGAGTATCATAATTTTCAATGACCAAACAGAGGATTCAACGATGGAGATTTTAAAAGATGGTCGGAAAGAGACGTTCTGTATTTTGTTGATATTACTTCAAATAGCTTCATTATCAATGAGTTAGCCAAAATTCAGGTTAGGTTTAAGGAAGGAGGAATCTCTAATTTTAGCCCGTAATATAGCCGAATGAGCCTTAATTTTAATTCAGCCCTTAAAATCCCCTCTCCCCCGAAAAATTTATTGATTTTTAAAAATGCTTATTTTTTCGGTCTCTACGTTTTTAGATTTAGACCCGGCTTGAGAAAGTTTCTAATTTTTATGAGGGAATAAGTTAATTTTATGATAAACATCTGGAAAATTCTGTTTCACCCTGCTGGCCAGATCCATGATTATCTGGCCCTGCACCGGGAAAATCTTCAGTGGCTCATCTTTGGCCCTTGAAAATCTGCCTTTTTTCAGCGGCACGGTGTATTTCCAATTTTTAAATTGGCAGGATAATTTATCAGGTTCCACGCTTAAAAATGGTAACTCCGCTTCTTGCGCAGTGTTTAATTCCAAGTACCAGTTATCTTTGATCCTGCCACTGGCCAAAATAGTCAGTGATTTTTCATCAAACCTGATAAGAATTTCTCCTGCCGGAGAATTAGTTGGCCAGCGCACCAGAAGTTCGCCAACTGGCGAATCGTTCACCACCAGGTTATCACCTTTTAACTCTTTGCCACCCTCGGATTTGAACCTCAGACCGGCAATTGTCTTGACCGAGCTCCAGTAAAAGCCATCCACCAGCGGCAGAGTGTAATAAAAACACTGGTTTGATGTTCCGGGTTTTTTAAAATAATCAGAGACCACGTTTTCATCAAAAAGGTGAATGTCTCTGAAGCGCAGAGTTCCCTTTTCCCAGAGCAGATTCGCCCTGTAAAATCTGGAGTTAAACCAGACGGTTTTCAAATTTTTTTCAGAATGGTCCTTAAGAACTACGACTGAAGTTGGCGGAGTAACCTGATAATTTTCCTTAAACCACTTTCCTGTTTCACTGAGAGTCTGCAGGACTATTTTCCCGTTTTTAACCAGTTCATCTAAAATCTTCATTTGAATTTCGTAGCCCCGGGCCATTCTTTTCCAGGTAAAGGAATTCTCCTGTCCGACCTGGACATAGGCATAATTCAGGGCTGGTTCGTTCACGAACCAATCAAAATACCACCGACACCATCTCTCATCGCCCCCACCCTTCTCATACACCGGTTCAAGAGAGATAACACGCTGGTTCCCGGTGCCCAGACCACTGTCATACTGATGAATGGGGTCACTGCCTAGCATGCGGAAAATGGGGACAGGAATTTGCTTTTCCAAATTCTGGGCAGGCATGTAAGCATTGACCAGGCTCGGGTAGTAACCACCACTCCAGTAGCCGCCCCACAAAGTATATCCATCTGTCCCTACCTGGTCCTTACAATTACAGGAAGCTACAATTCCATACTTATCGTGCATGTATTTCAGGGAATGAGCATCAATGAACCAGGAACCAACGGATTTTGGGTAGCTATCAAATATCTTCTTAAAATCTTCCATGTAGGTATCAACGAGTTTTTCCCTTTCTTCTGGCGTATAGCCAGTGGCAAACCCAACATCAGCATGCCAGTCCCAGGGAAACCTTCCACGCCATTTCATTCCGCTTTTCTCCACCAGAGGTTGGGGTATTTCCCACCAAGCTCCAACCTCAAACTGATCAGCCGGCAATTCCTTCATCAGTTTCTGATAGCGGGGGTCAATAAGGGCATCATACTGGAGAAGAAAAGTGGCTTTGAAATTATACTGCTTTATGATGTTAATCTGCTCTACCACTGTCTGGTAGAGAACTTCCTCGGTTATCCAGTCAATTCGTGGTTCGCATTGTCGTACAAAGTTTATTATATTTACAATCCGGGGCGAGTAATTTTGACTATCCGCTTTTTTACCATGGCTGATTTTAACCGAGCCTGATAATAACGAGAGACACGTAAGTATCATCAAAGCCCGCTTTACTTTTTCAACCTTCTTAATCATTTTTATCCTCATAATAGATTTAATAAACTTTTTTGCACTTTATTCTCATTTCCGTTTATTTCCAGAAGAATGTATCCTGATTTTTTTCTGCCGAGCTATAGAAAATAATTGTTCAAGCCAGGACTTTTCACCTCAGCTATCATTAACAAATACTACCTTCCCAAAACGGCCTCAAGTAACCCAATCTCCGCTAAACAAAAATTGACACTATGTTAGCCCTGACATATTTTTATTTATCCGAAAAATCTACTCCTACATCTATGGCCGGTAGAAGCCTGACCGGTCCCAGGAGGCCAGCTGGATAAAGTTCCCAGTTAGACCTGATGTTGGTGCGGCAGAATCTTTTTTCCGGCGGAAGTTGCAAATCACCACAGAGACGATTGCTCCACATATTCCTGACTTCAATTTTAACTTGATTGGAGCCTGGTTTGAGAAAAGGCGTAATCTCTGTACGGAACGGCGGGGTCCATAATATGCCAGCCGATTGGCCGTTAATAAAAACTTCAGCGACCTCATGCACTTCTCCCAAGTCCAGATACACTTTTCTGCCAGAGCTAATCCACCCCTCAGGTATATCTAACGCTTTGACATAGAAGCCTGGACCAGAATAATACTTCACACCTTCATTTTCATGTTCTGTCCAGGATATAAGTTCTGGCAGCTTAAGGCTGGGTGGAGCTCCCCACTTGGGGTCAAATTCCACCGTCCATTCGCCTTCAATAGTTTGCGGCTGTGGCAGGGAATTAACTTTTATCCACTTCTTTTGTCCGTTAAGACCGGTTACTTCGTACTCACCGTTCTGCCAGACTCTGACCCTGGCGGATTTTTTTTCAACCCGCTGGACCTCAAGGACAGGAAAAGAAGAGTCATATTTTCCATCCGAAAGTACAGCCCAATCAGGGCCAGGAGACATGGTTTTTTTCGTAAAGACCACAAACACCGAACCCGCCGGGGGTAGATTGAGCCAGACACTTGTTCCGCCTGTTACCTTCCTGTGAGCAAACGCCGGTTTTATGCTGCCATCCAGCGGATCCCACAGTTGAGGCGTTTTATCTTTAACCCGAAAAACACACCAGGTACTTATCGGAGTTAATGATTTGTTTCTGATAAAATAGATATCCTTATCTTCCAGCCGGCGATGGATGTAATCAAGATGGGTGTTGTGTTCTTCAATCTCACTCGAAAAATCTGGGCCGATAGAATTCTGCTGTAGCCATTCTCTGGGAGTTAAACCCCAGATAACCTGGCCCCGGCCATAGTTATTTTGTTTGACTGAAATCCCATCACAGTCTCCCCACATCCTGTTAGCCAGGACACGCAGTCTGGCGGCTTGTTCTTCATGGTCTTTAAGACCTGGAACATCAAAAGGTTTGGGCCCTATAATGGTCGCTCCTTCAGATACCAGCTTTTCTAATTTGACAAGTACTTCAAGGGGCATGACTCGCTCCTCAGGAAGAACAAGAAGGCGATAAGACATACCATCTGGAAGAACAATCCAGCCATCTTTAACTGACATCCGATTGAGGATGACATCAGTGTTGACCACATCATAATCATAGCCCTCACCCAATCCTTCCAGCAAAGGCTTTTCTGGAACATTGTGATAAGGTGGCCAGAAATTTGGAGCTTTATCGCCATAATAATAGGCAACATCAGCCACAAATAAACCCTGCTGCAACATATAACAACAACGAGCCAGGTAATCCATGAAAGGTCTGGCCTTGGGCCACCAGACCTCCCGCGGGTTCAGATCCACCCCCGCATGATAGGCCCGGCCGGGAAAACCTGCCTCTTCCGGCGAGTGGGCAAAAACATGATAGGTTATCCGATTCAGACCTTCACAGAAGGCTCGGTCGACCAGCTGTTTGAGTACTAAAGGGCTGTTCTGCCAGCGCAACCAGGTAGTCCAGGCTTCAGCATCTACATATTTTTTTCCGTAAATATGGGAAGCTGAAGCTATCTCCTTAACCAGGAAAATATTATGGCGATTCTTAATCCAGAATTCACCTCGCGGAATGTCAACACTTCCCAGGGCTTTTAAAGCATCAACCGGACAGCTATCCCAGATAGGGGGACCAGGACCTCCAGCTTCGCCAGCCAGCTGCAGACCGTATTCCGCGCATACCTCGCTTCCCGTTATATAATGGCTGAAAATAAGAAGATCACTTACTGTTTTTTTATAATCATAAATAAATCTATCACTAGTGTCCTTATCTTTTACGGTCCAGCCCGTCAACACCGGTAACCAGCTAATCGGATCATAGTCGTTATACTTACTGAACCAGTGCGGGAATTTTGGTGTCCACTGAATGCCTTCCTCCAGCTCCATGCTATCAACTTCCAGGTATTTAAGAGGACAATCCAGGTTGGCACCTTTTTTCAACCCAATTTTATTCAAGATGTACTCAAAGTGAAAACGGGTGGCGTCTGGGTCCAGAAAATCAATGAACAACCCCTTTGAATTTGGACTGGCGGCGATAAGCTGCTGACCATTATTAGTACAGACAAAGCGCATTACTTGCCACTTACCCGGAGGAACATCCCACACCAGCTGGCCGTTTTCTACCCTGTCAGTAATATTGATAATTTTAGAAATATCTGGAATGAGTTTGTTTTCGGTATAAGGCCAGGCCAGCACAGCTACCTCAAGATACCACTTTGGCCTGCCGTCTTCACCTTTAGGACAGGGGGGTGGAACTTCAGGGAACTCAAGCTGTTGGCTGATTTTAGCCGGTCCGCTGACGACCAAGCTTGAATAGTAAAGATTTTTGCTGGCCATGTCCGGAGGCACCCAGGAACCTCCGGCATTCCAGCCACTGGAAGTAATCAGCCCCAGGGTCAGGCCTAATCGGCGGGCTTCTTTCATGGAGTGCTGGATGGCCGCCACGGATTCAGGCCCCAGAAATGGCGGACCTACGGGAACAAAACCGTCAGGATTTCGCATGGCTTCGGTATCCCATATTTCCAGGCCGGCCAATCCTTTGTCTTTGGCTTCTTCTAAATCACGGGTCAGACCGTCCAGCGATACTGACCCGTTCAGCCAGTTCCAGTAGGCTCTCGGCCGAGCTTCGTGGCCGGGCTGTTTGAAGCCAGCTGACAGGTCCATATCTTTGGTCTTGACCTGGCAAGCAGTGCAAACCAGAAACATTGCCAAGAAAAAAACGCTAATAAATTTTTTCATTTTAGTCACTTCCCTTCTAATCTTTTTTCCAGCGGACCAGGTGGATTTCCATCTGATCAGGATATGTGAAATAATATTCATCAACCCAGCAGGCTCAACCCGTTTTTTCATCTTCTTTCCAGAGATGGTTATGCGAACTGAATGGTACAATAAAATGAGGTGAGTTGCATTCCTGCCACTTCCCGTTTAAGACCACCAGCCCTTTATCCTTTCCGAGAAGAGGTGCCTCCGAGCAGAACAGCAAAAAGCTCAGCGCGGTGGAAAGAATCAACATTTTCTTCTTGGTGGTTTTTTTATTTCTCATTTTTTACTCCCTTGAAGAAAAACCTTTATTAATTAATTTCCAATAAATTCTCCTGTCATCTTCGCTTTAAGTCTCATAAATTTTCTCCAGAACTCTAACCGCCAGATTATAAAGTAAACCCTTTTTTCTCATTTTTATTGCCTTATTGAGTCTTCTATTTTTTCTAATCCGGTCGGCAAATGATTACAGGAAAAAGCTAAAATTATAAACCCGACCACACTTGTCCAAAATAAATTTTATAAAAACTCCGACCTCGTGTAAAATAATGTGTTTTTTTAAATTTACCTAAGGAGGTCGGAGTACTGACATGAGAAAG